>Ga0115567_10004053_pt1 | contig 14359 bp, 9 predicted proteins | sample COGITO_mtgs_1204_2_FD_88679 | JGI IMG/M metagenome (GOLD analysis project Ga0115567, IMG submission 88679) | Pelagic marine microbial communities from North Sea - COGITO_mtgs_120412 | ecosystem: Environmental > Aquatic > Marine > Epipelagic | place: Germany:Helgoland, sampling site Kabeltonne... | reverse complement strand
TGTCGCCCAGTGTCCCCTCAAAGATATGCGGCACGGACGTCACATGGGCAACCCGCGCGGCCACCTGTGCTGCCGCAATACCCGCCAAGGATATATCACCCCACATCACTTTGCCTGATGCAAGGGGCACTTCGCGCTGCAGCATCTGTGCCACTGCTGTACAATCCTCCTCTTCGGGGATCGCGATGCAGGTCCAGCTGCCGGGGGCGAGTTCCAGATCGACACGGGCCAGCACCTGACGTCCATCTTCATCTTCAAGCACGGCTTGATCCAGCACCACCCGCGGCGTGCCGGCCGGCACGACCTTACCCCCCTCAGTATCCGCGTCCAACAGACCAACAGGGGCAAAACGTTCCACGATCATCGCATAGCGCTGGGACACCTCCTGTATGGCAGTGTAATAGGTCAGCAGTTCTTTCCAAGGGCTCGACAGATCCTTGAACGCAGAGAGTGCCGCGACCAGCGCGCCAATGGTCAATTGCCCGTTAATGACCAAAATGCCCCCGATCAGAAAATAGAAAAACGGCGTTAGCTGTGTCAGAAAGTTATTGGTGAATTTCATGAAATACTTGCGGCGGTAAATCTCAAGCCGGGTGCTGAACAGCCCACCCAACCGCGCGCTCATCGCCGCCCGCCGGTAGCGGGTGCCACCATGCTGGCGCAAGACAGGCGCACCTTCAGACAGCTCCCCGATCTCCGAAGCGAGGCTGCGCACCTGTCTAATACGGCTACGGTTGAGGATGTTAATCCGTGCCTGCATCCGCGGTATCAACCACGCCTGCACAGGGATCAACGCCACAGCCGCTAGCCCGAACCAGACGTTTTGCACAAACAAGAACAGCAGGATTGTCGCCATTTGTCCCGCTTGCAACAGCGGCTGGGCAAAGGCGTCGCCCATTATGCCCCCCAATGGCTCTGCTTCGGCAGTGACCATTGCAGACAGTTCCCCCTCGGAAATGCGGTAACTGCGTGGAAAACGCAGGATGCGGCTTGTCAGCGTATAACGAAAGCGCCGCAAAAGCCTTTCGGCGAGCGTCCCTTTCATCGTGTTCACGCGCATCTTCAACAGTCCATGCGCAATGACCGACGCGAGGAAGGCCAGACACAATCCTACCAATAAGGTCATCTGCGTGATGGAAATACCATAGAATCTGACCACCCCACCCTGCGCACCGATGGCGTCGTTGATGATCCGCTTGGGCAGTTCCAGCGTGAGGTACAGCAGCGGAAACAGGGCCAGCGTGACGATTACCAGTACGAACTGATCGCGTCGGGAATAGCGCCAGATATACGATATTAGGGAGCGTTCCATTAGCGGGTCATGCGTTTATATTTGCATCCAGCATCGCAGGGGTTACACGCCAACAGGCGAACTTTTCGGTTTTCATCTTCGCGTCCAGCGCCTTGAGATCGTCAAAGAATTGCCGGAACGCCACCTTGCCCTTATCGTCTACCGCAAAATAGGAAAGATCCTGCATCAGTATGGCACGATCCACATTGAGGTTGAAATTCGCGTTAAGCAGACGCTGGTACGTGTCCACAGAAACCCGCTTGCCACTGACATGAATGCGCACAGGGTTCTTGTCGACCCACATCTGATAATTCCACATCCGGCTGCCAAGCGCCTCGTGCTGCACTGTCGCCATATAGATGAAACCTGCTGCAAGTCGCGCGATGCTGTCACGGGTGATCACGCCGCCGGTGATCCCGTCGATGCCATTTGGGATGCCTTCGTTCAGCGCACGTACCCATGCGACGACTGCTTCATCCCGCGCGATCGCTTCGTCGCTGGAATAGTAAGCCGCGATATAGCGCGCGGTGTGGGCCTGCATCACATCATAGAGCTGCACCAGGTTGTCTTGTGTCGGCATGTCCAGACCGTCGGGCAAGCCCCGGTCGCGCCAATCCAGAGACGGCACGATCACAGAGGCGCGGTAGCTGGCATAACTTCGGGCAAACAAATTACACAACCCTTGATGGGAGAATGAGAAGACTGTCTCGAAATCGCCGCCGCGCAACATCTGACCCTTGGCGACCAGATAGTTGGAATTCTGCGTGCCGAACATATGCGGCCACATCAGGCGACAGATGGGATGCGCGTAATACAGATGATTGCGCGTCGCGATCGAGAACGGGCCACCACAGGCCAGATGCACGCCGTTGAAATGGTTCACCAGCGATATCTGTGTTGACGCCGCGCACATCGCGGTGCGCACGGCCTCGTTCCAGCGGTCATCATCCGGTTTGATATCACCCAGCACGCATTCGATCCGCGTCGCTTGGAGTTTGCGTGTTTTCTTGTCCAGCTTAAAGAAAACGCGGCACCCAAGTGGCCTCAGGTTCGCATAAATCTCGTGATCATCCAGATCACGGAAATCCCAGACAAGATTGCCCTCTTTTTCCTTTTTAACGAAGCATGCATAGGGACTGGCCACCGCCATTTCGCCAAGATCCGGCATTCCTGCATGGGCAAAGGCGGCAGGTAATTTCGGTCGCGGATAAACCGCTTTGTAATAGCGTGTATAGGCTGCGTCCATTGCCTTGTTAATATCCTTGTCAATCTGCGGCAGACCATGGACGACAGGTGGAAATACCTTTGACAGCCAGATACGAAATGAGAACGCCAGCCGCATCTTGAGCGAGGATTCACCCCTTGGGATACGATCAGCCATCATGATGTCGCCAACCTCGATTCCCGGTATGCGCTCTGATACCGGCACCGTCCGCAGCAGACGTGGATCTTTTGGCGGCATCGGGATTTTCTCGGCTTTCTTACCTCGGAATATGATGATCGAAATGCTGTTCCACACCATTTTGCGGATGGTCCAGCTTAGGGGGGCCTTGCGTGTCATGGCGGATCTTTCTATTTCGGGGCCGCAAAGGCAGGATCGTCGCGTGCCGCGGGAATCGGTTTCCAATCAAGGGCATAGTAGCTGCCACGGTCCCGCCCCCACGGATCAAAGGCGTTGATGACAGGGTCCAATTGATCGCGCAGGCCCGGCAGATTGCGCATCAGCACACGCTTAAGCGGCAGCACTTGCTGGCGATGGCCGTTTACGCGACCGCGTTCCATGCGTTTATCGGGGCCATTTTTTATCACCCAATTCAGACCAAATTCGCTATAGAATTCGTTGCGAAAACTGGAGGTAAAAAACCGGTCCGAAAACAACCGGCGCGAAGCGTTGACGATGAAAATCTGAAACTGCGTTTCCGAGATGGCAAACCCGTGCGGCCGCGTGGTTTCGGCCAGATACCCCACTATCGTGTCGAGGTCTTCCACGTTGTCCACCGGCGTTCCATCGTCTTTCCCCAGACAATCGTTGGGATAGGGCGAATGGCCCGTGCCGCCCGCAGCGCCATCGGGTGAAAGCTGTGCGGTCGAGATGATTTTGGACGCGTCGCACACATGCCGGCCGTAGATTTCGCGCAACATCAGAACCAGCTTTTCCTGATCGGCAAGCGTGGCCCTTTGAGCGAGCGTCTTGTTGGGGTTGTCCCTCAGGCGCTGGTCGATAAAATCGTCAAAGCTGGTCAATTGCCGCAGCCCGATCTGGCGGCGAAATTCGTTAAAGCGCGGGATGCCGCGCTCCCGGTCGCGGATAATATCAAGCGCGGTTACATCCAGCGTGCGCAGGTTCCCCGATCGGTCGGGCATTTCAAGGTTTTGCAAAAATGCCGGATGGTTCTGCAACGCCAGTGCGCCGATACGTTGTCGCCCCATGCTGAGACCTAGGGTTTCCAGCCCATGCGCGTGCATCGCCGCCGTCGCCTTGTGGCGGAATGTCGACACGATTGGCAGCTTGCCACCAACGGTGTTCGGTGTCTGCGGATCACGCAATTCGATCAGGTCCGGCAGGAGCGGGTGCAACCGGTAGACGCTGACGAATTCTTCGGGAAAGTTGAACGGCGAGCCAAAATGGTTGCTGCCGGCGTTGTCATAATCAACGTCGGTGACGTCACCATTCTTGTCCAGCGTACCTGTGCCGACGATTCCCGCACCGGAAGAAAAGACCGAATACCATGTCGTATCTTCGGCCTCGTCACCTGATTTGCCAAAATCCGCAATCACCTTGTAGAGCATGGTGTCGATGGCGGGATAGTCATTAAAGATTCCGTCCCAATTGGAATACATCGCCGTCCTTAGTGGTTCATCATAGAGCAGCTGCGTCGTCCATTCGATGGTGTGGATTTTGGCAATTGTCGCGGCAACAACCAGACGTCCGATTTCGAAAAGCTCATCGTCATTGATGTCGGAGTAAGGCACGGCAGCCAGAGGCGCATCCGGTCGGCGCAGGCCGGAATCGCGACGCGGTTGCCGAGCGGCCTCTGCGCGGAACGCGGTGACGAAACTGTTGTGTTCGCGCGCGAAAAGGTTGTGGAAAAAGCTCATCCCGATGGACCAGTTTTCGGGGAACGCTGTAGCCTCTTGCCCGCTCCACTTTGGGTTCATCGGTGCCGCGTGACAGGTCGCGTCACCTGCCGGACATTCCGCCTGCATGACCGGCAAATATCCTGCCGCGTCGCCGCGATCCTGTCGGGCAGGCACGGCGCGCAGCAGAAGCTTGGCCCGATCATCCGGGTCGCGTTTGACGCGGGCGCGAGATACCGCGTCATAGCCGTAAATCTGCGAGGCGTCCCACCATGCGGTGACTGTATTCGGCGTCGTCTTATAGGCCCGCGCCATCCGCGCGCCCGCATCAAACATCGCAGGTGTGCCCGTCTCATCGAACAATGCGCCATATTCCTGCGCCTGCGGATTGCAGCCAAGTTTAGCGATCTGTTCCGGCGTCAGCGGCTTGACTACGTCGCCATCCCGCATGCTGGCGCATCCCATCGGGATTTTGCGTACCATATCGTTGCGGCCTTCCTCCAGATGGCTGAACCAGTCATGGGTCATGAACTGTACCCAATAAGCGGCCATCACGTTGAAGAATGGCGCTTTTTTATAGTCACAATGGCCCGCCCCATCCCCGCTACCCTGCCCTGCATTGCACGCGTCAGGCTGTGTCTGCGTGCGGGTGAACAGCGCGCGGGAAATCACCTGTGGATCGGGCTGCATCATGTTGATCCGCCCACCATGGCGGTTGGCGATCATGGTATCCCCCGTCTCGGCGGCGATCAGCGGAAAGGTCGCCTCGAACTCGACGTTGCGGGTATATGCCATCCCGGTCGATCCCATCGCAGGGTTGCGCAAGTCATTGCAGATGCCGTTGACAGTCCGGAACCGGATCAGCGCACCCCGGCATTGCTGATCCTCCGGCCCGCCGACGCGGGCGTAATCTTCATGGGTGCGCGGCAGGCGCATCTGCGGCCATGTCTTGAGCGTCCGGCCCGATTTCCCGTCACGGCCCTTTGTATAATCCTCGAAAGTGTAGTTGTCATATAGGTTGAAACGGATCAGTTCGACCCGCTGGCGTTCAAGATCCAGCAGCGCGCCGTCGACACCGCGCCCGTTGCGTTCCAGATGCTTGGCGATGATAGTGATCGGATGGCGTTGGCCGGAGCGCGAGGTATCATCGCCCGTCGCCCAATAATTCGACCAATCGACCCAGGGCGTGTTACGCGATGCGTCGGCCACAGTGCCACCGCGGCAGTCGGCCGTATCTTCACGCACCTTGCCGAGAAACCGCTCTGCCTGCGTATCTGCAACAGGGGCAAGCCCGCGTTCCAGCATCGTGGCACAGGAGCTAAGCGTCGGATCAAGCGCCACCCAAATCGCCACGACGAACACGCCAAGAACGCCCAGACCGGCGGCAATATATCTTTTCATTGTGCCAACCCCTTTGCCCCCGACCTACCGGCGGAGGATATAGATGATCAAAAACAGAATAACGGCTGCATCTGCCCAAACAATCAGCCTGAGCCACCAGTGCGGTGCCGCAAATGGCAGGAACAAAGCCCCAAGGATGCCCAGCAGCATGATCGCTACGACGGGCTTGTCCCACAGATCCGATCCTGCAAGAAACCCCCGCGCCCATCCGAAATAGACAACGCCAAATACCAGCAGTACCAGAGTACTGATGTGCAGACCGCCAACGATAATCGACGTGACATGCAGCGCGGCAGAGATGGACAGAAATATGCCCGCCAGCGCCAAAGACCTTGATTGAAATGCCATCCCAACGCCCCCACGTTGAAGACGGGAACCAAAACGCTTTCCCCGAAAATATACTGATATCAACTGCAGCGACGATAGAGACAACCCGCTATTTAGCAAGCTTTGATTGGCAAACCTCTTTACCCATTGACGCGTTGCGTAAGCCACGCCCATACTTTGACCCTTGTCAGTCTGCCGGGGGGAAGACATATCGATGTCCAATGTCGCGGGTAAATCCTATTGCCTCAATGTCCTTACGCCGACCACCCGATGGCACGGCCGGGTAAAGGCAATTGTCTTCGTGATCGTGCGGGCATTCCCAATGCTGATGGCGGGATTGCGCGGCTTGTCCGTGATCCATTTCGCCCGCTGGACCATCATCCGCCCCAGACAATGGCCACGCTTTGGCAGGCCAAAACCATCGCTTTATTATGACTACACGCTGTTCAGCAGCAATTTCAACGGAACATGGGATCAGTATATCGACGCCTTTTCCGACGGAATCCCCTATATGCTCGACCTCGCGTGGTTCCGCGATTACGGCTATCCGGGGTCGATCCCGCTGACCCCGTTTCAGCGGTATATCCGGCACAATCAGATCAATACGGACTATTATTACAATGCCACGCCCGGCTCTGCGCAGCGTGATATCCGCGCCGCATTGCGCGTCTGGCGTGGCATCCGTGCGTTGTCTGAAATCCGGGGCGATCTTGATCCGGTATCGTTTCAACGCGATTACATCCGCCTGTTCAGCCACTTGCAGAATGATCTGGGTGCCATGGGTCCCGGTGCCGTCGCCAGCGTCCCGACAGAGACCGCGAAACGTCTGGGGCAGTCCGCCATAAACCATGAATGGCGCAAGCCGGCAGAAACAGGGGCAAGCGATGGCAAACTATGATGCCGGCCACTTTTTCCTGACGGTCATGGCCCCCATTGACCGCGATGGATGGATCGAATTGGACGGTCAACGCCGATCGGTCCTTGATCATGTGCGCGGAATTCTCACTACTTTGCCGACAGCGCAACAGGATACGCCCAGCACCGAAAGCGGTCTCAATAGCCCGTTCGCCGCCGTTCCCGGCACCCATTTCGCGCATATTTTCGTAATTGACGAATTGCGTTTTAACGGGCGAAGGCCCTCCAATCCAATCATCGACCTGATCCTGAACACGCATCTGACCGAAGCACAGAAGGTCGACCGCTTGCCCCACGCCTATCTGGTACTTTCGCTGGATTTCGATGCGCTGGATGGCAGTGATGCCGCGCTCAAAGCATATACTGACGGGTTGTGGCGCGAGATGCGCGATACGCTGGTGTTGATTTTTGGTCACTGTATAGGATTTGAAAAGGTCACGGGCGAGGACAGCTTTTTCGATTATATGCGCGCAGCGCAGGTGACGACCTCCCTGCCCTACAATGATTATTGGACTCAAGAACCACCGGATCGCAGCCCTCTGAAATGGATGATCGCAGTTTCTTTGGTCATCATAATGCTCGGACTGGCGGGTTGGATGGTGCCGCTTTGGTCGCTGGAACTGGGAAATGTGGCCACAACGCTGCTGTTGCTGATCATCGCCAACATTGCGATCATCGCGTGGTTTGGACTGACGCCGTTTCCCAAAGCACCAGACAGCGATATCAATAGCGTGCTCAAGGCGCTTTATATCCAACAGATGTTCACCGGTTTTGCCGTCGAGAATCTGGGCAAATCCGACACCGATCTTCAATCCGCTTTTGATGCCTTCTGTGTGGCGCATCAACCTGCTGTGATCAGCGGACCGCGTCAAACCCCCGGCGTCCTGCACAGTACGTGGAAAAAGCCATGAGTGCCCCGCTGGATCTGCGCGACATTCAAGGGAACATCGTTCGCGCTTATGGCCGTTACGGCTATCCGCATGCGCGATACTTTCTGTTTCACATCCGCCACGCAGCATCTGGCCGCGCATTCATCGCGACATTGCTGCCGCACGTAACGACCGCTGAACGTTGGGCCGATCCGACGGATACCGAGAACACGTCACACATCGCCCGTCCGCCGACGACGCTGAACGTCGCGCTTAGCTTTCGGGGGCTTGAGGCGCTGGACCTGCCCACGCAGACCCTTGCACAGCTACCGCCCGAATTCATCGATGGTATGGCGCGCCGCTGCCACATTCTGTCAGATGTCGGCCCCAGTGGCCACAAACACTGGGATCCCGTTTGGCACGATCCCATCGCCCACAAACATGGCACCGAAATCCACGTGCTGGTTTCCATCAGCGCCCGAATGCAACCAGATGGCACACCAGTGCCGGAGCTTGAAGAGGTCACCGACTGGCTGCGCGAGTTGGGCGCAGGCAAGGGCATCAAACTGTTGTCAGGGCACGACCGGAACGGCGCAGATTACCAACAAGCAGGTGCACGGCTGGTCGCGCGGGACGATGGTAACATGCGCACCGACGCGGGTGAACATTTCGGCTTTGAGGACGGCATTGGCAATCCGGTTTTCGCAGGCCAATACCCACCCCAGGTCGAAGCGCGGCGCGTCAAAGGTCGGGGCAAGATCATGGCCGACCAAAGCTGGGAACCGCTTGCTACCGGCGAGTTCCTGATCGGCCATGTGGATGAATCCCAAGAGTTGCCGTTTTCCACGCGCCCACCACGTTTCATGTACAATGGTACGTTTCTGGCGTTTCGCAAACTGCATGAAAACGCCGCGACTTTTCGAAGCTATGTCGATACCCAAAGCGCCGATTACGCCAAATGGCACGGCATACCGCACCAAGAAGCCGACGTGACACTACGGGCCAAGATGATCGGGCGTTGGCCGAACGGCGTGCCGTTGATGACGGCCCCCACCTATGGCGAGATGATGAAGTTCGAAGCAGAATGGGCCGACATTCCGGCGCTGAAAGCCAAAATAGGACGGAGCCGGATGGACCAGGCCCGGCTCGATACTTATGACAACCTGATGATCGATTTCAAATACCGCGATGACCCCTCCGGTGCGCGCTGTCCAATTTCGGCGCATATCCGGCGCGGCAACATGCGTGACATGCTCGACCCGCGGTTGGCGTCCGAGGACAGATCGACCTGGGACGGATCGGCGCTGACCAACAGGCGGCGCATCTTGCGGCGCGGGTTGCCCTATGGACCGTTCGACCCGGAAGTCGACAATGACAGCGTCGAGCGCGGCGTGATCTTTATCGCGATGTGCGCCAACATCTTCAGGCAGTTCGAATTCGTGCTTCAGCAGTGGGTGAACTACGGCTTGGATCTCAACCAGGGAAACGACAACTGCCCTGTGTTGGGGTTTCACGATCATAGGTCCAAGTTCATCATCCAATCCGAGCCCGACAGCGAAACCGGGCCATGGGTGCTGACCGCCCTGCCCCAATTCGTCGAAACGCGCGGCGGCGAGTATTTCTTTGTGCCCAGCCTCAACACTCTCAACATGATCGCCCTTGGCGTCGTGGACCCGACCTGAGCGGATGGAGACGCCATGACATATCGCGCCAATAGATCGGAGGCGGAGGATCTTGCCGAACTGGTAGACATCAACGTCGCTTTTGCCGGACGCATGGCCTGCCCCGCCAAGCGGTCAGAACACGGCAAGGGCATTGCGGATCTGACAGCGACATTCACCGTGCTGGATCACATTGAAAAAGAATATCGCGTTGGCCTTTTCGCACAAGGAGGTAGCTATGAAACCACCGTGCGGTTCTCCAATTCAGCCATGCAGAACGACGCCAAACGCGATGCTCATGGCTTTGCGATGAAACTGCACGGCGTGCCGATGGACAGTGCGCCGGTGGACGCGGATGGCAGGCGGGTGCAGGATTTTATCCTGCTTGACTGTCCTACGTTCGTAATGGGCGATCTGGCCCAGTACATTCCCTTCAATCGTGCGTTTCTGGACGCAAAGCTGACCCTGCGCGGCAAGCTCGACATGGCGTTGCTTCTGCTGAAAAATCCCAAACGAATCTTGCCCCTGTTGCGGCTGGCATTGATCAGGGCCAATGCACCGCTATCAGCCAGCTATTGGAGCACGACGCCCTACCGGCTGGGTGATCATGTGGTCAAATACAAGGTATTCCCGATCAAGCCTCAACACCCCCTGCCCCGTATCCGCGGCGAGGACGGTCGACGTGACGCCTTGCGCCGCCATTTGGCTTCGGCCCCGGGCTTGTTTTCCTTTGGCGTTCTGATCCAGACCAATCCCGCAAAGCAACCCATCGACGCGCCCGAAGTCGATTGGGAAGAAAACGGGGCCTCCTTCATCGCGCTGGCAGAAATCTATATTCCGCAGGATCAGCCAGTCGAGGCCCCTGAAGATGTCGAGAACGCCCTTGCATTTTCGCCGGGCCATTCTGCGCGGGAACATTTTCCGCTGGGTGCAATCAATCGCGCCCGCGTCGCGATCTATGCGGCCGCAAGCCGCACGCGACAACAGGCGGCGCAGCGGGAAAAATGACGACAGCTACCTGTCGGCAGGCGCGACATCTCGCAGCTTTGCGCTGAGCGCATCAACCTGCTCGCGCGTCCATTTCGAGTGTTTCCGCGTCTCACCGGCAGGCTGGTTTCCCAAACCCAGACTAAGACTTTCACGGTGCGCGCCACGCGGACGTATCGGGCGCGGCACGAAACCCCCGCCGCAGGTCGGGCAGACATTGTGGAGCACGTTTTCGACACAGTTGGCGCAGTAGGTACATTCATAGCTGCATATCCGCGCGTCCGCCGCGTCGGGTGGCAGATCACAATCGCACCATTCGCAATTTGGTCTGAGTTCCAGCATGACATTTCCTTTTTGATTATCCGCTACCCTGTGATGCATGCGAACGATGGACAAACATCCCGGTCCAACGATCGAATTGTGTCAACTGTGCATCGACGCTTCTGATTTTAGCGAAATATTGCTACCCTGTCGCGAAGCCCGCCATTGAAGTGACTTTGGCGCGGGCATGACGGGGGAGATATGATGCAAAAACTCGGGCAAAGACCTGTAGGCGGCATCAGCAGCCAAAAACGCAGTGGCACGGTGCTGTTCGCAGATGTGGCGGGATTTACCGACATCGCTGAACGGTTGGGCGAGGAAGTTGCATTCGATATGATCCAAAACCTGTCCGCCACCATGCAGGCGGCAATCCATGACCACAGCGGCACGGTGGGCGAATTTCGCGGTGACGGGATCATGGCGCTGTTTGGTGTGACCACGGGGCTTGAGGACGGGCCACTGCATGCCTGTCAGGCTGCACTGCATATCCAGCGCACGATCAGCCAAGCCGGTGCCGACATGACCCGGCGCTACGGAGAGGCCCCGCGTGTGCGGATCGGCTTGCATTGCGGTCCACTGGTCATCGGGGACGTGGGCGACAGCAACAAGGCGCATGTGACCATCATCGGGGACGCCGCCAATGTGGCTTCGCGGCTGGAAACCGCCGCGACTCCGGGCCAGATCCTGATCAGTCAGGATTTGCTTAACCTCGTTGAAGGTCAGGTCGAGATAAGCGATCTGGGCCGCGTCCGGGTCAAAGGCAAGAAGGCACCGCTGCAAATTTACCAGTTGATCGCCGTCCATGAAAAAATTACCCGTTTCGAGGTCTCCAAATCGCGCGGTCTGTCCACGTTTCTTGACCGCGAGGCAGAGCTTGATCAGCTTACATCCGTATATGACCGTGCGGCGCGGGGCGACATCGCGGTCGCCGATATTCGCGGTGAACCGGGCATCGGCAAATCAAGGCTGCTCTACGAGTTCGAGCGCCGCCTTCCCGAGGGTATTCGTGTGCTCAAAGGTGATTGCCGCGCAGGAGGTGCATCAACACCATTTCTGCCCTTTGCAGAGCTCCTGCGCTTTCTGCTGGCTATCGGCGAAGAGGCAACAGCGGCCCAGACGGCGGCACGTATTGACCGGATGCTGGATCACATGGGTTTTGACGGGCACGAAGTTCGGCCGTACCTGATGACGATGCTGGGCAAAGCCCACGACAGCGAGGCAGTCCGAGGCGAAAGTGCCGATATGATCGGGGCGCGAATGCGTCAGATCATCATCGATATGATCTGCTTTTCTGCCCGTGAAAATCCGGTGGTGCTGATCATCGAAGACCTCCACTGGGCCGATGTTGGGACAGAGCAGGTCATTAACCAATTGATCCGCATCAGCGATCCGGTTTCACTGCTGATCCTGTGCACCTACAGGCCCACCTATACAGCACCGTGGCATGCCCATCCACGGGCGTTTCATGTCGCGCCAGGGCCGATCAGTCAGGCAGCCGTCAGCGCCTTGATCAGTGAGGTGATGGTCGGGTCCGACAAAGCCATCGGGATGGCCGCGCTTGCTATTGAAAAGGCAGATGGTAACCCGCTTTATGCCGAAGAGATTGCCAAGTTCATGGTTCAGCAACAAGGCGAGACAGGCACCCTTGTGTTGCCCGCAAACCTGCAAAACATGGTGATGGAACGATTTGACCGTCTGGACGGGCCCTGCCGCGATCTTTTGCAATCTGCCGCCGCCATCGGACGCAAGTTCGATCCTCAGATCGCGTATCAGATCGCGGGTGGACCGTCGGCGTTCGATCCGTCTATTCTGGACGCTGCGGTTACCGCCGAAATTGTTCTTTCGCCCGTTGGGGGCGACGATGATTACAGCTTTAAGCACGCGTTGGTGCAGGATGCCATATATGACACCCTTCTGGCGGCGCAGCGCCGGGATCTGCACGCCCGCATCGGGATTGAGCTTGAGACGCGGTATACCAATCGCGCCGAAGAGGCGGCAGAAAGCCTCGCGCGGCACTTTGATGAGGCTGACATGCCCCACAAGGCAGCGCCCTATCTCATCGTTGCCGGAATGCGCAACCTGAGCCTGTTTTCGCTCGATGCGGCAAACCGATCGTTTGCGCGTGCTTTCGTGCTGATAGAGGAACATGCGCTGCAACTTCCCGGCAACCAGATTGCATCGCTATTTGCCGGGTGGTTCGAAGTTCAGCAATGGCGCGCTGAGTTTGGCCGAACGGTAGCCTTGTTTGAAAGCCAAACCGCGCGTTTGCAAGATGCCGCTGCTGATCCGCGTTATGCCCGTATCCTTGGTCTTGTGGGGGTCGCCTATTGCCAGAACATGCAGTTTGATCGCGCACGCCAGCAACTGGATGAGGCCATCGTCATTGGTGAGCGGACCAATGACCGAGATGCGATCACCTATGGTTGTCTGGGCCTTATGGTTATCGAGTGCACGCGGCCACAAGCGGGCTACTGGGAACGCAATCACGCACTTATTGCGCGTATCAACGATCTATTAGGCGACGAGCCCCACCCTTATTACCGAACGTACTGCACCTTCTACGAATGCTGGAGCCATTCCATACGTGGTGATTTTGCGTTTTCCATCGAAAAGGGTCACGTGCTGTTCGAGATGGGCAAACGTACGAACTTTTCCGGTGCAATTGGCTGGGGCGCCATCTGCATTGCATACAACGAAGTTCAGTCTGAAAATTTCGAAACGGCGATCAAGTATGCCTCTGCCGGTGCCGAAGCTGCAGGCGGGCAAGTGGATAGGATGGTGTGCCTCGCGGTCAAAGCGTTTGCCATGCTGATGACGCCTGAGACGAAAGGCAATGTTGAGGAAGGCACAAAGCTGCTGACCGAGATCGGAGAGATGGGTGACAGGTTGGACTATCGGGGTGTCGAGAACATGGTGGATGGCCCCATTGGTCTTGCCAAGGTCCTGGGTGGCGATCTGGGCGGTGGGGTGCGTTGTATCAGATCGGCTATCGCGAATGCGATGCAGACAGGAAACCTGCATGGTGCTGCGCAGTCGCATGTCGCTCTTGGGTTGCTTTATCTGCAACTGGCCACCGGCAAAGAAAGACCCGACTTGGCGATGCTGAGGCGTAATGCCCTGTTTCTTCTGCGCGAGGCACCCTTTGCGAAATCCCGTGCGATCACCCATTTCGATGCGGCGATTGCCCTTGGCCGAGAGGTAGATATGTACGGCGTCTTGGCACAGGCTTTTCATGGTAAGGCGTTGGCATTGAAAGCCTCTCGTAAGGTTGATTTGGCGCGTGAGGCGCTGTTGGATGCGCGCGAAAGCGTTAGCAAGATTGACTGGGCGATGATGAAAGACCGTATTGAAGATGCGATTGCTGAGTCTCCATGATTTATTGGGGCATACATTTACGAAACCGCATAACCATCGGATAATATAGAATTTCTAGATTTCTAGCCCCCTCTGCATGGCTAAACGCCCGCAAAAGCTGCGATCCAGATACAATTCACCGGCTTGGAATTTGC
>Ga0115567_10004049_pt1 | contig 14367 bp, 16 predicted proteins | sample COGITO_mtgs_1204_2_FD_88679 | JGI IMG/M metagenome (GOLD analysis project Ga0115567, IMG submission 88679) | Pelagic marine microbial communities from North Sea - COGITO_mtgs_120412 | ecosystem: Environmental > Aquatic > Marine > Epipelagic | place: Germany:Helgoland, sampling site Kabeltonne... | reverse complement strand
CCTCTAAGACACCCAACCGCCTTACTAGACGATATTGATTAGGGAAATAACCGCTACCATCAGGGATTGAGAAGAATTGCGCCTGTGAAAAAAGAGACTCCAACATCCAAGACCTCTGGCAACCAGCAGAGATTGAATCAGGAAACAGTTAGATCGGTGGTCACAAGCCTGCTAAGAGATAGGCAGAGGGATAAGCAGCAGGCTGAGCCTGCTATAGATCTCGATGAGCTGCGTGCGGCTCTGGATGAACTGCCTACGATCAATGCCACAAAGGTCGTATCCCTGCACCGCCGCATCTTCAATGGGGACTATAAAGTAGACTCCGACCGGCTAGCTGAAAAGCTGATGGAGCTGGAAGCCTCTCTCGATAGGGACTGATCGCCCCTATCTTCAAATCAAGACTATCTAGACTATCTTCCAATCTAGGTTTCTTTCTATCGACCTATCTAACTGTCTAACTGTCTAACTGTCTAACTGTCTAACTGTCTAACTGTCTAACTGTCTAGCTGTCTAGCTATCTAACTAGCCAACTATCTGACAGCCTATCTATCTGTTGATCGGGCCTTCAACTAACCCCTGTTTCAAGTAACCAGGCCTTTCCTAGCCTTCATCCCAGTCTAACGGCGGCTTCAATAGCCGCAGCCGCTTCAGGTCTTCAGGCCTATCGACGTCCCATAGTGTGTCCAGCAACTGATAACTCAGGCCGCAAGCGCCTATGGCCTCGAGTGTCTGGGCCATTACCCGGTCCGTACCCCAATCGATACCGGAAAACAGCGCCGGGTGAGGCTGATCCATGCCAATCAGCACATAGCCCCCGTCCTCCGCAGGCCCCAGCACCACATCGACGCCCGAGATCAGGGCATCCAGGGCTTGCTGCAGATAGTCGGCAGTCAGCGCCGGGCAGTCCGTGCCTATCACTACAGCTGCATTCGCATCATTGCGCTGTAGGGTCAGCTCTATGGTTCGGCTCATCTTGGCACCTAGATCCGCGCCCTCCTGAGGATATATATTTGTTTTATTACAATTAGTTATAAAGTCTTTATGAGAAGTATTCGAGGTTACCCACAGATCCCATTCTGCAATCTCACCGCTGCCTAGCAGCCCAGTCACCCTAGCCAGCATCGCCCTGTACACAGCCAGCGCTGAGGTCTCACCGATCTCGTCGGCCAGGCGAGACTTAACATGGCCAAGAAGCGGTTCCCGGGCGAAGACGGCGATTCGGGGGCGCAATTGGGAATTTGAAGTTGCCTGCTCAGTCATGACGTGGATAGTACATCCTGACAAGATTTGAGGGCTTAATACCGAAGAAATAGAGCAATCGTAGCTTCCACATCAGCAGTATCGTCGCCAGCAGCCCATTCTGCTCCCATCTTCTGCTGGACGTCACCGCCACGCCATTGGGCCGCGCCGGCCTAGCCCCTGCCTTACACGCGCGTCGCAGCACCTTGCTCAGAGCGATATCCTCCATCAGCTCCAGCGCTGGAAAGCCACCAAGCTCCTCAAATAGCGCCCTCTCGACGAACAGAGCCTGATCCCCCGTGCACACCGAGGTGAGCCGCGAGCGCAGGTTCATCATCCCCGCCACCACGCGATATGGAAGCCCTGAGTTGCTGAGGCGCACGTCGAACCAGCCCCAGCGGCTGCTCTGCGCTGCAAGGGCCTCGATTATCAGTTGATCCGCATCCTCAGGAAGCTCAGTATCGGCGTGGAGGAATAGCAGCACATCGGCCTCAGCACTAGCGGCCCCCTGATTCATCTGCCTGCTACGCCCGCTCTCGCCGCTTTCACAGCTATCAACCAGGCCTGCGGTCAGTTGAACCGTATCATCAGTGCTGCCCCCATCTACGACGATAAGCTCATGCCCACGGCGTCGATAGGCCTGCAGGCGCTGCAGCTGGGCCGCGATGCACCCTGCCTCGTTGCGCACGGGCATGACTATGCTAATTGACTTGTTTGTAGACATCTTTCGCCTGTCAGGAGTTATAAACTAATCGCTGTAGCTAATTGAATTTACGTCATTTTATGTTAAATGCAGCGCCCGCGCTCGGGCTTAATGCAGCTGCGCACTCATTCTAGATCCAAACCGACTTATTTGGGCGTATTTATAGGCAACAGGCCCTGTTACAGCTAAAGATCGGTTTTGTGACGGGGGACGCAGCAGCCTTGCGAGTCGAGGTTTATGCTTCGCGATTCTGGTCTTATTCCTGGCGGAAAATAGCGGGAATGAGAGCAAGAAAAATAGTATTCATCCGATCTTGTATTACAGGCACTCTTGGTTTTTAATACGCGGCCGATAGACCCCGTATAGTGCTTACAGCCAGTGCCACAGCGAGCTCTGGAGCAGAACCAAGATCATTATAGTTTGATATATCTGCCAGCAGGCAGGTGGAATAGAAACAGTGGATTCAAAGAATTTTTACATCGTAGCGACCGCTCCAAACGAGCCGAGCTTGCAGGTCAAGATTTCGGGGCCCTACCTCACCAAGCAGGCCGCACAGGCGGATCTGTCCGCCGCGATCGATGAGGCCAAGGATATCGACCCTAGCGCTGCCAACTACGACTACAGCATAGACAAGGTAGAGAGTCGAAAGCCAGGCGTAATCCAGCATATGGCGTCCCACGCCTAACAAGCCATCCTTTGTCCTGACTCGAACGTTTATGACAATCTCTTGAACTAGCCGCCCTTTAAATATGGGTGTACACTTTGCTCATACGTTCCCGGTTTTACCCACTTGCCTTATTGTCACTCGTGTTTTACAGCGTTTTCAGAGCCCGACAATAAGAACCGAGTCACAGCCTTCCGCTGAAGGCATAACACTGCTGTTCCGGCTGTACTATTATTCAGGTTTAGATACAAAGCATTCTGAGCAGTCATTGCGATGCGACGGAAAAACTAGATCGAAGAGAGGTTCTCGTGAAAAGACTAAGCGCACTACACCACATCAGCATCATCGAATCCCGCGGCACAAACTGCGCCTGGGTTCGTATTAAATACGACAGCAAGAGCTTCCAGCAGTCCTTCCCCTTCAAGAAATATGGCGGCAAGACCAAGGCCATAGCCGCAGCAAAGAAGAAGCGAGATATTGAAGGCAAGAAGATTTATGGCACTAACTGGCCCTACGCGAAGTTCAGCCCGCGCAAGGTATCGCCACTGAACAGCTCCGGCGAGATCGGCGTTAGCTATTCAGAGAAAGATCATTCCTGGGTGGCAACCTGGCAGGAAGGCAAAGGCGTGAAGAGAAAGCAGAAGAATGCGTACTTCTCGATCAACAAGTACGGCGACGATCAGGCCAAGGCGAAGGCAGTCAAGGCAAGACGCAGCGCCGTTAGAGCGAACAAGATCGTCTGATTAGCCTGACAGTGCCCTAAAGCGCAAATCAGGACAAAGAACAGGAAGAGAGAGAGAGAGAGAGAGAGAGAGAGAAAAAAAAAGGGAAAAGGAAAGATCAGAGCTAGTCTAAACGGCTAGCCTGAGGCGAGGCCCAGATCTGCTTCGCATCGAGCAAGTTGCTGTAAACCAGATTCGCATCAAAATTCAGCCTGTCCACACCAAACACCTCGTACACCGCTTCGAAACTCGCGAGAGCCTCATCTGTATCGCTATCAATCGATACGACTAATTCATCGAGAGCCAAGGTATTCGATACCGCCTGCGCCGTATGCATCAGGCCCGCATCGCGCATACCTGCTATGAGAACCACCTGGGTATCGATGCTCGCCGGAAAGGTTGCAAACATCCCGTAATCCCTAAACGGGTCACCTTCCTCTGGCAACCCAGCATCACTGGTGAAATACTCTGCCGTCTTGGTATTGAATAACTCATCGTAGCTGCGACCGATACGCAGGCCTGAGCCGGCAAAGGTCATGCTCGTTAGCTTGTCCAGCGCGCTGATATAACCGATATAGACGATGTGGTTGCTGCGAATATCCGCAGAGGTTAGATCGGACATCATCGTTATGTTTACCGACTTGCCACCGTTCTGCAGAAGCGGGACTATCTTCGCCAGCGCATAGGCACTACCCTCCGGCATATAGCTCAAATCAAGATCCAGATAGTTTTCGGTATGCTCAATATCGCTAAACTGCAGATCTTCCAGATCACTACGCGAGTTCACATTAAACTCGCGAACCATCCTGGCGACATTGCCATTGGCGTTTAGCTCACCAAAGATATAGTAATCTCCCATAACTAATAATATAGGTTGATCGTCGCCCAACACCGTATCCCAGACTGGGTGTGTCGCGGCAACTTGTGAGGGCGCCCCGCTCTCCTCGCCCTGTCTGCTGAACATGTACAAGAGATTCGCCGCAAGCAGAACGACTACCGCCAGCAGCAAGGAGTTGCTCACGCCAAACTTGGTAAAAGAGAAGCTCGCGGGCTTGACCACAGGAGTAGTGGCGATCGCTGCTAACGAATAGCTCCCCTTAGGGATGACTAACCTGTAGGCAGCATCCAGTTCGTTCTGCTCGTAATAGGCACTAAGCTTCTTACGCAACTGATGCACATAGACACGCACCGATGAGTCCACCGACACATCGAAATCACCATCCTTACCGAGAACATCCGTAGCCAGATCAATCTCTTTCGGCTGCCGGTTCTGGGCAGAGCACTTAACCAGATACTCCAGCATCGCCGAATAGTGCTTGGACCTGCCTAATATGCCGCTGGCGATAATCCGCTGGCACAACTGGTCTAGCTCCGAGGAGCTGAACACGTCCTGTGGAGAGAGGGTGGTTTGTGTGGGCTTGTCATCAGGCGTCATTGTCTGGGGGCGCTGCAGGTTGCTGTGTTAGTTGGTGTGATAGATGCCGAGACGGAAGTATATCAGCTTTACGCTGTGCAAAAAGATGCAGCTCCAGGTCTTCCCTCTGCTGCGATCAGGAAAAGAAGAATATTAGATATCATACTGTTTTATAAAGGTTTTATTAGAATCTTGCACACAGGGTATTGGACAGGGGTCTACTCCGCCTGTGAGAAAATAGCGACGTATCTGGAATATGGGTATAGGCAGGAAAACAGAGGGAGGAGGGAGAAAGAAAGAGCAGGAAAGGAAAAAGGCCAGGACTGCACCTAGCCTTTGAGTAGTGAACTCTTCAACTTGTCATTGAACTCGATATTGCCCTCGGTGACGTACTGCTCATGATTGCGCTCTATATAACCCAGATCATAGAGATAATTGACCATCACCCCATAGGATTGAGCGAGGCCCTTGTCGCTTAAATCAGCCGATGCGTGGATCTGATGCACCTGTGCTCCATTGCCTAAGTGGAATCGAGCGACCGGGTCCAGGGGATATTTCCCCCTCTTTGCTAACAGCAGATAGTTCAACACAAGCTTGCGTATAGCCTCCTCGTGCTCGGCCACATTGTCCACAACGATATCCAGAGAGCGCATCTGCGCCTTCAACTCGACCAGGTCGGCACTGTCCTCTTCCGTATCGCTATCCAGCCAGCGTTTAAAGCCAGGGATAGGAGACAGCGTCACAAACTGCTTAATAGACGGAAAGTCCGCCTTCAGCTCCTGCACCACCTGCTTAATGAGGAAGTTACCGAAGGAGATATTCTTCAGGCCCGGCTGACAGTTACTAATGCTATAGAATGTAGCGGTAGTAAATTTTGTTGTGTCGACATCTCCTTCCGCCTCGTCATTCAATATCGAATCGATAGAGCCAGGAATCTCATTACTCAGCGCCACCTCAACAAAGATAAGCGGCTCATCCGTCAGTGCCGGATGAAAGAAAGCGAAACAACGCCGGTTCGGCCTATCCACACGACTACGCAGGTCGTCCCAGTCTTTAATCGCGTGCACCGCCTCATAGCGAATGATGCGATTAAGAATAGCCGCCGACGTAGACCAGTCAATAGTCTGCAGCAATAAGAAACCCCGGCTGAACCAAGAACAAAACAGGTGCATGAAGTTTTCATCAACAGCAGACAACTCGGGGTGATCGCGCAGCAGACCAAGCAGATCTTTGCGTATACCCACCAGGTCGTGTGTTGCACCAGGGGTCTGATTCAAGCGCCGTAGCAACTCTACGCGGCGCGGTTCAGCTGCATGATAGAGGCGATTCAGGTTAGTACTGCTAGGGTCAGCATCATAGGTATCGAATGCCAGCTTAACGCTGGCTGGCGCTGCATTGAAGTTTTGTTCTATGTTGAAGAAAAACTCCTTCTTACCTTCATCGCCCAGACCTTTATACACATCCAGCAACTCACGCGCGGCGACGATGGCAGACACCTCGCCGGTGTTGCCCATTAGACGATCCAGCAAGTCATCAATATCGGGAGCACCGTTCTTGGAGAAACGGTCACGTTGGCGAGCGACTAGGCCGCCCAGGAAGTCTTGGAATTTATTAAAGGCCAAAGTTTGAGTCTCTATCTAAAATCAAATTAAATCCCCCAGCTTGCGCAACAGAAGCGTGCTGGTGAATAAGGTACAAGTATAGCGTAAGCCCGAATGAGCTACGAATGTAATCCCCATCATGCCTCTATCTATCGCTGGCTAACAGTCAAACCCTGCAACTCTTTGAACATCTTACGTGACAAGCTCTTCCGATCGAACTCCTTGGCTACTATTTCGTAGTTGCCGGCAAACTGCCCCAGCAGGTCACGATCACTATTGAGCTTCTCAATCACCCCACAGAGCTGCCGCGCATTCTCGGGCTCAGAGACAATGCCGCCCTGATATTTAGTCGCCAAGGATGTTGCCTCACCTTCGGGCACTCCAGTTGCAGCAGGAAGCCCATGGCGAAACTTTCGAATAGCTTCGATGGGATAACCTTACTCAATAGCACTGTACTCTTTAAGCGTATAGTAGAAACATCGGAAAGCGATCAGAGGGCCGACACCTTTTCTTTGGGTTCTCGCCCCATCATCACAACATTGCCTAGTTTCCTTTCTTGCACGTTCCTGGCAAGCTTTTAAGCCCTCGCCCCATCTCCAGCGAAAAGAAAGACACACCATCGTCTTCGAGCATAGTGTTTGCCTCTAGTAGCCTATCAAGCCCATGCGCCATCCTGCGGGTACTCACATAACCCACTACGAAATTATCCTGCAGGTCATATTGAACGGCTAGCGCGTCATCTTTCTCTTGTGGAAGATAGAGTGGCAGCCAACCCCGTTAAGAATCACTGCTATCATCTCAGTCGGCACGCCTCTTTCGACTAACTCAATCTTGCATGAATGTGTGACCGAGACCATCAACGCCGCGCAACGGTGCAGAAGAAGCTCAATCTTCTCCAACGTTCTAATAAGTCTGAAGGTTCTTAGCGGCACCAACAGCCTCTGAAGAATCCGGCCAAATATCCCTGAGTTCAAAAACAAATGGCCTACACTTAAAAAGAGCCACAGCCCAGCCTGCAAGAGCACGGAAGAATTGTGAGAATGTGCAGCAAGGCGCCGATGCTACGGTAATCTGTAACGGATGGCAGCATTTCCGCGCACCAGACTTCGATACCATCAAACCTTCGCTCAATCACCCGCTTATCTTCGATGGCCGCAACCTCTACGACCCTGCTCTCCTCGAAATTCTGGGCATCGACTACCATGCAATTGGGCGCAGCGCTTTCGTACAAATACAATAAACTTGTTTATATTCAGTTAGTAAGGGGCAGACTCCGGCTGAGCACCCTTAACTCCTTGAAAACCCTAATCACATCCCCATATTTATTCTTGTAGCAGGCGCTCAACCGAGGCTTGCTCGCCGCCCGATCGATTCGATGGGCGAATTCACTTAAAACATATTGCTTAAAAGGAAGGATATGACTATGCGTACTTTAGACTTTTCACCCCTATACCGCTCCACTGTTGGCTTTGACCACCTCTCTTCGCTGCTGGACTCTGTAAATCGCGGCGATACCAATCAGACGAGCTACCCTCCCTACAACATCGAGTTGCTGGATAAGGATAAATACCAAATTACTATGGCTGTGGCTGGCTTTCTGGAAGAGGAGATGGATATTCAGACCGAGAAAGGCACGCTGACGGTTGTCGGCAAGAAGGCTGGCGAGGAGCCAGGCGCTCGCAACTACCTGCATCAGGGCATCGCAGCGCGCAATTTTGAGCGCCGCTTTCAGCTGGCCGACCATGTCGAGGTCACTGGCGCGCGCCTGGCCAATGGCCTGCTCTATATCGAGCTGATTCGTGAGATTCCGGAGGCCATGAAGCCGAAGAAGATCACTATCGGCAGCGAGAAGGCTGCACTTATCGATGTGAACAATCAGAATGTCGCCTAATGACGTTCTATATAGACGCTAGCGTTGATTAGCTGGCATCTAGGAGTAACTCCGGGGCGCCACTGCTTGAGCGTGGCGCCCTGTTTTGTTTTGGAGGCATGAGAATCAGCCTAGACGATAGTGTTCTGGCGGCAGCCCTATCGCTTTATGCAGTTCGGTGGGTAATTTAGGTCAGAAGCAGAGCCTGGGAACGTATTTGGGATTCTTTTCAAGTAATTGCTCGGGTTCCTGTAAACCTTTTTAGAACTTTGAGCGTTTAATAAGCACATAGAGCAGCAATACACGAAATTGAGCAAAACAGAGACGAAAGCATGAAATTTCTAAGCGAAACCAAACAGAAGCTGGCCGAAGCATTTATGCACTACCTCTGCCTGCGTCTGAACTTCAGGAACAGTGCGTGGAGGGACGGCCTTCCCCTCAAGGCGAATGAGCTCTGCATGCAGGAATGTTGCCCAGCCAAGGGCTAGGCAACCCCTTTTCCGACTAGGCAGTGCTAGTCCAGCTTGTGGACTACCAGGCCGCTCTTTAGTTTCGGTTCGAACCAGGTCGATTTCGGTGGCATTACTTCATCGGCATCGGCGATAGCCATTAAACTTTCAATTGAAGTTGGGTATAACGCAAACGCCGCGGCCCAGTCACCGGAATCCACCCTCTTCTCCAGCTCAGCAAAGCCTCTAATACCTCCAACGAAGTCGACACGCTTATCTGTACGCTGATCTACGATATCCAAAAGCGGCGTGAATACGAAGTCTTGCAGTATGCTCACATCCAGACTGCCTACCGGATCCTGCTCGTCTATCTTCGAGACCAGGTTTTCATTGCTGCGCAACTTGTACCATTGCTTGTCGAGGTACAGCGCAAACTCTCTGGCCACGCCCGGCTTTGCCGCGTCTAGATCCAACTTCTCTATATCGAAATTGGCACTCAGCTTTTCCAGGAAGCTCGCGCTGTCGGCTCCGTGAAGATCTTTAACCAGACGGTTGTAGTCTAGAATCTGCATCTGGTTGTCCGGAAATAGAACAACCAGGAAGTAGTTATAGGATTCATCACCCGTATGATCCGGATTCTGCTTCTGACGCAGATGTTTAACCCGCGAGGCGGCGGCCGAGCGATGGTGGCCGTCGGCAACATACAGATGAGGCACCTGGGAGAACGCCGCCTCTATGTCTGCGGAGAGTGTTAGGTCTTCGACTACCCAGAATACGTGTCGGGTGCCGTCGTCCGCCACGAAGTCATATTCTGCTTCAGTAGCGGTTACCTTGGCGATCAGGGCATCCACCTCGGCGTGCGCCTTATAGGTTAGAAACACCGGGCCCACCTGCGCATCCAGGGCGACCATGTGATTCACCCTGTCGTCTTCTTTCTCCGGGCGGGTGAACTCATGCTTCTTGATCAGGTTGTTCTCGAAGGCGTCGACTGACGCTATCGCGACCAGACCCACCTGCTCGTGGTCTCCCATGACCTGCTTGTAGACGTAGAGTGTCTCTTCGCTGTCTTGCTGTAACGTGCCTTCTGCCTGAAATCTGTCTAGATTCTCTCGGCCCTTCGCATACACCGATTGATCATGCACATCCACCGAGGCATCCATGTCGACCTCGGGCTTGTTGATATGCAGAAAGCTGAGGGGATTGTCCTTGGCAAGTTCGAACGCCTCTTCTCTATTGAGAACGTCATAGGGATGTGAGGCAACTTTCGCTGCGAGTTCACGACTTGGTCGAAGACCTCGAAAGGGTTTGATCAATTTCATTGCGGGTTCCAAAAGTTTGGGGTTCAACTGTATGAGTATTTTAAAAGCAGCGCTCGGGCTTTGGCTATTTCGCTAAGCAAGCTCGTTGCTCATGTTCTTTGTTCCTTATATTCTCGTTAATCTGTAGTTCTATTCTCGTTCTGCTCTCGTTCTGCTCTCGTTCTTATCTTGCTCTTTTTTAGCCCTATTCCCGCTCTTCTCTCGCTATTTGCTATCAAATACATAGTCGCCCTGCCAATCGGGGCCGGGCGAGGTTTCTCTAAATTTTTCGATGCGATCGAGAAAGAGCTGACACAGTTGCGCATTGTCGCATTTTGTTTGGAGTTGCGAAAACATCTCGGCCGCTTCATTCCAATTCTGTTCTCTGTATTGACGAAGTGCCTCTGCGAACAGGGCTACCTCCTCTTTCTTCTCGTCGCTTAGCTGCGCCGGCTCTCCCAGAAGCTCGAAGATACGCACCGACTGCGACTTGCCCGCCACACAGACTATGTCGAGCTCGCGGTAGGCAAAACCTGGCGCATCATCCTTGCTCGCCTCGCTGACAATATTGGAGACGCCATACAGGCGCGTGAGGCCCTCCAAGCGTGCAGCCAGGTTTACCGTGTCGCCTATCACCGAATAGTTCATGCGATTGCTGGAACCGAGGTTACCCGCGACTACGACACCCGTTGTGATCCCCACGCAGGCTGACAGACCCGAATCCATCTTCTCCAGAGCGGCAACTATATCCAGCAGGGCGAGCATCGCGTTGTCGGTATCCGTCTCTCCCTTAATAGGCACGCCGAACAGGGCCATCACCGCGTCACCGTTGTATTTATCCACGACTCCCTGATGCGCCTCTACGATATCGCTGATGGTGCTGAGCACCTTGTTCAGAGCCTGTAGCACCTCCTTGGGAGGCAGGCCCTCGCAGAAGGTGGTGAAGCCGCGAATATCCGAGAACAGTATGGTGGCCACCCGTTCTTCGCCACCCAGCTCCACAGGGTTGTTGAGCAGCTGCTCCGCGATCTGGTGTGAGACGACCTTGCCCAATAGGTCGCGCACCTTCTCCTTCTCCGCCAGGCCTCTGGCCATGGAATTAACCGAGTCTGCCAATTCGCCTATCTCATCTGCGGACTGAACCGTCACCGAGCGATCGTAGTCGCCCTCTTCTATCTTCTTTACTACGGCGGCGAGTTTGGTTATGGGGGTAGTAATGGAGCGCGCGAGGAAGAGGACGGCGAGCAGGCTGACGACGAGCACCAGCAGATAGAACTGAATCAGCAGGGAACGAAACTGCACAACGTTCTCACTGTTCTCATCGTAGGAGCGCTGGATAACCGCGAATACTTGTAGAGGGTCACTCTTCTGGCCATACAGACGCCGTAGCAGAGAGGTGTAATCCTGGGATGGTGCTCTTATGCGCTGCAGGTCGGATATAGTGGAATCATCAAACTGTATCTGTGCGGCGAGCGCGGACTGATCTTCTGTGGCCAGGGTGGAGACTATGACCTGAAGATCTTGTGCGGACGAATCGCCGCCTCGTTCCAACTTAACGATGCTGACATCGGAGAGTGTCGTCTCTTTTACTGTATCGACGAATTCCTGATCCAGGGCGAAGCCACCGATTATCCAGGCAACCTGACGCGGCAGATACAGGGGTAAGGCAATCACCTGAAACGGCAGACCATTGATGGCGATGATCATCTCGGAACGCCCCTCTTCGCTCTCGTCGGCATCAAACAGCAGTTGTTGCCAGGAACCGCTCAGTATCTCCATACCCTGGGTCTCGGTATCGATGATGACGCGCCCCTCAAGATCGACGATCAATAACATCTCGGCGCTATCCAGGGACCGGTCCATCACGTTGAGTGCCGCGTCGAACAGAGTGGCCGGATCTTGTGCCGCATAGGCGGTGCGAAAGCCGAAGTCCCAGGTGAGACTGTTGGTTATGGCCTGCAGGGTGAAGGCCTGTTGCTCTCTTGTATAGTCGAAGACATCGGCGCCCAGCTCAAGATAGGTATTGATAGTCTCTTCGGTGTACTCGGTGTTGTTGCTGTTGACGTAGTAGAAGATACCACCGAGCACCGGGATGAGCAGGCCCAGCAGGAACACGATGAGTCGCGATCTAAAACTGCGGAATGAAAAGACGGAGCCGGCCGAACTCATAACTTGGAGATCCTTTCAATGAAAAAAGAGAAAGAAAAGGAGAAGGAGACACTCTCATTAACAGGTACTGAGAGGTGACACTTAATTAGCATTAGCCTCATCAAATGGAAGGCGCTGAATTAGCGATAGCGTTTTCTGTTTGCGGAGGGCGCTCTGCGTACTCGCCTGTCTCTGGCGAGTTCTATAGTCATCTCCAGCTCTGCGGTGCGCCCTGCTTCGATAATAACTTCTTGTTCCATGTAGTTCTGTGGCGCGTCCAATCGCGAGTGCCAGACTCGCAAGGTATAGGAACCCGGCGCCATGCCCGTTAGAGAGACAACACCCTGCTCATCGCTAATCGCCATCAACTCAGATTGACCCACATAGATATAGGCAAGCATCCAGTCGTGTATGTTGCAGCCGATCTCGATCACCCCCGGCACGTCGAACACCTCTCTGTACTGACTATCCAAATCGCTTCCATACAGCGGGGTGTCGAATGTCTTTGCCGGCGAGAACGAATACACGTGGTGCAGGATATCGTCGCTGTTGGGAAAGCTGGCACTGCCCCCTGCGACAACGGTAGTTACACTTGGAATAAATTCCTTATCGCGTTGATCTATCTCTACCTCTTGCAGCGCAGTCGATGTTGAACTGCTCGCCGAATCGGAGAGCAGTTCCATCACCGCTTCGACTACTGGCTCGCCGTCGCTATCTTGCAGACGCAGCACAACACCCTGGGCAGAAGCGAATGAAGTCAGCAACGCAAAAGAAACGCTTAACGCAAAAACAAACCCCGCAGCTTTCTGCAAAGAACATTGAAAAAAGTTATCAATCGCTTTCATAAGAATCGTAGTCACTAAAAATTGTGCACATAGCTGACGGAGAAGATTCTATTGGTATAGGTTTTTCTGCCAACCGCCCTGATGTCGTAGAAGCTGTATCCGAGATTTATCGACGAGTCTCGAGAACTAGGCACACTAAGCCCTAGCGACCATTCATTTGTGTCTGCCTCTAGCTGATAGGCTACCCAGCCGCTGTCGAATGCGGGGTCGGTATACAGTGCACTGGCCAGCTTATACAGTTTGAGCGTAGGCGTCGTGGTGCTGGATACCGTAAAGCCATTGACGCGTCTATAGCCGCCATTGAGGAGCAAGCCATTCTCGAAGGCGTACTCCAGGTCGGCATATAAGGATGTCGAATCGTAGTCGTAGAGATCGAAGGGAAGGCTGCGAACCGGATCATAGCCGAATTCATTGATGATGGGATCAAATGGCAGGCTGTCTGCGCCGCTGTTCCGATAGTCTGCCCCCAGTGTCAGAAACCAGGCAGGCGACAGTCTCTTCAGATAACTCACATCGACGGTGAGCAGATCGTTATCTCGCGCCCTTCCCATATATTCCTCTACGCCATAAGACGTACTAAGAGACACTACCGGGGCGTAGGCGCCCAGCGCCCACTTGTAATTGTAGTTAGCAGCCACGCTGAGGCCTACCCTGTCGAAACCTCTCAGGTCGGTGAACTTGGCAGAGCTTACGGCAGCGCTAAGGACCAGGGTATTCTTCGCCCCCATCTCATAGAGCTTGCCGAAGGAATACTCCAGCTGCGTGAATCTGGATTCTTTCTCGTTGGGGCCGTCTAGGGCCCTAGGAACATTGCTCTCTTCGCCCGCGCTGACGGCGACCTGTGAGAAGGTGTTGGCGTGCGTTAGAGCAGGTAGCGATGATAGAAGCGCGGCACAGACGATTGTGGCTAGTCTAGGGCTCTTAATTAGAGGAGAGAACTGCATTCGATGGCTTCTGCTGAATGAGCAAAGCTAAAGTATAGTCCATTATTGGCTAATTAATCACTAGCCTAGGCCTAATAAAATCCCGTTTAGGCGAGGTGCTTATCGAGTGCCTTTCGGGACTCTTGTGGGGAGAAACCTCTGGATTCCAGGAATCTAGTCAGCTTCCTGTGCAACTTGGAACCGAAGACGAGGGGCTCTTGATTGCGCAGCTTCTTTACTACCAGTTCGTCCGCCATAATCTGCCAGTGTTCGTCGTCGATCAACAGGTGCTCGTTAATCAGCTCTTCGCTCACCCGCCTTGCGGATAGATCGCCACGGATATGCAGATAGGCGAAGCCTCTGGACTTGCGATAGCGTACATAGGATTCGGTGAAGCGCTCATCGGATTGCAAATTCTCCGCCCGCAGCACGTCCAGTACTTCGGTGAGTAATTCGCTGTCTGTATAGGGGAACTTCTTGCCTAGCTTTTG
>Ga0115567_10004047_pt1 | contig 14375 bp, 15 predicted proteins | sample COGITO_mtgs_1204_2_FD_88679 | JGI IMG/M metagenome (GOLD analysis project Ga0115567, IMG submission 88679) | Pelagic marine microbial communities from North Sea - COGITO_mtgs_120412 | ecosystem: Environmental > Aquatic > Marine > Epipelagic | place: Germany:Helgoland, sampling site Kabeltonne... | reverse complement strand
GATGGTAAGTGCGGAATAATCTATTGTTTAAGCCGTAAACGCGTGGAAGAGCTCGCCCAGATCTTACAGGTAAACGGAGTAAAAGCGGTACCATATCACGCGGGTCTTGATGCCAAAACGCGAGTTAGGCATCAAGATATGTTTCTTATGGAAGATGTGGATGTAGTTGTTGCTACGATTGCATTTGGAATGGGAATTGATAAACCCGATGTGCGATTTGTAATACATAATGACATTCCAAAGAGCATAGAGAGCTATTACCAAGAAACGGGTCGTGCTGGCCGAGATGGAGGTGAAGGCCATTGTTTGGCCTATTACAGCTATAAGGATATTGAAAAGCTTGAGAAGTTTATGAGCGGTAAACCTGTCGCCGAACAAGAAATCGGTCACGCATTGTTACAAGAAGTTGTTGCATTTGCCGAAACTTCAATGTCCAGAAGAAAATTTATACTCCATTATTTTGGTGAAGAGTTCGATAATGAAACCGGTGAAGGTGGAATGATGGACGACAATATGCGCCATCCCAAGAAAAAAAATGAAGCAAAAGGACAGGCCGTAAAAGTATTGTCTGTAATAAAAAGTAGCCATGAGCAATACAAGGCTAAAGAAGTAGTGAATGTAATTGTGGGTATGGCAAACGCAATGATAAAATCTCACCGCACAGATCAACAGGCTTATTTTGGAATAGGCTCAGATCACGATGCGGCTTACTGGATGGCATTGATAAGGCAAATGTTGGTTGCAGGTTATATTTATAAGGATATAGAAACATATGGAGTTGTTAAACTCACCAAACGTGGAAGGGATTTTCTCAAATCTCCAGAGTCTTTTTTAATGACAGAAGATCATAGTTTTAAGCAAGCCAATGATGACAGTTTGGTAGTTTCTGAAAAAGGTGGCGGTACTGCAGACGAGAATCTTTTTAGATTGTTGAAGGCTGAAAGAAAAAAAGTAGCAGATAAGTTGAAGCTACCACCATTCGTGATTTTCCAAGATCCATCATTAGAAGATATGGCTCTAAAATATCCTCTTACAATGGAAGAGCTTTCCAATGTACATGGTGTTGGAGAAAGTAAGGCCAAGAAATATGGAAACCCTTTTCTTGACATAATAAATAGATACGTTCAAGAAAATGATGTTGAGAGGCCAGATGAGTTTGTTGTAAAATCAACAGGAAGCAATAGCGCATTGAAACTCTATATCATTCAAAATATTGACAGAAAACTTCCGTTAACAGATATTGCTAGTTCAAAAGGCATAGAGATGCCAGAATTTATAAAGGAAATGGAAGCCATCGTATTTAGTGGCACAAAGCTGAACATCAATTATTGGATAGATGATATCCTTGATGAAGATCAACAAGAAGAAATACACGATTATTTTATTGAGGCCAAAAGTGACAAGATTGAGGACGCACTTAAAGAATTTGATGGCGATTATGATACAGAAGAATTACGTTTATACCGAATAAAATTTATCAGCGATGTCGCAAACTAAAATGCATTCATTTAGTTTTTAATATTTCCATAAGAATTAGGCTTCTATAATTTGTTACCTTTGCAGCTTAACTAAAAATAAAAGCATGCAAGACGGAATATACGCGAAGATCGTTACAGATAAGGGAGAGATAATAGGAAAACTTACCTATAAAAAAACTCCGGGAACTGTTGGAAATTTTGTGGCACTCGCCGAAGGTAATCTAGAAAATAAATCTAAATCTCAAGGAAAGCCATACTATGACGGCTTAACTTTTCATAGGGTAATCGCAGATTTTATGGTACAAGGCGGTGACCCGACCGGTACGGGAGCAGGTGATCCTGGTTATAAATTTGATGATGAATTCCATTCAGATCTTAAACACGATAAGCCAGGAATTTTTTCTATGGCAAACTCGGGACCTGGCACAAACGGGAGCCAATTTTTTATAACACATAATGCTACTCCTTGGTTGGACAATAAACACACCATCTTTGGTGAAGTTGTTGAGGGTCAAGATGTCGTTGATAGTATTGCACAAGGTGATGAGATGCAAAAGATCGAGATTTTGCGTATTGGCGAAGATGCTAAGAACTGGAATGCCGTTGAAGCTTTTAGGCAATTTACCGGTGCAAAAGAAAAACGTGAAAGTGCTGCTACCAAAAAACAAGAAGATAGTTTAAAGGATTTGACCCAAGGTTTCGAAAAGACCGATTCTGGTTTACATTATAAGCTTATTCAAAAAGGGAATGGTCCAAAACCGACCAAAGGTCAAAAGGTTGCTGTTCATTATAAAGGAATGTTGGCAGAAGGTACAGAATTCGATAATTCATACAAAAGGGGTAACCCTATCGAATTTCCAATTGGAACTGGCCAGGTTATTCAAGGTTGGGATGAAGGAATTTTATTACTTAATAAAGGAGATAAAGCACGATTTGTAATACCATCTAATCTAGCTTACGGATCAGCTGGCGCTGGTGGCGTAATTCCTCCAAATGCTACGCTTATTTTTGACGTTGAGTTGATGGATATTAAATAAACTTCAATTCAAATTGACTTTTACGGCCAATAATATTAAATAAATTATTAAAACGCTCCACTAGAATGGGGCGTTTTTTTTGTAATTTCAAATTATGAGTACTAAAAATATCAACTATCCCATCGGCCGTTTTAAGCTTCCATCAATAATAGACAACAATCAAATAAATCTTTGGATTTCTACTTTGGAAAATTTTCCAGATCGAATCGAAAATCTTGTAGCGACATTAACGCAAGAACAGATCGATACGCCATATAGAACAGATGGATGGACGGTAAGACAGCTCGTGCATCATCTTTATGATAGTCATCATAACAGTTATACTCGTTTTAAATGGGCGCTGACGGAAAAAAGTCCGTTGATAAAAGGTTTTGATGAAAGAGCTTGGGCAGATCTTTTCGATTCTAAAAATGGGCCTATTGAGCTTTCGATCCACGCAATTATAGCACTCCACGCAAAATGGGTATATTTATTAAAAGGACTGAACTTAGCAGATTTGCAACAGAGTTTCGTGAATCCAGATGAAAATAAAACGATTACTTTAGCAGAAAATATTGGATTCTATGCTTGGCATTGTAACCATCATTTCGCCAAAATAAATAACTTGCTACAAGAAAAGGGATGGAATTAAAACCATTTGTATAGAACAAAATCCGATTTTTTAAATGTTTGAAAATCACCGAATGTGCCTGAGAGCTTTCTTATTAATTTATCAAAAGGTATAATTATATATTCTTAATATTTTTTCCATTTAATATTGCAGCCTATACTCGGTTTTTGGTCTTTTCGCTGTGGATTGTTACTAAGAACGTTATCTAGCGCCTCACGTAAATCCCTGCCATTTACTGGAATTCCATTTCCAGGTCGTGAATTATCCAATTGTCCGCGATAAATTAATTTTAATTCGTCATCATAAAGATAGAAATCCGGTGTACAGGCCGCCTTGTAAGCTTTTGCCACTTCTTGCGTTTCATCAAATAAATATGGGAAAGGATAATTGTGTTTGCGCGCCGCATCCCACATTTCTTGGGGAGAGTCTTCTGGATACGCTTTTACATCGTTACTATTTATAGCTACAAAGCCAAAGCCACTTACTCTATAATCGTTGCAGATTCGTACCAATTCTTGATTAACGTGTTTTACGAACGGACAATGGTTGCATATAAACATTACTACTGTTCCCTTCTCACCACGAATTTCATTTAAAGTCACAGGTTTCATGGTTGAGGCATCAAGGAGTGCAAAATCTGGAGCTTTCGTTTGTAAGGGCAACATCATGGAAGTTGTAAGGGACATAGGTTTTGTTTTAAAAGCTTCTATTGCCAAATTTACAACTTCATAAAGAATTTATAAATGTTTGGCGTTCTCTTTCTTCTCGTGTAAATTTAAACTTATAAATAAACCATTATGAAAAAAGGATACACATCGCTTTCTATAGCGATAAAAGATTTACAAGAAGAAGGTTATACTGAAGATTTTAATTTAGTAGAAGAAGGAATAGAATCTAAATCCCTTAAAAAGAATTGGAAAGCTAATAAATTGGATGTCGTAAAATTTTATAGGTTTGAAGGAATGACAAATCCAGGTGATAATACCATATTATATGTAATCGAAACTACAGATGGTAAAAAAGGGCTTTTGGTAGATAGTTATGGTGCCGATTCTGGTCCCGTTTCTCCTGAAATGATCGAGAAATTAAGAATGCCTCCAACTAATGGTTGAAATAAACTGGTCTGAATTTGAAAAGATAGAAATGCGAACGGGAACCATTGTCGAGGTAATGGCCTTTCCAGAAGCAAAAAATCCTTCCTATAAATTAAAAATAGATTTTGGTAAAGATATAGGCTTCAGAAAAACCTCTGCGCAGATAACAGATCTTTATACGAAAGAAGAACTGCTAGATATGCAGGTCGTTGCAGTTGTAAATTTTCCGAAGAAACAAATAGCTAATTTTATGAGCGAGTGTTTAATTCTTGGGGCAGTTGAAGGAAGCAAGATTACATTGTTAAATCTAAATATGCCTGTAGCGAACGGATTGCGAATATCTTAAACTTCGCTGTCCAAGGTATCTGTAACAACATAATATCTTGGATCGTCAATATTATTTTCAATAATCGAACTAAATTCTGGGTTCCACTTTAATAGCAAGGTCTTACAATCTGGACTTAAATGGGTGAGTTTAATGTTTTTTCCGTTATCCAAATATTTATTTGCGATGTTACGCAAAGCTTCTACTCCAGAATGGTCGCTTACCTTAGATTCAATAAAATCAATCTCGATATTTTCTGGATCGGCGCTCACTTCAAACTTATTTGAAAAAGCTGTGGTCGATCCAAAAAATAATGGCCCCCAGATTTGATAAACTCTTGTGCCGTCTTCTTTCAAATATTTTCTAGCGCGAATCATTGTAGCATTCTTCCAAGCGAAAACAAGAGCAGACATAATTACACCAGCAATCACTGCAATTGCGAGATCCTGCCATACTGTAATCGCAGAAACAGCAATCAATACGAATGCATCCGCTACCGGGATTTTATGCAATATTCTAAAACTACTCCAAGCAAATGTCCCGATTACGACCATAAACATAACGCCAACTAATGCCGCGATTGGGATTTGTTCTATAAGCGGTGCTCCAAAAAGTATAAAACATAATAGTGCAATTGCCGCAGTTGCACCCGAAAGTCTACCGCGACCACCAGAATTTACATTAATAATGGATTGGCCTATCATTGCGCAACCACCCATTCCTCCAAATAGACCGTTAAGTATGTTCGCGCCGCCTTGGGCAACACATTCACGGTTACCGCTTCCGCGGGTTTCTGTCATTTCATCGATGAGGTTTAGTGTCATCAGCGATTCAATTAAGCCAACCGCTGCAAGAATAAATGCTGTTGAAAGGATGAGGTCCCAATTGTCTTGTAATGTATAGAGTAGTGTAAATATTTGATCTTGAAAGTTGGGCAATCCACCTTGCAAACCATCTCCGCCACCATCCCTAATAAATGAGCCAACCGTGCTAACTTCTATCCCTCCAAAAATCGTAATCCCAGCTACAGCTACGATTCCTACTAATGCGGAAGGAATTTTCTTTGTGAGTTTAGGTAATAAAAACATAATTGCCATAGTGAGAAAGACAAGTCCTAACATAATCCACATAGCATTACCTTGCATAAATTGTTGTTTACCATCAACGTTTACTTTAAACAGTCCTAGCTGCGATAGAAAGATTACGATTGCCAAGCCATTTACAAAACCCATCATTACTGGATGCGGAATCAAGCGAACAAATTTCCCAAGTTTAAAGACTCCTGCAGCGATTTGGATAGCGCCAACGAATAACAAGGTAATGAACAACCATTGTAATCCTAAATTTTCAATTGGTGTTGCAAGTGCTTCTCCAACCTCATTTCCTTTGAGAATTAAATGAACCATTACTACTGCCATTGCGCCAGTAGCGCCACTAATCATTCCAGGTCTGCCCCCAAATAACGCGGTTACGATTCCCATCATAAACGCACCATAAAGTCCAACCAATGGATCAATGCCAGCTACAAAAGCAAAGGCTACCGCTTCAGGTATTAATGCCAAGGCAACCGTTAAGCCAGATAAAATGTCATTTTTAGGATTTTGAGTAAAATTTCTAATGGTTTTTTGCCACATAATTGTTTGCTTAAAAAAACTGCAAAGATATATTTTTATGAAAGAGTCAGCGGGCTAAATACGTTTATTATCAAATGCAAGATTGTCATTACCTTCATGTACTATTATTTCATAATATTTAAAATGTTGTGGCCTCCAACTATAAAACCTTTATTGTTTAGTATTATTAGAGTTTTAATAGTTTTCCTCTAAAAGCGAATAGTGGATGAATTGAAACAGCTATCTATCTAATAGAATGTATTTAAGATTATTTTCTAAGTAAGGATATTAAAATTTCTCTAAATTGATATGCGTTAGGAAAAATCTGGATTTTCTCAGACTTATTTTTAGTTAAAAAAAGATTAGAGTAATTTACAATTTAGTCAGAAAAAAGCCGCGCTCAAATTATTATGAGTCGCGGCCGTAATTTTGGATTGGTTATTCCCTCTTAAATATCGTCGAAGTCGATGTCGGTAAAATTTTGTACAGCTGGTTGATCTGCCGTACTTCCTATTTGGTTGGCGACAGTGTCGCTATCTTCTGTATCTTCTTTTTTATAATCTTTCTGGTGACGTTCACTAATTACTTCTTGGCCTTTTTCATTGATAACATAATCTATCATTTCTTCAAGATTATCCTTGAATTCTGCAAAATCTTCTTTGTATAGATAGATCTTATGTTTTTTATAATGATAAGAACCATCATCGTTGGTGAATTTTTTACTTTCGGTAATGGTTAGGTAGTAATCATCTGCTTTTGTAGATCTTACGTCAAAAAAATAAGTACGTCTTCCTGCACGCATTACTTTACTGAAAATCTCTTCTTGCTCCATCGCGTACTTCTCGCTCATAATTTTAAGGTATTGTTAACGTTTCTTCAAAAATCAAAAAAAAAATCAATTCAGGCAAGGTATTCTACATTTCTTTTTCCAAAAGTTGTTTAGCGTAAAGTTCCTTGTAATAACCCTCTCTGGCTACTAGTTCGTTATGGTTTCCTCGCTGGATTATTTCTCCGTTCTCCAAAACAATAATTTTGTCAGCATTTTTTGCTGAAGAAACGCGATGGCTTACAACAATAGTCGTTTTGTTTTTAGAGATCTCGTGAAGATTTTGTAATATTTCCTCTTCCGTTTCGGTGTCAACGGCTGAAAGGCAATCGTCGAACAATAAAATTTTTGGGTCTTTAATAATGGCGCGTGCAATAGATACCCGTTGTTTTTGGCCACCGCTTAGAGTTATGCCTCTTTCGCCTAGAATTGTATTGTAACCTTGGCTAAAACTTTCGATGTTACTATGTACGGCCGCCCGTTTGGCAGCTTTGATGACTTCTTCTTTATTGGCATCTTCTTTACCAAAGCGAATATTATTTTCAATACTGTCACTAAATAAAAAGGCATCTTGCGGTACATAACCTATACTTGCGCGAAGATCATCTAGATTAAGATCTTTTATATTTTTGCTATCAATTAATAATGTATCATTTTCAACATCATAAAGTCTACCTATCAATTCTAAAATTGTGGATTTGCCCGATCCAGTATTTCCAATAATCGAAAGAGTCTCGCCAGGACTTATAGAGAATGACACATCTTTAAGTGCTGTAATATTGGTGTCTGGATACGTATAGCTTAAGTTCTTAAAAGTTATGTATCCTGTAATGGGAGTGGTTTCGGAAACTAGATTCTGAATTTCTGGTTTGGTTTTTAAAAACTCGTTTATCCTTTTTTGCGATGCTGCTGCTTGTTGGATCATTGAGGTTACCCAACCAACAATTGCAACTGGCCAAGTTAGCATATTTACATAGATCAAGAATTCTACGATAGTCCCAAAATTTTCTATTTCACCATTTAAATATCTTTTTCCCCCAACATAAATTACAAGTAGGTTACTTATACCTATGAGCAAGATCATCAATGGAAAGAAAAAAGCCTGCACTTTGGCCAGGTCGATATTTTTTTGTTTACTTCCTTCAGAAAGAAGTTCAAATTCGTCGTTGGTTCTACTTTCTATGCCATATGCTTTAATTACTGCAATACCGCTAAAACTTTCTTGTGTAAATGTTGTAAGTTTAGAAAGATATTGCTGCACAACAGTGCTTCTTTTATGTATGGCAATACTTAATCTATACACTATCAGAGAAAGTACTGGTAATGGCGCAATAGCATATAGCGTTAGAGTTGGTGCCGTATAGAACATATACGAAATGGCTACAATAAATAGGGTAATCGTAGTAGTGCTATACATTATTGCCGGTCCAACATACATACGCACTTTGCCTACATCTTCACTAATCCTGTTCATTAAATCACCGGTGCGATTTTGTTTATAAAAGCTAAGTGAAAGTTTTTGGTAATGCTGAAATATTTCATTTTTCAGATCGAATTCTATCTTTCGGGAAACAACTATAATCGTTTGTCTCATTATAAAGGTAAACAGAGCAGTAAGTAAGGTCGCTCCGATCAAAATGAGAATGTTTTTTAACAGTTCAGACTCAACAAAGGCCATATCTGTAATTTCACCATTAATTTTTCGCTCTACCACGTTTACCGAATCACCAACCTTAATAGGAACTACTAGTTTAAAGATCGTAGCGATCACAGTTATAAACATTCCTAAAAATAATCGGCCTCTATACTTACGTAAATATTTATTAAGGTACTGAAGTTCTTTCATTTAACTAATTGTGATTTGCTAACACATTCGCAATTTAACATCATATATTTTGTAGTATCGCCACTAATCGCATATTTTTGCACGTCCTAATTAAGGAATTATAAATTTAGATGCATATGACAACTGATGTAATAGAAAAAAAAGACTTGCACAAGATTGCGCCGGTTTTTGGGCAAAACTCGTTTGATGAGCACGAGCAAATCATTTTTTGCAATGACAAAGATACTGGATTAAAAGCAATTATTGGGATACACAATACAGTTTTAGGACCAGCATTAGGTGGTACAAGAATGTGGGATTATGCTAGTGAATGGGATGCATTGAACGATGTACTTCGTCTTTCTAGAGGTATGACGTTTAAATCTGCAATTACCGGTTTAAACCTCGGTGGTGGCAAAGCCGTAATAATTGGCGATGCCAAGACACAAAAAACACCAGAGTTAATGTTGAAATTTGGTGAATTTGTAAACTCTTTAGGCGGAAAGTACATAACTGCGGAAGATGTAGGTATGGAAACAAGTGATATGGATCTTGTTCGTACCGTTACTCCTTATGTTACAGGTATATCTGAAGAAAAGGGCGGTGCCGGAAACCCTTCCCCAATAACAGCTTATGGCGTTTTTATGGGAATCAAGGCAAGTGCCAAATTTAAGTTTGGCAATGATGATCTTGAAGGTAAGGTAATTTACGTACAAGGAATAGGCAACGTTGGTGAAGCATTGGTCGAGCATTTGAGCAATGAAGGTGCGAAAGTTTATATTTCAGATTTAAACCAAGATAGACTGGCCGAAGTTCGAGATAAATATAGTGTAGAAATCTATGGTGGAGATAATTTGTACGCTGAAGAAATGGATATCTATGCACCCTGTGCACTGGGAGCAACTATAAATGATGCTACAATAAATCAATTAAAAGCAAAAATTATAGCTGGCGCTGCCAACAATCAACTAGCAGAAGAAGGTAGACATGGTTTAATGTTAAAGGAAAAAGGTATCGTTTACGCGCCTGATTTCTTGATCAACGCAGGTGGTATTATCAATGTATATGCCGAATTGGAAAATTATGGCAGAAAAGAAATAATACGGAAGACAGAAAACATCTACAATACAACTTTGGAAATTTTGAATGATGCTGATAAAAAGGATATTACGACGCATCAAGCTGCTTTCGATCTTGCCAAAGCTAAAATAGCTGCAAGAAAACAAGAAAAATAGTACTCAAATTTTATAAATGTATATCTTTGCAGCGCGCGAAATAAAATCGTCGCGCTGTTTTTTTTAAACCAATAAGTTCTTAAAGTTTATGCTCACAAGGAGACATATTAGGGTTAAAGTTTTACAGTCCATCTACGCTTTTAAGCAAAGCCAGAATCCAGATATTACAAAACAGGAAAAATTCCTTTTTTATAGTATCGAACAAATGCAGGATCTTTATTTGTTGCTTGTGCAACTTCTATTGTCCCTACGTGATCAGGAAGAGGAATTCCTTGAGGTTTCTAGCCAAAAACACTTGGCAACTTCTGTAGAGAAAAATCCCAGTCGTGCATTTGTTGAAAACAGTTTGTTAGCGTTAATAGATAATCATAAGGATCTCGCAGATGCTATTGACAATAAGAAGATCAATTATTGGGCACAGGATACCGAATATCTAAACATACTTTTAAAAGAACTTCGTGCCAAAGATTGGTACCAGACATATCTCAACAAAAAAGAGCATACTTTTGAAGAAGATAAAGAGCTGATCCTAAAACTCTACAAAGAAATTATCGCGCCCAATGATAAGCTTTATGAATATTTGGAGGATAAGAGACTTACTTGGATGGATGATTATCCAATTGTAAATACAGCCTTGGTAAAAGTGCTTTCAAAACTTTCTGAAAAGAACTCCCATTCAAAGCTTTTGCCGGAACTCTATAAAAACGACGAGGATAGGGAATATGCCCAACAGTTATTTAGAAAAGTTTTGCTAAACGAGGATAAGTTATCACAACAGATAGAAGGAAAAACTCCAAATTGGGACAAAGAGCGTATCGCAGATATCGATCTTATTATTCTTAAAATGGGAATAGCAGAATTTTTATACTTTCCGTCTATTCCAGTTCGTGCGACCATAAATGAATATCTAGAGATAGCTAAAGAATATTCCACTCCTAAAAGCAGCATTTTCATCAACGGTATCCTGGATAAATTGGTGAAGGAAATGGAGGCTTCGAAGAAGTTAAATAAAATTGGCCGAGGACTTCAATAACATCCAAAATTTGAGTAATTTAGCGGCTCGAAAAAATTTAAAATTTTATACTATGAGAAAATTAATTTTAGGTGTTGCAGTTATGTCTGCATTGGCATTTACTTCTTGTAAGGACAGTGCTTCAGACAAAGTAAATGAAGATAATGTTACTGCAGCAGCAGACCGTGACGCCCAACAAGGAACTTTTCCAAAAATTGAATTTGAAGAATCTGAATTCGATTTTGGAACGATTGAGCAAGGAACCGCAGTAGAGCATATTTTTAAGTTCAAGAATACTGGTGAGGCACCTTTGGTTATTGTAGATGCTAAAAGTAGCTGTGGTTGTACTGTTCCAGAAAAGCCGGAAGGCCCTATTGCACCTGGTGAAACTGGTGAGCTTTTAGTGAAATTCAATGGTTCTGGTAAAGGACAGGTCAACAAGACGGTAACTGTAACTGCAAATACCGAGAGTGGCAAGGAAATGATCACTATCAAGGCTTTTGTTAATGGTGAAGGTGTACAGCCTGCTGGATCTCCAATGGAAACAAACTCATAATTTAAATAAATAGGAAACCCATTTTATGGAACAAATACAAGGCTTTCTGCCCATTATTTTATTGTTCGCTGTTATGTATCTTTTTTTGATACGTCCAGGAATGAAGAAACAGAAGCAGGAGAAAAAATTCGCACAAGAAATCAATACAGGAGATCGCGTAGTAACCAAGAGCGGTATGCACGGTAAAATTCTTAACGTGAACGACGATGGAACTTGTATTATTGAAACAGGTGCAGGCAAGATGAAATTTGAAACTTCTTCTTTGTCAATGGAACTAAGCAATAAGCTGAACGCTCCAGCAGTTGTGAAGAAATAGTTTCCAATTAAAATGAATCGTAAAAAAACCTTCAGGATATCCTGAAGGTTTTTTAATTAAATTTAAATTTTTAGAAAGGATGTTTTTTAATTTTATCTAACATCTATTACAAAAATCTATATCCTACCAATATTCCACCACGGAAAAACACATCGGTCTGTCTATAATCCTGATTTCCAAAATTACGACCAATACCAGCACTCAATTCTAGAATAAAACCATTACTGCTTACCCACTTTTGACCTAGTGCAAAGCCAACACCAAGCGCACCATACTGTAAGTCGTTTTCACTATAGGTATCTGTTAGGTAGTCATACTGATTGTCTTTATCTTCGAAATAACCAAATTGAACAAGTCCTTCGGCAAAAAGACCGCGTGCGCCAAAATCTTTTCTGTTAAAAAAGTATTGTCTGTAGAATCCGCCAATTGCGAAAATTTGGTCTTCTACATAATCATTTTGATCAAAATCATAAGATATATAGCCGCCAATACCTGAATATTTACTGAATACATATTCATAATCGAGTTCAATTTTTTCCGAAGCTAATAGTTCTATTGCATCCAAACGAAGTTCATGTTTACGTGTGGCAGCAATGGCATCGACTTCTTTATCTTGTTTTTCGTCCTCTTGTGCAAAGCCTATAGTTGACATCAAAACAGCAATCGGTATTAAAATTTTTTTCATAATCGTAAAATTGGGTTTAGTTGTTAAAATCCGACATCAATTATTGAGCCGTCTTAAGATCGGGGATACTGCTTACTATATTGACTATTACCTCGATCGCTTTTTGCATACTTTCAACAGGAACATATTCAAAACGACCATGAAAATTATGTCCGCCCGCAAAAATATTTGGACAGGGCAAGCCCATAAAACTTAACTGAGAGCCATCTGTACCGCCGCGGATAGGTTTGATATTAGCTTTAATTCCAGCTTTTTTCATTGCCTTTTCAGCTATATCAACAATATGCATTACGGGTTCTATCTTTTCGCGCATGTTGAAATATTGATCTTTGATCTCTACAGTAACAACTTCTTTTTCGTATTGGGCATTAAGTTCATCTGCCAGTTGCAGCATTATATTTTTTCTCGCCTCAAAATGTTCTTTCTCGTGATCGCGTATTATGTATTGCAATCTGGTGCTGTCTACCTCACCGTCAATGCTATAAAGATGAATGAAACCTTGGCGACCTTCCGTATGTTCTGGTGTTTCCATTCTTGGTAACGAGTTGATATAGTCTGTAGCGATATACATACTATTTACCATTTTGCCCTTTGCATAACCTGGGTGTACTATTTTACCTTTTATTGTAACCGTAGCACCAGCTGCATTGAAATTTTCAAATTCCAATTCGCCAATGCGGCTACCGTCCATTGTATAGGCCCAATCCGCACCAAATTTTTCAACATCGAATTTATGTGCGCCACGACCAATTTCTTCATCTGGAGTAAAACCTACGCGAATCTTGCCGTGTTTTATTTCGGGATGCTGAAGTAGGTATTCCATTGCCGAAATAATTTCGGCGATGCCAGCTTTATCATCAGCTCCCAAAAGGGTAGTGCCATCTGTTGTTATAAGTGTTTGGCCTTTATATTCTAAGAGATCGTCAAAATAATCAGGTGATAGTATAATATTTTGTTCTTTGTTTAGAACGATATCTTTACCGTCATAATTTTCTATTACCTGTGGTTTTACATTGGCACCCGTAAAATCTGGTGTGGTGTCGAAATGCGAAATAAAACCTATAACAGGAACATTCTTATCTATATTAGAAGGCAAGGTGGCCATTATATATGCATTTTCATCAATGGTTACGTCTTGCATTCCAATTTGCTTGAGTTCCTCGACCAAAGCGTTAGCAAGATTCCATTGTTTTTTGGTACTTGGAGTTGTGTCGCTTTCAGGGTCACTTTCGGTATCTACGGTTACGTAACTTATAAAACGGTTTATAAGGTGTTGCTTATCGATCATAAAATAGTGTCAATTTTGTATTAGCAATTTTTCGATTTCATTTTTTAATTTTGGGATATGCTCAGTAATAATTCCCCATATAATTATTTCGTCTACATTGTCATAATTATGGATAACCCAATTGCGTGTATCAATAATCTTTCGTGAATTTTCAATCTTGAAATCAGGATTTTTTTTCAGAATTCGGTTTGTAGCTTCTCCAATAATTTCAATTTCTCGTTCGATTGCTCTGCGAACAAGCTTGTTTTTTTGAAACTCTTCTAATGTTGAGACAGCTTCAAGAAAATCGTTTATTGAATCGATAGAGGTTTTTATATCGAAGAGATATTTTTTAATTTCAAGCTTCATAAATCAAACGTTTTGTTTCGTTTATACTTTTAATAAAATATGGATTTGACAAGGTGCGCTCTGTAACAATATCAATTTTTCTGTTTAAAAGAAAGTTTAATTTTTTATGAAGCTCGAAATAATTTTC
>Ga0115567_10004042_pt1 | contig 14381 bp, 12 predicted proteins | sample COGITO_mtgs_1204_2_FD_88679 | JGI IMG/M metagenome (GOLD analysis project Ga0115567, IMG submission 88679) | Pelagic marine microbial communities from North Sea - COGITO_mtgs_120412 | ecosystem: Environmental > Aquatic > Marine > Epipelagic | place: Germany:Helgoland, sampling site Kabeltonne... | reverse complement strand
CCGGGACGCAATCCGGCGACGTGCCAGGCGTCCGCCAGCACGGTGTTCTCCTGCGACAAATGCAGACAACGGCAGAGCTGCCGGCACGGCAAACGCTTTCAGCCGTACAAACGCAGGCGTTCGAAGCGGATCCGGAGATCGCCCCGCTAGCGATGGAGTCCGCAGGAATGGCAGTCTCCGAGGGCGTCGAAGGTGACAGCGGCCTGCCCAAAACACTCTCTCAAATCGCAGCGCCAGTCCTGATCTCTTCGCTGGCCACAGCCTCGGCAGATGACGTATCGAACGGACTGGCAAGGGAGGGCTCGCCCACCGCGGACGCGCGCCACACCACCCAAACCGTGGCCGACCCCCGCAGCGCGATGGCAAATCAGGCGTCGCAGACGATGCATCTCATCGCGGCGCGCGTGGCCGAGGTGCTGGGCCGCAATGCCGAACGGGCGTTCAAGGTGATCCTCGAGCCTTCCGAGCTGGGCCGCGTGCGAATCATGCTTGCTCAGAGCGAGACGGGAATGTCTGTAAACGTTCAGGCCGGACGCGGCGAAACGGTGGATCTCATGCGACGCAACAGTGACCTATTGGACCGGGAATTTCGCGACCTCGGATACGGGGATGTCGATTTTTCGTTCTCGCAGGATCGCGGTAAAGATGACGATGCTCCACGCCAGGGCAGCTCTGACGTGGTTGTTTCCATGCCGACGGACACGCTTTCCGACGCGTCGCCTTACCTGAGGCGGCCGCCTGGGCACGCAATCGACCGCCTCGATATTCGCCTTTAGAAAGGACTGATTATGGACGTTCTGTCCCATATTGACACTGCCACCACCGGCGGCCGCACAGCGGCTGGCGCGCAAACCGCCACTGCGTCGACGACGCTCAATTCCGACTTCGAGACTTTCCTGAAGATGCTTACCGCGCAGATGCAAAATCAGGATCCGCTGAACCCCGTTGACTCGACCGAATTTGCATCCCAGCTTGCCGCGTTCTCGACGGTGGAGCAGCAGGTTCGGACCAATGATCTGCTGACCGGGCTTGGCGCTCAGCTCAGTATTCTGGGCATGGGGCAACTGCAGGGATGGGTCGGCATGAATGCGCGGGCAGAAATGCCGGTGGCTTATGAGGGCGATGCAGTTCCTTTGACCTTGACGACGCGGCCGGGCGCGGATCTGGCGCGTCTTGTGGTTCGGGATGCATCCGGCGGAATTGTGCAGGAAATGGATGCGCCGCCACGGGGCGGCGAATACATCTGGTCGGGTCGCGACGAGGCGGGACGGAATCTGCCTGAGGGCATCTATTCGATCACTGTGGACTCGTTTCAGGGCGAGGACGTTCTGGGGTCTGATCCGGTGACGAGTCAGGCGCGAATCGTTGAGGCGCGTCAGTCGAACGGGGAGACAATGCTGGTGATGCAAGGCGGTCAGATCGTGCCTGCAGGCAGCATTCAGGGCCTGCGTGCGCCGCAGCCTCTTTAGAGCCGCTCACCCCCGCTTCTCGCTGAATGCTTTCGCAAAAGTTGTAAAACGGCCACAATCCACTCACCGAATTTTAAGACGGGCAGCAGTGAGACTGGCGGCAAAAACAGCGCCAATTTGCGGGTTAATAACCATATAGCCTGCTACGGCAAAATTTGTTTTGTTTTGGTGCTGGCCGTACGATACCCTTTTCAATACACCTACACGAGCATGTCGTGGGATATGGAATTGGAGAAAGCTATGAAAAAGATCTCGATGTTCGCAGCTGCTGCTGCTGTCGCCGTTTCCGCCGCTGTGCCCGCCGTGGCACAGGATGTGAAAGCCGACCCGTTCGTTTCGTCGCAGGGCGCAATGGCAGTGTCGCCGGCGTTGGTCGCGGCCGGTATTGCGGTCGGCATCATCGCCGTTGCAGCGATCGACTCCAGCGACGACACATGATCTGATCGGGACTTCGGAACCGATTTACAAAAGGCGGTCCTTCGGGCCGCCTTTTTCTTTGCTGGGCGGCGGTAGGTCAATGAAACCCGGGTGCGCTAGACCGGTTCGGCTCAGCGCAAAGTCTGAATCTCCAGATACCTGTTCATCGGACTGTGCCACTGGCGCGACTGAACAATAGTGCCTCGGTCGCTGACCTTATACGTGTTCTCGAATGCGTCGCCGTCGCCTTCGCAGGCCTCGGTGACGTCGGTCAGCGGGATGTCGTCGCGTGCCGCTTTTCCGGTGATGCGAATGGTGCAGGTCAGTTGCCTGACTTGCGTCAGGTCCTCACCGTCGAGATAGCGCATTTCGCGCGCGGCGATCCCGTTTTGGCGCGCGGAGATCAGGGCCTGCACCGCATCAGTGCGCGATGACATGATGTCGTTGCCAAGGCCGCGCGTCGCGGTCATCAGCCCGCCGCGCATCGTGATGCTGCGCCGGTCGGCGGTGCCATAGGTCGCGTAGCCCCGGTTTTGCTCCAACTCCTGCATAACCGTGACGGCCCGGCGATTGGGGACTGTCACCAGGATGAGCGGCGCATCGGTTGCGGCAAGCGCCTTGGCTGCATCATTCGAAATCTGCGCGGCATCCGGCATTTTTGCGGCCTTCTTGCCTGAGAAAATGGACTTTCCTATCGAAAGCACCGTGACCCGACGGTCCGGCGCGTTCGAGCACGCAACGAGCGTCGCGAGGCAGGCGAGGCCCAGAGCGGCGCGCCGCAAGGCGATGGTCGTGACGCTCATCTCCAGAATCTCCCCCAGGTCCTGGCCAGTGACGGCGCATGATTTTCCTTGATCTTGTCATAAAGGCGCCCGTCCACATCAAGGCGTGCACCGCCATCGCGCGAGAGCGACCGCAGGACAGTCTTGGACCTTTGCATCGTTGGCGTGCCGATGCCCCAGGCCAGCGGTATCTCGATGCGAATTCCCTTGTCGAACGATCCTTCTCCGAAGGTCGACGAGCTGACATCCGTCTTTGTTGCATAGGCGCCCACGCTCCAGCCATTTGCAAACACGCGGTCCAAAGACACGGTGGCGCCGACATCCCCCGCGAGATAGCGACCGACATCCAGCTGTCCGTGAAAGCCGTGGCCGATGTCGTAATAGGCCGATACGTGGCCGTTCCATTCAGGGATCGTTCCCGACGCGGTATCGCGCGAGCGAAGGCCGAGGCGCTGATTGAAGTCGCGCGGCTGCACGTAGTTCAGCTCTGCCCCCAGTGCGAGGCGGCTGTCCACCGGTTTCCACAGGATTTCAGCTGATGCGCCCGCATACATCCGCTCCAAGTAGCCGGCGGTGACGCGGCTGTAGAAATTCTTGGCCGGCCTGCCGTATTTTGCGATGGTCAGATGATCCAGCGTCGGCGTGTCCGTCTGCGAATACCGCGCCACGTTGGAGCGCACGCGCGGCAGGCCGGACTCGCCCGGAAGCGCGACGCTGTCGAGGTCTCCGAGCACTTTTTGGGATAGCGATCCGGAGGCGACCCAGCCGGGCGCAAAATGATATTTGGCGCGCGCCTGAACGCCTGCATTGAACCGCACGGGATTGTCGGGATCGAACACGCTGAAGCGCAGGAACGGGCCGATGCCGTATTCGACCCGTGGATAGATATCTTCGGACAGGGTCATGCCGTCTGCATAGGCAAGGCCGTCGTCTATCGACGTCACCGCCAGCATGTCGGTCGCGGGTGCATTTTCCAACCGTTCCAGATCCGTGCGCCGGAACGTCACCGCTGCCGTCGGCTGGCCTTCGACCATTTCGGTGATGGAAAACACTTCGACCGATGCGGGAAGGCTGCGGGTCATGGCGCGTGCCGTGCGGCCAAGCGCCTGTGGACGCTGGCCATAGCGTTCGTTGCGGATCTGGACGCGCGCGCTGCCCGCGTCCAGATCCATGGCGTGAAGGATGATGCCGTCGCGCTTGAGCAGTGAGGCGAGCGTGGCGCGCGCACTGGCCTGCCGGGTGCTGTCGGCGGTCCAGCCCAGATCGGCGGCGGTGCCCGGTGCGCGGGGCGCGACCGGCAGCGGCGCGCCTTCGGCCCCGCCCTTGAGGGCCGGGCTGCGCGGATTGAGCGATATCGTCACCGCCGCCCCGATTTCCGAGCCATAGAGCGAGTAGGCGCTGAAGCTCAGGGCATCGCTGGCGCGGTAGCTGGCGGTGAAGTTGAACGGCGATTTGCGGTCGAAAGCACCGTCGCGCACTTCGCGGTCATACCCGTCGGACGAATATTCGACGCCGAAACTCAGCTTGTCTGTGGCGGCGTAGGACAGGCCCGCGAAGGCCGCCACGTCGCCGCGAAACCAGCGGTCATAAGTGGGAATACCGCCTTCGCCCAAGAGGGAGGAGGGCCGTGTTCCAGTGCTGCCGAAGGCGCCACTGCTGCCAAAGCGGCCCCAGCCGATGCCGCCGGTGACGCGCACCCGCTCGCCCAGCGATCTGGTCGCGACCAGATACTCGCCGCCGTAAACGCCGGTGCCGATGAAATCCTGCAGTCCGATGGCGATCGCGGGCATGTATTGCGCTTCGTTCACCAGACGAAATTTTATATCGAAGCTGCGATCGTAAAGTGTGCTGAAGGTCGGGCGTCCGGGGTCGGGCATCAGCCCGGCGATGCCCGAATAGCGAAAGCTGGCCGACAGCCGGGGCAGGACCTGAAAGCTGAGCGTCGTGCGCGTGGTCATATCGCTGCCCGTGCCATAGGCCGAGACGGTCGTCGACAATTGCGCATCGGGGGCCATTTCGGCGGTCGGCATATCGATCAGGTTGCCGGGCGTGCCGTAGATGTTGGTGTTGGGTGTCGTCAGGTTGCCGGTCGTGCGCGGAGGGGTGATGCTGGCGTCCAGATCGGTCGCTGTCTGCGCCACGGTGCCTGCGCCGGAGGTTGAAATCGCGATGGTTGTGATCAAAGCGGCTGCGATGGGCTGTTTGCAGGTCAAATGTCGTCCCTCGTGCGGCGCTTGCTTTTTGCGGACAATACGCATGCAGGTCTGTAAACAAAAGGGATTTTCGCCCCGGATTTCCCGCTCTGAGTGAAAGCGCCGCCTTGGCGGCTTTGCCAGGACGGTATCCTCCGGGCGGCTTGGTCGGGGCGGCTTCAGCTAAGGTGAATGACCGCCGCCGACAGCGCGGCGCCTACCGCCACGCCAGCGCCGCCCCAAAGGAGCAGATCGCGCCGCTGGCGGCGTGGCGGCTCGGGCGGGGTCGGGGTCGCGCTGCGCATGAGGGCCGCCTCGACCAGCTGGGGCAGGCGCGGGCCGAACCGCGCAAGCACGGCGGCGGTGCGTCCAAGGCTCTGCGCGATCGCGCGCGGGCCCAGACTCTGGCGGATGTAGCCCTCGACGACGGGCTTGGCGACCTGCCAGATATTGATCTGCGGGTTGAGCGAGCGGGCCACGCCCTCGACCACCACCATCGTGCGCTGCAGCAAGATCAGCTCGGTCCGGGTTTCCATTCCGAACCGCTCGGTCACTTCAAACAGATAGCTCAGGAGATTGCCCATGCTGATGCGGCTGGCATCCATGCCGAAAATCGGCTCGCCCACGGCGCGCAGGGCGCGGGCAAACTCGTCCACATCGCGGTCGGGCGGGACATATCCGGCCTCGAAATGCACCTCGGCGACACGGCGATAATCGCGTTTGATAAAGCCATAGATGATCTCGGCATAGACGCGGCGGGTGTATTCGTCGATATGGCCCATGATGCCGAAATCGTAGATGATGATATTGCCGTTCGCCGCGACCTTGAGGTTGCCCTGATGCATGTCGGCATGAAAATATCCGTCGCGCAGCGCGTGGCTGAGGAATAGTCGCAGCACACGGTCTGCCAGCACGGTGCGGTCGTGGCTAGCGGCGTCAATGGCATCGTTGTCGCCCATCGGGACGCCGTCGGCCCATTGCATCGTCATGACACGGCGGCTGGACAGATCCCACTTGATGCCGGGCAGCTGGAATCCCTTGTCACTGGAGGTGTTGGTGGCAAATTCCGAGGCCGATGACGCTTCGAGCCTCAAATCCAGCTCGCCCATGACGACACCCTCGAAATGGGCGATGATGTCGGTGGGCCGCAGGCGGCGGGACGAGGCCGACAGCAGCTCGATCACGTTGGCGGCAAAGTAGAAAGCGTCGATATCGATGCGGAAGGCGCGCTCGATGCCGGGGCGCAGCACCTTGACGGCCACCGTCTCGCCGGTGTCGCGCAGGCGCGCCTTATGGACCTGCGCGATCGACGCGGCGGCCACGGGCGGGCTGAAATCGTCGAAGATCTGCGCAACCGGCGCGCCCAGCTCCGACTCGATGGCCGCCATCGCGACATCGATGGGAAATGGCGGCAACTTGTCCTGCAAAACGCGCATCTGCTGGGCGAGGTCAGTGCCGACGAGGTCGGGACGCGTCGACAGGATCTGGCCGAACTTGATATAGGCCGGGCCCAGCGCGGTCAGAGCGCGCGGCGCCGGCGGCATCATCGGATCGCCCTTGGCGCCCAGCCATTTGAAGGGCCACGCAAGACAGCGCAGCGCGCCGCGCACCAGTGGCGGCGCGTCCATCGCGTCCATCACGATGGGCATTGCGCCCGTGCGCTCAAGTGTGGCGCCCGTACGGATCAGGCGGATGATATTATGCGGTCCGCGCATCGCCTAGAGTTTCCATCCCGAATGCAGGCACGCGATGCCCATGCTGAGATTGCGATACTTGGCGTTGCCGAAGCCGGCCTGCCGCACCATGCCCAGAAACGCCTCCTGATCGGGAAACTTGCGGATCGACTCGACCAGATACTGATAGCTGTCGCGATCCCCGGCAATTGCCTGACCCATGCGCGGAATGATGTTGAAACTGTAGAGATCATAGACCTTTTGCATCATGTCGTTCGGGATCTGGCTGAATTCCAGCACCATCAGGCGCCCGCCGGGACGCAGCACGCGATATGCCTCGTTCAGCGCCTCCTGCGGGCGGGTGACGTTGCGGATGCCGAAGCTGATCGTGTAGACGTCGAAGGTGTTATCCTCGAAAGGCAGGGCCATCGCATCGCCCAAGATCCAGTCGAGGCTGCCGGCCATGGCATCCGCCTCGGCGCGTTTGCGCCCCTCGATCAGCATCGGCTCGGTCAGGTCCAGCACGGTGGCATGACCGCCCCCGGCGCGTTTGAGAAACCGGAACGCGATGTCGCCGGTGCCGCCCGCGACGTCCAGCAGGCGCTGACCGGGCCGGGGCGCCAGCCAGTCCATCATCGCATCCTTCCAGACGCGGTGGATGCCCATGCTCATCACGTCGTTCATCACGTCGTATTTGCTGGCGACCGAGCCAAAGACGCCGCGCACGCGGCCTGCCTTTTCCTCCTCGGGAATGTCCTGAAATCCGAAATGGGTGGTGTTTTCGCTCATTGCTCTTGCCTTGCGCCGGGATCGCCTCTTGTTATAGGGCGCAAGGCCACAGACACAATGCGGCGCGGTTACATGAGGCCCGGACATGCCCGAATTACCCGAAGTCGAAACCGTGTGCCGTGGCCTCGCGCCCGTAATGGAAGGCGCGGTAATCGCCCGCGCCGACATAAACCGGGCAGATCTGCGCTGGCCCTTTCCCGACAACATGGCGTCCCGTCTGCGCGGCCAGCGCGTGCTGGGACTGCGCCGCCGGTCGAAATACATCCTCGCCGATCTGGCCTCGGGCGAGACGCTGCTGATCCACCTTGGCATGTCGGGCAGGATGCTGATTTCTGGCGATACGCTGGGACAGTTCGTGCACGAGCATCCCGCCGCCGAAAAGCACGATCATGTCGTTTTCCACATGGAAGGCGGCGCGCGCATCACCTTCAACGATCCGCGGCGTTTCGGCGCAATGGACCTTTTCGCGACAGCGGATGCAGGCACCCACCCGCTTCTGGCCAAGCTGGGGCCAGAGCCCTTGGGCAACCGCTTTGACGAGGCCTATCTGGTCGGCGCGCTGGCGCGCAGGAACACGCCGATCAAGTCTGCGCTGCTCGACCAGCGCCTGATTGCAGGGCTGGGCAACATATATGTCTGCGAGGCCCTGCACCGCGCGGGCATCTCACCGCGCCGCAGGGCAGGCAATATCGGCGCGCGCCGGGCTGCGTCCCTCGTGCCGGTCATCCGCGACGTCCTGCGCGACGCGATCGAGGCGGGCGGGTCGTCCTTGCGCGACTTCCGCCGCGCCGATGGCGAGCTGGGCTATTTTCAGCACCGTTTCGACGTCTATGACCGCGAAGGGCAGCCGTGCCGCCGCGAGGGATGCAGCGGCACGGTCGCGCGCGTGGTGCAATCGGGGCGCTCCAGCTTTTACTGCGGCAGTTGTCAGCGATGACGCACCCCTCAAGATTAGGTTGATCCGGCCCGCGACGGTGGTAAGACTGCCCGTCTGACAGAAACAAGCGAAAGCAGATTTCATGGCCTATGAGACGATCATCGTCGAAGTAGAAGACCACGTCGCCCAGATCACCCTGAATCGCCCCGACGCCCTCAACGCGCTGAACGATCAGCTTCTGGGCGAGTTGGTCTCCGCCCTTCAGGAGGCGCAGGCCAACGACAAGGTGCGCTGCATCATCGTGGCCGGGTCGGACAAGGCATTCGCCGCAGGGGCGGACGTGAACATGATGGCGGGCAAAAGCTTCGTCGACATGTTCTCGGACGATTTCTTTGGCGCGCAGCACGACGCGATCACGCGCATCCGCAAGCCGATCATCGCCGCCGTATCGGGCTATGCGCTGGGCGGTGGGTGCGAATTGGCGATGATGTGCGATTTCATCATCGCCTCCGACACAGCCAAATTCGGACAGCCGGAAATCAACCTCGGGATCATGGCCGGTCTGGGCGGATCGCAGCGCCTGACGCGCTTTATCGGCAAATCCAAGGCGATGGACATGAACCTGACCGGCCGTTTCATGGATGCCGAAGAGGCCGAGCGCTCGGGGCTGGTTAGCCGCGTCGTGCCGCTCAAGAAGCTGAAAGAAGAGGCCCGCTCGGCAGCGGCCAAGATCGCCGAGAAATCCATCATTTCGGTGATGGCGGTCAAGGAGGCGGTGAACCGCAGCTACGAGACGACGCTGCAGGAGGGGCTATTGTTCGAACGCCGCGTGTTCCACTCGCTTTTCGCGACCGAGGATCAGGCCGAGGGCATGGCCGCGTTCAAGGAAAAGCGTCAGGCCCAGTTCCGCGACAAGTAACGCCGCAAACCGGCACAAGGCGGTTGCATTCACCGTGCCGCCGCCTTAATGGCTGCATTCATACATGCGCGCGATGCCCGCTCTGGCAAGAATCACTTCGGCTGATGCCGAAGGCCCGGTCGGTGCCGTCGTGCTTTACGCAAGTTTGAAACAGACACCGAATCGAAGGTAGAATTCTCATGGCAAATACGCCTCAGTCCAAAAAACGCGCCCGTCAGAACGACACCCGCCTTGCGGTGAACAAGGCCCGTCGTTCGCGCATCCGCACGTACCTGCGCAAGGTCGAAGAGGCCATCGCGTCTGGCGACAAATCCGCCGCCGAAACAGCCCTGCGCGCGGCCCAGCCCGAGCTGATGCGCGGCGTAACCAAAGGCGTGTTTCACAAGAATACGGCGTCGCGCAAAATGTCGCGCCTGTCCAGCCGCGTCAATGCGATCGCATAAGGCAAATATTTGTTATTATTGAGTAAAAGGCGTCCCGTGCGGGGCGCCTTTTGCGTTTTCAGCGGCCTTTTCAGGGGCCGCAGATTCTTTTCGCGCAAAATCAGAGTCAAGCCATAAGATAGGTTGCCGCAGCGCGCGCCGGCTTGCTAACTTGCCCATGCGATTCACGCTTGGGGGGACAGGCTGATTCCGGTGGCGGGCCTTTGGGGGGCCAATGCTGCACGGCAATCTTACGGGGCAACCCGGCATGTCCAAATAAAGCATACCGACGTCGGTCATGTCATCGCGGGTTTGGTCCGCAGTGCTGTGATTGTCACGTCGTATCATCTGCGTCCTGACAGGGCGTCTATCCGCTTGGCCCGTGCCTGGCGGTGCGGGTGAGGTATGTTTTGCGGGCGGCGTATCGTATCGTGTGTGCGGGGTCTGGGGCGATCCTGTGCAGGAACTGAAACGACCAGAGCCGCGGAAGCATGAACGCATGACACAAGATCAATGGGGCCGACTGAAGCAGGACCTTCTAAAGACGATCGGCAAAAGCAATTACAAAAGCTGGATCGAGCCGCTGGAGTTGTCGCATGTCGACGAGGGCGTGGCGACATTCGCCGTTCCGACCAGCTTTGTCGGCAATTATGTGTCCCAGAAATATGGCGATCAGATCCTCTACCATGCGCGCAGCATCTCGCCCGAGATCCGCCGCGTCCATTTCCGCGTTCCCGCCAATCAGCCCCGCCGTCCCGCGGTAGCGCCAGCCAAGCCCGCCCAGCCTGCGCAGCGCGATCCCGGCGTGCCTGCCGCGCCGCTGGACCGGCGCTTTACCTTCGATACGTTCGTTGTGGGCAAGCCCAACGAGCTGGCCCATGCAGCGGCCAAGCGCGTGGCCAGCGGCGGGCCGGTCACCTTCAATCCGCTCTTTCTTTATGGCGGCGTCGGGCTGGGCAAGACGCACCTGATGCACGCAATCGCGTGGGAGCTGTCACAGCGCCAGCCTGACCTCAACGTGGTCTACCTGTCGGCCGAGCAGTTCATGTACCGCTTCGTGTCGGCCCTGCGCGAGCGCAAGATGATGGATTTCAAGTCCATGTTCCGTTCCGTCGATGTGCTGATGGTGGACGATGTGCAGTTCATCGCCGGCAAGGACAGCACGCAGGAAGAATTCTTTCACACGTTCAATGCCCTGGTCGATGGTGGCAAGCAGATCATCATCTCGGGCGACCGCGCGCCGGGCGAGATCGAGAACCTTGAGGAGCGGATCAAGTCGCGCCTGCAATGCGGCCTCGTCGTCGATCTGCACCCCACCAATTACGAGCTGCGCCTCGGCATCCTGCAATCCAAGGTCGAGTATTACCGCACGCAATATCCCGGCCTCGTTCTGGCCGATGGCGTGCTGGAATTCCTTGCGATGCGCATCACCAAGAACGTGCGCGTTCTGGAAGGGGCTTTGACGCGGCTTTTCGCCTTCGCCTCTCTGGTGGGGCACGAGATCACGATGGAGCTGACCCAGGACTGCCTCGCCGACGTCCTGCGCAGCAGCGAGCGTCAGGTCACGATAGAGGAAATCCAGAGGCAGGTATCGGACCATTACAATATCCGCCTCAGCGATCTGATCGGGCCCAAGCGCGTGCGCATCTTTGCGCGGCCGCGACAGGTGGCGATGTATCTGTCCAAGCATATGACCTCGCGCAGCCTGCCTGAAATCGGGCGCCGCTTTGGCGGGCGTGACCATACCACGGTGATGCATGGCGTACGCCGCATCAATGAATTGCGCGAAGCGGATGCGCAGATTGCCGAGGATCTGGACTTGCTGCGCCGCACGCTGGAGGCGTGACAGGAGGCCATGAGCGGCCGCGCAGGGCTTGACCGCCTGCGCAAACCTGACCACAAACCGCATAATAGACTTGCGCTGCAAGGCTGTTCCGATACCGTGCCAGTCCCGGCACGGCGCCGGCACGTTTAAGGGAGAATGGGCATGAAGCTCAGCATCGAACGCGGAACCTTGCTCAAGGCTGTCAGCCAGGCTCAATCGGTCGTCGAGCGTCGCAACACGATCCCGATCCTCGCAAACGTGCTGATCGAGGCGGAGGGAAACACGGTTAATTTCCGCGCCACCGACCTCGATATCGAGGTCAGCGACAAGGCGCCCGCCCAGGTCGAGCGGCCCGGCTCGACCACCGTCTCTGCCGTGATGCTGCATGAAATCGTGCGCAAGCTGCCTGACGGGGCACTGGTCACACTGGCCGACGATGGCACCGCAGGGCGCCTGACGGTCGAGGCGGGACGGTCGAACTTCAATCTTGCCACGCTGCCCAAGGAAGATTTTCCGGTCATGGCGTCGTCGGAATACGCCAGCAACTTTTCAGCCAAGGCCACGGTGCTGAGGCGCCTTTTCGACAAGTCGAAATTCGCGATCTCGACCGAGGAGACGCGCTATTACCTGAACGGCGTCTACATGCACGTGTCGGATTTCGAGGGCACCAAGGTGCTGCGCTGCGTGGCGACCGACGGGCACCGCCTTGCCCGCATCGATGCCGACCTGCCCGGCGGCGCCGAGGATATGCCCGGCGTGATCGTGCCGCGCAAGACAGTGGGCGAGCTGCGCAAGCTGCTGGACGACGATGACATGATGATCGCGGTATCGGTCAGCGAAACCAAGATCCGCTTTGCCACGCCGAACATCACGCTGACCTCCAAGGTCATCGATGGCACATTCCCGGACTATACGCGCGTCATTCCGCAGGGAAACACCCGCAAGATGGAGGTGGATGCCGCCGAATTCGCCAAGGCCGTCGACCGCGTCGCCACAGTCAGCAGCGAGCGGTCCCGCGCCGTCAAGCTGTCGCTGGACGAGGACCGCCTGATCCTGAGCGTCAACGCCCCCGACAGCGGCGCCGCCGAGGAAGAGCTGGCCGTCGCTTACGGCGACGAGCGGCTGGAGATCGGGTTCAACGCGAAATACCTGCTTGAGATCGCGTCGCAGGTCGATCGCGAAAATGCGGTATTCCTGTTCAACTCGGCGGGTGATCCGACGCTGATGCGCGAGGGAAATGACCAGAGCGCGGTCTATGTCGTCATGCCGATGCGTGTGTAGCACCTGCCGGTTTTGAGTATTTTCGGAACAATGAAAGTCAGGGGATGACGGGATTATATCTGTCGTTCCTCACGCTGTCTCATTTCAGGTCGCATAAATCGGCGCGACTGGATCTGGATGCGCGGCCCATCGCGATTCATGGGCCGAACGGAGCGGGCAAGACCAATCTGATTGAGGCGGTGTCCCTCTTCTCGCCGGGGCGAGGGCTGCGCCGGGCGGCCGCGCAGGACATGGTGCGGCGGCCAGAGGCGCTGGGATGGAAGCTGACCGGAGTTCTGCAGTCGCTGGGCCGCGTCCACGAGATTGAAATCTGGGCCGAGGAGGGCGGGGCACGGCAGCTGCGGGTGGATGACAAGGCGGCGCCGCAACTGGCGCTGGGCCGGCTGGCGCGGGTTTTGTGGCTGGTACCCTCGATGGACCGCCTCTGGATCGAAGGGGCAGAGGGGCGGCGCCGGTTTCTGGACCGTATCACGATGAGCTTTATTCCCGGCCACGCAGACGCTGTGCTGGATTTTGACAAGGCGATGCGCGAGCGCAACCGCCTGCTGAAGGATCAAGTGCGCGACGCGCATTGGTATGTCGCGCTGGAAGCGCAGATGGCCGTGCGCGGCGCCGAGATCGACACGGCCCGCCGCACCGCGCTGGACGCATTGCACAGCGCGCAGGCCGAGGCCGAGACGGCCTTTCCGGTGGCCGAGCTGGAGCTGACGTCCACGGATGGCGAGATGCCGGGCAGTGCCGATGACTACCGCGCCGCCCTGGCCGAGAGCCGGTTTCGCGATCTGGTGGCTGGCCGCACTCTGGTCGGGCCGCACCGGGCGGACCTCTACGGCGTCTATGCCGCCAAGGGGGTGCCTGCCAGGGATTGCAGCACGGGCGAGCAAAAGGCGTTGCTGGTGTCGCTGATCCTTGCCAATGCGCGGGCGCTGGCCGCATCCTTTGGCGCGCCGCCCATCCTTTTGCTCGACGAGGTGGCTGCGCATCTGGATGCGGGCCGGCGCGCGGCGCTCTATGACGAGGTTTGCGGCCTCGGGGCGCAGGCGTGGATGACAGGAACGGGCCCCGAACTCTTTGCCGAGCTTGGAGACCGGGCCCAGCATATCGAAGTGACGGATGAGGCGGGGCTATCGCAGGTCTCGCCCCTGTGATTCCGTCGGTAGTGCGTGGTGGAAAACGGGCGATAGCCGCGTGACATCCCCCGGCGAAACCCTTATAAAACAACAAAATCACTAAGGAAATTCAGCATGTCCGAGGCTGTGGCCGCGCCAGAAGAATATGGCGCCGATTCTATCAAGGTTCTCAAGGGTTTGGATGCTGTCCGCAAGCGGCCCGGCATGTATATCGGCGATACCGATGACGGCTCGGGGTTGCACCATATGGTGTATGAGGTCGTCGATAACGGCATAGACGAGGCGCTGGCCGGTCATGCCGACCGCGTGACGGTCACCATCCACGGCGACAGCTCGGTTTCGGTCAGCGATAATGGTCGGGGCATTCCCGTCGATATCCACGAGGAAGAGGGCGTATCCGCCGCCGAGGTCATCATGACGCAGTTGCATGCGGGCGGCAAATTCGATCAGAACTCCTACAAGGTGTCGGGCGGTCTGCACGGCGTCGGAGTATCTGTCGTCAACGCGCTGAGTGACTGGCTGGAGCTGCGCGTGTGGCGCAATGGCAAGGAGCATATCGCGCGGTTCGAGCGCGGCGATACGGTCAAGCATCTGGAGGTCGTCGG
>Ga0115567_10004040_pt1 | contig 14383 bp, 12 predicted proteins | sample COGITO_mtgs_1204_2_FD_88679 | JGI IMG/M metagenome (GOLD analysis project Ga0115567, IMG submission 88679) | Pelagic marine microbial communities from North Sea - COGITO_mtgs_120412 | ecosystem: Environmental > Aquatic > Marine > Epipelagic | place: Germany:Helgoland, sampling site Kabeltonne... | reverse complement strand
CGGATTTCGGTGATGCAGCTGTAACCCGAGCCACCTTTGTTCACTGGCCTGCCAGCGCTGCCGTCAGAATCCTTGTTCGACACGGTGCCGGATCCGATAATCGCGCCAGCACCCAGGGGGCGGGTTCGCGCGGCATGCGCCACCAGCGTGGGGAAATTAAAGGTCATATCCTTACCGGCACTGGCTTTGCCAAAAGGCTCGCCGTTATAGGACACCAGCAGCGGCAGGTCCAACCGCCCCCCAGCCCAGGCATGCCCCAATTCGTCTGGGGTTACGCACACCGGACTGAAGGCGCTCGACGGTTTGGACTGGAAGAAACCGAAGCCTTTGCCCAACTCTGCCGGTATCAGATTGCGCAGTGATACATCGTTGACCAGCATTACCAGGCGAATCGCCGCCGCAGCCTGTTCGAGGCTCGCCCCCATGGGCACATCGTCGGTAACAACAGCGATCTCGCCCTCAAAATCGATGCCCCAATCGGTATCTGCCATCACGATCGGGTCGCGGGGCCCCAGAAAGGTGTCGGAGCCACCCTGGTACATCAGTGGATCGGTCCAGAAACTCTCCGGCATTTCAGCACCGCGCGCCTTCCTCACCAGCTCCACGTGATTGACATAGGCCGAACCATCCGCCCATTGATAGGCGCGCGGCAGAGGAGAGGCACAGGCAGCCTGTTCAAAAGACTCCCCTTCGCCGGCATTCACCCGCCCAGAAAGCGACTGCAGGCCAGCCTCACAGCCGGACCAGTCATCCAAGGCAGCCTGCAAGGTCATACCCGCTTCCAGGTAGCGCTTGAGATCAGTTGAAACGACAACCAGCTTGCCGTCACGACCGGATTTCAATGATGCCAGCTTCATAATGTATCTCCAGATTCTCGTTCGTGGAGCCACGCTGCATGCCGCGGGGCCTTCTTGGTGTTTGACCACTCCTCAATCATGGCCGGCGCCACTTCGCGCAAGCGCTCCAGATCACCGGGCCGATCAATGTTGGCCGCCAATTCCAGCCGGTGCCCGTTGGGGTCAAAGAAATAGATCGACTTGAATATGCCATGATGCGTGGGTCCCAGCACCTCTATGTCCTGCGCCTCTATCTGGGCTTTCGCTGCCAGCAGCGCCGCTTCGTCCTCCAGTTTGAAGGCAATGTGCTGCACCCAGTCGGGCGTCTGCTCGTCGCGTCCCATGGGCGGCGAATTGGGCAACTCGAAAAAAGCCAATACGTTGCCCATGCCCGCATCCAGAAAAATGTGCATATAGGGATCGGGCTGCTTTGTCGAAGGTACTTCGTCCTCGGCAATCGCCAGCACCAGGTCCATATTCATCACCCGTTTATAAAACTCCACAGTCTCCCTGGCATCGCGGCATCGGTATGCCACGTGATGAATTTTCTGGATGTTCATCGCACGCTCCTCATTAGCTGGTTGCTTCTTCCTCACCGCCCACCACACCGCGAGCGACCTGGTCGCGTTCAATGCTCTCAAACAGCGCCTTGAAGTTGCCTTCACCAAAGCCCTCATCCTCTTTGCGCTGGATAAACTCAAAGAAAACCGGCCCCAGCATATTGGCGGAAAAAATCTGCAGCAGCAGCCGCGGCTCGCCGTCATCCGTGGAGCCATCCAGCAAAATACCGCGCCTCTGCAACTCATCGGCGGGCTCCCCATGCCCCGGCAGGCGCTCGTCCAACATGTCATAGTAAGTTTGCGGTGGGGCCGGCATAAATTGCAGGCCCGCCGCTTTTAGCTTGTCATAACAGGCTGGCAAATCGTCACAGGCAAACGCAATATGCTGGATTCCCTCGCCATTATAGGCCATGAGAAACTCCTCGATCTGGCCGCCGCCCTTGGCCTCTTCATTGAGGGGAATGCGAATTTTTCCGTCCGGTGCGGTCATTGCCTTGGACAACAACCCTGTATATTCCCCCTTGATATCGAAGTAGCGAATCTCCCGGAAATTGAACAGATCCTCGTAATAACTCGCCCAGAAATCCATCCGCCCGCGATACACATTGTGGGTAAGATGATCCAGGGTATGGAAACCGTGACCTTCAGGTTTGCGTTCGATGCCCCCCAGCCAGTGAAAATCGATGTCGTAGATACTGCGGCCTTCTTCGTAACGGTCGATCAGATACAGTGTTGCCCCGCCAATGCCCTTGATGGCCGGCAAGCGCAGCTCCATCGGCCCCGTTTCGATCTGTATTGGCTGGGCACCTTTGGACAAGGCCAACTTATAGGCTGCTGTGGCGTCCTTGACGCGAAAAGCCATACCACAGGCCGAAGGTCCGTGCTCACGGCCGTAGTACCAGGCGTGGCTATGGGGCTCATAGTTGGTGATGAAATTGATGTCTCCCTGCCGCCACAGGGTCACTTGCTTGGTGCGGTGCTCCGCCACCCGGCTGAAACCCATCATCTCAAACACCGGCTCCAGAACGCCCTGCTCGGGCGCCGTGAACTCTACAAATTCAAATCCATCCAGCCCCATCGGGTTTTCAAACAAATCTGCCATTAGCACTCTCCTGCGACGCGGGACTCAGCCCTGCCTTACCTGAGCGAGCAGTATAGGAGTATGCCAATATAGTTTCAATGGCAACTATATTGTCGTGCCGAGCTGGTCGGAGCGTGCTGAGCGCCTCATTGCGACCTGCTCATGCTCCAGGCATTACAGTAATCTCACTGCCTACTCACCACCCGCCCTCGGATTCCGGGGGTAATAGCGCTCGGGCATCCGTTCAATGTGCGGAAAGAAGCGGGTGTCTTTGTACGGCATCTTCATAAAGCCAGAGACGCCAAGACCGGTAATCTGGTCCACCGCCGACAGGATCTGATCCAGCCGCTGACTGAATTCGTCCTCCCTGCCGGGGTCGAGTAAGCGATAATGGCTGTGTATTTTCAGATGGCGGGGAAGTGCCTCGAAAATAATCATACCGGTGTGCTGGATGGTGTTGAGTGTCGCCAGCGCTTCAATGATGGCTTCCGGCAACACCAGAAACTCATCCGGGTCGGGACCATCCTCAAAATAGGAGTGGACTCGGGAGTGATCCTCGATCTCGGGCGCGGCGCTGACTTCGTAGGGCAGTCGCTGCTCCGGCGATAGAACGAAAGGTTGATCAGGGCTTTGACGATCAACGTGCAGGGTATCACGGGCATTGAACAGACAGCTCTTGAAAATACCTTGCCGGTAGATGGCCTGCGCGAGATTGACCATGTTGTTCACGGCGCTGGTAAAGGCGTTTTTGAGGTCGGGGTCGTGCAGGTTGAGCGAGGTGTCCACGTAAATCCCGTCCGCTTCCCAGCGTACCGCCAGCCCGCCTTCCACCGGGTACTGCCCCAGCCGGCCGACCGCCGCGATAAAGGCTTTCTCGGTCTCGCCCATGCCCTGCATGAAATTCTTGTAGTAACGATCGAGTTGGACATCGTTGACCGCGCCAAGGGAGTCGGGAGCGCCCGCTTCACGCAGGAAGGATTTGCGTGAACTGTATACCACGGTATCGATGTCACGTTGGGCTTGCCGGGTCCAGATCGGAACCAGCGGCGTGGGGTCGGGTTCAGGCAGGTCTATCATGACGGTGCGCGCCATTCGTGGCATCTCTTTGAGATAGTAATCGCCGGCGCGCCGACGCATCTCGGGATCCGGGTCAAGCATCGCGTCTAGCATGCGAGCAAACTCCATTGGCAGTCCGAGCGCTGTAGCGGGAATCGCCCGATGGCCAAAGCGGCAGGACTGCCCGGAGGCGAGCGCGTAGAGCGTACCGGCGGCGCCCTGTTCATCAAAGCGGGGGGAGGATAAGCCGCCGTAAAGCTGCTCCTCGCCGATAAAATAGACGTCGCCCAGCCGGGCATTGGTTTGCTGCAGGTTATCGGACATCAGCTCCATGACGCTGGAGGTGATGAACTGCTGGTTGGCATCAAGCTGGGCGAACACCGAGGAGCCCCAATCGATCAGGGCGATCGCCTCGGTAGTGGCGTCAAACATCAAGTTCGAGGGCTTGACGTCACCATGAACGATCTGCCTTCCGGTGGACCCTGATTCGCATCGCAGGTTGCGCAGTATGTCCGCCAACTGATCGGCAATTCGGACGATGACCCGCGGGCTCAGGCGACCTTCTCGTAATGACACTTCTTCGAGATTGAGGCCAACCGCGCGTTCCATCACCAGAATAGGCTGGTTGCCCGCCCGCTGGAAAGCAATCAGGCGAGGCACCCGGGGGTGCTCCACCTGTTCCAACATAAACGCTTCCTCTTCCAGCCGGTCCTGCAGCTTCTGGGGCAGGGTGACGCGCGTGAATTTGAACACATGCTCCACATCACTCGCGCCCTTTAACGCCAGTCGGCCGGAAAACACAAAGCCGTAGGCGCCTTTGCCAATCATCTCGATGTCGCGATAACCCAGCTGCTTCAGCTGTCGGGTACACAGCGCCACCCAGTCTTTCAGCTTTCTGGCATCATCCTGACTGAGCAGGTAAACCGACTGCTCTTCGGGGATGTAGAACTGCTGTAGCTTTGCTGGGTGTGACGACTGGGTCAGCTCCGACATAGTCAGCCCATGTGCAGCAGCATCGACTGCGGTGACTCCAGATAGCCCTTCCAGCGATTACAGAAGCGGGCAATGGTGCCGCCGTCAATAATCCGGTGATCGCCCGCCCAACTGGCCGTCATGATCGACCGCGCCACCACTTGCCCGTCGGCATCAAAGCGGGGCAAGCGCTGGGTCCTGCCCAGAGCCACGATAGCCACCTCAGGAGCGTTGATAATGGGCGCGGCATGAATTCCGCCCAGAGCACCAATGTTCGAGATGGTAATCGTGCCGTCCTTGAGGTCCTCCTGATTGACACGACCCTCGCGAGCCGCCTTGGTGAGGCGCGCCACTTCATCGGCGATCTCCAGCACGGTCAGCTGCTCGACTCCCTTGATATTGGGAACAATCAAACCCATTTTACTGTCGACCGCCATGCCGATATTGCAACGGGGCTGGTAGTGAATCTCGGTCACCTCGTCGTTGACACGGCTGTTAAGAATCGGGAACTCCACAAGCGCCAGAGACATGGCTTTCATGAAAAAGGGCATCGCCGTCAGACGCGTGCCGCGGGCTTCGGCTTCAGGCTTGAGTTGCTGACGCAGGTTCAGCAGTTCCGTGACATCAATGTCTTCACTGAAGTTAAAATGCGGGATGGTGGAGGCAGACTCCACCATGCGCTTGGCCATCACCGCTTGCATACCGAGAATGGCCTCGACGATGACTTCACCAGACTGTTCAGTCAAACCACGGGGTTTGCGAGCCCGCTTCCCCGAGGTGCCGGTGCGGCGACCGGACCGCGCATTCTGCCCGGCTTGCTCAAGATGAGCCAGCACATCGGCCTTGAGTACCCGACCATCCTTACCCGAGCCTTCAATGTCAGCCAGTGTCAGCTTGTGCTCCCGGCTCAAGCGGCGTACCGCCGGACTGGCAGGAATCCGCTGCCCACCCGCTGTAGTGGTTGTTGCGGCGAACCCAGACTCAGACACAGAGCCCTGTGACGGTGTGGTCCGCTTGGGCGCTTGAGCCGGGGGTTTCGCGTCTCGCTCGCGCGGGATAAACGCAAACAGCGGGGAGTGCACTCTGGCGAGCGTCCCCTTCTGATAGTAAAGCTGGGTGACGCGGCCCGCCTTGGGTGCAGTGATCTCCACCGTCGCTTTGTCGGTCATTACATCGACAACGGGTTGATCCTCTTCAATGTCGTCGTCTTCGGCAATGCGCCAATCGACGACTTCGCATTCGACAATGCCCTCACCGATATCCGGCAGGATGAAGTCTTCACTGCCTTCATTTTCGGCCGCCATCGTGGCGCCGGCTGGCCCGGGATCAGGTTCACCCCCTGCCACCTGCTGCTTGGCCCCGGGCCTCTTCGGCTCACTGTCGACACCCTCGGCACTTTCGCCAACCAACTCAAACAGCGGCGCGTGGACTTTGGCGATATCGCCTTCCTTGTGATAAAGGCGGGTGACCCGGCCTTTGTAAGGCGCCGGAATCTCTACCAGGGCCTTGTCCGTCATGACTTCGACGACCGGCTGATCTTCCTCGATCAAGTCGCCTTCACTGACCAGCCACTTTACCAACTCGCACTCCACGATACCTTCGCCAATATCGGGGAGTATAAAATCACTCATGGTTGTTCTCCTGTCCTGATATCGGGCTAGAATTCAACGCTTTCCCTGATGGCCTCATACACCTTCAGATGGTTGGGCAAGTACTCTTTTTCCAGCACCAGCGGGAAAGGCGTATCCATTCCTGTGACCCGAGCAATCGGGGATTCCAGATAAAGGAAGCAGCGCTCCTGAATCGTAGCGGCGATCTCGCCGGCGAAGCCACCGGTGAGTGGCGCTTCGTGGGTGATGACCAGTCGTCCAGTCTTGAGTACCGAGTCGGCGACGGTTTCCGCGTCCCAGGGCAGAATAGTGCGCAGGTCGATGATCTCGCAGGAGATACCCTCTTTTTCGGCCATCTCCACCGACTGCTCAATGACTTCCATCTGGGCGCCCCAGCCCAGAACAGTAATGTCGTTGCCTTCCTTGAGGATTTCGGCTTCCCCCAACGGCAGTTGGTAATCGCCCTCCGGCACTTCGCCGACAGAGGCACGGTACAACCGTTTAGGCTCGAAAAACAGAGTGGGATTGGCATCGTGGATTGCCCCCAACAGCAAGCCCTTGGCCTGGTGGGGATTGCGCGGGATCACGACTTTCAGACCCGGGGTGTGGGCAAAATAGGCTTCCGGTGACTGGGAGTGATACAAACCGCCAGCGATGCCACCACCGTAGGGCGCTCGAATGGTCAGCCCACCCACATCAAAGAGGTTACCTGAACGATAGCGAAACTTGGCCGATTCGTTCACAATTTGATCAAAAGCCGGGAAAATATAGTCCGCGAACTGGATCTCGGCTACGGGAAAGGAGCCCTGCGCTGCGAGGCCGTTGGCAAAGCCAATAATACCCTGTTCGACCAGTGGTGTATTAAAGCAGCGCTCCTTGCCGTACTTTTCCTGCAGGTTGCTGGTGGCGCGAAACACGCCGCCAAAAACCCCGACATCCTCACCAAAGCAAAGCACCTTGTCGTTAGCGGCCATCGCGATATCCAGCGCGTCATTGATGGCCTGGAGCATGTTCATTTCAGCCATGTTATGCGCCTCCCGTGGCCTGATCGGCGGTCTTTGGGTAGGCATCCGGATGTGCGCGGATATGTGCCTTGAGTTTCTGGAGCTGCGCGTTGAGCGCCGGGGGCACGTCGTCGTAGACATCCGTAACCAATGACTCCAGCGGCGGTGGTGGCAGCTTCTGCGCGCGCTTCATGGTCTCCAGTACTTCTTTGCGCAAGCTTTCCTGCAGCGCCTTTTCTTCCTTCTCCGTCCACCACTTGCGCCTGCCCAGCCAGCGTTGCATCCGCAGGATCGGATCCTTGTCGCTCCAGACAGCTTCCTCATCCTTGCTGCGATAGCCGGATGGATCATCGGAGGACGAATGGGCGGCCAGCCGGTAGGTCATAGCTTCAAGCAATACGGGACGATTCTCTTCGACGGCCAGTTTGCGCGCGGCCCGCGTTGCTTCGTAAACGGCCAGGATATCGTTGCCGTCCACCCGGATAACATCCATTTTGTAGCCATAGGCACGAGGTGCCACGCCATCGGCGGCGAACTGCTCGACTGCGGGGGTCGAGATGGCATAACCGTTGTTACGGCAGATAAAGATAACGGGTACCCGATGCACCGTTGCCATATTCAAGGCCGCATGGAAATCGCCCTCTGAGGCGGCCCCTTCGCCAAAATAGGCGACGGTGCAAAGACCCTCGCCAGCCAGCTTCTGGCCATAGGCGTACCCCGTGGCCTGGGGGATCTGAGTCGCGAGCGGCGATGAGATGGTCATATAGTTGAGCTTGCTCGATCCGTAGTGGACCGGCATCTGGCGGCCTTTGCCGTAATCCCGCTCGTTGCCAAACAACTGATTCATGAACTCATCGATGCCAAACCCGCGATAGGCCAGCGCGCCCTGCTCGCGATACTGGGCCATGATCATGTCGGCGTCATCGAGGGCGGCGGCGCTGCCGATAACGGCGGCCTCTTCGCCGGTGCACTGCATGTAGAAGCTCAGGCGGCCCTGGCGCTGTGCGGCCAGCATGCGCTCATCAAGCACCCGGGTGAGCACCATTGCCCTGTAGATACGCAGGGCTTTCTCTTTATCTATATCAGGGGCTTTGCCGCCCTTGTAAAGAGCGCCGTCCTGCTTCAATAGCTTGAAGGTTGAAATACGAAATTCTGACCCGTCGATGAAGACGGGCGAGTAAACCGTTTTGGATTTGGATGTCGTCATAGTCCCTTCCTGGATAGTGGGCTGAGGAACAAAAGCCCCTTATGAGGGCATTAATGTTGTCTGACATTGATGAGTGGGATCATCGACAGAGCTAGCGCAAGCGGCCCCGGAGGGTTGGATAAAACACTCCCGGCCTGGCCAAGGTTGACCTTATCCCAAAGTGCGTATGCAGGGTAGTCTCAACCAACGCCAACGTGCCACTCAATCAACCAACTCAACTTCCAGGCTTTCCAATAACCTTACTGCTTCAAAACGGCTGAATTTGGCACCTTTGATATTATTTTGATAAACGTCGATGTCGTAATCGGCCGCCTCGGAAAAATCCGCTTCGCCAAGATCGCAGTGGCCGAACTGGCTGCCGCCAAAGTCTGTGTAGGTAAAGTTGGCACGAGAAAAGCCCCCCTCGCGAAAATCGACCTGATGCGCTTTGCATTCTTCCAGAATCAGCTCGGGCAAGGGCAAACCATAAAATGAACTGTCGTTGAGAATACATTTGTAGAACGACACCGGAGAACTGATCGCCAGAGACGGCCGGGTCATACGAGTCCAGTCGACCCCGACCAGCTTCGACTCATGAAATACAACTTCTGAAAACTTGCTGTAAGCCAGCGCAACCACGCTGAGGTTGCACTGATTGAACTCGCAGTCGACGAAATTGCAGCGATCAAACGTGGCGGCACTGAAATCACAATCACGAAAGACACAGCCATCAAACTCACTTCCTTTAATCACCTGCCCGGAGCAATCTTTTCCGACAAAGGTATCCGACCAGTACTCGCGCTTATCTTCAATCATTGCTCACCTCAACCACATCAACTCGTTGCGAGTCAGCGTAACGCAGGCGAGCATGCATCTCACGCACAAAACTGTGACTCTGCGAATCGCTGGGGAATGGTTTATCAATCTGACGAGGTGAGACAGACTGGTCGCGCAGCTCGTGCTGGCGGAGACAAAACGGTTCCAGCACGAACGCGGTAAGTATTCACGCCCCGTCGATTGGCTCAGCGCCTGCCGGGACCCCGTACATCGCGCACCTGCAACACCGTCCAGGAGTGGCCGACCAGATCCGTGGCGCTGTTGACTCCAGCCCTCGCCATTACCGCTTCGGCATCCCTGCCCTCCACCTGTACCGAGGCCCGACCGCCATTGGGGTAACGCAACTCTACTGCCAGAGCCGCCTCTCCGTCGTGGGTGGGTGTCAACCGCACAGCACTGATCATCGGCCCAGTGTCTGCCATCAGGTCGGCGGTGGACCGGTGAACACGATATCGGAACAGGTCATCATTGCCGGGGCAGGACGGAACACAAGATAGAGGTTCCAGCTCTGCAGATCAGCCACGGCATCCTCCACCGTGCGACCCGGGAACTCACGCGCGGCGATACTCTGCCAGTCATCACCCTCTTGCGGATAGACCCAGGGCCGCTGGGGTTCAATGGTTGCGTTCATTGTCACTGCTCCCGTCATGCCGCCACCTTTGGCCCCGCGACGATGCGACCGCCGCGTTCCTCGCTGTAACCATCGGCCGCGGAGTAAGCCAGCACGCCGTTGACATAGACCTGTTCCACACCGCGCGCCCGACGCACGAAGCGATAACCCTCGGCGGGCAGGTCCTCCACGGCGATCTCCGGGCCGCGGTCGATGGTGTCTGGGTCAAACAGTACCAGGTCGGCCGCCAGGCCCGGGCGGATGCGCCCGCGCTCCACCAGCCCCCAGTTGCGCGACACCTGGCCCGTCAATTTGTACACCGCCTGCTCCAGGCTCAGGGCACCTGCCTCGCGCACAAACCGGCTGAACAGGTAGCCGGTATCGCCGTAAGTGGCGAAGCGGGTTACGTGCGCACCACCGTCTCCCGACCCAATCTGCACCAGCGGGTCGGTGATCGGCCCGGTGATCCGCTCCAAGTTGTCGTGTCCCACCGACAACGCACTGAAGCAAGTCTTCAGGTCCTCTTCCACGGCCAAGTCGAGCATCAGCTCCACCGGGTCGCAGTCACGCTCAGCGGCAATATCCCGCAGGGGGCGGCCCTCGAGGGGCTTGTTATGTGCCAGGTGACAGCGGTTGACGACAAAATCGGGGAAATGCACCTCAATCGCAATCGGGTGCATGGCGTTGTAGGCCTCCTCCAGCAGTTGCTTGCGTAACTCCGGATCCTGGAAATCCCGCAGGGTTTCGGCGTGGGGCTTGAGAATGATCGCCCACCAGGTGGGCCGGGTACTGAACACCGAAGTCGGCACATCAAATTCGAAGGTCACGTCGATGGGCCGGGTCTGCATCTGCGGTACTACGTGCGCGCCGTGGAGCGTCTGTAGGCGCACGCGGTCCAGGGCGCGCTCCACAATCTGAGGCGTGGCATTGGAGTCAAACAGCGGCGAGAACGTCACCGTAATGCCGTGGCGCCGGGACAATTCACCGAGGATGTCGATGCGCACGCAAAGCAGATCCGGGTCCCAGAACTCCGGTACCACCTGCATCACTGCTCCGTATTCGCCCAGCACCGCGCAGAGGGCATCCAGTTCCTCCGGCGCCGCCAGCCGACAGGGCACCGGCCGGTGCTCGTGATCGATGTCTACCCAGCTGGTGGACAGCCCGAGCGCTCCCGCATCCAGGCATTCGCGCAGCAGTTGCTGCATTTGCGCCACTTCTTCCTCCGTTGCGCAGCGCTCCCGAGCGGCATCGCCCATCACCCACAGGCGCAGCATGCTGTGGCCGGCCAGGGTCGCGACGTTTATGCCCAGGTGTTCGCGGAAGGTGGCGAGGTATTCGTCGAAGGTTTCCCAGTTCCAGCGCATACCGGCGTCGAAGGCTGCCGCCGGCATCTCCTCGATCTGGCGAAACACTGCGCCCACGAACTCGCGGTGCTGCGCCCGGACCGGAGCCATGGTGAGGGAGCAGTTACCGTTGATGACCGTGGTCACGCCATGCTCCAGCGATGGGGTCGCCAAGCCGTCCCAGGTGATCTGCGCGTCGAAATGGGTATGGGAGTCGATAAAGCCGGGCGCCAGGACCAGCCCCCCGGCATCAACCACATTACGAGCATCGCCATTGAGGTCGTTACCCAGCGCAACGATGCGACCTCCGCTGACGGCCACCGCCCCCGAAAAAGCCGGCTCTCCCGTGCCGTCAACAACGCGGGCATTTTTTATTATCAGGTCGTACATGCTCACTCCTCATTGCAGTCTGACACATTGAGATTAAGTGGGGAGCAGCGCTGGTACAATGTCGGATAGGCCAGAAAGCATGGACGATCAGCGCCAATTTATGGAAGCGGCGGTGCACGGACTGTCTACGACAGCCATCAGCGGCTATGATGGGTAATCGGCCAGACATTGGGTGTTGCAATGATTCAAGTACGGCAGGGTCCGGCAGTTGACCGCCACAAGACAGTTCACCCGCGGCCGTACCCAGGTTATCCGACATGAACAGTATCGATACACCGCTTTACCACGCACAGGTCTCACTGACCGAGGCGCTGGTGGCCGCGCTGCAGTCGGAAGATGCAGAAACCGCCTTCGTTGAGGAAACCAGGCAGTTTGTCGATCTGCTGGGTGATACGCTCACGCTACCCTTCAGCGCCATTCTGAACTTCGACCACATGGGCCAGCAGACACGTCGGGAATTGCTGGAAATCACCTTGGCAAAGCTGGGCCTGAAACAGGACGCGCTGAACTGGCAGGAATGTCCCGCACTGGCGATACAGTTCCAGAACCGGATCTGGAAACATATCTACCAGCGCTTTCTCAACACACACCAGGTGCTGAGCTCTCATGTCGAGCTGTTTCCCGCCCCCGAGCCCGATTACCCTCGACCCCTGTTCACGCCCAACGGCTCCTGGCTACTGCTCTACGTGGAATCGGGCGCCTGTCACCTGGCGGGGGATATCGACACCCGGGTTGACAGCCCTGCGGTGCTTATCCTGCCGCCGCAGTCCAGTGTCGAGCTGAGCCGAGCGCGGGACGGAATCGGCTGCAGCCTGTTTACCAGCGCCTTCTTCCCCAGGGAGCATTGGCAGGCCTTGCTGCCCAGCGCTGCGGACTGGCCCGGGCCCGAGCCCATCGAGGTCAGCGACCCCCGCGTCGCCAGCTACCTGACCGAGTCCATGGGCCGCATCATCGACATCACCCACTCGCGGGCGCGCCATGCCCAGGCGTTGCACTTCAACCTGCTGGAGCACACCCTGCTGTTCTGCGACGAACTGCGCCCGGACCGGGAGGAAACACACCTGGACCGCCGCGTGATCGCGGCGAGGGATTACCTGCTGGCGCACTACCGGGAAAAAACCACCGTGGAGCAGGTGGCCGCAGCGGCAAATGCCGCGCCCTCCACCCTGAACGCTCTTTTCAAAAGCCAGATCGGCGAGAACCTCATGCGCTGGCGGGACCAGCTGCGCATGCAACGGGCGCGAGAGCTACTGCAGAACTCCGACATGCCGGTCAAGGTAATCGCCACCGAGGTGGGCTATGACGACCCCATGTTCTTCTCCCGCCGGTTCAAACAGCTCACCGGGTGGTCGCCCAGCCAGGTACGCAACGGTACGACGATATAAACCAGGGCGCTGCTTAGCCTCACCGCAACCCGCTGCCGGGCAATAGTGCAAGGTCCCCGGCGGATTCTCCATTGCCCCTCCCCGCCGCTGGCGTCTTAATAGACCAGACAAAACATAACAACGACACCCTGAAGGGAGGAATGCACCATGACCGATGTACCGAGTTACGCGGCCGGCCAGCGACTGCTGGACCCGCGCCGCCTGGGCACTACCACCATGCTCAGCAGCACCTCCAAATACCTCAACCACCCGCGCCTGCGCCACTGGGTAGCGGTCGAATCGCTGCGCCGCAACGGCCCGGACATGGACCACTACGGCGGCCCCATGGAGATTATCGATATCTTCCGCGAACTCGACGACAGCGATGAGATCAACCGCCTGTTCGCCGAAGCGCGCGCCCGCGACCCGCAACTGGATGCCTGGTTTGAGGCTCGCTTCCTGATTCCCCATGACATGGAGGCTCTGGCGGATTTACCGGAGGGTACCCTTGGGCGCGAGTACCAGAAAATGCTCGCAGAGCAGGGCCTGCAGGCAGACTTCCTGCCCTTTGAAAGCACTGCCAGCGACTACGATTACTTCCACCGGCGTCACAGCCAGACCCACGATATCGAACACCTGGTGATCGGCTACCGCTACGATCCCCTGGGCGAATTCGCCCTGATCGCCGCGCGCACCACAAACTTGCTGAAGCACCTCGGACAGGAGCTCGGTGAGCACATCTCTGTGGTCTCCAACCTGCTGATTTCGACCGGGATGGCCCGCTTTGGTTGCCACTATCCACACCTTTTGTCGCCACTGTACAAGGCGCTGGGCGAGGGCAACCGAATCGGCGAAAACCTCAAGGTGCCACTTTTCATGCCGCGCTACGAAGACATGTTCGACTGGACGATCGAGGCGGTCCGAGAGGAATTCGGCGTGCAACACAGTTCGGACTTCGAAGACACCATGTGGTCTCTCGGGGAGTACTTCGACGCGGCCTGAGCGTCGCACGGTCGTTTCCCTGAAAACCTGCGCCACAGATCAACATCGCTCAACCAAGACCACTACAGCCGCGCGAGGCGCGGCTTTCTCCCTTCTGCTAACAAAAAACGGGACCTAACCATGTCACCCATGAAATACCAGCGCAAATCGCTCAGCCTGGCACTGCTGCCCTTGCTGATCACCCCACTACAGGCAATCCAGGCCCAGGACAGTGCCGCAGTAGGCCGAGCCAGCGCCCTCGATGAAATCGTGGTCACTGCCCAGCGCCGACAGGAGAACCTGCAATCAGTGCCGATCGCTGTGACCGCACTCGGCACCGAGGACATCCAACAGTTGCGCATCACCAGTATCAGCGACCTGTCCTCCCTGTCCCCCAACCTCAGCGTTAGCTTTACCGGCCAGCAAACCGTCCCGGTGATAGCCATACGGGGGGTAATCTCGGGTGTTGCGGATAATGCCGTTGACCCCAAGGTGGGGATGTATGTTGACGGCATTTACGTGGGTCGCAACACTGGCGCCGTCTTCGACCTGG
>Ga0115567_10004039_pt1 | contig 14383 bp, 15 predicted proteins | sample COGITO_mtgs_1204_2_FD_88679 | JGI IMG/M metagenome (GOLD analysis project Ga0115567, IMG submission 88679) | Pelagic marine microbial communities from North Sea - COGITO_mtgs_120412 | ecosystem: Environmental > Aquatic > Marine > Epipelagic | place: Germany:Helgoland, sampling site Kabeltonne... | reverse complement strand
TACGGGCATTGGCCACACCAGTGCAATTTTTGTGATTGAGTCCCAGATGAAATATATTATGCAGTGTATTGATGAAGTTATTACAAACAAGGCCAAATCTATTCAGCCAACTGAATTTGCTGAGGACCAATACACTGAAATGCTGCACAAGGAGATGACTAAAACTGTCTGGGCTTATGGCAAATGTACTAGTTGGTATCAGAATAAGCAGGGTAAGGTCATCGCAATGTTCCCCGGTTTCAGCTTTATGTTTCGGCGTTTATGTAAAAAATTTATCCGCAACCATCATTTAATATCGAGGTAGAAAATTGTTCGCCATTTTTATATTTGTACTTATCTTAGGGTTTTTAACTTTTTCGAGATACCCAACATTTGGCAAGTTCTTAATCGAAACAAGTAATTCAATAGAAATGAAAATAGCAAAATTAGTTTTGCGGCAACATACAACAAAAAATGATGTGTTCTCATATTTTACAAACCAGCAAGTACATAAGCCCACCATGCTTTTATTGCACGGATTTAGCGCCGATAAAACAATTTGGCTTAAGTTTGCAAAGCATGCCACGAAAGACTATAACTTAATTATCCCCGACCTTAAGGGCCACGGCGATATCCCCTACTCCAACAAAGATAACTACAGTGCATTTGCTCAGGCTGATTACGTGAGAAGATTTATGCACGCACTTGGGGTTAAAGGCCCAATAACGATTGTGGGGAATTCGATGGGAGGAATGATTAGCGCTATATTGGCCACAGAAAACAAAAACCACATAGACAAAAAAAGTCACTCGAATCATGAGAACAGCCAAATAAAATCAGATGAATACTTTCAAAGCGCGGTAATTATTGATAATTTAGTATTGATTGATCCTGCAGGTGCTAAAAGCGATTTTGCGTTACAAACGAGAGCGAGCGCTAGTAACCCATTTAATCACCAAACAATGCAAGATTCGTTCGATTTCTATAAATTAATTATGCATAAGCCTCCGTTCATTCCGCCATCAGCCTTGGCTTATATTTCACAAACAAATTATTTGGATAAACGGCAACAAAATCAACATATGTTTCACGACTTTTTTAATCCCGAAGAATTCTTTGAACAGCCCTTGCATAGCAGTGCACGGCGTATAACGCTTATTTGGGGGGAACAAGACAAGATGATTCCTGCCACAGACGCTAGCAACTGGGAGAAACTATTACCTTGCGAAACCCACATATTACCTAATATTGGTCACATGCCAATGGTAGAATGTCCAGAAGCTACATATTTATTAATTAAATCAAACTAAAAGCGATAGGAATTGATGGAATTTATACTGCTATTTGTTGCCTTTACCTCTGGTTTTGCCTGCAAAATTATTAATCTGCCTCCTCTTATAGGCTATTTGATTGCCGGCTTTGTATTAAATGCAATGGGTTATTCTACCAGTGACAGCCTTATAACGGTCGCGGAACTTGGTATTACCATTATGTTGTTCACCATTGGTCTTAAATTGAATGTTAAAGATCTTGGGAAAACGGAAGTGTGGTTGACAAGCTTGGCGCACTCTCTGGTGTGGGTAATAAGCGTTACGTTAATAATTCTGCTATTAATAAATTTGTCGGTACCTTTTATCGCAGACCTAAGTGCTCAGCAGGCGGCACTTATTGGATTTGCTTTTAGCTTCAGCTCTACGGTTTGTGTCGTTAAAATATTAGAGGAGTCGGGAGAAAGTAAAACACGCCACGGAAAAGTCGCTATAGGCATCTTAGTTGTACAAGATATTCTAGCAGTTCTTTTCTTAGTTGCCGCAACGGGCAAACTCCCTTCTATATATGCACTGGCGTTATTTTTACTCATTCCTGCAATACCACTACTGCGAAAGCTCTTAGAAGAAGCGGGTCATGGTGAATTACTGCCGTTAAGCGGACTAGTATTCGCACTAGGTGGCTATTTCTTGTTTGAATTGGTCGGGGTAAAAGGTGATCTGGGCGCGCTTGTCATGGGCGTTTTATTAGCGCCTAGTAGTAAAGCCGCCGAGCTATCGAAATCACTACTGAGCTTTAAAGATCTGTTTTTAATAGGGTTTTTCCTCACTATTGGTCTAACTGCCCTGCCCACTTTAGAAATGATTGCTATCGCCTTTATATTTACCCTCCTTCTGCCACTTAAATACATGCTGTTCTTCAGTTTGTTTGCTGGGCTCAGGTTACGGGTAAGAAGCTCGTACTTATCTAGTTTAGTGATGTCAAACTATAGTGAGTTTGGTTTGATAGTTATTGCCGTGGCGGCGGGTGCAGGTATGCTCAATCCAGACTGGCTGGTCATCATGGCACTCAGTGTCTCGTTTTCTTTTGTTTTATCTAGCCTTCTTTACAGACGCTCGCATGCGCACTATGCATCGGTTAAAGATAAGATTAAGCGGTTCCAATCAGACAAAATGTTAGATGAAGATAGATATCCCTGTTTAAGCGATGTTGAAGTGATGGTAATTGGCATGGGTCGAGTCGGCAGAGGCGCCTTTGCTGCGCTTACCAACTCTCTTGGTGATAGCGTGTGTGGAATGGACGCTGACACACAACGAGTGGCTAAATTAAATGCTAAAGGAAGGAACGCAATTGTAGGTGATGGTGAAAATATCGACTTATGGGAGAATTTGGATTTATCAAATGTCAAACTTGTTCTACTTGCGTTACCTGCTGTTGAAGATTCTTCAAATGTTACTTCTCAATTACGCAACGCCGCTTATAAGGGTCAAATAGCGGCGATTGCAAGGTACAAAGATGAAGTTGACCCTTTACTTAAGAAAGGTGTTGATAAGGTATTTAACTTCTTTAACGACGCCGGCTTAGGGTTTGCTGAAGAAAGTATAAATATGCTGAATGAAATGAAGCAAGGGAAAGGTCAAGAAAAAACACAAGAAACGTCGCAACAGAGCAAAAAAAAGTCAGAGAAGACTAAATTTAGCGAATAATTTCAAGCACAAGTATAGTTAAACTAGATTCTAAATACGAATGATTCATCTTTGTATGTGTATGATATATAAAGGATATATATACAAACATTAGCTTTGTATCGCTATTAATGCTAGCATACACAACACATTAATCGTTTACGGGATGGCATATGAAAGGCTCATCTAGTGTTATCAAAGCATTGAATGAAATGCTAACCATAGAACTCACTTCAATTAATCAATATTTTTTGCATGCACGAATGCATAAGAATTGGGGTTTAGAAGGCCTTAATAAGTCTGCTTATAAGAAATCGATCAAAGATATGAAGCAAGCAGATACGCTTATTGAACGCATTCTGTTTTTAGAAGGTCTACCAAATTTACAAATGCTCGGTAAATTGTATATTGGTGAAAACACGCAAGAATCATTAAAATGCGACGCTAAATTTCAAACTATTCAAATTCCGAAACTTAAATCCGCGATAGCGCACTGCGAAACTGAACAAGATTATGTTAGCAGAGATATTTTGTCTGCGATTTTAGACTATGAAGAGGAGTATTTAGATTGGTTAGAAACCCAAGAATATCAAATTGATAAAATGGGCATTGAAAATTATCTTCAAACGCAAGTTGACGCTTCATAAACGATGAGGAAATAATTATGCAGGGTAATAAAGAAGTAATATCTGGATTAAACAGCCTGCTTGGCTATGAATTAGCAGCCATGGATCAATATTTTATTCATTCACAGATGTATATTGATTGGGGTTTGCACAAGCTTTATGAACGCATAAATCATGAGTTCGATGATGAAAAAGGCCACGCCACAAAGCTAATTGAGCGCATGCTTTTCTTAGGCGGCACACCCGACATGCAAACTCGCACCGGATTACAAATTGGTGATGATGTGCCGAACATGTTAGAAAGCGATCTCAGGGTAGAATATGAAGTTGCCGCTAAATTAAAAGAGGTCATTGCGGTTTGTGAAGAAAAAAGCGATTACGTCACTCGCGATATGTTGATGATACTTTTAGACGATACTGAAATGGACCACGCGCATTGGCTAGAGCAGCAGCTTGGCTTGATCAATCGTTTAGGTTTATCAAATTACTTACAATCACAGATGTAAGAAGCCAGAAGGTAAGAGTGTTCTAAAACATCAGTTAGTACAAGACTTGCTCTATGTGAGCATTATTGCGCATGGGTGCTAAATAAAGCAGAATAGGTGGTTAATTGTCCTGCTTTATTTTTAACTTCAATGAAAAGTTGCCACTGCATATTAGTTTGAGAGCAGCTACCTAGAAATGTGACCCCGTTTACGTTTTTATCGTTATCGAAAATTACGGGCATTTTCCCCATGTACATATTGACGCCCTCAATCCATGCCGAATTAATTTGATTTTCGTCGGAAATATCGAAATCGATTAACATCTCTTCTTCAATTACGGGTAGGTGCTTGAATTTTATTCCCAAGGTTGTCGATGGGTTTTCAAATAGACATTGTTTGTTTTGTAATACGCACTTATTACTTTGATTTAACGATTTATTCACATTGCCGAAGTAGATGCCGCCAACAGTGACTAAAACTAGGCCTACAAAAATTATTGGACGTGCTGATACGTACTTTTTGTTCACAATTATTTTACCGTAAAGAATCCTTTATTGACTAAGCGCAAACCTTACATAACTAAGCTATCTTTTTGTATCCAAAAACATTAAAATCTCAGTTATAAAGTACTGAACTTACTAATTTTTACTTGGCGTACTCAAGTGCGACGTTAAATCAAATTAGTTATCAAGTGCAAGTGAAGTTTTACATTATTTCTCGACGTGGAAGTTTAAAATGAGTCTAACAAGTCAAGTTCAACCTAACTACAATTATAAAGTAGTTAGGCAGTTTACAATCATGACCGTGGTATGGGGTATTATTGGCATGACAGTCGGCGTTTTGTTGGCTGCTCAGTTGTTTTTACCAGCCCTTAATTTTGATATTCCATATTTGACCTACTCACGCTTACGTCCCTTGCACACAAATGCGGTAATTTTCGCTTTTGGTGGCTGTGCGCTTTTTGCAACCAGTTATTATATTGTACAGCGCACCTGTCACGTTAGGCTATTTAGCGACAAACTTGCGGCCTTTACCTTCTGGGGATGGCAGGCAGTTTTGGTGTCGGCGGTTATTACCCTTCCGTTAGGATATACTTCCAGTAAAGAATACGCTGAACTTGAATGGCCTATTGATATACTAATTGCGCTGGTGTGGTTTGCGTATGTGATTAATTTCTTTGGCACGCTAGTTATTCGGAAAACATCTCACATTTATGTAGCGAATTGGTTTCTAGGCGCATTTATGCTGACGGTTGCTATTTTGCATGTTGGCAACTCCATGGTAATCCCGGTCAGTTTCTTTAAATCCTACTCAATTTACGCGGGTGCAGTCGATGCAATGATGCAGTGGTGGTACGGACATAACGCCGTTGGATTCTTTTTGACCGCAGGCTTTTTGGGCATGATGTACTACTTTGTACCCAAGCAGGCTGGGCGTCCTGTGTATTCGTATCGCCTATCTATAATCCATTTTTGGGCACTGATATCACTTTACATATGGGCCGGTCCTCACCATTTACACTATACCGCCCTGCCCGATTGGACACAGTCGCTAGGCATGGTTATGTCAATTATTTTATTCGTGCCCTCATGGGGCGGCATGATAAATGGGATTATGACCTTGTCGGGTGCATGGCATAAGCTAAGAACCGACCCAATTTTACGATTCTTAATTGTTTCCTTGTCTTTTTACGGTATGTCTACGTTTGAAGGCCCCATGATGGCAATTAAAACGGTTAATGCCTTGTCGCATTATACCGACTGGACAATTGGTCACGTGCATTCTGGCGCATTGGGTTGGGTAGCAATGATTACAATTGGCTCGGTGTACCACTTAGTACCTATTCTTTTTGGTCAAGCAAAAATGTATAGCATCAAATTAGTCAACATCCACTTTTGGTTAGCCACTATAGGCGTGGTGTTATATATAGTGGCAATGTGGATGTCTGGCGTATTGCAAGGCATGATGTGGCGAGCAGTGAATATCGATGGCACACTTACCTATTCATTCGTAGAGTCGCTGGAAGCATCCAAGCCATTTTACGTTGTGCGCTTTATTGGCGGCTTATTTATAGTAGCAGGTATGCTGGTAATGGCTTATAACTGCTATAAAACAATTAAGACACCTAAAGTAGAGGAAAGTACTGCCGATGCTGATCTTGCGCTAGGAGTTGCGAAATGAAAAACGTACATGAGTTAGTCGAAAAAAACGTAGGTTTACTGACAGTACTGGTGTTAGTGGCAATAAGTTTTGGCGCAATGGCGCAAATTTTGCCACTCATGTTTCAGCAACAAGTACTAGAACCAGTGAAAGGTTTGCGCCCGTACACAGCTCTTGAAATGGAAGGACGGGATATTTACATACGAGAAGGATGTGTTGGTTGTCATAGCCAAATGATTCGTCCGTTTAGGTCAGAAACCGAACGCTATGGTCATTATTCGGTTGCCGGTGAATCGGTCTGGGAACGTCCGTTTTTGTGGGGCTCTAAAAGAACTGGTCCTGACCTTGCGCGAGTTGGTCAGCGTTACAGCGACGATTGGCATAGAGTACATTTATTGAATCCACGCAACGTTGTACCAGAATCAAACATGCCGGGGTACCCTTGGCTGGCAGAGAATGTACTAAGCGGTAAAGACATTGCTAAAAAACTGAGCGTTCACAAGTCTTTGGGCGTTCCTTATACCGATGAAGATATAGCAGGGGCAAAAGCAGCGGTGCAAGGCAAGACTGAAATGCAAGCGCTTATCGCCTATCTTCAATCTCTTGGTACGCATTTACAATAAGGGTGATAATAATGGATCAGGGCGTTATTGGAAGTATATACACTGTCATTGTGTTTGTAGCCTTTATAGCTGCGGTTTGGTGGGCATTAAGTGCTAGAAATAAAGCCAAGTTTGATGAAGCCGCAAACATTATTTTTGAAGAAGATAATTTCGAAGAAGATAATAAAAGTAGTAATCAGTTAAGTAAAAAAGATCAGGAGTCATAATCTGATGACGATGTTTTGGACAATATGGATTAGTGTAATATCTCTTGGCACCATAGTGGGCTGTTGGTGGGGTTTGAGGTGGGTGTTATCAAATAACACAGGCGTTGCTGAAGGTGAGAGCATGGGACACGAGTTCGACGGTATTGTCGAGCTAAACAACCAACTGCCGAAATGGTGGACAAACATGTTTTATGCCACCATGATTTGGGGCTTTTTATATTTGCTAGCCTACCCTGGACTAGGAGCATATAAAGGCTTACTAGGGTGGGAAAGTTCCAACCAAGGTGTATTGAGTTTAGAAGAATCTCAAGTTGCGCTAGCTAAAGATATTGCCGAGGATAACCTTAACGAATACGCGCTAACGGTTAAGTTCGCACGAGAGCGTTTTGACCCCATCTTTGAAGAGTATGCAAAAACTCCCGTTGAACAGCTAGTCTTTAATGAAGAAGCTGTGCAAGTAGGCAAGCGTCTATTTTTACAAAACTGCGCCCAGTGTCACGGTTCAGATGCACGTGGTCAGCGCGGTGGCTTTCCAAACTTGACGGATAACGACTGGCTGTATGGTGGCAGCGGCGATAAGATAAAAGAAACCTTAGTAAACGGTCGTAAGGGTCAAATGCCAGGCTGGCTAGCCCCTTTTCTCGAGCAAGGTATTGATGAAGTTGTTGCTTATGCGCTAAGTTTAAGTGGTCGCGACGTTGACGACGCCTTAGCTAAAGCAGGCAAAACCAGATTTGTCACTTGTGCAGCTTGTCATGGCTTAGATGGTAAAGGCAATCAAGTCTTAGGTGCGCCAAATTTGACCGATAATATTTGGCTATATGGCGGCAGTCAGCGCGCAGTAACAGAAACCTTAAACTATGGCCGAAACGGCGTAATGCCAGCGTTTGATAAAACCTTAGGGAAGAATAAAATTCACGTGGTGGCAACATATGTATATAGCTTGTCAAACTAACATGAGCCATGCGTGGACTTGTTAGTAGATATTATCGTATATAGAAGCCTCGTTTTCCGAGGCTTTTTATTAGCAAAAAACGTTGTTATACAGGTAGGAGCAACATGCAAGAACGTGATGATAAACCGTGGTACAAGCAATTTTGGCCGTGGTTTTTAATTTCTATTCCGCTTTCCTCATTAATAGTGGGTTCGCAGGTGATCCGATTAGCAACCGACGGCACGAATAGTTTGGTTGTAGATGACTATTATAAGGAAGGAAAAAGCATTAATGCTCGATTAGATAAAATTGAAAATGCAACCGCACTAGGTATTACAACTGAGCTAAACGTCCAGACAGGCAGCATAACTTTGGAGTTTATTAGCGGTGCGCCAGAAACTGGCGAGGCATTAAAATTAGACTTTTTCCATGTCACTCAAGAATTTAAAGACTTTTCAGTATTGCTTACCCGAGATGCTGCTGGCGTTTACCGAAATAATGAGGAGTTTCCTATTGACGGAAAATGGCGATTACGATTAACACCATTAGACGAAAGTTGGAAAATACAAAAAAAGGTTCGTTTGCCCCAGCAGCAGGCTTTTGAGTTTATCCCTTAGACTTTGGCCTTTACCTTTACCTTTACCTTAAAAATTTCGCTTGAAATCTAGTAGAGACACTAATGAGTATTTCAATTTCACCCACACATTGCTTCCATTGCGGTCTGCCCAATACCGAGGGAATTGCATATCCTGTTGAAATACAATCCCGTATCCATAATATGTGTTGTCCTGGATGTCAGGCGGTTGCACAGGCTATTGTAGACAGTGGCTTGGCAGATTATTACGAATTTAGAACAGAGCCAGCGGCACGGGGCGATGCCGCATTAGACAATGCTCTGTCGCGTTTAGCCGTTTACGATGAACCTGCACTGCAGGATGAGTTTGTTTTCAACGACGGCGAGCACAAGTCAATTCAACTAACAGTAGAGGGAATTAGCTGTGCCGCTTGCGCATGGTTAATTGAGAAGCAGTTGGCGAAGGTAAAAGGTATTAAACAAATATCTGTCAATGTATCTGCTCGTCGTGCCCTAATTCACTGGGACGAAAAGGTTTTAAGATTATCGGAAATCTTGTCGCGCTTAAAGTCCATTGGTTATGAGTCACTACCATTTCAGGCCGACACACATGAAGCCTCATTCAAAAAAGAACAAAAGAGTTTTCTCAAAAAGTTAGGACTAGCGGGCATAATGACCATGCAGGTAATGATGCTGGCAATGGCTCAGTATTTCGACATTCTCGGGAATATTGACGCCGAAACAGTTGCCTACTTCAATGCCGTTAGCCTATTGCTTACTACGCCTGTGGTGATTTATTCAGGCAGTATCTTTTATTTAAGTGCATTTAAAGCCCTTATGGCAAAAACCGTAAATATGGATGTACCTGTGACCATTGCTATCATGGCCACATATTTAGCAGGTGTGTTAGCCGTCAATAAAAGTACGGGTGAAGTCTATTTTGAATCAATCTGTATGTTTATATTTTTTCTAACTATAAGTCGCTATTTAGAACATCGAGCACGCCATAAAGCCTCTCAAATTTCATCTAATATGCTTAAACTTATTCCCGTTACTGCTCAAAAGAAAACCCAAAATAGCGTTGTGTCGGTCTTAGCAAAACAACTCGTAAAAGACGATATTGTATTAGTTAAGGCAGGCGAAACCGTTCCAATAGATGGCCTTATTATTGAAGGGATGAGCTGTTTTGATGAATCGATGCTCACGGGCGAGTTTGAGCCTGTGGTTAAAGACGTAGGTAAAGAAGTTTATGCAGGCTCATTAAATCAGCAAGGTGCTATTGTTATAAAGGTTAAAGCGCCCGTTAAGCATGCCATGATGAATCAAATTCTGAGGCTGCAAGAAATAGCGATGGCAAATAAACCTAAAGTAGCAGCCACTGCCGACAAACTCTCTCGCTACTTTGTACTAACGGTACTAATTGTGTCGTGCGTAACATATGGATTTTGGACAATAAAAGAAGCGCCTAATGCTTTCTGGATTACCATTTCAGTGTTGGTAGCAACATGTCCTTGTGCATTGGGTTTGGCAACACCATCTGCACTTACCTGCGCAATGGCTAAGCTAAATCAATCAGGCATTCTATTAAAACGTGCCGATGCTCTTGAACAGCTTATTGGCATAACAAACATTGTATTTGATAAAACCGGCACCCTCACCCAAGGTAAGTTTTCTATTGATCGATCTTGGATAAATCCAGACAGTCATAAATTGCTTGATATTGAATCGGAGAATGTAAAAGACTACCTGATGGATCTCGCGTATTGTCTTGAAATACGATCGGAGCATCCTATTTCGCATGCATTCAGTAGATATAAAAAACCGTCACAACAGCGTTTAGTACATCAAAATATCAGCGAATACAAAATTCATATTGGCAGAGGAGTAAGCGCCATTGTAAATGGTGCACAATGTTATATTGGCTCACAATCAATGGTGTTGCCATTAATAAATGAACTGCCAATTGAAGACAACATTATGTCTATTGAAGGTGCTAATGTCGTTCTTGCACGCGATGGTATTATTTTAGCGGCTTATTGGATAAGCGATACCGTTCATCAAGATGCAGCGTCTATTATCAAGCAACTGAGCAAGCATGAATTAACTGTGCTAAGTGGTGATAGTCAAGTCAATGTTGACAATATAGCATCTCAACTCCATATAAATAATGCGATTGGAGAGTGCAGCCCTCAAGCTAAACTTGCATTTGTAAAAAACTTACAAGCGCAAAACAAACGCGTAATTATGTTGGGTGACGGTATTAACGATGCTCCCGTTTTAGCCGCTGCCGATGTTTCTATCGCCGTTGGCAGTGCGTCAGATTTGGCTAAAAACGCAGCGGATATCATTTTGTTAAATCCTAAATTAAAATCGGTAACTGAGTTGCTCTTAATGGCACAAAGAACAAATACAAAAATCAAACAAAATATCGCATGGGCCTTGGGCTATAATATATTAGTGCTTCCTTTTGCTGTTTCAGGTTGGTTACTGCCTTGGCAGGCCGCCCTAGGCATGTCTGTAAGTTCAATAGTGGTAGTGTATAATTCCACTCGATTAATGCGCTAAAATAGGAAGCAAGGCATGAGTATAATATACGTATTGATCCCCTTAGCGGTGATTATTGTGGCGATAGCTATTGGGGTGTTTTTTTGGGCCGTTAAGTCAAACCAATTTGACGATTTAGAGCGCCAAGGCTATAGCATTTTGTTTGATGAAGATGTTAAGCAAGAGACTGCAAAACCTGATGACTCAAATGATGATTCTTGTAAGCAGTCGAATAAGAGCACTTAGCATTGCAAGATTTTAGTTATTTATCAGCTTTTCTCATAGGTCTAGCAGGTGGCGTACATTGCATAGGAATGTGCGGTGGTATTGCGAGCGCCTTCACATTTGCTATTCCCAAGAATCAATCTCAAACTCGATACATTTTAAGCTATAACATTGGCCGAGTCACTTCATACACTATTGCTGGCGCAATCACTGGTTATTTGGGCAGTTTGTTCGCCTCATCAGTAATCCTAGGATTATTGATTTTACAAAGTTTGAGCATTATATTCTTAATTTTACTCGCGCTTTATATAAGTAACTTATACAAAGGACTCATTTATTTTGAAAGAGCGGGTGCAAACTTATGGCGATACTTAGCGCCTGCTGCCAAAAAGTTGATACCCTTTAAGAGCCCAATGCACACATTAATGTATGGAATGATATGGGGCTGGCTGCCCTGTGGTTTGGTTTATTCTGCATTAACGTGGTCATTGGCTAGTGGTAGTCTGCTACAGGGAGGTTTATTTATGCTGTGCTTTGGTCTTGGTACACTTCCAGCGCTAATAGCCACTAGCATGGGTGCTGGATTTTTAATTCCTATCTTACAAAATAAAGTGACACGAATGTCGATCGCGGGCTTGTTATTCTTTTTTGCTATAGTTATGGCAGTAGATTTATTCATAGATTTGTCGTAGTTAAACGTTGAAGAATAGAATTATTTGCAGAGTTGTGCCCAGTTTGCTCACCAATAGATTTATTTTCTAATGCAATAACAATTTAGCATACTGTATACTATGGCGGTATTCGATCATTGTGAATTGTCCATGTCAGTAAAACCTAAATCTACTTATAGCTTCAACAAACTTCAAAAGCGAATTCGCCGCGACGCAGGCAGAGCCATAGCTGATTTCAATATGATTGAAGAAGGTGATAAAATAATGGTATGTTTATCAGGTGGTAAGGACAGTTACACCTTATTAGATGTCCTCTTATATTTTAAACGCATTGCGCCTATTTCTTTCGAGTTAATTGCGGTTAACCTCGATCAAAAACAACCTGAATTTCCTGAACATATTTTGCCGGAATATTTAACAGAACTTGGTGTGGATTACAAAATAGTAGAAGCAGACACCTACTCTATCGTAAAAGATAAAATACCAGAGGGCAAAACAACCTGCTCATTATGTAGCCGACTAAGACGTGGAATACTTTACAGAACAGCGAAAGAGCTCAAAGCGAGCAAAATTGCACTGGGACATCATAGAGATGACATGATTGAAACCATGTTTTTAAATATGTTTTACGGAGGCCGCTTAAAATCGATGCCAGCAAAATTAATAAGCGACAATCGTGAACATGTAATTATTCGTCCATTAGCATATTGTCAAGAGTCTGACATTGAAAAATATGCAAGTACTATGGATTTTCCAATAATTCCTTGTAACTTATGCGGCTCACAAGAAAACTTACAGCGTAAAAACATCAAAGTTATGCTTAACGATTGGCAAAATCGTTTCCCAGGACGCATCGAGTCAATGTTTAAAGCAATGCAAAATATTGTTCCCTCGCATATGCTCGATCAAAATTTGTTTGATTTCACATCCATTTCATCTGAATCAAATTTAGAAGATGAAGGAGATATTGGATTCGATCCACCTGAGTTTTTAAAAAACGAAGTAGAGCGAAACGATAACAACGTGTCAATTATAGAATTAAAATAGAGACAAAATGAAAATAGGTTTAGCGCTAGGCGCAGGTGCTGCAAGAGGTTGGGCACATATAGGTATTATTAGGGCGCTAGAAAAACTAGGCGTTAAAATTGATGTGGTTGCCGGATGTTCAATTGGCGCGTATGTGGGCGCCGCATATGCTAGCGGTAAACTCGATGAACTTGAACAGTGGGCATACACATTAACAGAGTGGCAAGTATTTAGTTTACTTGGCATTGGTTTTAGACGCGGCGGGATCGCCAGTGGCTATAAAGTTTTCAAAAAACACAGTGACGAATTTTGCGCATCCTCTTTTGATAAAATGAACATCCCGTTTACCGCGGTAGCAACTGACTTGTATTCTGGGAAAGAAGTAGCATTTAATACTGGCAATGTTGACCACGCTATACAGGCATCGTGCGCCATACCTGCACTATTCCCGCCCGTTGAACGCGAAGGACGATGGTTAGTAGATGGCGCGGTCGTGAATCCTGTACCCGTTAACCAATGTCGGCAATTAGGTGCTGACTTTGTTATCGCGGTTAATTTAAGCGCCGATTTTCGGCCTCAGCTTATTCAAAACTTCGAACAAGAACACGCTGCTAATCAGCTAAAAACCGACAAATTTTTAAGCAAAGCAAGTGGAGGTTTTATGAAGCAGTGGTTTTCACCCGACCCGAAGCCCAACAAAAAACAAGCGCCTGGCATTGTAAGCGTGATGAGTAGTTCGCTAGAAATTTTACAAGCTAGAGTTACACGTTCTCGCTTAGCAGGAGACCCGCCAGACTTATTAATAGAACCACAACTTCGCGACGTTGGATTGCTCGAATTCCATCGAGCCAGGGAGTTGTCTGATAGTGGAAGAGATGCGGTTTACCGATTAGCTGAGCAAATTGAGTATCAGTTAGGCTTAAATGATAATTTGTTAGCACTTAAAGCACCAATCAAGAAACTGTCGTAGGTTATTTAGACGTTTTTGCGGTCAGGCGAAGCGGTAACTCAGGTAATACCACCTCATGCATTTTAGCGATGTCTTCGGCACTTACGATTAATAATCCCTTATTGATTTGCATGCCGTTAGACAGCTCTGCAAAAAGCGTTTTATCGCTAAATTGCAGCGTGATACCTTCTACTTTAGGCATCATAAACGACATAAAACCGCCAACATCATCAAAAAACGTGGTGTATTGCTGGTAAATCATTGTTAACTCGCTGGCGGTGTAGCTTGTTTTAAGATAGTCAGATGTAGTTTCTAACTGTACTGAAATGTCGCATATATTCGACTCTTCAGTCAGGCTTAACACGACCAACGCGTCTGCAAGTCTTAGCGCCCTTTCAGTAGGTAAAGTAAATCTATATTCAGGTGT
>Ga0115567_10004032_pt1 | contig 14396 bp, 7 predicted proteins | sample COGITO_mtgs_1204_2_FD_88679 | JGI IMG/M metagenome (GOLD analysis project Ga0115567, IMG submission 88679) | Pelagic marine microbial communities from North Sea - COGITO_mtgs_120412 | ecosystem: Environmental > Aquatic > Marine > Epipelagic | place: Germany:Helgoland, sampling site Kabeltonne... | reverse complement strand
CTGATGACCAAAGCGATCGTTTACCATTTTAAAATTGTCTAAGTCGAATACAAGCAGGCCAAAGCATTCGTGATTTCGTTTGCTAATACTAATGAGTTTACTAATAGACTCATTGTAGCTGGCACGATTGCCTAAGCCTGTTAGCATATCTTTCGTGGCTAACTGGCTAATACGATAGTATTCCAAGGCATGTCGCAAGCTCATCGCAAAAATGCTGTGCATTTCAGATAGTAATTTGCGCTGAACGGGCGTAAGTACTTTCGAAAACGAATAAGTGAGCTGCGCATGCTGTGGTGTACCAAATGGATGTCCATAATAAATGGTAATTTTCATATTACGTGCATTGGCTTGTGCTTTGCCGGTGCGTAATACCTGATCGGCAAACACCAATTTTATGCAGCTACATGGAAGCTTTTCAGCTAAGAGGCGAAAATAGCCATCGCTTAACCTTTCAAGGTCAATCGATGACAACATGACACGCATTATCTTTGCCGAATCAGCCATGCTCAAAACCGAGGTGTCGCTAATACTAAAGTCAGCCGACACATTCCCCGTTACTTCTTGAGAGATGCTACCGATATCCATTGTTTACTCCAATTTACTGTCAAAAACCTGTCATCATTTAAGGCGACATGTCGTGGTACTAAGGGATATAGTGCTTAAACTCCTCTATTGAGCTGTACAAACACATTCCGTTATAGCGTTACATTCACTCTGCTAAATCGATATTAGTCGCTCAACGGCATTTCTTATGAAATGTAAGCTAGCTTAAACGTTCGAAGCAAAATTTATGCCATTTGAATCATTAAGTAGAATGGAAGCAACGTTCGAAGGTTGGGTTGGGCGATTTATAAGTATCGTGTTGTAGATAAGGTTGGACGAGCTTATTTGATAGTATTTCATTTGTATTGCTTCAACGTACCAAGTAGCGTATCTAAATTTAGGCTTATTGATTTGAAGCATATATTAGTTTAGAAAACTTGCCGTTAGCGACAAAATAACAAATGCGGTATTGAGCAATGTGCACTGGGCTGAACGCCTGAGAAGATTATGCAATAATGCAGCGAAGCTTAACACTTGACTGAACATTTGCTTATCAGTGTTAAGAATTGCCGGAACTTAACACGTAACGAGGCAAAACATTACCGCATGGTTCATCTTTAGCAAATAGTTTTAGCGAATAACTGTCAAAACATCAAACTCAGTAGCAAAGTGAGTAGGCCAACAATAAGCCCACTATTAATCTTCAATTAAGCTGTAAGACGACTACCTTAAACAGCTCAGTTTACTTTACAGTGATGAAAATTCTTTGTTTAAATTGTATTTCTCATCGGTCACTATTTTTTCTAGTACAATAAGACGCTCAGTCATTTCTTCTAGCTGTAATTGCATCTGCTGATGCTCGGCTTGCAATTGACTCTGAAACGCTTTGCTTTTTTTGTCTGGCGAGCGGCTCTTGCTTAAACACACAATTGCCCAGCAAATTATGGCCACTATACCCACTGCCGTAATGTTCATTCCTTTCCCCTAAAATAACTGAAAATTAAAATTCAATGATAAATTAAGTATTTGCATTATCATACTACTGTGAGCTGATCAGCGGCACTAGTAACAACACACCTTATTCATCAATAATATTACATGTAGATTAGCAAGAATATGGCCATTTATTTAAGTTATTGAAAATTATGGTTTATTCGCGCATTGCAAGCGAGATGGTGTAAATAAAATAGTGAAAATTACTAAAATTTCGTTAAACTAGTCATATAAAGAGCCAAATTTACTAAGCGTTGCACCGCTAATGAAAGATTCCACGTTAAGCAAAATTGAAACATATACTGTCGATTACCCTTATTTCATGGGCAAAGCATTAGAGCAGGCGCAATTAGCCCAACAAATAGGCGAAGTGCCCGTTGGTGCAGTTGTTGTGTTACATAATGAGATAATTGGCTCAGGGTACAATCGTTGTATTATCGACAGTGACCCTTCTTTACACGCTGAAATGGTTGCTATTCGTCAGGCCTGTGAGCGCATAAATAACTACAGATTAATTGGTGCAACTTTGTACGTCACGCTTGAACCCTCCAGTATGTGCGCTGGTTTGCTGGTACACAGTCGAATACAGCAGTTAGTTTATGGTGCTAACGATCCAAAGGCTGGCGCGGCAGGCTCAATACTAAACTTAGTTCAGCATGAAGACCTTAATCATCAGATTGAAGTAGTTCCGAACGTACTTAATGACATTTGTAGCCAAATGTTATCTGGGTTCTTTCGTGAACGAAGAGCACAAATAAAGGCGTTAAAAAAGGCAAACAAAGAGTGTCGATGAATTAAGTTAAACGCATGAATGACGAAGTAGGAATGACGAAGTAGGAATGTGTTTTTGAAGAGGAAAATGAGGATTAGCAAACGTCTTCAAAATCCTCATTTGTTTCGTCCATTGCAAACTGTTTGCGTCTAATTAATACTTTATGGTGCAACTTTTTCAATAACACTCTACGTTGATTGTTGCTGCGAAGCCTTCTAGTGCGGCCCATTAGGTTGTTTTTTCTCATTTTTACTCCGTGAAACAATTTTGTTTCGTTTTTTATAGTGTTTAGACTTACGTTCTTAACCTTACATTTTGTTGACTAAGTAACGTAAATTATGTGTTAGGCAAAAACATTCGTTAGTTTAACCGTGTAGCACGAGTATATTAGCGAAGGCACTTGTGAAAAAGTTTCTACCCATTAGATAACTATTTATCCGCGGGTTAACAAGTTTCCCGCTGTTTACACTAAGCAATTAATACTAAGCAATTAATACGCCAACTGTATTACATATTTATGTAAGTTTTTTGACAATGCGTAGCAGAAAGGTTCAAACATATTGCTCAGTGCATGTATAACTTCTTGTTTCACCATATGCTAAAAAGTTTCAAACGATAAATGTTTGAAGGTAGAAGCTAAGTTATTACATGTTGTCAGCGAAGTTTTATCGCTATATTTAGGCTTTCGCTAAGTTGTTGGCTCTTGCGTCGTAGTATTTTGTTCGAGAGTGTCTTCTAAGATAGGTGACTGAGTATCGTTAGGATTGTCAGTGGTGTTATCGGTATTTTTAGTTTCAATATTTTCCGTGTTCTCTACGTTTTCTTCAACTTCTACATCTTGGTTTTGCTCTAACCACAATAGACTATCATAATATCGACGAATATTCTCTACATAAGTTACCGCTTCATTACCCCTTGCGTATCCGTAGCGGGTATTTTTGTAATACTTCTTTTGTCTTAATAGTGGTAAATGCTTTCTCACATCTAACCATAAGTCAGGATTGTAGCCTTCTTGCTCTGTTATACGCCGAGCGTCTTCTAAGTGTCCAAGTCCAATGTTATAGGCTGCCAAAGCCATCCATTCTCTGTCAGGTATTTGAATACGAGCAGGAATTCGTCTTAGTAAGCTAGCGAAATATCGAGCACCACCGTTTATACTTTGTTCGGCGTCGATTCTAGAGGCAATGCCTAAATCGGAGGCGGTTGCGCGAGTTAGCATCATAATGCCGCGCACGCCAGTGGGCGAGACTGCTTTTGGATCCCAATGGCTTTCTTGATAGGCCATAGCGGCTATTAAGCGCCAGTCGACAGTGCCTGCATGGGCCTCAAACATATCTTTATAGGTAGGTAGCGTTCCTTTGACTGCGCGCATAAACGCGCGCGTATCTACAAAGTCAAAGCTTCTCACGTGTCCAAAATATTTATCTTCTAATACCGCGAGTTTGCCGCTCGATTGCACGTCGCCAAAATATTCAAGCAAGGCTGCTCTGACCGAATCGTCGGTATCTTTATTTAACATCCAGCCAAGTTTCAAGGTATCGGTGATGGAAAAACCAATACCTAAGTTAACATAGCGTCTGCGAGCAACTGCCAATATATTTGAGTCTGAGATAGTGTAATCAAGCTCGCCGTTTGCGACCATTTCTAATAATTCTTCAATGTCTTTTTCAGCGGTTTCTTGCCACGTGAAGTTTGCCATTTTTGCGGCTTTTTCCTGCATTGGCTCACGATACAAGTCATTCGCAATAATGGTTAAGTCGCCTTGAAGATCATCTAAGTCACGAGGCCGGTCTTTACCTTTTTGATATACCAGCTCGAAGTTCAAGCTTTGATAGGCCGGTCCAAACTTGTACGCTAGCTTGCGAGCTTTTGTCATAGTAATGTTAGCGGCAAGCAAGTCAACTCTCTTGGCGTCAAGTTGGTCAATTAACTCAGCGTAAGAATAATATGGATATACCTCAAGCTTCACGTCTAAGAACTCTGCGAAACCTTTCACTAATTCGTATTCAAAACCTTCTTGAGTGACAGGCCCATTGTAATAAGTCGTACGACCATAAATAGAGCCAACCTTAAGCACCCCATCGTTTAAAATTCTAGCAAGCTCAGTGTTGTTAGCATAAGGTTGGCAACTGCTTAACAACCATGCAAAGCAAAGCGCTACAGCGAGTAAAAATGGCTTATTACTATTGTGCGCAAACGAGGGTTTTACCGCAGTTTGTGAGAACTTAAGAATAGTTAAATTTAGCCTGTAACGCATTTATATCGACACCTCGTATTACAACATATAGGGAGCCGTGATAAAGCTCACCAAGGCCTGAGTAATAAAACCTTGCGTAGATAATGACTAATTCTCGATTGTTTATCTACTTAAACCGTAAAAAAAGCCATCATAAAACCAAATTCAGCACGGCAAAAGCCTTATCAAATACCCAACTTTGCTCTATAATCTGGCTTCGCTTTTGTGCGTGTAAAAACATGACGTTTTAATCAAACCATTTCTTTTATGCGTGAATCATCCTGACGTTTTACATTGGTGGATTTACACGATGCTCACTCTTTTTGGCTCTTCAATGCTTTCTGATTTTAATAAACAAAAGCTTATTCAGCGGCTGCAAAAGTTAGGCGTGAACATTACTAACGTTTATGCAAGCTATGTGCATTTCGTCCACACAACCGAATCGCTTTCAACACCACAGCATCAAACCTTAAGCAGCCTACTCACATATGGGCCAACGGTAAATGAACATCTTCAAGAGCAGGATCACGATTTTGCAGTCGTCGTTAGTCCGCGTGCGGGCACTATTTCGCCGTGGTCGAGTAAAGCAACGAACATTGCCAAAAATTGCGGCTTGTCTGAAATAGAGCGTATTGAACGGGGCGTAGAGTATCGATTTTGGGGTGAAAATCTCAGTAAACACCGTAAAACGATAGAGACAGCAATTCACGACCGCATGACCGAAATGGTGTTAGGCGCAGTAGAAGAAGCCAACTGCTTGTTTGTGCAAAGCAACGCTAAACCATTGCAAGCGATTGACATTATCTCGCAGGGTCGTCAAGCCTTAGTGGACGCCAATACTACTTTGGGTCTTGCCTTGGCTGATGACGAAATAGACTATCTTGTTAGCAGCTTTGAAAAGTTGGGTCGTAATCCTCACGATATAGAATTGTACATGTTTGCTCAAGCAAATTCAGAGCACTGTCGCCACAAAATTTTTAATGCTGACTGGACAATCGATGGAAAAGACCAGCCGAAATCACTGTTTAAGATGATTAAAAACACCTTCGAAACTACGCCGCAGTTTGTGTCTTCAGCCTACAAAGATAACGCGGCGGTAATGGATGGGTTTAGTGCGGGTCGTTTCTATGCTAATCCACTTAGCCATGAATATGAATATCATCACGAATCGATAGATATTCTGATGAAAGTTGAAACGCACAACCATCCAACGGCTATTTCACCATTTCCCGGGGCTGCAACAGGGTCTGGTGGCGAGATAAGAGATGAGGGTGCTACCGGCAGAGGCTCAAAACCAAAAGCTGGTTTAGTAGGCTTTAGCGTATCAAATTTGCACTTGCCAAAGCAAACTCAAGCGTGGGAACAAGCCTATGGAAAACCCAGTCGTATTGTAGATGCCTTAGAGATAATGACCCAAGGACCGCTGGGCGCCGCGGCTTTTAACAACGAATTTGGCCGGCCCAATATACTCGGGTATTTTAGAACCTACGAGCAACGGGTTAACAGTTTTAATGGCTTGGAAGTAAGGGGCTACCACAAGCCCATAATGTTAGCCGGTGGTTTAGGTAATATTAAGCGCGACCATATTGAGAAAGGCGAGATTACCAAAGGTGCAAAACTAATTGCGCTGGGTGGTCCTGCGATGAATATAGGGTTAGGTGGCGGCGCAGCCTCATCGGTAACGTCGGGACAAAGTAATCAAGACTTAGATTTTGCCTCAGTGCAGCGCGAAAACCCAGAAATGGAAAGAAGATGCCAAGAAGTCATTGACCGCTGCTGGCAGCTTGGCAATGATAACCCCATTCAGTTTATTCATGACGTTGGCGCGGGTGGGCTTTCAAACGCATTTCCTGAGCTGGTGAATGATGCTGGCAGAGGCGGTGTATTTGAACTTCGAGACGTCCCTTGTGATGAAAGCGGCATGTCGCCACTGGAAATTTGGTGTAATGAATCGCAAGAACGCTATGTTATGTCGGTGGCGCCGGAAAACTTATCGCTATTCACAGAAATTTGCGAACGAGAACGCGCGCCTTTCAAAGTAGTAGGCGTGGCCACACTTGAACAGCACTTAACCTTGAGCGATAAAAAATACGGCAATAAACCCATCGATATGCCCCTTGATGTACTGCTTGGTAAACCTCCTAAAATGCATCGAGATGTTACAAGCACTCTCGCGAAAGGCGACGATTTCGACGCACAAAATATTGACCTAGCCGACGCTGCTATGCGTTTATTAGCGCTGCCGACCATTGCTGAGAAAACGTTCTTAATCACCATTGGGGATCGCAGCGTAACAGGCATGGTCGCGCGCGACCAAATGATAGGGCCATGGCAAGTGCCAGTAGCTGATGTGGCGGTAACCACGAGTTCTTTTGACACCTATCATGGCGAAGCGATGGCGATTGGCGAACGTACACCAGTGGCCTTACTAAATCATGCGGCCTCAGCAAGGCTAGCGGTGGCTGAGTCCTTAACCAATATAGCGGCAGCTAATATTGGCGATATTAAACGCATTAAATTGTCGGCCAATTGGATGGCACCTGCAAATCATCTGGGCGAAGACGCTGGGCTTTACGAGGCGGTTAAAGCCATTGGAGAAGAATTGTGCCCGGCGCTAGGCTTAGCAATTCCGGTTGGCAAAGACTCAATGTCTATGAAAACGGCGTGGCAAGAACGCAGCGGCGATGGCCTTGAAGATAAATCTGTGACATCTCCTATGTCTTTGGTCATCACCAGTTTTGGCGCAGTAACAGATGTGCGCAAAACACTCACACCAGAGCTCACCGTTAATATCGACTCTGAATTATTAGTGATTGATTTAGGCAAAGGGCAGCAACGCATGGGCGGTTCGTGTTTAGCGCAAGTGTATAACGCGCTTGGCAACCAAGTACCCGACATTGATTCGCCAAGTGACTTGCTGAACTTGTTCAATCTAGTGCAAACACTTGGTCAAAAAGACCTCATTCAAGCTTATCACGATATATCCGACGGCGGCCTATTTACAACTTTGGTGGAAATGGCGTTTGCCGCGAATGCCGGACTAGAAATTGACTTAACCGCGCTTGCCAATGCTAGTAACACTAACAATATGGCGAAAGTCTTGTTCAATGAAGAAGTGGGTGTGGTAATGCAAATTGCATCGGTAGATTTGCCTGAAGTATCGAAGATAATTGCTCAATTTGAGTTAAACACCCATACACATTCTGTGGGAATCGTAACTAATAAAGACCACATAAGTTTTGCATACGAGGGCCAAGCGATACTGCAAAATTCGCGTAGCGCTTATAGATTAGCATGGGCAAGCACCACTTTAGCAATGCAGTCTCATCGCGATAACCCTGAGTGCGCGCAGCAAGAGCACGCAATAAAGGCTGACAATCAAAATCCTGGTTTGTACGCCAACTTAACTTTTGATGTGCTTGGTGATGTATCAGCGCCTTATATTGGCAAAGGCGCTAAACCTAAAATTGCGATATTGCGTGAGCAGGGAGTCAATTCTCATGTTGAAATGGCGGCGGCGTTTAATCGCGCGGGGTTTGAAGCAATAGATGTACATATGAGCGATTTAGTCGCTAAGCGCAAATACTTGAGAGATTTTAAAGGACTAGTCGCCTGCGGTGGGTTTTCTTATGGTGATGTGCTTGGCGCAGGCGAAGGCTGGGCGAAGTCGATATTATATAACACTTACTTGCGAGACATTTTCTCAGAATATTTTGCTAATACAAACAACTTTAGCTTAGGCGTATGTAACGGCTGTCAAATGCTCTCAAATTTGAAGAGCTTAATACCGGGTGCCGAACATTGGGCTCACTTTGTACAAAACAAATCTGCCCGCTTTGAAGCAAGAGCGACATTGGTAGAAATTCAAGATAGTCCGTCAGTTTTATTCAAAGGCATGCAGGGTTCAGTTATGCCAATTGCTGTATCGCATGGTGAGGGTAGAGCTGAGTTTTCTGAGTCTCAGCAATTATCTATGTTAGAGCAGCAAAAACTAATTGCGATGCGCTTTGTCGACAATTATGGAAAAGTAAGCGAGCAATATCCAGCCAATCCAAATGGGTCAGTAAACGGCATTACGGCGCTAACCACTAACGACGGCAGAGCTACAATCATGATGCCGCATCCTGAACGCGTATTCAGAGCCGTCACTAATTCGTGGCGCGACCCTAGTTGGCAAGAAGACAGCCCGTGGATGCGGATGTTTAGAAATGCACGAGTGTTTTTAGATTAGATCCTGACAATTTAAACACTTGCGTTATTTTACTGTGTTTCTAGTTGTAATATGAGTCGCGCTATTTATTGCTGTATTTATTGAGTTAGGCGGAGCGTCAATGCTTTAACAAATAAACCTAATCAACTGCGTTTTTGATGTACTTCTCGGTTTATTTGTTTTTGATTAGCGTGTTTTTTCATTAGCACGTACACACTTCCTAGCCCGCCATGCTGCTTTAACGCAGTGTGAAACGCAATTACCGCTTCAATCTCAAGAAGCCAGCGGTTCACATAACTTTTCATAAAGGCTGGGAAGGGCTTTGAATTTAAGCCAATGCCATGATCTACCAGCAGCGTTCTAATGCCGCGCTCATGGCAGTCACTTATGGTATTAAATAGCGCTAAGCGCGCATCATCAAATTTCATGCGCTGTAACGAGAGCCTGCTGTCTATTTGGTATTTGCCCAAACGCAAGTTCTTGAATACGCCTTCTTGAACGCCATCTTGTTTATACGATATAAAATCGTGCGGATCTAATGGTGTTACGTTGTCGACGCTTAGCCCATTGTCGTCTAGCGCTATCTTTTGTTGCAGCGCTTCACGCTTGAGGCGTTGACTTAGGGTCTCTGTGTAGGCGTGAGCCACAGACGTTTTATTCACTTCAGCTAGGGGAGTAACGTCCTGCATTTCATCTAAAAATGAGGAATCTTGATTATTGTTAGTATTCATTTGCCTATCCATTTTGAATTATATGAAAAATGATACAGATAATCTCTGCCTTTTCAAAACACCGCGATTTTGTGTCAACTGACGCTATCAAAGCCAAATCTTCAAAAACTTGATCATTGACTAATCAGTATAAATTGAACAGAAACCGCAGCTATAATAGTTAGTTGAAAGAATAACACCTATATATCTATTTAATACTCCGCGAACAATCAAAGCCACTTTCAAATGTAAATTCAGCGAGATAATTTATCGCTACTTAATAAATAATAGAACGATTCCGAAGCATACTCTACGACAAAAATTAATTGCATATAAATCAATATTTAGAATTTGGATTAGAGAAAGCAAAAACAAATACTGAAAGGAATTACTAAGATCTAGTACTTTATATTTTATTAATATCTCAGCTTTTTTCAAGGTTAAGCAAAAATGTACCAAAGCGGATTGTTATAAAACACCTTCGCGACAGCCTGATTGGTCAACCAATACTGGAAGAAAAGTATCGTTTAGTTAGTATGTTTAATTTTTTATCATTGAAGCTAATTGGAAAAAGTGGCGACGCATATCAGTAAATTGTCGGTTAAAACTATTTTACAAAAATAATATAAATATAATTAATTCAGTTGGTTGTAAATTAAATCGAAAATTTATCCATATTAATATATCTCCGCATTTGAATTGGTTATTGCGAGGTAAAAATTTAGTTTGCTAATAACCTTACCAAAAGGTTGACCTTTTCTAATTTAATTGTAAGTATAAGGTTAATGTTTTGTAAGTCGTAAACGATGATTAATTGTAAAAAAGCGTATACTTATCACGTTATATTATAATAGTATTTATAAATACAACTACAACAACAATTTTTACTACAAACCATAAAACACACACAGGAATTGATATGCAACATAAATTATCTAAAATCACCTTGGCGGTGCTGTCTGCCTCAGCGCTAAATATAGCCACCCTTGCTCACGCTCAACAAGCAGACGCGGGTGCGCAAGACAATCTTGAAGTTATAGAGGTATCTGGTATCCGCAGCGCACTCGCAAACGCGTTAGCAGAAAAACGTCAAGCAGACAATTTAGTTGAAGTTATTATGGCTGAAGATATAGGTAAGTTGCCCGATCAAAATTTAGCTGAAGTGCTGGAAAATATTACCGGCGTTCAAATTACCCGCAGAGCAGGTGTAGGTAATGGTGTTCAAATTCGAGGTACTAATGCAAACCGAGTTGAAATTAACGGTGTTTCCACCGTTGGTTCTGGTTCTGGGCGCAGCGGCATAAACTTTGAAGATATATCCGCAGCCATTATTGCCGGTGTTGAAGTGACTAAAGCGTCAGAAGCTAAAACGATTGAAGGTTCAGTTGGTGGTACCGTTAACTTACGTACCATCAGGCCACTACAATTGACAGAAACCCTAGGTTCTATTCGCGTTCAAGGTGAAGACAGTAGTCTTACAGAGGATGGAATCCAACCAAGAATATCAGGTGCTTACGGCGACAATTGGGAACTCGATGCTGGTAAGTTTGGATTTGTTATTAGTGGCAGTTATACAGAGCAAGAATCTACTTCATTTCGTCCTCGTTTAGATCGCGACGGTAGCCTTGTTGAAAATATCAATGCAGACGTAATTCGAGGCGGAAATCTAGAAGACCAGCCAACTCGCAGGCCTGTTGCGCAATCATTCGATTTTCTTGGCATTCAATTTCTAAACCAAGAGACTGAGAATTTTGAATATGAAACTACAAATATTGCGACCACCTTTGAGTTTGCACCAAACGATAACATGAAGTTTTATTTCGACGCCATCATCACCGGTCAAGAACGACGTCAAGATAGCACACGAATACAAGCTTCTGGTGTCAGTAGTATATTAAACTATAATTTGCCTACTGAATTTGAAACAGTCAACTTCGGTTCACTTGATGGTGTAAATTTAGGGAGTATTCAGGCAGCGGTCAGAGGAACAGTTCAACCATTTCCATCTGTAGATGACGATGATCCGAACTTACGTTTTTCAAGTGATACAGGTGCTCGCGTAACTGACAGCGAAGTATTTAGAATTGGTGGAGAATGGCAAGGTGATAGTCTCTTCGTGAGTGTCGAGGCATCAAGCTCAAGTTCGGACACGGTCAATCCAAACCTCAGTACAACTTTGAACTTTATCAATCCAAATCCTCTCACTCCTCTTGATGGCCTAGATGCTGATGGCAACCCTACAGCTAGCACAAGCAATGATAATAGTGTTCCATTTATTTATGATTTGACAGGTGGGTCGCTTGCCTTTGGTGTTGACTTTGCGTCTCCATTCGCACCAAATGTTGCTGATTTGACTAACCCTAACAACGTTGTCCTTGACCAAGTAGATGTAGGTCGAAGTGAAACAGAAAACTCTGAAGATGGACTGCGCGCCGATCTCACATATTATTTAGATACTGAGATTTTTACTTCTATTGATTTCGGTTATCGCTACAACAAATCAAAAAGCACGTTTAATCAAAGAACGGATCGTATTGGTGGCTTCAGCAGATTAGTAGACAGTCCCAATGGTTCCTTATTCTCAGAACTACTCGTGCCAGGTGCTAGCAACTTTGGCGATGCTGACGGACGTGAACTTGCATTTCGCAATTACCTGATTATCGATCCTGATCGTTCATTTAATGACCCAGACGGTACCTTGGATATATTAGAAGCTGCCATTGTAACAAACGGCGGTAATCAAGATTTTGCAGATCTTACCCCATCTTCAGATGCATTCTTTAATATTGAAGAAAAGACCCACGCACTATACGCTCAGGTTAACTTTGAATATGAAATGTTTCGCGGTAATTTTGGCGTTCGTCATGTAAAAACAGATATTGCGTCTTTAGGTAACACCACTGTAGATGGTGTGGTTACGCCTGTAACCACAAATGGAGATTATAGCTTTACGCTACCTCGTTTTAACTTAGTCGCAACGCCTCATGATGATGTCGTTCTTCGCTTTAGTTGGGGTCAAGACATTAGGCGTCCCGATTTTGACGTTCTTAACACTTCAGTATCGTTTTCAACAAACGAAAGTAGGGCTTTATCTATTGGTAATCCAGGGCTTAAACCTGAAGAAGTCACCTCATTTGACCTTTCTGCTGAGTGGTATTTTGCGCCGGCAGCAGTGGTGAGTATTGGTTATTTCGAAAAAGAACGAACGGATATACAAGTTACCCAATCGTTTAGTGCTCCACTTGGCCCAGACGGTAAGCGTGAGACTAATCCGGCATGCCCATCTGGTGGCATATTCAACCCAGTTGTACAGCCTAATATTTTTGGTGACCCAAACACTGTTGGCTTGTGTGTTGATTTTGAAACAAATATCAACGATTCAGACAAAACGACTCAAAAAGGCGTAGAGATGGCAGTGCAATATGACCTTTCTAGCTTCGAAGACGACTTAGGCTGGGCATCAGGTTTTGGTATTTTAGCTAACTACACCATTCAAGAGTTTGATGGCGGTTCAGCACTTAACTCATCTGCTGGTCGTGGTACTGACGTTTTTAATGCAATAAACGGTATCTATGACGACAGTCAGTTTGTAAGAGTTTCAGCAGTGCAAGGTCTACTAGATTTCTCGGAAAACGCCTACAACATCACAACCTACTATGAGAAATTTGGTCTTTCAGCTCGCCTTCGTTATACATGGCGCGAAGCGTTTAGAACCGATGACACCGCAGGCGGTGCTTCTCGTAACTCCACGCTTGGTTTCCCTGTTGTTACCCATGACCGAGGACAACTTAATGCTAGCGTAAGTTATGATGTGACTGATAAACTAAATGTAGGCATAGAAGCCATTAATTTAAGTAAATCAGATGTTACTCAGTCATGCGTAAATGAAGACGCTTTATTATGCTTCCAAGGTTTAACAGACCGTCGTATCACCTTTGGTGTTAGTTACAGATTGTAATTAAAAATACGATTCAGTAATGCCGGGGCAGGTCATCAACGATGGCCCGCCCATTTTAGAGCTCTTATACTAATAAGTTCGCACGATACAAATAGCGTATCAAGGTTATTTCCAGCTTGGTGCTTGTAATAAAATTAACCTGAGCTCAACCTGCGAAAATTTTTCGCATTCAATAGTCATGAACAAATTATAATCAGGAGTTAGAAATGACAAAACCTACCATCGGTTTCATCGGGCTTGGCCTTATGGGCAGCAACATGGTCGAAAATTTACAAAAGAAAGGCTTTGAGCCGATTGTAATGGACCTTAACAAAGACGCCGTTGCGGCAGTAGTTGCGCGGGGCGCAACCGAAGCTAAATCTGCTGCTGAACTAGCTGCAGCAAGTGACATTATAATGCTCTGCCTGACAACCTCCACTGTTGTTGAAAAACTTGTTTATGCAGACGATGGTATTTTGGCTGGGGTTAAAGAGGGAGCAGTATTAATTGACTTTGGCACATCCATTCCCGCTTCAACAAGAAAAATCGGCGCCGACCTCGCGAAGAAAGGCGCAGGCATGATCGATGCTCCACTTGGCCGAACACCCGCGCATGCGAAAGACGGTTTGTTGAACATTATGGCTTCTGGCGATAAAGCCACGTTTGATAAGGTCAAACCAATTCTCGAGATGCAAGGCGAAAATGTTTTCAACTTAGGAGCATTAGGCGCTGGTCATACAACTAAGCTTATTAATAACTTTATGGGTATGACTACGGTAGCCGCCATGTCGCAAGCTTTTGCCGTAGCTGATCTTGCTGGCGTCGACCGTCAGCAACTTTTCGATATTATGTCCACTGGTCCCTCTAATTCACCGTTTATGCAGTTTTGTAAAAATTATGCGGTTGACGGCGTGAGTGATTTAGGGTTCTCTATTGCTAACGCTAATAAAGACTTGGGTTACTTTCTTGAGATGGTAAAAGATTTGGGTACCCGT
>Ga0115567_10004031_pt1 | contig 14398 bp, 15 predicted proteins | sample COGITO_mtgs_1204_2_FD_88679 | JGI IMG/M metagenome (GOLD analysis project Ga0115567, IMG submission 88679) | Pelagic marine microbial communities from North Sea - COGITO_mtgs_120412 | ecosystem: Environmental > Aquatic > Marine > Epipelagic | place: Germany:Helgoland, sampling site Kabeltonne... | reverse complement strand
TCTGCTTCTGCTGCTGCTGCTGCTGCTGCTGCTGCTGCTGCTGCTGCTGCTGCTGCTGCTGCTGCTGCTGCTGCTGCTGCTGCTGCTGCTGCTGCTGGTTCATCCGCTGCGACGGCATATCGACCATTCCATCCTCTTCATCCATCATCCCCATCCCTCCGGCACTCCGCATGCCACCTGGTTGCTGTTGGGTGTAGGCCCCTGGCATCGAGGTCATCTGCGACATCACATCCCCCGAAGAAGCAGGGAGCTCTCCGAAGCGCCCATCGAAGCGCTCTTCCAGGGCAGAAGACGCGCCGAGACTCCGCTGTTCCGAGATCATACGGTGCACGAGCATCATGGTTGCATACTTGGCCTGTTGAAGCGTCGCAAAGCGCAGGCGCTGTGACACGCATATACCGACAAATTCGCCGCGGTCTGCAGCAACAGAGGATGGGACTACCGGCGATGTGTCTGGCACAAGCTGCACTGCAGAATTGAGCGACTGCAGTCCGATCACAAAGAAGCGATCTTGGAGCTGTGAAACGCGCTCCATAAGGCGTTGCGTCTGCTGGTCCAGAACGCGGACATCCGTGTCGCGGAATGCATGTTCAGCGTTGAGCTCCGACGGAGAAAGCATTGACATCGGGAAATTCAGCATGTCGCCTGTCTGCCCTACCTCGTAGCCCGTGATAATGTTGGCCTGCTTCGCCGTTATCACCAGTCGCTTGTACCAGTATGCAAGATGCAGGGACGCCCTTAGTCGCACGACGAGTGAGCGACTTGCAAAGATGTGTGAGTTCTCTTCTGTCGGCGGTGGAACATGAACATGCGCGTAGCGGAAGCCCATGGAACGCGCGTAGTCGAAATACGATAGCACGATACCTGAAAGAAGCGCTTGGCGCTCCTCCCCCCGCTCGAGGCCGTACAGCGGTACTGAGTCTACGCATTCAACATAGATTCTCCCTACGTGCTGAGAAGAGCAGCCCGCGCCGTACTCATGCACATACATACCAAAGCAGAGGACAAAGTGCTCTCCGTTGTCGACACGCTGGAACGCGAAAATGGCTTTTCGGCGGCAATTCTCTTGCCCTTGCCCTGCACTTGAATCGGCAGATCCTCCAGAGCGCGCACCAGAGCCCTTGCTTGCGCTGGTCTGTTTCGGAACATCCGCGACGACCTTGATTACGAGGTCGCGCGCGCATATTCCACGCGCCTTGTTCGTCAGGTAAATCCCAAGAGGCGTGTCTTTGAGATCTTGGCAAGATATCATGCCTCCACCCGAAGAGTTGGGACGCTCCGAGCCTTGCAACTGCTGGCTCAGCTGCGAAAGCTCAACGTCCGACAGATCTTTGTCTTCTGGGCCTGGGTCATGACTGCCCGGTCCCGTAAACGCGTACGATTTGGACGCCTTCTTTTTTGATTTCGAGGGTGTGCCTGCGTCGGTCATGCCACAGCTGTTTCCTCCGCCCTGCGTGCGCCCACTTGCAGACTTGTCGTGGTCCGACAGAGCACGCTTATTGCTGCCACCTCCCTCGGCAGCGCCCGAGCGATGCGGAAGGTAATCGAGCGGAATCTTGATTCCTGTCGTGCAGTTTCCATCGTCAGGGGCCCCGGGCGTCCAGCTTTGTTCGGCAGGGGGGTTCCACGGCAACAAGGGGCTCAGCGCAACAGCTGCATGGAATGGTTTGGATCAGCGCAGTGTAAGGATAGCAAAGCACCGTGCTCGTCGACAAGCTGCAAGATCGTTTGAGCAAGTTGCTCGATCGCGGAGGGTCCAGCGTTCAGGTACTGACGGATGGTCTGGACGAAGTGGGCCCGAGCACTCAGCGGAAGCTCCTGCGAGAACACTGTGAGTGTGCGGCGGATGAAGTTGCGCATCTTCTGCATCTTGTCGCTGCCATCTGCTTTCTCCAAGCGGCGGCGCATGATTTCTTCCATTCTGCGCTCGTGCTGAGCCTGGTCCGTCTGCGCGTCTGCATAAATATCAGTGTTTTCAATGTCGAACATTTCCTCGTCAAACTCTCCATCAAATGGCGTCCACTTGATCTCACATTCGCCCTCCTCCTCGCCACCGGTGGATCCATCCTCAGTCTTGATGACTCCCTCAGCTCCGCTCGAAAAGAGGCGGTTCAGAATCGTTGAGTGCGTGGCGATGCTGCGGAGGAAGGAGACGAACTCAACGGTGGGGAACTTGTTCTCCTTCCAGCAACTCAAGCATGTTTCCGTCGCCAGACGAGCCCCAGTCGGTAACTCCTTCAGAACCTTCACATGAGCATAAGATAATCACACGCATGTCGCTGCGCAGGTCACGGGGCGCGTTGGCTATGCGTCGCCCTGAGAACTGGTGCGACTGGCAAAGGGGGGCGTAACTGCAGGGATAGCTCTTTCAGAAATTTCAGGCGAATCTTTGCTCGCCGCTCGAGAGAGACGCGGGACAGAACCTCATGGAGCAGCTCTTCCGTTAGCGGTGCGGGGAGCTCATGTGCCTGGCTGCTCCCCTCCTCCATCCTTGGGCTGGCGCCAGTACTGCCGCGGGCCCACCTTTCTGTCTATCAGTTCACTGCTCGTAGAGACCTCTTCAGCCAGACGTATCCATCAGCGACAGACGGCAGGTAAACCTGTAGGCACATGTACATGTGAGATCATAAGTTGATGGAAATGCCTGGAGGTACAAGCACCAACAGCCGAACGGCAGCGAATCAACCCCAGGTCCATCACATGTGCCCGTCGACGAGACCTGCCGGCGTTAGCCGGCTGATCCACGCCGTTGCAGAGACGGCAGCAAGCCAAGGATCTAGTCCACGTTCTCAACGGACTGTCCAAAATGATGCAGCGCAGAGAAATTCCTATGGACCCTAACGCGGAGCTGTCGGACCCAATGGCAGGGTCCTCGACTGCTGCTGCTCCTTCCGCTGCTGCGGCTGCAGCTGCGGCTGCAGCTGCTGCTGCTCATCGCAGCCGCTCAATGTGCGCGTCGGTATGTTTCGAGCCAGCCACAGGTACATGCTATGTGCATCCAAGCCGCACATGGGCCAAGCAGCCATTGTGGACCCAACGAGGTAGGCGCGTCGCAGCTGGGACGTCCCGGCTCTTAGAGATATGACCCGGCTACGGCGACCTGTCCAACAAGCATGCCGCTGGCTGCGTGCACGGCACGCAAGAAGGACGTCGCAAGCGGGAATGAAACACACAGCGGTATGTTCACCTTCGATGTCTTATGCTACCAGGCCTGAGTTCGAGTCCTCCTCCGGCAAGCTGGCCGCCCTATTGCTCTTTTCAGTCAACGCGTTGAGCCAAAATGGTTCTACTAAAGAGTGTGTACACACCGCGAAAATAAATACGAACCCACACCTCGAACGGACCTGCGGATCTAGAGTCCCGCGCGCAACAGAGTGCTGCAGAGATCCATGTGGCAGTCGAACAGGGCGACAGCGGACTGGCCGTTGCTCAAATGAATTTATCAGCGAATCGCATACTAACCGACCCTACCTCCGCTGCCAAGGAGCCAGTGCGATAACATTTCCCCCGCACTTCCACTCCAACTCGTGTCACCCGGCTTGGCCGCGGGTCCCTCCCGACCACTAATCTGCTCCTGCCCTGCGCTTTTGCGACGCCTTCGCGAAGGTCCTTTCCGAGGGGACCTCCTGCACAAGAGCGCAAAAGCATCAGCGTCGGCGGGACTGACGGAACTCAGGAGAAGTGGAAACCGAAACTGCCAGAACTCGCCATTTGAGCGGGGTGCTTGCCAGGCACCGTCCATGCCTTCGAGTAGACCTTTGCTCGCCAGCTCCGAAAGCGGGCTCAGGCAGCCGTCTCTGCCCAGTCCCCCATTCGACGAAACCGCGCCCATATCTTCATCGCTGTTGCTTGAATCATCAGCGTCCTCACTCTCTGATCCGTCCGTATCCTCATTCCCGCTGCGGTCTTCACGCTCTCTCGTCGAGGACGAACTCTTCGGGCCGGCGTGCCGCTGAGAATCACTGCCGTGTCCAGCTCGCCGCCCCGGAGCAAGGTTCCCTGGAGACAAGAGCAAAGTCACTCCATGTGATACACAGTCCTGCAAACAGAAGGCGAAGCAGCGGGAGGTGCCTTGGGCAAGGATTGTCACCCCTTTCCGCTCCACCCTGACTTTGAGTCACGAGGTTGTACCGGGTCAACGCATCTACACGCTCAAGAGCCTGCGCAGTACAAACGCGTCAGCTGTTGCCGCCCGCTGGAACGCGAGTTCGAAACCACACACTAGCATAGCGAAACAGAACCTGGTCTGGGTCGACGCCGGGCAAGGCCTCAAACAGCGCCCGCATGAAACCCGGGTCCTTGAGGGCTGCCTCGGTGCCTGCGCGGGAGCTTCGAATCAGCGTCCACATGAACAGGTCAACCACTCCCCGAGCGCAAGAATGTGATCGTTGGAATACCGCGTTGGCGCACGCCATCCTCCGCTTTCTCTCTAGAGCGCTCGAGCATCTCGAGAGCCGCTCCCCCCCATTGTCGCGCCAAGGTCCGCGCCTCACGAGCCGCCCGTGCTGTAAAAATCCATACCAATCACTTCAGTGACGCCTCAGAAAAATTGATGGCTGCATGGTTCGGGCCCCTTCTTCGCGAACCATAAAAAACATCCGGGCGAATCGCAAAGCCCGTCGTGTTCTGAACGGGGGCCTCACTCGCAACAGCAGCAAGTGATCGACAAAACATGGCAGTCACGTAGAGCGTTGCAAAGCAAAACGAAGTTGGAACCCAGATCACCGCACTGAGCACGAGAAACGCCCAGATCTGCCAGAGAGAAACACGGAGTAAAGAGTCTGTCTGGGCACCAGCTGTCGCAGGAACTCACGACAGAGAAGCCAGAGCGAAGCTCAAACGATCGTAAGCGACAAGCACGCCACTAATTGGCAACAAAGTGACAGGTGGTTTCCGACTGCTTAGCAGCCTTCCGAGGGACAGCAGCCAGCGGGAAGAGTCTTGAGGCGCACCGATGCTGCAAGCAGGAAAAGCAAAGCCACCATGAGGGTGCAGCCCCAGTAAGTCTGACACCTGCAGTTACAACAAGACACCTTTACTACACGAGCACACAGTGCATGATGGGGCAAGCGGAATGTGGACGCATGGGTTTGCTGGATTGCCAGCAGGGTCCCACATGTGGGCTCGGGCATTTGTTGTGAGGTCCGCCAGCGCAGCCTGCAGCCACTTGCTAGAAGGTTAGGTTTGCACCGATTGCACACATTGGTGATTCCCTGGAATCCAATTAGCGGGGCACATTGCGACCATCGCGATGCGGGGCGCTGGCCGCGCAACATCGCTTGGCAGACAAGTTGCAGTGGTCTGGTGTGCGCTGGGGCGAAGCCACGCACGCGTACAGCGCTCTGCCACGCACACAGTGCCGGAAGCAGGAACTGCGATGGTGAGAAACCGAGCCAGAATCCCCCGGATCGAATGCGCACCAGCAGCCGCGTGTACGGGTCAAGCGACGTGGCCGAGAAGCTGTTCGCCCCTGAGTTACGCTCCATCGCGGTGAACCAATTCGACTCCCAACTCACACGCGCCCCAACCTGTCGCAAACACTTTTCACACGCGAGACCATGCCCCTGGCCCCATCTCGAATACTCGCTCGGTGCTGCCCCGGCTGCTGTCCTGCGCAAGGCCCACCCCGCCCCTTTTGATCGACTTCTGCAGATGGCGTTGTCAACTTTTTGAAAAGAAGGAACCGAACACTTGGAACTGGAAACTGGAGTTGCGCCTCCGAGTAAGCGCTAGTCCCCCACTTCGCAAGAGGGCGCAATGACAGGCGAGCGCCGCACATCGGACGGTGGCTTGAACCAAGAATGGTGGCATGGCCAGGGAGACTGTGAAGACGGACCGGGCGTGCGTCAGGGGAGCCAGCGTGTCGGGGGCTGGGGCTCGTTCATGAGGGAATCTTGCGGAGGAGGGCTCGACCGCGAGCGAGAAGTTTACGCCCGCGCGGGAGCGGGATACGTAAATTCGAATTCGCACGTAACCGCTCTGGTTTGACAAAGGTAACGCAAGCTGGGGCGCGCGTGAGATGATGGGTAAATGTGATGGAATAAACTGCTTTGGTGCGATCTTGCCCGCTTCCAAGCGAGTCTGCGCGCAACGCACCTAGTGAATGTGCCCCAGTTCCATGATCACCAGGTCTGAGTTGTTTCGTTTCGATCGAGCCCAACTCAACACGTGCTACAGGTGGCCAATCAGCCCACCTGCCTCGCGCACTAGCTGCAGCGCTGCAGTGCGGCGACAGATCATGCTCTTTGCAGTAGAGTCTGAGGCTCGCGCGACTCGGATTAGCTTGACGCGTTGCTCGCTGCGCTGGACCCAGATTCTTCTCCCCCGGAAAGTGATGCATCGTCACTCTCCTTGTCGACAACACAAGCGGCGTACGTGATCGCCTTTCCAGTGAGGTACGAGAAGGAGTTGTCCCACTTCATCACGTAAACGCCGTCGCTGTCTGCCACGACGGAGCCCTCAACGACCCCCGACGCGTCGTGGCGTGTTGCAGGGACAATGGCTTCTCCCGACGGTCCAGCGACATGAAAGTCAATGTCTTTGGACTCCAAAGTGAACTCCCAGCACAGCGTCGAGCCCTTCTTGACTTGCACGGGAACCTGAAACACGTTGCCGGCGGCTACCGTCACCGAGATCGTGTCAGAGGTGGAGAGAGACTTGGCGTCGCCACTGTCTATCTCGAGTTTCATCCAGGGTGCCGAATCCATCTGCTCGCTTAGGAAGGACAGGAATGCCTTTGCGCGCTTCTCCACTTCCCGGGCGGCCTTGGCGATTTTGTCCGGCACACCCGCAGCCTCCGCGGAGTGTGTCGGGTGCGCGAAAAAGAGCGCCAACAACGCACGCATCTCGCCGCAGCTGCGGGACAGGGCCTGAAGTGGCGGGCAGAATCGTGCGCGCACTTCTTCGATCGGCCCGTGCTCGTCGTTGAGTGACTTGACAAATGCGAGCAGCGGCTCAGGAACACCGCCGACAACCTTGATGAGAGACTTGAAGACGCCCTCCGCCTCGCCGATCTTGATGAGCCGGCCGCGGCGCAGGGCCTGGTGCGAGCGCATGAGCTCGAAGCGTTCCGCAATGCTGCCGCCGCGAGCGACAAGCGCAGCCACCTCGGCCGCGCGCGAGGCCTCGGAACGCTCGTTCTGCAGCTTGAGCAGGCGGGAGCGGAAGTCCGACGGCATCATGCGGTCGATGAAGCCCCGTACGCGCTCGGTGTTGGCCTGCTGGTAGCGTTCCAAGTGCCCAAGCGCGGCCTTCACCTTTGCGCGCGCGCCCGAGAGCGCGAAGAGGAGCTTCGGCTGCGGCGCCGAGGAGGTGTCGCCCTCGACGAGCTGCATGGACGCGAACGCGCGGTCCAGGTGGGAGTCCTCCATCATCTCGAGAAGGTACTCGCAGTGCTCGCGCGCCACTGCGCCCCATGAGCGGCGCGTCAGTGAGCGACAGGCTGCTGCACGAGGGAAGGGGGGCGGAGGGCAATTGCTGTGCATGCTGGCCCGGAGAGCTAGGGACGTGAGTTGCAATCGCGAAGGGCTGGGCGCGCAGGAGGCTCACAGAAGATGTTCTCGTCCAACTTTACAGGCGCATCGCGGCATAGCTTCTCACGGAGCGCCGCGGCCTCGGATGATGTAAAGGTATCCAGACAGTCTGTTATGCCCTTGGTCGCGAGGAGCAGCTGCGGCAGAGCACGGCGTGCTCAGCTGCGAACTTAAGTGGATCATTCAGGGGTGCTCGGAGCTGTGTGGACACGGGCGATGAACCTCGGGGCTTTCTTCTGGGAGCACAACATCCTTGTAGAACTCCTGCAGGTACTCCCTGCTAAGGACCTGCTCTGCTGCTGGCATCTTGCGAGGACGATGCAACAACTGCGCGCGGCGAGGGCTCCTTTCAGCATTCCGCAGGTGCTCAGCAAATTTTCTAGCAGTGTCAATCCGCAAAGTAAATGCATGGCCACGACTTGGCTGGCCCGGTAATCATTAACGACCCAACGCGAACCTCGGAATTGGAAAGGCCCGCAACTCCCAGAGCCTGATGGGGCTCCAGGACCCGCCCGGAGGGCTACACACTGTGCAAAAGCAAGCCAGGAAACATGCAATATTCGTAGAGCTAGCACACAGCTTCAGGCTGGTTCTGCGGCTGGTCCAAACCCGCTCTTTCGCTCACAGGACCCACACCCCACTCATTTCACCCGAAGAGGCTGCATGGGCCAGCCGCCTCTCAGCGATGACGTGGAGGCGCTACAGGATTCCAACATGCAAGGCGATCGCGCAGCTCGGGCGGGTGAGATTGACGCGTTAGTCAGCGACCCTGGATTCATTGTATCGATCGCTGTACGCCACGGGGACGGGGATCACCTCTGCCGCTGTCGGGCAGGGGCTCCGTGACTCCCCACGTTCCAAAAGGGCACTGCTGACAGCCACTGTGAAAAGTTTCCATCGTGCGAATTTGTAATCTCGAGTCACGTCCAAAAAGAGGGTGGGGAGAAGTGGGACGCACCGGCCCGCGAGCGCGGCGTCAGCCTCTCAGGGGGATACAGCTACGGCACATCTCCGAGCGATGAGGCGTTACAGGGTAAGATTGCCTGGCGCGATGTTTGAGCACGCTTTCCGGGTGCTGTTGCTCGCCGCGGCTAGCTCTCCAGGCTGGGGTTGGGCATTCCCAGAGCGATACCCCATGAAGGTTGCGGACTTCCAGTCCACGTCTTTGTCTCGCCAACTCAGGGCGAGCAGCGCTGGCATACCGAGCACGGTGAAAATGAGTGGTACTCTAACACTACGTGGCGGTTGTACGATTGAAGACTGCACCGACGCTGATGCCATTGAGCGTGGAAAGAAGAAAGCGAAAGCTCTGGCGACAGAAGCATGGCAGGTCCAAGGGGAAGGCGACCATCGGGACGCCGAGCGTCTGCTCCAAGCTGCGCTACGGTGAACGCAGCCCAGATCTCGATTGAGAGCTGGCTTTACTTTTTCCCATCCGACAAGGCACTGGGCTCATGGTTTGCATGCTGCACACACGCAGGGAGGATCCGTCATGTGTTGAAGCAATTAGCAAGCTGGCAATGATCAACGAGTATCACTTGGACAATATCAAGGAGGCAGAACGGCTCTACCGCCGGTGCGCTTGTTTCGGATTGGAGAATGGGTCGCGCGCTGCTCGGTGCAGCGCAGCGCGTGGAAGCGCCGGCTGTGCGTGTTAGAGCGGATGCTGATACGCTGAGCTGTGTGGCAGGGCGATAGAAGTGGACCAGCATGATATCACTCTTGTGTACGATTTTGCTGTGTTTCTTCAGGAACGCGTGAGGGACTTTGACCGCGCAGAGGAGCAATACACGCTCGCGCTGGCCATGGACCCGAGCGACCCGTCTGTGCTCAACAACTACGCGATTTTCTTGTCGGAGTGCCGAAATAACAACACGGCTGCAGAGGCGATATTCGTTCGCTCCGTGGAACTCGCCCCGAACTCGTCTACAGCTTTGTGCAACTATGCTTCATTTCTCGAGAACGCCGGAGGCAAGTATGACGAGGCTGAAAAACTGTGAGATCCCAGCAACACTTGCGTAAGACGACAGAGCATTCAGTTTTTGTGGCTCGTTTTCAGAATTAAATGCTGTGCGACGGTGTTTCAATCCCGTCTCTTCTGACGATCCGCCTCGGATGGCTGAATAGGTATGAGAAGGCGCTTGCTGCGGATCCGACTGAGACTTCGACACTGTACAATTTCGCGATCTTTCTCGAGGAGCATCGAGCAGGTGGGGTGCCCGTAAAGGCATCATCATGTGTGATCGTGTCGTGCTTACCCTAGTCCTTTCCAGATTATGATAGGGCTGAGGATCTCTACCGTCGTGTGCTCCAGGAGGACGTAAGCGACCAACCCAAACCTGAACCCACCACTCTACGGGTACTTGATAGTTGCGAGCCTCCCTTGTGACAATCGTGTCTGCTGGAATCCTGACGATTTTGATCACCTAGCCGTTCGATACCGATGCGCTCAACAACTATGCGCTGCTTCTTCAAAATGTCAGGTACTGATGCAACGCAAGCGGAAGCGTGCAGCCGCCACCTCCAGCTGCTACAGCCTTTTCTGATTTGCGCACGGGAATGCGGCGTGTGTCAGGCACATGTACCCCGAGGCACGGGAACTTCTGGAACGGGCGCTCAAAGATTCTCCAAAAGATCTTGCGACATTGAACAACCTCGCTGTGCTACTCGAAGACTGCATCAAAGACGCTGACGAGGCCGAGACGATCTATCGGTATGCACCAAGAACATGTGTTAGCCGCATCCATGTATGGATGACTTTGCTGTAACAAATCTGGGGTTCAGCAATTCATTGAGCTCTTGATCGACATCTCGGCATTGCGTTGCACCATGACAGCGCAGAGGGGACTTCGCTTTGCAGGAGAGCCCTAGAGGTAGGACCTGACGACGTCACCTCCCTTTGCAACTACGCTGGGTTCCTGAAAAACGCGAAGAATGACGCCGCCAAGGCAGAAGAGTACATCGTGCGTGCCAGAGGAATCGATCGCGCGATGGCGGACCGCCTGATCCAAGCGCATGTGAGAGCCTCAGCAGGATAGATCTCGTTTTTTGGAGCACATGATCCAGCTATTTGGCCCTGCTTCGCTTCCGTAGCCAGAAAAGTCTGGCTCAAGCTGAACCGAATCACTTTGCCCTAACCACCACCGCACGACTCCGTGCAGGATGAAGATGCTGAAGGGACGGAGGTTCCGACGCTGCAGAAATTGCCCTCTGACAGACCCGGGGAATCCGAGGCAACATTTTTCTATTAGTGAGTTCTGGTGGGGGTGGGCGGCATCAAGATGATGTCATGTTTACAGTCCCTTGGAAGTCACGAGGTGTACTCGGAACAACTCGCAAAACTAGGCCTCGCATACCGCAAGCGGGAACCGAAGCATGAATGCACACCGGGGAAAGATAAAGGTGGCCTCGCACACCGGGCAGAGAGAGGGGGGGGTTCCCGATGGCCCGGGAGAAACTAAACAGTGGCAGATCGCAGAGCGAAAAACAGTGGGAGAGCAGGGGCCGGGAGACCGCAGCCAGGAAGCTGCATGACAAAAAGTCCCAGGCCCACACCACTAACGGGTCGCGAGCACGTGGGCGGTGGGAGCCGGGGCAAAAGCCCCGACCCCGCACCGGGCTCGTGCTCGAGATCTCGGGAGTAGCAAGGAGGCATAGGGCGCAGCCCAGTGCTTCCCAGTGAGCCGTGTAGCTGAGGCCCGGAGGCTGTACAGCTGAGCCTGCATCCGGAGTCGAGCGAACGTTGCGCCGCGGCGCACAGAGCCGAACGTACCTGTGAATATGACCAGTCTCGTCCGGATGAACCAAGTCTCGTCCGAAGGAAGTTCATTTTTGGTCGGTTCCTTCGATTTATTTTGTTCCTTGTGCCTCCCTCTCTTCGGTTGTTCAGACGCGCAGGGCGCCTGAACAGCAAGCGTGGCAGGCTTCGGAATTCGCCTCCTGATACGTTGTGCCGCACAAATAGGTGGCCGCTGGCAGGCGCCTGGCCCCGCTCGAGGTGATTCGTGAGGGTTGGGTGCTTGGTGACAAGCTGACTGGTCTAGAAGGCCCCTCGGGGGTGCAAGGATCGCGTCAGGGCTCACAGCGCCAGGTACCATAGTCACCGAGTGGGCAGCTCAAAACTTGCATTGGATATCTCGCTGGTGAGGGACTGCTCCTGCATAAAGACACAAGGTTCAGACCAGCTGAGACTGGGGGGCTGACCACTATGGCACAACGCCTGACTACCCCAGGCAGGCTGTTGGGATTCGACTGATGTGGTCAGTGAGCTGTGGCATCAGCTTTTGACGAAGTTTTGCGCGGGAGAGAGACACAGCGGGGTGGTTCCTCGGAACACGGTGTGTGAGATGGCGCTCGATAATGGGGTTGAAAGTGTGGCTGTGACACATGTAGACACGAAATTTAGCCATGAAGCGGCGATACCTGGGACTGTTGAGCGTCGACCGTCTGCAAGCACGCAAAAAAGCGGGAGGAGCGGGCATTCAAGTGCATCATTGGCGCTGGAGCGACATAGACAGCGACATCTAGCATCCATGGCCGAGCCGCACGGATTCCCGGACCCACGCCGATACAACGAGCGCTCTCTCTTCCTGTTCCAACTACAGAACCCGCTGCGCAAGCTTCTCATCAGGGCGATTGAGTGGCCGTGGTGGGACCGCGGCGTGCTGGCGCTCATTTTCCTCAACACGCTACAGCTGGCGGCGTTTAACCCCTTCGATGTCCCCGAGCTGAACCCCGATCCAGAGCTGCGCAACGCCATGGAGGCCGTCGGTGCAGTGTTCACGTGGCTCTTTTTCATCGAGGCGTGCTGCAAGGTCGTCGCACACGGGCTGATCATTGGACCGTACACGTACTGCCGCGACCCATGGAACAACCTAGACCTTTTTATCGTCGTGGTCTCTATGATGGACGCGCTTACGCCCGCGCCGCCGCCGGGCTCGGCGGGCGAGGAAGGGAGCAATCCCTCAGCGCTGCGCTCGCTACGCGTCATGCGGCCACTACGTGCGGTGACCAAGTTCCCAGACTTGCGATTTCTGACAGTGTTGCTGCTCCGCTGCATCCCCATGCTTGCAAATGTTCTCGGGCTTGTGCTTTTCCTCTTTTTCGTCTTTGGAATTCTCGGCGTGCAGCTCTTTGCTGGGCTTTTCCGTGGTCAGTGCTACAATATCAACGACGGCAGCGTCCATGAACCAGTACCATGTACGCTTGGTGGAGGAATGGCCTTTGCGGAGTGTGCAAAAGGATACGAGTGTCTGCTGCTTGGGGAGAATCCATCGCGCGGTATTGTGCACTTCGATTCAATCGGAGCGGCGATCATGACAATCTACCAAATCATGACCCTGGAGGGATGGTACGAGGTGATGACTTACGTGCAGGGCGTGTACCACCCTGCACTTTTCATCTATTTTATTCTCATCATCATTCTCGGTCCGTACTTTGCAGTACAGCTCTTTCTCGTTGTCATCGCAACGCAGCACGCGAGAACGAAGGAGTCGCTTCAAGCTCTCGAGGCAGTGTCTGCGATGGAGCCTGCGGGCCAAGCGAAGGCTGCGGCTACTTCACAGGGTGAGGTCGATTCGATGAAGAAAGGTCTTGCGGCTAGAAACCGGGTGCATCCCAGTGATGTTGCCGGGCCACGGGAAGTTGGTGGGGGGAGACAAGGTAGCACGCTCGGAGCTGATGAAAGCCACAGTAGGACTAGTGTCGTCGAGGCGTGGGGCGTGGGCGAAATTGGTGATAAGCCGGCCGGGGCACAAGACGCGCAAGGAGCTAGCACGGCGAGCGAACCGGGCGGCGCAGATGGCGCAGAGCAGAGTGGGGCGGAGGGCTCTCTTGAGAAGACCGTCAGCAATGGCTCCAATAGCACTCCTACTCCGAGTACCTATACCGTCACCACATCTCTCACGCTGAAGCCCGCAGAGGACAAGCTGCAAGCGAAGAAAACGCCAGGAACCGGGGCGTCACTAAAGGCAAAAACTAGCGGTGGATCGGGCTCCGCTTCCCGGAGGAGCAAGGGTGGGCGCTCACGAAAATGGTACGTTCGGTATCAGCACAAGATGGGGGAGGTTGCGACGTCAAACGAAATGCAGAATTTTATTATGGGGATGATCATTTTCAACACGCTGCTCATGATGATTGAGTACCCGTGTAGCCTATGCGACGATGCAGGATGCGGAAAGTATAAGGCCTTCCTCGAGGGGTCGAACTTGTTTTTCGCCACGGTCTTCACCTTCGAGGCGGTCGCGAAGATCATGGGGCTGAACCCGATTGTTTACTTCAAGTCCAAAGCGAATGTATTTGACTTTCTCATCGTCGTCGTCTCTCTCATCGAAGTTGAAAACGTTGCGTACACCACGGGGTGTCTGTGGAACACCGACTTTGTCGACTGTCGCCTCAACGAGTACTGCCCGGGCTTCAAACCGCCTCCAGAAGGCGAGGAAGCCAGCAGCCTCCCCCCTCTCACGGTCCTCCGCACCTTCCGCCTCGTGCGGATCGTGCGGGTACTCCGCGCATTCCCAGAGATCCAGAAGCAGGTCGCCATCGTTGTCGACGCGATGGGCTCCGTCGCCGCTCTCATCGCGCTCATTGCCATCTTCGTGGTCATCTTCACCATCCTCGGCATGAACCTCTTCGGCGGCAAGATCACGGCCGAGTGGGACCCCGAGGCCATCACGCGGGGCGCGATGGTGTACGTGCGTTTCGCGTGGGACGACCTCGGCCCAGCGTGGGCCGGGCGGCACGCGCAGGTCGTCTCCCCCCCCCCCCCCCCCCGTCCCCACTGGGCACGCCCCGCCCCCCCCCCCGCACTAATTGGGCGCGTCCCGGGGCCGCGCCGCGGAGAAAGGCAAACCGGGCGGGCGGCACGC
>Ga0115567_10004029_pt1 | contig 14399 bp, 15 predicted proteins | sample COGITO_mtgs_1204_2_FD_88679 | JGI IMG/M metagenome (GOLD analysis project Ga0115567, IMG submission 88679) | Pelagic marine microbial communities from North Sea - COGITO_mtgs_120412 | ecosystem: Environmental > Aquatic > Marine > Epipelagic | place: Germany:Helgoland, sampling site Kabeltonne... | reverse complement strand
GGTGAAACCGATAAATCTCGATGATTTTGACCAGCATCTCGGGTTTGTAGAGGAAATAGCGATCCCAAGTCCGACCATTTCCGCTCGGTGTGGAAACCGGCCGCGTTGCGGGACGCACGTTACGAAGAATCTTATGATAGTAGCTATCGACGCTACGAAGTGTCGCAAGACGCATCAGACGCGCGCATCGTTCAGTTGTTAAGCTTGCTCTGTCAGTTTTGAGATCGACTACGCGGGAGGGCTCCGACTTGGAATGATACGGCCAAGGGAATGGTGTGCCGATTTTATGCCCAGCGAGGCGTGTGACAATCTCCCTGTCCAGATCCTCATTTAGGACGAAGGTGGGCAAAGAGTTAAGCTGGTGCGCTGACAGTTCGAGATCTGTCCGTAGGTCCCTGCGCCCTTGCGCATACAGGGCCTCACGGACGTCATTCACCTGATACTTATTAAAAGCCACTGTGGCGACGTCGACACGCCCTGCGCGCACTTCCGGCGCGAAAGCGGCAAGGAAGGCCTTGCTAAGGCCCGCGTCGCCATCTTGGACGAAATAGAAGCGACTGTCGGACTTCGATACCATGCGCTTTAACATCAGGGCGCGAGCGTATTGCTGGATGTCGTGTCGAACCAGGCCACCTTCGTGTGGCAACTTAAGTCCGAGATCAACCTCTGGTGCTATTTCCGGATCAATAACTGCACCTGCGGTTATGCTATCAAGGTACTCCTTGAACTCTGTCGCAGTCCAAAGACGTCCGTGCTGACGCCAGCAGCGATCCTTCGTGAGATCTCCATTGAGTGCCATTTCGACCTCAATTTGCTCCATATCACTCCCAAGATCGAACTGGAGATGCCCCAAGACAATATAGCCAGAATTTGCGTGCGCCGTGCAGAGATGCTGAACATTGACCGATGCGCGCTTCTTGCGATTTGGCCAGTTGAGCGTGAGAGTTTGACTGTCTGTGGCAAAGCGGCGACCGTGGCTTTCCCAGTCAGTATTGCGTAGATCACCCTCGCGGCGTGATGTAAATTCATGCACGCACTCGTAGATAAAGTTCAGTTTTCGATAGACATCGCGTGGCGCGAGATCAACGATCTCCGAGATCTTTGACAAGGATGTGCCATGAATCAACAGTTTCAGGATCTGGCCATTCTTCGACCACCTGCGATGATTTCTCGCCAAGACGGCCTACAGCAAATGTCGAACGGCAGTGCTTGCAGGCATAGCGCTGATACCCCGCCAAGGTCCGACCTGACTTCCGATGGAGATCTGGACATAAATCCAGAGACGGTCCGTGCGACCTACACGATTTCTGACCGCAGGACTTTCGTCCTACATCGTGCCATTGCAATCGGCGCAGACGTTTGTATTCTCCTGATAGTGCATGGTTGTTTTTGATTACCGACCTTTGACCGCATGAACATGTGAAGTTTTTCTTGTCGCCCTTGCCTTTAACCGCTCCGCGCAAGAGATTATCGGTCGGTGACGAAAGATTTAATCCGCGGCCATCTCAGGGGTCAGGATGAACGCCGAACTGACCGCATTGCGCGTTTCGGCAAAAACTCACATCCATTCCGAAATATGGGAGCGGAACGCGTCTTTTTACTGCTGTCGCAGATTTTTGCGGGACGGACTTCACCTGACATCTCCATTCTGAGTTTACGTCAACTGAGTTTCTTATGAATAAGGTTGGCCACTTTGTGGCCAACCCAAGAAGTTTTTACAACAGATCCGGTATCGGGTTTGGAAAACGTTCGAGGGCCTTTTCCATTTCTGGTGGATATGTGGTGCCTATTCGGCCATTGCCGCCGCAAGCGATTCCTCAAAGACAGCAAGACCTTCGTTTACGATCTCATCGCTGGCCGTCAGCGGCACCATGACACGTACCGCATTGCCATGCATTCCACATGACAGCAGCAACAGACCGCGCTTGAGCGCCTGACCGATGACGCGCTTGGTCAACGCCGCATCAGGAGCGGCAGTATCAAAGTCTGTCACAAACTCGACAGCGACCATCGCGCCCAGACCACGAATATCCCACATGCGGAACGGCGACGTGCGCGCGCCGATCTCGGCGAAACGTGCCTTGAGATGATCACCCATGTCGAGCGACCGCTGCAACAGACCCTCGTCTTGGATGGCATCAATCGCTGCGAGCGCAGCGGCACAGGCCACGGGGTTACCGCCGTAAGTCCCCCCGAGCCCGCCGGGATCCATCGCATCCATCACGTCTGCGCGCCCGATAACGCCGGCAAGCGGATAGCCACCTGCCATCGATTTCGCCACAGTAATCAGATCAGGAACTACACCGGAATGCTCAATCGCGAACCACTTGCCGGTCCGGCCAAAGCCCGCCTGGACCTCGTCTGCAATCAGCAGGATACCGTGCTGGTCACAGATTTCGCGCAAGGCGGTCATCATTTCGAATGGTACAGGTGTATAGCCACCCTCGCCCAGAACCGGTTCGATGATGATGGCGGCAACGCGTTCGGGTTGTGCATCAGTCTTGAACAGGTTCTTGAGGCCAATCAGGGCATCCTCAACGGTGATCCCGTCACGCACGGATGGGAACGGCGCACGAAAAACATCCGCGGGGAACGGCCCGACATTCATCTTATAGGGTGCCACTTTGCCGGTCATACCCAACGTCAACAATGTGCGGCCGTGATAGGCACCGGTAAAGGCGATAACACCGGGGCGACCCGTGGCGGCACGCGCGATCTTGACCGCGTTTTCGACCGCTTCGGCACCTGTTGTAACCAACAGCGTCTTTTTGGACGCATCTCCTGGTGCCAATGCGTTCAGACGTTCTGCCAATTCGACATAGGGCGCGTACGGGACCACTTGGAAAGACGTGTGCGTATAGTGATCTTCCTGGGCCTTCGCGGCTTCGACCACGCGGGGGTGGCGGTGCCCGGTGTTCAGGACACCAATGCCGCCTACGAAATCGATATACCGGTTGCCTTCGACGTCCCAAAGCTCGGCGTTCTCCGCGTATTTCGCGTAGATCGGCGCGGCAGAGGCCACTCCGCGCGGCACGGCCGCATCACGACGCGCGCACAGTTCGGCATTGCTTGCCGATGGAATTGCAGCGTCCTTGATGACCGCGATCTGCGGCTTCTTCTTGACGCTGTTCTTGCGGGTTGATTTCTTGGCAGTCGAAGGCATGGCAGACTCCTCGGTCAAATACATGTCGTTTAAAATACCCATTATTATGTTTAATTTAATTGTCAATATTCATCTTTTCTCCTAAGTGAATTTCAGGTGCAAATGCGCCATTTACCGCTAGGAGATCAGGTTGGACATCGGGGAAAGACTTAGGAGCATCCGCGAGGCACGCGGCCTGTCTCAACGTGAGCTCGCTGCGCGTGCGGGTCTTACCAACGGGACGATCTCTCTGATTGAGAAAAATCGCACCAGCCCTTCTGTTGCATCGTTGAAGAGCCTGCTGGATGCAATCCCGATCAGCATGGCGGAATTTTTCGCAACGCTGGAAGAAACCGACACCCCCAAAGTGTTCTACAAAGCAAGCGAATTCACCGAACTCGCCGCCAGAACCCCAGAGCAGGTGTCTTTGAGGCAATTGGGCAATGCGCAGCAACATGCGTTGCAGGTACTGCACGAATCCTATCCTCCCGGTGCTGACACAGGGCCGGAAGTGATCGTGCACGAGGGCGAGGAAGCAGGTGTGATCATCAGCGGCAGCATCGAATTGACGGTCAATGATGATACAGTTGTTTTGACAGCCGGCGATGGCTATATCTTCGATAGCCGACTTGCCCACAGATTTCGCAATCCCGGCGCTGAGGTCTGCGTTATTGTCAGCGCTTGTACGCCACCGTCCTTTTAGTGAACTTGTCGCGGTCTTGATTCCGGTTGTTTCGCATTGACTGATAGGGGTCTTCCCTGTCCTTCCCGGACCGCCGCGAAGACGTCATCAAGCCAATGACGACGACTGCGGCAAGTATCAATATTGCAAAGCCGCCGAGGAAAGATGCACTTGTCATATTGACTCCTCTAACCTGTAAAACGTCTTGTACATAAAACTCCAACGCACTTGAAGGCACAGACGTTCCATATTCCGGCCAAGGTCATTCTGACGCAGACCCTCAGATTAAGGTATTAACCTTAATAGTCAGTTACTGGCTTGGCATGTTGCGGGACAGGAAACTCAAGACAAAGCCGGTACGCGCCTTCTTCCTCTGTAACTGTCAAGACTGCGTTGAGTTGTCGCGCGAATGCTGCGATCAGCTTTGCGCCCAGTCCCGACACTTCATCTTCATTTACTGGCCGTGCGGCACCAACGGAATTGACCAATGTCAGCATTCCGTTTTCATCGCCCGCATACTCCAACCGAAGGTCAATCATCGCCGTTCCGCCATCAACCGGAGAACCCACATATTTCAGTGCATTGGTCAGGGCCTCTGTCGCCAACAGCGTAAAAGGCGCTGCATCGTCTGCATCGAGCGTCATGGGCACAATTGATTGCGTTACTTTCACCTTGATACCGGCAGGCAGACCCATCGAAAACAACTGATCGGCGAGCGAGGACAGCAAGGCACCACCGTCCACGCGGGTCAACTCGTCACCCCGATAAAGGCTTTCATGGACCTTTGCGAGACTGAGAATGCGGTCCTGCAATCGTTGCAATACTGCCTTGTTGGATGCTGTCGGTGCCTGCCTGATCTGCATGTTCATGATCGACGAAATAAGCTGCAGGTTGTTTTTGACCCGGTGATGCACTTCCTTGAGTAGAATGTTCTTCTCGCGCAGGCTGTCTTCAATCGCCGCTTCGTCGCGCAAGATGGAATCAGCCATGCCGATGAATGCCTGTTCGATCTCAACGATTTCCACTGGCATCCCCCCCCTCAACGGATCCTTGGGCAAAGTCCGGTTCACCGCGAAATGCCGCATTTGGCGGCTGAGTTTGCGGATATGCGAAATCGCAAGACGATTGAGCGCCCAAAAAGCGACAACAAGGCTGGCCAGCCACATAATGACAGGCAAGAGCCCGTTAACCCGTGTCAGAAAATCAGTCCGCAACAACGGGGTATCGTATGGCCAGACCGTCATCGCATAGACGACGCCGGGCACGATAGGCAGCACCGCATAGTGCCGCATCGCGCCACCCTTGTTGTCGTGTTGAAAGACTTGGGCCGCCTCGCCAACGAAGCTCTTGAGGTTGAACCCAGCTGGCATCTCGTCGATCGCTTTTTCATAGTCATTTTCGGTCGTGATGATATCGCCCTTTGCGTTGAACGTCACCATGGCCAGTAGGTTTGCAGGCAGGTTCGGCTCGGGGATATTTGCAAAACGATCCAACGGAATAGAGGCCGTCATGTATCCGGCATACCCGTTCTCGTCAAAAACAGGGCTGTTGAGATAAATAACTGGCACACCCGAAATGACACCCCGACCGTTGACCCCGATTAACCTCCGAGGATTATCGAGATTTTTCAAAAAATACTCGTTGTCAGAGAAATCGAACTCTTTCTCCGAGGAAGTGCAGGTCATCCTGCCGTTAACGTTGACAAAACCGACGTGGCTGTAGATCGCGCTTGCGTCGGCATACTCGCGTAAAAAAGCCGAACACCGGGGGCCGTTCATGCTTTGAAGCTGCACGGCTGACGACAATGCCGCCTCGGCACCAAACGCTTCCTGGATGACGGCCCGTTCCGCTGCGGATTTCTGTTCTGTCATCGCGATCAGCGAAAGCTCTGCACTTGTCCGCGACTGCGCCGCGATCTGCTGTGTCTGTAGCAGTGCGATCGACCCCAAAGGTAACAGCGCCAGCGACAAGAAAAGAAGGACCCGAAATGTGAGCCCCCCCAGAATGCTGTTGGTCAGGAATCCCGACGTCATGGTTAGAAAGAAGCGACTTTCGATGTCGATAGGACCGACATCGTCGCGTCATCCGTCATCTCCAGCGCCTCGTCTTCATTGAGACCCATCAACTCTGCGATGCGTGCGCGCGCGCGATTTGTCCGGCTCTTGATTGTGCCGACCGCGACCCCACACATATCTGCCGCTTCTTCATAAGAAAAACCCGATGCGCCAACCAACAGCAATGCCTCGCGCTGTTCAACTTTTAGCTTTGCGAGTGCCTTGCGAAAATCAAGCATCTGCATGTGACCATCGTGTGCGGGCTTCTCCGCCAGACTTTCGGTAAAGATGCCGTCAACGTCCGACACCTCCCGCTTGGCCTTGCGACGGGACGAGTAATACGTGTTGCGCAGAATGGTGAACAACCACGCCCGCATGTTCGATCCCGGCTGAAATTTCTCGATATTTGTCCACGCCTTCACCAGCGTATCCTGCACCATATCATCGGCAATCGCGCCATTGCGCGTCAGGCTGATTGCGAACGCCCGCATCGCGGGCAGATGCTCTACCAACTGGTCACGAGGGTCTTCATTTTCCATCTGTGGGCTTTTCTTGTTGTTTCAACTGTGCCAGCAAGTCCTTGAAGCGGTCGGGAATGCCTTCCTCAAGCGTCTCATCAAAGACGCGTCTTAGATTCTGATCGATCACGTCTTCGCTCGGATTCTTGGAGGGCTTAGGCTTCATGGGTTTCCCGGTCTCTGCAAGTTGACAACTATTTTCGCGCGCATAAACTATTTTTACGCGCATAACGGAACAAAACACCTGCCATCGACGTTTTGTTCCAATAAATATGAAGAAAAAAAGGAAAGCTTCATGGATGACGGAGCCAAGAACGAAAGCATCAGCGATCAATTGGGGGAGAATCTTCCGTATCTGCGCCGCTATGCCCGGGCATTGACCGGCAGTCAGGCCAGTGGGGACCGCTTCGCCGCCGCAGCTCTGGAGGCGATCTTGGTAGACCGGACGGTTCTGGACGGTGTCACCGTCAAGACCGGCGTTTTCCGCACGCTACACGGGATCTGGGCCAGTGCGGGTGCGCCCGTGGAGCACGAAGAAAGCGGCGCACGTGCCAAAGCCCAAAAGCACCTTGCAAAGCTGACCAGTAACAGCCGCGAGGCACTGCTGCTTCATACAGTCGAAGAATTTTCTTTCGGGGAAATCGCCAAGATCATGAATCTTGAAGGTTCGGAAGCCGAAGAATTGGTAGATATCGCCCGCCGCGAAATGGCCGACGGCGTCCGCGGTTCCGTAATGATCATCGAAGACGAGGCAATCATCGCGATGGATATTGAATCCATTGTCGGCGAGATGGGTCACCGCGTCACAGGCATTGCGCGGACACGGACCGAAGCGGTCGAAATGGGCAAATCGGATGTACCGGATCTCATCCTCGCAGATATCCAGCTTGCGGACAATTCGTCCGGCATTGACGCGGTAAACGATCTGCTCAAGGATTTGGGCAATCGTCCGGTGATATTCATCACCGCCTTCCCCGAACGCCTGCTGACAGGCGACAAGCCCGAACCCGCCTTTCTGATCAGTAAGCCCTACAGCGTGGATCAGGTAATCTCTGCCGTGTCCCAGGCGATGTTCTTTTCGTCAACCGAAACGCTGAACGCTTAAAGCTCGTCCCCGACGGTTACCGTCGGGGTCGCCCCCATCCGTTTGTCGATCTGCGCATTCAATGCAGCACCCAGCAACACCAAAAAACTACTGAGCCAGAGCCATACCAGCATTGCGATCACCGCGCCAATGGACCCGTAGACCTGATTGTAGTTGCCGAAATTCGAAACATAATATGAAAATCCGATCGACACGACCGCCCAGCTTACCACCGCAAGGATCGCGCCCGGCGTCAAAAGCCGGTACCGCTTGTGTTTGCGGTTAGGACCAAATCGATAGAGCACGCTCAACCCGGCAAGCAGGACCAGTACGGCGATGCTCCAGCGCACAACTTCGGCAACGAAGCTACCGAACGGCCCCAGCGGAACGAATGCGAGGACCACAGGGGCCACGACAACGGTCAGCAACGCCACAATGCCAACCCCGACCAATGATATCGTCAGCAACAGCGCCCGCACATAATGACGCGCCGTAGTCCGGTTGCGTTCATCCTGCACGGCGTTCAGTCCGATCATCATTGCCCCGACACCCGCCCGCGCCGACCAGAGCGCAGCCAGGACCGAGACCAGCCCAGCCCAGCCCAATCTGTCAGAACTGGTACTGACCAAGTTCACCACCTGCCGGTTGATGATCTCATAGACATCATTGGGCAAAAATCCCTGAATTTGTTCAAGCTGCCCCACGACCACCACAGGGTCGGAAATCAAACCGAGAATGGCAATCAGTGCCGCCAATGCCGGAAACAGTGACAGCATCACGAAAAAAGCGACACCGGCGGAAATCAGTGACATATTCGTCTCGCCGATCTTGGCAAAACTCCCTGTTGCTACCCGCCAGTAAAATGCGAATGATCGTTTCTGTGCCAATGTCATTCCTCCTCTGTCTTTCCCGCGTTGCAATAAATTGCGCCCCGGACGCGCGATACGTCAGTCGCTGCCCTATCGCGTCGCCATCTTGCAGTCCAGCGTCGCTAATCCCACTTGAAGCCGCCGCGTGTTGCGCAATGATAAGCCGACACGGACAAAAGGACACCTCATGACCCCCTTCCCCCCTGAATTAATGCACGAAATTCGCAGTCGCTTTGCGCATGTGGAAAGTTGTCCGTTTCAAGGGCAGCGCATTTTCTTTGAGAATGCAGGCGGGGCCCTGACGTTGAAATCTGCCGTAGAAACCTCGGCTAAATTTGCCGCCATCCCTGACAACCAAGGACGCGACAATCCCGCCGCCAAGGCGCTGGGCGAGATCATTGCACGGTCCAAGGCGGATATGGCAACTTTCTTTGGCGCATCTTGCGGTCAGTTCTTTGTTGGCGAAAGCGGCACAGAGTTGTCGTTTCGACTTATCCGCACCGCGATAATGGGAACGCCGGAAGGCACCGTTATCGGCAGTTCGGTCGAACATCCCGCTTCACGCAGTGCGGCCCTTCACTGGTCAAAGATCGCGGGTAAGGTTTATGTCAGCGTCCCGCACGATGACGCGACGGGCCGCGTCACAGCGGACGCCTACACAGCACTCATGACGCCGGACGTACGGGTTGCCACAATTCTGCATACCTCTCCGGTGACAGGTATCGCCAACGACGTCGCCACCATCGCCGCCGCTGTTCGCGCGATATCTCCCGAGGCTTATATTTTCGTGGACGGCATACAACACGCCAGCCACGGGCGCATTGACATCGACGCCTATGACATCGACGGCTACGTGGTGTCGCCCTACAAGGTGTTCTCGCGCCATGGCTACGGCATCGCTTGGGCTTCTGACCGGTTGACAGAACTGCCTATTGAAACCCTCGCGACGGTCCGGCAGGCAACTGGGAAATGGGAACTCGCGACACCGGCGCCTACGCCACGTTCTCGGACGTGGTCGCCTATTTCGACTGGTTGGGTAAAGGCGCGGACACGCCGCGTGCGCGGATCGAGGCAGCAGGAGCCAAGATTCATGCGCATGAACACGCCCTTACGGAAGCACTGATCCACGGCACCGGGAACCTGCCCGGACTGGCGGAATTGCCCGGTGCGACCATCCTTGGCGGAACAGATAACCCGGATCGCGAGGGGCTGGTTTGCTTTGCGCTCGATCATGTTCCCGCCGCCGACATCGTGACCGCCCTGAACGCGCAGGGTATCCGCACTCATATCCGCAAGGCAGACCACTATTCCGGCAACATCCTGACGCCCTTGGGCATGCAGTCCGCCGTGCGGGTTTCCTTGTGCCATTACAATACGGTGGAAGAAGTCGCCGCTTTGCTTGGATCGATGAAGGATATCGCCGCAAAAAGCTAATCTAGCGTGCGTGCCTCATCAACCAGCATGACGGGAATCCCATTGCGGATCGGATAGGCAAGGCCCGCAGCGCTGGAAATCAGCTCTTGCGCATCGACATCATAACGCAGCGTGGTTTGCGTGCGCGGACAAATCAGCGCCTCAAGCATCCGGCGGTCGAATGCGACGGGTCCATCAGTCATTGCATCATCTCCCCATCGCCACCGCCCCGCATGGCATATTCGATGAGGGTCACCAGCGTTTCGCGGCGCGTGGACAGCGACGGTGCCTCCAGCAATGCCTGCTTATCTTCCGCATCGAAATCCAGCATCATCGACAAAGAGTTGATCAACAACTCATCATCGGCCTCTTTCAGTGTATCCCAATCTGCAGAAAGCCCGCGCGCATCGAAATACCGGCCAAGCGTATCGAGAAATTTTCGACGGTCGAAATCACCGTCAGCCTCGTCCTTACCCAGATCACGTTCGAACCCTTCCCACGCGACATCGCAACGTCGGTAGGGGTTGAACCCCTCGATCTCACGCAGGACGCGAAACCGCGACACGCCTCCCAATGTGATCATATAACGGCCATCTTCCGTTTCAGAAAACTGCGTGATCCGTCCGGCACACCCAATGGTCTGCAAGCCGGGACCATCTCGTCCCGGTACGACATTGGGTTGAACCATCCCGATGATCCGTCCAGACGTCCTCAGCGCGTCTTCGATCATTTGCAGATAGCGTGGTTCGAAAATATGCAAAGGCAAACGTGAGCGCGGCAACAACAGCGCGCCGCCCAGCGGGAAGATCGGGATTGTGTCAGGTAACTCTGAAGAACTTATCATATTAGTTGATCTAGCGTGCAGGAGCGATCAAGCAAATATCATTGAGCTAAGTTTGCGCCGCCCATTGAGGGCGATGGTATCCATCGGGCCCAAAGCGTCAAAAATGGTGAAAAGCTGGGTTTTTGCGGCCCCCTCATTCCATTCACGATCGCGACGGAACAAATCCAGCAGATGGGTCACGGCCCCTTCGGCATCACCGGTGGCATAAAGCGCCCGCGCGAGGTCATAGCGGGACTGGTGATCATTCTCATCCGCAGCAACTGCCGCTTCCAACTCCGTCACCGGACCCGCATCCGCCGCTTGCCGCGCGAGGTTAAGCTGCGCATGTGCCGCGTCCAACTCCGGCGCTTTGGAAATCTCGATAGGCGCGCCATTGAGGATCGCCTCGGCCTGATCAAGATCACCTGCGGCAATATGCGCACGAACAAGGCCGCCATAGGCAGACGCGTGAGCAGGATCTTCCTCAAGGATCGCGGCAAAGGTCTGTGCGGCATCAAGTGCCGCGCCCTCACCCAACATTTCTTCGGCAGCGGCCACAGCATCGGCAAGCGTGTCGGATGGCGCTTCACCGCCCCCTGCTTTCACGACGCGGTCCATAAAATCCTTCAGTTCAGATTGCGGCACGATGCCCTGAAACCCATCCACGGGTTGGCCCTTATGAAAGGCATAAATCGTGGGGATCGTCTGGATCTGCAGCTGACCGGCAATGCCTTGCGCTTCGTCCACGTTGACTTTGACCAACTTTACGGCACCCTTAGCGGCCCGTACGGCGTCTTCCAGCTGCGTCCCGAAGGTCTGGCTCTGAGCACTTCGAGGAGACCAGAAATCCACGATGATCGGTTTGGTCTGGGACGCCTCGATGACGTCGGCCATAAAGCTCGCTTCGGTCGCGTTCTTAATCAGATCGGCGTCAGGGGTCGGGGCGGCGGACAAATTCAGGTCCATCATGTCTATTTCCTCTCGCATGCGCGTTTGTCCCTATATGAGGGTCGCGCGGGGTGATTCAAAGGTCAAATGTCGCAAAAACCGGCGCGTGGTCGCTGGGTTTTTCCCAACCACGCACGTGCCGCAAAATGCGGCTGCTATGTGCGGCACCGGAAATGTCGCCCGTCGCCCAGATATGATCCAGTCTGCGGCCCTTGTCGGCAGCGTCCCAGTCTTTGGCGCGATAGCTCCACCAGCTATAGAGATTGCCGTCCGGGATATCCTGGCGCGTAATGTCGGCAAATCCGCCTGCCTCTTGGGTAGCCGCCAGCGCCGCAACTTCAATCGGCGTGTGACTGACGATCTTCAGAAGTTGCTTATGCCCCCAGACGTCATCTTCTCGCGGGGCGATGTTCAGATCCCCCACAAGGATAGTCTTTTCAGGCTTATCCGCATGGAACCAATCACGCATCTGGGACAGGTAGTCGAGTTTCTGACCGAACTTTTCGTTTACCGCACGGTCCGGCACATCACCGCCGGCAGGCACGTAGAAATTGTGGATCGTTGTGCCGTTCTCCAGCTTTGCCGCGACGTGTCTGGCATGGCCAAGCTGGGCAAAATCCTGATCACCGGCGTCCAGCAACGGGAGCTTGGACAGAATAGCCACTCCGTTATACCCCTTCTGCCCGCGCGCAACCATGTGGGTATAACCAGCGGCGGCAAACACATCGGCAGGAATTTTATCAATCGGGCTCTTACATTCCTGAAGGCACAGAATATCAGGTCCCTCGTCGGCCAGCAGCTTGCTCACCAGTGGCTCACGCAAACGCACTGAGTTGATGTTCCAAGTGGCGATGGTGAAGGTCATAGGCTGGCTCCGGCAACTGATGTCGGGCGCACTCTAACGCGGTGTCCGGCCCGCCGCCATGTCGAAAAGCGCATGAAAAAAGGCCGGACCCTAAGGCCCGGCCAGTCCAACAGGGAGGTGAATGCCTACAAACCGGGCATTCAAGTCGGGGCGCGTTGAGCCGGGGAGGCAGACGCTACGCGGGCGCCGACCAAGGGGAAGAAGGTCAATGGCGCACCGAGCGATCCCCGGCTCAAGCCATCAATCTATACCCACCGGATTCGGTTACAAGAAGGCGGGCATTGGACGGATCTGGTTCTATTTTCTGGCGAAGACGATAAATATGCGTCTCTAGCGTGTGCGTAGTCACCCCTGCGTTGTACCCCCAAACCTCGTGGAGCAGCACATCGCGTTGCACAACTCCATCCGTGGAACGGTACAAGAACTTGAGAATGTTGGTTTCCTTCTCCGTCAGACGAATTTTCTTGTCATCCTCAGTGATCAGCATCTTCATGGATGGCTTGAACGTATACGGCCCCAACTGAAATATGGCGTCCTCGGATTGTTCATGTTGACGCAGCTGCGCGCGAATCCGTGCCAGCAAGACGGGGAACTTGAACGGTTTGGATACATAGTCATTGGCGCCGGCATCCAGGCCCAGAATAGTATCCGCGTCGCCATCATGGCCGGTCAGCATCATGATGGGACTTTTCACCCCCTGCTTGCGCATCAGACGACACAGCTCACGGCCATCGGTATCGGGCAGGCCGACATCGAGAATCACGAGATCATAAAGCGCCTCCTTGGCGCGGGTCATAGCGTCAGCCCCGTTCGCGGCTTCGAACACGTCAAAGTCTTCGGTCATGATCAACTGTTCGCTGAGCGCTTCGCGCAGATCATCGTCATCGTCGACCAACAGAATTTTCTTGAGCTGTGCCATCGGGTATCTCCTTGTCCTTGGACTAAAAGATACGCCCGACGCGACGCACAACAAGGGCGGTCACATTGGCGTGCATGATTACGTGTCAAATGTTTCAATTTGGCCAAGGTTGGCCTAGATATCTGCGACTCCACACGGAAAGTTGTAACACAAACCATGGCCCTGTCCCCCGACACGACTGAAACCATCGCCCGCGCGCGGGCCGATTTGCGCATGGGCGTGCCCGTGGTAATCGGCGATGGGCTGGTCCTTGCGGTCGAAACGCTGAGCGCGCAACGGCTGGCGGATTTACTGGAACTACCGGGCGATCCGGTAATCGCGATCACGGCGCGGCGGGCTGAAACGTTAAAGGCGCGCGCCTATGACGGTGATCTGGCGCGTGTGAAAATACCCGCAGATGCGTCGATGTCCTGGATCCAGGACATCGCAAACCCGGCAAACGACCTGCGTGGACCGATGAAAGGACCGTTGCGGACGGCGCGTGAAGGTGCATCAGAGGTCCATCGCGCGGCGTTAACGTTGGCCAAAGCAGCGCGATTGCTGCCCGCTGCACTCGTGTTGCCGCTGCCGGATGATGCCTTCGCGTCTCGTCATGGGCTGACTTCGCTGGCGCTAGAGGACGTATCGGCGATGAAATCCAGCCCGCTGCGCCGCGTTGTTCACGCGCGCCTTCCGATGGAAGTGTCAGAGGCAGGTCGTCTGCATGTCTTTCGGCCCGATGATGGGGGGGATGAACATTACGCCATAGAAATCGGCCGCCCCGATCGCAGCACGCCTGTACTTTGCCGTTTGCACTCGGCCTGCTTTACCGGCGATCTGATGGGCAGCCTTAAATGCGATTGCGGTCCGCAATTGCGCGCTGCGTTGGCGCAGATGGGGACGGCGGGGCATGGTGTTCTTCTCTATCTCAATCAAGAGGGGCGCGGGATCGGCCTTGCCAACAAGATGCGTGCCTATTCGCTTCAGGATCAGGGGTTTGACACTGTCGAGGCCAATCACCGGCTGGGGTTCGAAGATGATGAACGCGATTTTCGGCTGGGCGCGGATATTCTGAAATCCATGGGATTTTCTGCCGTGAGATT
>Ga0115567_10004027_pt1 | contig 14402 bp, 9 predicted proteins | sample COGITO_mtgs_1204_2_FD_88679 | JGI IMG/M metagenome (GOLD analysis project Ga0115567, IMG submission 88679) | Pelagic marine microbial communities from North Sea - COGITO_mtgs_120412 | ecosystem: Environmental > Aquatic > Marine > Epipelagic | place: Germany:Helgoland, sampling site Kabeltonne... | reverse complement strand
CTCGATCAGGACTTCAACTCGCTGGACGCTCAATCTGAGTCCTGTCGCGCTTACATCCTATCACAAGCGGGGCTGGGTTGGCAGCTGCGCGATAGATCTTATGATGATGGGGGAATCTCGGGTGGTCATATGGATCGACCGGGATTGCAGGCATTGATTGCAGATATCGAGGCCGGACTGATCGATGTCGTGGTTGTCTACAAGGTGGATCGCCTGACGCGCTCGCTCTCAGATTTCTCAAGATTGGTGGAATCTTTCGACAAGTACGGTGTTTCATTCGTCTCGGTCACCCAAGCGTTTAATACAACAACGTCCATGGGGCGGCTGACACTTAATGTGCTGCTCTCCTTTGCGCAGTTTGAGCGCGAGGTCACAGCCGAGCGTATTCGCGATAAGATTGCTGCGTCAAAGGCCAAAGGCATTTGGATGGGTGGTCTCGTGCCGTTGGGCTATCGAAGCGAAGGACGGAAACTAGTGATTGAGGAAGAAGGGCAGCGACAAGACGAAGGGCTGGGAGAGGCGGAGACGGTCAGGACGATCTTTCGACTTTATGCCGAGCATCAGAATGTGAGGCTAGTCAAACTCGCGCTTGACGAGATGCGCGTCATGTCAAAAGTGAGGACGACTAAAACTGGCAAGACGACAGGCGGCAAGCCATTCTCTCGTGGCCACCTCCACCGGCTTCTGACGAACCCTGTTTACATCGGAAAGATCGTTCACAAGGGCACGGTCCATGACGGACTGCACCAACCTCTCATAAGCCAAGAGGTCTGGGATAGGACCCAAGCGCTTTTAGAAAATAACACGGGCAAGCGATCGCATAAAACCAACGCGAACTCTTCGCTGATCCTTGCGGGGCTATTAGAAGATGCTGAGGGGCATCCTTTGGTTCCACATTATACCAAGGCTCATGGAAAGCGGTATCGGTATTATGTCAGTCGTGATCTCAAGACAGGAGATCAGGATAGCGGCTGGCGTATTCCGGCCAAGACCATAGAGCCTGTCGTGCTGTCTATTATCAGAGAGCATCTGACGAACGATCAAAAGCTGATCAAGTTGCTGCATCTGGAAGCAGCAGACGCAACGTCACTCCAAACCATACTTGCAGACGGAAAGGAGTTAGCGGGTCAGTTGACGTTGAAGGATCGGACGTCCCTTCGATCCATCTTCCCAAAGCTGATTGACCGCATCGCTCTACAGCGAGGCCAGATCACGATCCATCTGAGTGCCAATGGTTTGGTGGAGTATCTGCATAACATTCCATTGAGCACACACGACGAGCCCAATGCCTATTCAATAAATGCGCTGATCAACATCCGAAGGCGCGGGCAGGAGATGAAGATGGTGTTGGGTGCGAGGGCCATGCCGGCGTCCAATGTCGATGATGCTCTTGTTCTTCTGGTGGCGAGAGCTTTTCTCTTACGTCACCTGTTGGAAACAAATGAAATCACCTCAATCGGTGAGTTCGCTGAGGCGCAAGGCATTCATCACAGTGATGCGAAGAAGCTGGTTCCGCTCGGCTATCTGGCGCCCAGTATTATTGAGGATGTTCTCAAGGGTCACCAACCCGTTGAACTCACCGCGAGAGAGCTGCACCGGATGCCCGATTTTCCGCTTTGCTGGGCGGAGCAACGCCAGCGTCTCGCCTTCCACTAAGCATCATGCTCGCCAACCAAGCGGGCTTGGAAATCTGCCGGAGAGACGGGGCGTGAGATTTGGCGGAAAATGGTCGAATTCAGCGTTTCTCATGATCTTGGATCAGTCTCATATCCCGCTAACCGACGGAAACTACGGACTTATATCGAGAGAGACGGGATCTAGTTGTTCGCAAGCCGAACGACTGGTGGAGCCTAGGGGAGTCGAACCCCTGACCTCTTGCATGCCATGCAAAGCCATAACTTTCGTAATACCTAATAAAGACGTTGTAAATCAGTGCTTTAAATACACATTAGAAAGTGAATGCTCTATATGCCGAGTTATATGTCAGCTATAAGTCAGACGTCGAAGCTTCTGGTGTGGTCTAGAATATTGATGAAATTATGCTCCCGGCAGGCCTTATCCACGGTAAGTACTTCAGCTGAACAGAAAGGCTGTTATACCTGTAGACGCTGCAGCGCTAGCAGCTGTTCGCAATGTAGATTTGCTAGCCGTAGTGAGATCAGATTTACCATTAAGCATCTTGATAGCTTCGAGACCAGCTTGCGCAAATGTTGCATATCCACCGGATTCAAAGATTCTGTCTTCAATCGTATTTGTAGCAACATCCCCGGAGACATCGTTGACGGTCTTTGTGATTTTTTGGTTTGAAAAACCGCTATCGCCGATATTGTCCATCCTATCAGAAACTTCACTAGTCGCTAGGACCTCAATATCAGCGTATCGAACTTGATGTTCTGCAACATAAGATCGGCTGTTGGTCGCCTTAAATTGATATTCGGCTTGAATCACGCCCGTATCTGTTGACCTTATTACTATGTCAGATCCCTCATGGTATGGAGAGCTCTGTAGTTCGGCATACGTGTCTGTGTGCGTTTCATTATAAGCCTCAACGTACATTAGTTCGTGGTAAATTCCCTTCACGTTATTAGCGATACCGCGCTGCTGTTCTGGAGACATCCGGTGGAGATAGTTGGCCAACTCATTTTCGGTTGCGTCTATCAAGTCTGGATCAGAGCGACGAAGGGCGTCTAACACTAATTCCTCTTCCCGACTGCCATCCAGTACGCTCCGAGTATGAAGGGCATAGAACACTCCGCCGATTACGCCCTCAGGGCTAAAGGGTGCTTGAGCTGAAAAAGCTTTATAACGATCAAGAATGGCAGGCTTAAAGTCTTTCAAAACGTGCTGTCTGTATTTGACACGATTTTTGCTGTCGAGGTTCACGCAGATATCATTGGCATTTGCCTCTAAATAGGATTGGAGCTGAACCAACGACTGCCTGAACTGCAAAACTTCTTCTGAGTATAGCTCAATCGGTGTTCTTTCCCGCTTTTCTGAAGCAGCTGTGGCCAACAATGCGCAAGTTTCTACAATCCGTTTTTCTTCATCGGTTAAATCTTCGAAGTTTCTAGTATTAGAAGATGGTATGAGCTTGTAGGCGACTAACCCAACAACGATTCCAAAGCCCGAAAGCACAAGCGCGCCTGTCGCCATACCGCCACCTAACCCTAAAGCAGCCATAGTAGCGTTAAAACTTGCTGCTCCGGAAAGTGTCGAAATAGCGGTGCCTGTTCCAGCTGTGCCGTAGGTGCTGACAAGGCCAAAAAGCGTAATTGTCCCCACCGTTCCAGCTATTTTTGCTGTTACCGCCTTGCCGAACTGACCAATCCAACCAGAAGCCTCCTGAGGTGAAGTCTGAAAGATACAGGCGACGATCTTTGTCAACTCTCTCTCAGTTTCCAGCAACAACTCTTCGGAATCTTGCGACAGAAAGTATGGCTTTATGATTTGACGTACGTTTCCATAAGAAATTTGAGTTTTACTGCCGATCAAACCTAGGGTCCTTGATACACCTACGTCATCCATATAAGCGGCTGAAGGTAGGACGAGGTAGGTATTGATCTTGCTCTTCGCTAGAGTCGCGCGTTCTGTAAATTTTGTGATTTGATCGACACGACTTACGGTTTTCGCGCTTTCTCTGAATGTCGTTTTGGCAGCGTCAATCGCAGGCCTAACTAGTATTTCTGCACCGCTTTTTTCATAAGAAGATGAGATAGTATCAATTGCTTTTCTCGATTGATTGGCAACAAGTTTTCTAGAATTGCTTTCGTTGAAAGATTTCTTCGCCTGGCGGCTCTTATCTCGAACAGCGCGTTGGATTTGTCGGAACTTGTTTTCGTCATGGGTCATGGACACTAAACGCCTCAGGTAGACTGCATTTTATAGATCGTGCAATAGCCTCGCCGTGCCAACAAGAGTTTAGTTGAGAAGTTCGGATTTCAAAGTTGTTTTGACTTGATAAACTGTCGTGCGTGATACTCCCATATCCCGCGCAATATGTGATGGCCTCTTACCTTCGCGGAGAGCCACACCTATCGCCGCACGGTCAACACTGGGTTTGCGGCCTTTGTAAATGCCCTTCTCCTTAGCGTTTGCTATACCTTCTGCTTGACGTTCACGACGAAGGTTCGTTTCAAACTCGGCAAACACACCCAGCATATCAAAGAATGCTTTGCCCGCTGCATCCGAAGTATCGACAGGTTGCTCTGTTGCGGCAGGAATAATCGAAGGTGGCTGTGGTCTCAGTCTGTGATTTCATGGTCAAGCCCGCAGTGATCATCGATTGATGATGTGGCTTAACTACCAAGACAAATTCATCGGCAAATCTTGATCTAAACCCATTCGTGCTACGCCTTCTTTAATTGCATCATGTGACCTTATTTGATCTAAGTTGGGAACGGGCAGGGTGCGTTGCGCCCAACCATAAAAATGGGAGCTGAATTGGGTTGATGTCGTGCGAGACAGGTGGCCCAAAAAAACACAGAATGACCGATTCAAACGGGTCAGTTTTCAAGATGGTGGAGAGTAAACTATTTTGCACTTAAATAAGGCCATTTCTGATAGGCATGACAAATGAATAACAAGCGCGTCGAACGCTCAGGTATTGCGCAATTAGAACTGTCAAACCTGTTGCTGCCTCACGTTCCAGTCGAACTCGTGCGAGCGGCACTGGATAATGCAGCAGGCAACGAACTTGGATCTGGAAAATTGGCGAGCCCCGAAAGCAGTTCGGCTCTAGCAGTGAATGGGTTTGGCTTCTTTCTGGAGCGTCCAGAATTGTTACCAAGATTCCCTGGTCTTGAAGATCTCGATTGGCCACCAATAAAAGTGGATATTGAGCGGCAGATGCGGTTTCCGTGGAGCGGGGGACGACATCCTTGGCTTGACGCAGCCGTCGAGACGACTTCCAATCTGATCGGTGTCGAGTCCAAGCGGTTTGAACCTTTCCGAGATCGAAAGAAAGCCAAGTTGTCCGACGCTTACTGGCGAGACGTTTGGGGGGACGGCATGGACGAGTGGTGCGCGATGCGGGACCGACTGCGTTCTGATCCGGCTGCTTATGTTCACCTTGATGCGGCACAACTCGTCAAACATGCGTTCGGGCTGTCGACCCAAGCCAAGAAACTGCAGAAGAAAGGCATCCTTCTTTATCTTTACGCGGAACCAAGTTCGGGTCGTATAATTAGCGACGAGTCATTTTCTCGGCATCGGGAAGAAATTTCTGAGTTTACGGATGCCGTTTCTGGTGCTGACCTTTATTTTGCCTCGTGCTCGTGGAAAGAATGGCTTTCAGTCAGTGAAGGAAAAGCCCGAGACCATGCTCAAAGAGTGTTGAAACGGTTTTCACTAAAAGCTTAGCTTCGTTCAAGCCGACTGATGTGGGCAACTTATATATCAAGAGACCCATTTTCATTAAGTGATCACGCTAGTTTAAAAATTCAGATTTCTTATTTCCAACTATCGAAGGCACCTAGAAATTTTTGCGGAGCTATTTCAATTTCGACCTACCCGGTTTTGTGATTACCCTAGCGGCATGATCGCAGTTCTTAAGCTCGCTCTTTTTTGTATCAGTTTGATGGTCGTCGCCTAAACTGGCAGGCTGGACATATTCGGCGCCTGCATACAAGTAACCAATATACCGATTGGAGGACTGGTTTTGGAATTCGATAACAACGCTTTCGAGCAGCTCCACGACGCGTTCAAAGCGCAGGCGGGGACCTCCTTTTCGAGCTTCGATAAACCGGGCGATGCCATCAGTGATGAACTCACTTATAAGCGGAAAATCACTGCCAAAATACAAGCCCTGCTTTTAGAGGATATGACCCCGGCTGCTCTCGGCGAAAGAGTTTTGAGCATTCAGAACAAGCATCCATTCGCGCCAATTCGTTGGCAGACGATAGATGAAGTGTCGAAGAATACAGCGCTAGCAGACCGCTACTATGCGGCGATCGGAAATCTTTCTAATACGTCCATACCGCCGTCACAACGTGTTCAACAGGCGGTGACGACATTGACCAACATGCGCCAAGAATTCGGGAAGGACATTGATGCCCTTCGCTCTGGAGAGAGGTGGGGCGTAGTACTTTCAGTACTTTCCCTCTTCGAGCCGGACAAGAGCGCGTTTTGCAAGGTGACGGTTTGGAGTAAGGTGTCAGAAGTTCTTGGCTTTGGGCCTTTGTTCAGCTCTGGAGATAAATTTGATACTGGGATGTACCCTCGGTTTTTCCAGCTGCTTAAGACAATCTTTAAGAAATTAGAAGCGCAAGGCTACGATCCCCGTGACATGCATGATGTACAAAGCTTCGTGTGGATCGCAGAACGCTGGGGCGGTGAGACTTCGGCGAACGGATTGACACGTGACAGCGTTCTAGCTGCAATAGCAGACTACGACGAATTGGGAGCCGATGGCTTTTACCAAAAATATGGTTTCGCATCGGCCAAAAAGTATTTTGTTAAATACGAAGGAATGCTCTATCCATCGAAAGGGATTTATGGCGTTGCATTCAAATACACAGAGGCCGAAAAACCACAAAAATCAACTGACTTTAGTGGTGGAATAGAAGTTGTCACTGATACGCTTAAGGCGCTTGGATTTGAGATCGTTGTCTCCGAGGAGGATTATGATATCGGCACTAGCAGTGCAGAGAAACGTTCACACGCTCTGAACCAAATCCTTTATGGCCCTCCCGGAACGGGCAAAACTTATCAGACAGCTCGGTTGGCTGTTGAGATATGTGATGGCTTCACATCATCTCTCGACCGCACAAAGTTGATGGAGCGTTATCAAGAACTTCGTAACGTGGGTCGTATTCATTTTACAACTTTTCACCAATCAACAGCTTATGAAGAGTTCGTTGAAGGTCTCCGTCCACAAACTGACACTGATAGCGGCAGCACAGCTTTCAGGCTGGAAGCGCAGGACGGATTGTTCCGAAAAGTTTGCAAAGCGGCGCAACAAGCCAAGACTGTTTCCAAAACGCAAACAATCGATCTAGCAGACCGGACATTCTATAAAATGTCGCTTGGACGCTCCGGTAGTGAGGATAATGTATTCGATGCGTCGGTCGAGACCGGTACGATCTCTCTAGGGTATGGCGGGGACGTCGATTGGTCCGACCCGATGTACACAAAGTACCAAAATGTCGCCGATCGCTGGCGCGAAATTAGACCGGATGCCCACGGTAATAGTGGCGACATTGTTCAGACTTTCACGTTTAGAGGAATGTCGATCGGCGATATCGTTATTGTGTCGGACGGAAACCTAAAATTTCGAGCGATCGGTGAGATAACTGGTGACTACCAATACGTCGGCGATGCGGGAAAAGATGAAGCGGGCGTTTTTGGAGGTCAAGACCTTTATCAACACCAGCGGGATGTACGTTGGCTGAAGGTGCTGGACAACTCATTGGATGCCTCAGACATTTACAGTAAGCGCTTTTCCCAAGCGTCCTGTTATCGATTTAACAAACCAGATTTGAACATCAATGCGATAAACGAACTCGTAAGCGGGCAGGAACCTGAAGAGGCACCGGATCAACAAGTTAAGCCGTATGTCTTGATTGTCGACGAGATCAATCGTGCGGATATGGCCAAAGTATTCGGCGAACTCATCACGCTCTTGGAAGAAGACAAACGCCGTGGTGCTGATAATGAAATCTCGCTAACGCTGCCCTACAGCCAAGAAAAATTTTCAGTCCCAGCCAATCTGTACCTCATTGGTACAATGAACACGGCTGACCGTTCAATTGCGCTTCTCGACACAGCCCTGCGTAGGCGGTTTGCATTTACCGAGGTCAGTCCGGAACCAAGTCTTCTGGAAATTGTCGGCGATCTGGATTTATCGAAACTTCTCTCACTTATAAATAGCCGTATCGAGGCCTTGCGGGGGAGGGAGCACTGCATTGGACACTCATATTTCATGGGCCTTGAAAGCCGGGCCGCAGTCAATGATGTGATGCGTTACAAGATCATCCCGTTGTTGGAAGAATACTTCTTCGACGATTGGGAAACGATAGCCAAAGTCCTTGGGCCTGCCGACCCACAATCCGAAAACGGCTTCTTAGACAAGCAAACAGTTTATCCGTTCGGCCAGACGGGACAGGCTTATGAACGCTGGTCCGTCAAATCAGGTGCGTTTGACTACTCAGGTTTGCTGTCAGCGTGAAACATTATACGGCCTCGGAATGGGAGAGAATTTCTGTGCCGGGCGGTATGTCAGACGTCGATGCGAAGGCATTACTTTCCGAGGCATCTCGCTCGCCATTATCCGATCGGTATGGTTGTGGTGTTCTAGACGCAGTACAGAATGGGGTTCGAACCGGAAATGTCGTCGGAGTCATCCAGTCCGACATAGCAAGTCTTGAAATTTTACCCAAGATGAACACTTCCACGGGCGAGGTTCGTCGTCGTATCGTGGATATGCTTCGGATAGCGCTTGATTTGGAGACAGACCTCCATGGGCCGAGCCACTTGAGTACGTCTTCGGGTTCCTTTCTAGAGCAGCTGATTGGGGCATATCTGCAGACCGTCTCAGCTGCACTGAAAAAGGGTTTGCCGAGGCGCTATATTCGACACCGAGGCGACTTACCCGTCATGCGGGGGTCTTTAGTTGTGGCCCGGCAGTTCTCAACCTTGACCTCACGCCCGGGGAAGTTGGCATGCCAATTTAGTGAGCTATCGCCAGACCAACCGCTCAACCAAGTCGTCGCGGCCGCCCTACGAGTGATCAACAAAGTTAGCCGATTAGCCAGTAACAAGAGACTAAGTGCTAACCTTCTAACACATTATGATGCAGTCACCATTTTGTCCCGACCGGAAATCTTACCTCTAACAGATGACGACGCAATCGTGTTGGACCGATTGAACGACCATTGGCATGCCGCGCTAGCATTTTCCCAGCTCATTCTACGAAACAGGTCACTGACAACCACCCGGGGTGTATCACAAGGTTACAGCCTCTTGTTTGTGATGCACCAATTGTTCGAGAACTATTTAGCCAAATTGTTTGCACAAAGTCTCGAGCCATTAGGATGGGGAGTGACAACCCAAGTCGGTTCAAAATATTGCGCCAGAAGCTTATCTGGTTTCGGAGACCTTGTGCAGTCGCGTCCGGACCTGAAGCTCACCGCCCCTTGTGGTCGTGACATTATTTTGGACACTAAATGGAAGGACCCCGCTGGGAAGGGAGTGTCTTCTAGTGACGTATATCAGATGATGGCATATGCGGACCTCCATGATAGCGACCCTGTCGTGCTGCTCTATCCGAGCCTGCCGGTCGTTTCCCCGAATCATATCATGAGAGTTTCAGATCGTTATCGCCTCAACACTCAATGTTCTGCTGACCTCCTACTGGTACATGTCGACATCAGCAGGTCAAATTCAGACCTTATTCAAGCAATCAGGGATTTAGCTCCCAGATGGCTTGCACAGCCTACAAAAGATTTTTTTCTGCCGTAGCTTCAAAGTTAGAAAAATACCCGTCGCGCCGCTTCTGCCGAAGAGCTTGGTAAAGTGTCGACTTTCCTATCTTGAGGCGTGATGCGGCTTCCCGGACCGTTAAGCCCTGACCCATCAAGGCCTTTGCTTTTGTCAAAACCTGATCTGTTACGACCTTTGGACGGCCACCCTTCCGGCCACGGGCAACAGCTGCTTGTAATCCAGCTTTGGTCCTGTCGCGGATAAGGTCTCGTTCAAATTGGCCTAGGGCCCCGAAGATATGAAACACAAGTCGACCCGTTGGCGTGGTCGTATCAATGTTTTCTGTTAGGGATCGAAATCCGATCCCGCGCTCTTCCAAGTCGCTTATAGTCTCAAGCAAGTGCTTCATGCTTCGACCCAGCCGGTCCAATCGCCAGACGACGAGTGTGTCGCCTTTGCGCAAGAAGTTCAGCGCTTCGTCAAGGCCGGGCCGTTCTGTTTTTGCACCAGATACCCCAAGGTCTTCAAATACTCGGTCGACACCATTCTGGCGAAGTGCATCTAGTTGTAGGTCCGATGTTTGTTCCATGGTTGAAACGCGGGCGTAGCCGATAAGTGACATAAAATAGCCAATCAGATTATGAAAAGAATGGGCAAACATCACTGTTTGTCCAACAACTCGTCCATAAAACAAATTGTCCATAATGTCAATTTTTAAGGGTTTTCGGACGGGCGCTGGTGCAGTCCATCAAACGAAGGTTTTTCGGACGCGGGCTATATCGTCCGTAAGACGAACGTCTTACGGAAACTCAAGTCATACTGTAAGCACCGCCATTCGACATGGCTCAATGCAAAGAAAGTTTACAAGCCACCTGACTGTTTCTAATTGCATGGTTGGTGATGCCTACTCTAGGTCTAGGCAATGTGTTTTAGGTTGGGGGGAAATGGTGAGGCAGATTGACCAGATTGTGAGTCTAGTAAGAGAATCTTTTGATCTCGTCATTCAACTCTATAGTGACCCTGATTTCCCATATATCGTCGCGACGTGGATGGCAGTTGTTGCCTTTCTCCTCATCACCCTCGCGCTTATTCGGACGACTATGAAATGGAGCTTGCTCTGGTCGAGAATACGTATCGTATCGCGAGCATACAAATCGTGCGACGGCGACATAGACGCCTGCCGAGAGGCATTTTCCGCGTCGTATCCTGAAATTGATAATGAACTTAAGAAACAAATTCCATCGTATATGAAGCTGGACGGCTTACAATTGGCTTGGGCTGAGTTTTCTGAAAGTCTTATTGTTGGCGATTTGGATACCCCGGAAATAAAGAATACGGTGCGACCGCAGGTATATTTTGCACGTGCTGTTCGCATGCCGAATTGGTTAGAATTCTGGGCTAACCTGGCTGTTGGTTTAGGACTGTTTTTCACATTTTTCGGATTGGTCGCCGCGCTTTACCGAGCGAATGAAGGAGTGGCGTCTGGTGATATGGCGACCATGTCTGCGAGCCTTGCCGGACTTCTTGCGGCGGCATCGGCTAAATTTGTGACGTCCATTATGGGGGTCGGACTATCGATTATTTTGAAAATCGTACACAAAACTTTCAGCGCGGTCTTGCGGTCTCGTATCACCGATCTTTGCCATAAGCTGGAAACTGGAATGCTATATGTTGCGCCTCAAATGCTGGCGACGGAACAATGGAAAGAAGCCGTCAAGCAAACAGGCATTATTCAAGAACAGGCCAATGAAATTGGCATGCAGTTTCGAGAGCAATTAGAGCCTTTGAATAGGACACTTGCCAACGCGGCCGAAGACCAACGTCAGGCAATCTCTGACGGAATTGGCAATATGATGGGTGAGGCGGCTAATGCAGAAATTCGGCATATGTCTGAGATGTTAGGCAATCTGTCTGGGACACTGGATGGCCTCGGTGATGGTTTAAAAGAATCCGGTGAGAGTGCGTCCGAACAAATTCGAGATGCGACGGCGGAACTCGTTAAAACGCAAGAGGCATTTGCGTCGTCTGCGGATGATCTCGCGAAGATCGGACCAGTGTTAGAGCAGTGGCAAGTTGTGACCGGAGAGGCCGCCACGAAAGTTGATGAGTCCCTACGCAGTTTTGCCGCTGTGATCGCTGTGATGGAAGATTCTGTCGCACAGATCGAAACAGCGAATGAAACTCTTCGTGAGCATATTGATCAATCCGATTCGCGCATGGAGTCTGGCGTGGAACTCATTCGGCAAGCAAACGAAAATACGGCGGCCTTGGCGGAAAGTTTACAGGCGGCCCAAGCAGGCATGGAAAGCAGCTGGGAAGGGTATGACTCGCGTTTTGCCGATGTTGATCAATCTCTCGGCCAGGCCGTTCAAGGATTGGCACAGGGGTACCAAACATACCAAGACGCCGTTAACGGACGCCTTGCCGAGCTCGACACAAGGCTTGGAGACGCTGTCTCGAGACTGGCCACAATTGTCGAAGAAGTTCAAGACGCCGTCGATAATATTGATGCCGCAACCACCGGCACGAAACAATGAACGAATTCTCCGAATTCTTTTCTGATGAAGCGGAGGAAGAGAACTATTTTGTGTCAATGACAGACATGATGGTCGGCATGTTGTTCATTTTTGTTCTGATGTTGATGTATTATGCGTTGCAGGTTCGTATCGTGGTCGACGGGGCAACATCGACAAGAGACACTCAGGTTCGGATCATTCAGGATATTGTCAGTGAAGTACGTGAAGGAGGCATTGAAGTTGAAGAGGATGCAGAGAACGGAATTATTCGGCTCAAAAACAATGTCCTGTTTGCGAGCGGAGATGCGACGGTGTCTGAACGCGGCGAGGCAGCGCTGTCATTACTTGCATCTGCCATTCTGACCCATACGCGTTGTCATACATACCCGGTTATTCCGCCAGGTGGCGTGATGCCAAACGACGGAACAAGCTGTGAAGGGCGTCGTTACGACATTGATGCGATTTTTATCGAAGGTCACACTGATACAGACCCAATTTCGACCGTTCGACTCAGGGATAATTGGGATTTGTCGACCGCGCGAGCAACAAACACGTACCGCACAATGGTTGGAGCGGAGCCGCGGTTGAACTGGCTCAGAAATGCGCCGGCTAATATTCGGAGAGGCGAAAGCGTGATGAGTGTTGCAGGCTACGCTTCGGAGCGACCGATCGCTCCAAACGATACCGAGGCCCAGAAGGCCCTAAATCGTCGTATCGATATCCGAATTATTATGAAAACGCCGGATATGTCCGATCTACCCGGGATGGCGCCTAGGCCAGGAGATGCGCGAGACAGGGGGCTTGATATGCTTGACGAAATTCAAACATCCGTTCCGGAAAATTAAGCATGAGCACGTCGTTTAAAACAAGACTGCAGGACGCGCTGAACCCAATTACAACACCGCCGGCACCATGGGTCGCGATCGACCGCGTTTTGCGCGAAGATCCGCGACTGGACGGCGACGCAATGGATATGACGGGAGAGGTCTTGGTCGCGGCAGTCGCAGCGGTCTCGGCCTGCCGAAACGGACGTGAGATTGGTCAGCTCCCAAGCCGGATGCGGCGCATATTAATGACGAACCTTTGGGCGAACGACCATAGTCTCTATGAGTCGCCTCCGGTAATGGAATATGTTTCGGAATGTCTAAGACGCGTTCCGCCCAAACCTGTTGAAATCCGCCGCATTGCCCGGGCGTCACTGAACAGTTGGCGGCCAGACCTGCAGATGTTTAAGGCTGTGGCTGCAGCGCTAGATCGGTGTACGGCGGGCCTAGGTGGAGGGCTGGCCATGGTCCAGGCATGGGGCGCTTTCAAACCGGACGGCCCTGAGCGCCTTGCCAGTCAATTATTGGGGCCGGAGGATCGATCTATCGCAGATGTTTTACACGCGTCGGGTCTTAGCTCAGTGCAGCAGCGCGGTGGATTTGCGCGAGAGATGTTTAGTCACTTATGTGGTCTTGTCGAACAAGCACCCAGTCCTAATCATTATGCCCGGTTGCTGGATTTTGCTTTGATAGGTGAGGAACTCCGATTTGAAGGCGATTTGGACCGCCTCGCGCGCGCGTGTCTGCGTCCGTGGGTGAAACGTAATCCTGACGACGCGGGTCTTCAAACACGTTTGTTAGATTTCCTACGAGATCAACTCGGCGATTTACGGTTTCATCCGGGCAACTGGGCGCAAGTTGATGAAGTCGATAAAAAGGTCGTGCGCCGTTGGTTGGCAAGCGAGTCCCTGCAGATGTTCCTGGATGTCGTTGGAGACACAGCTGAGGAACACATGTGGCGGTACAGACGGGCCTTTTGGGATGCCTGCTTTGACAGCGGCGTCATCGATGACGCTTGGGTCATTTTTGGCCCAAATGCGCGGGCGGCATTAAGACGTCGACAAGAGCTCGGGCGAGCGGGCACTAAACTCGCGTTCGGGTCTTTGTCGCGGTCAGATCCTTCGCAATCAGTACTTCTGATGAAAATTGGGGACTGTACACTCGTAGAGTGGAGCCATAACGGAAAAATCTGGATGCTCGACCCTGTGCCGGGCCGGGCACCGCCTCGTTTATATAGTAAGCAATACAATGGTGAAGATTGCAGAGGATTTGATGCTTGGGCTAGGTTTGAAACAAGCCATACGTCCGCCGCAAATTGGAATTGGCAATACAAGGTTTCGCGCCAAATTTTAGCAATAACAGGCGTCAGAATAAATCAGAAGGACTCAATGCCATAGGGGCAAAATAAATGGCAAAGATGAAAGCTCAGTGGAAGTATGATGCGGACGGCGCAGTTGTTGCGGTCGAGCGACGTGGGCTCGGACGTCGTAAGGCAGTTGCATGTTCGGAATGGTCATCGTTTTCGGGTTTGGATTCTCTGGTACGACGGGCCCGAATGGGAGACATTGATGCAGATGGTTTGGCGGCTGTTGAAGTTCTCGACGATTACCACCTTCGCATTAGCCCTCAAACGCTTGCGGCCTTT
>Ga0115567_10004025_pt1 | contig 14406 bp, 6 predicted proteins | sample COGITO_mtgs_1204_2_FD_88679 | JGI IMG/M metagenome (GOLD analysis project Ga0115567, IMG submission 88679) | Pelagic marine microbial communities from North Sea - COGITO_mtgs_120412 | ecosystem: Environmental > Aquatic > Marine > Epipelagic | place: Germany:Helgoland, sampling site Kabeltonne... | reverse complement strand
ATGGGAAACGATTACTGGGAAGTTAGAGTGGACGGAAGCGATTCGAGGGTGCGATGGCGTGGTGAATTTAGCAGGCGCTCCCGTGGCGACGCGATGGGATAAAAAGTATAAAGAGACGCTCGTCAACAGCCGATTGGGGTGCACGAAGAGAATCGCAGACGCGATTAACAAGTTGCCGGAAAAAGAGAGACCGAGTTTAGTGAGCGCGTCTGCGGTTGGGTATTACGGGACGACGAGGAAGGACGAGGCGTGGACGGAAGCGAGAGGACCAGGCGGGGACTTTTTGGCGAGTTTGTGCGAGAAGTGGGAGAAGGCGGCGAACAAGGCGAAGACGAACGTGACCGTGGTGAGAACCGGAGTGGTGTTGGAGAAAGGAGGAGGTGCGTTGGGGAAAATCTTGCCTTTGTTCTATTTGTATTCCGGAGGTCCAGTCGGGAGTGGCACGCAATGGGTGAGTTGGATTCATAGGGAGGATTTAGTGGATATCATGATTATGGCGTTGAAGAATCCGAAGAAATTCAAAGGCGTGGTCAACGGCGTCGCTCCCGAACCGACGACGATGAACGGTCTGTGTGAAGCGATCGCGAAAGCGACAAACAGACCGAACTGGTTGCCAGCTCCGGGGTTGGCGGTGAGGGTATTGTTAGGCGAAGGGGCGACGGTGGTTTTGGACGGGCAAAAAGTGGTTCCGGAGAAGACGATGGAGAAAGGGTACCAGTTCAAGTATTCTGACGTGAACAGCGCGCTCGACGCAATCGTGAATGGACCGTAATAATCCTTTCGTTAGTAAATGCTATTCTGCTCTATACTTTTACTACACAAAACTATGCCGCTAAAAAAATGTGGTTTTCGCGCCGCGTTTGTTCTTCTTTCCTAACCGAGCTTCTCGTTCAATAAACGCATTGCTTTTTCTTCTATGTTTTCTTCTTCCTCGTCGTCTGAGTTTGTTCTTCTGCCCATGCCGGCGTGTGCGGCATCTGAACGCTTAATAGACTTAAACGCGCGCGCATCGAACGGTTTCTCGTCCTCCTCATCGTCATCACTCCGACCACCGAAACCATCTTCGTCGTCGTCGTCGTCGTCGTCATCTGAACCAGACGAGCCGCCGACATCCAAGAAAGCTCTTGTCTCTTCTTTGCCGACATCCTTCACTTTACGCTTGGCCCGCATCTCTCGCAATCGCGCTTTTTCGCGTCCACGATCGGCGTAATCGGCGGTCTTTCGCTCTTCCGCTACCTTTTTCATGCGCATCTTGACCGCCTCGCGCAAAGCATCGTCGTTCGCCGCCGTGCTCTTGGCAAAGAATTTAGCGTCTTCGCCCAACGCTTCGAGCGGTTTCGAGGCGGTGCCGTCCTCTTTGAACACGATGCGTTTTTCTGAGCCAGCTACGGAAGCTATGGAACCTGATTTACCAATACGGAGTTTCCCTTTCAATGCTTTTTGGCGAATCTTTTCACTCTCTGCGTTTGCCGCGATCGCTAATTCTTTCTCCTCTTCCTCGGCGTCGTCGGCCAACGCGTGGTCTTTGCGTCGGACTTGTAAAAAGTCATCTTCGATGTTGGCGTCGTCGTCGTCGTCGTCCGAGTCGCCCCCAGCCTTTAATTTGAATCGACCCCCGCCGGTACGCTTGAGAACGCCCGCTGAGGTTTTCATGCGCTCGTCCGAGTCTGAATCTGATGAATTGTCTTCTTCTTCACCTCCCGAAGAATCCATCTCCTCCTCCTCCTCCTCCTCATCGTCCGAGCGCTCAGAAGAAATTTCCGAGTCGTCGTCGTTGTCGTCGTCGTCTGAAAGTTCTCTACTTTTCTTAGCTTCTTTGTTACCATTTTTGTCATCGTTCGCTTTATTCTTCTCCTTCTTGGTGCTCGCCGCGTTCAAAAACTTTACCTTTGGCGCGTTCGGTAACCCGAAACTCTGCGACAGCGCCTCTACGTCAATCTCGGAAACGTCAAACACGTCTTTATTCTTCTGTAAAAATACCGAGCGCAGGTAACACACCAACGCTCTTTGCGATAAATACTTCAAATCGTTATCTTTTGACAACAACCCTTGGACGCTCGAACTTATACCTTTCACTCTCGATTTTGGGTTCATCTTGATAGATTTAATTGGGATTTTTGCTTGCTCCAACAATTCTGGAAACGTTGTCGCTTCTTTGCCTTCGTTCAACAAGATCAAAGCCTTACCACTCGCGGTGTACCTAGCCGTCCTTCCAACTCTGTGAATGTACGTCTGCACGTCTTCCGGGCAATCGCATTGGATGACCCAATCCACCGCCGGGAAATCCAACCCTCTCGACGCCACGTCTGTGGCAAATAAAACCGTCTCTCTCGCGTTACAAAACTGATAAAACACGTGCTCGCGTCTCGTTTGTTTCATTCTTCCGTGAATGCACGCCAACGGGATCCCTGGTCGCATTCGTCGAAAAATTTCGTGGATAAACTTCACCTGTTTACACGAGGAGAAAAACACCAAAATTTTCTGCGTAGGGTGCGACTTCACAAACGCCCACAACGTTTCAATCTTCTTCTCCACTTTACAAGTCGTATACATCTGTTGCAACTTTGGCGGCGTCGCATTCACCGATTCTGCGTGCACGCTCAAAAATTCTGGATCTTTCAACGATAACCGCGCTAAATCGCTCACTTTTTTCGTCTGCGTCGCGCTAAACAACAACGTCTGCCTCGTTTTCGGCAAATTCGCCAACACCGCGTCTAAAGTCTCCTTAAAACCTAAGTCCAATATCCTATCCGCCTCGTCTAAAACCAACACTTGCAATCCTGTGCAATCAAACATCGGCGTCTCGTCCATGTGTTGCAACAATCTCCCGGGAGTACAACACAACAAATTCATCGCGTTGACCGCGTTCCTTTCCTTCTCCAAATCCTTTCCGCCGATGAGTAAAGCTACGCTAAACGTATGATTCCCCCCAACCTTCACAATCTCCTGGAATATCTGCATCGCCAACTCTCTCGTCGGACTGATAAATATCGCTCCAACGCCATCGTCCTTCCCCCATTTCATCCTATACAATCTCTCTAAACTCGGCACGACGTACGAAAGCGTCTTCCCGCTCCCCGTCTTCGCCGCGCCCAACACGTCTCGCCCGCTCATCGCGTGTGGGATCGTCGCCCTCTGTATCGCCGTCATCTCTTTATACTTGCATTCTCTCAACGCTTTTTGCGTTTCCGGGGAGAGTGGGAGATGTGTGAATTTCCGTACCCCGGTTAAGGAATGCGAGGTGTTTTTGTCCGAGGATTTTCGTGGTGGAATTGCCAAGGGGTTGGAACCGGATTCTGGTTTCGTTTCCTATCGTTTTTATTAATGAGAGTGAGAGAGAGAGAGAACGAAAGTGAGCACACAAAGAAAGAGCGTTTCGTGCGGTGCTTTTATTCTCGTTCACGTCGTCGTTGTTGTCACAAACGCGAGCGCAGTAACGCGCGAATACCGAAAGAGAGATTTCCCCGTTTTTGGCGGCTCAAAAATGCGCCACAAAACGACAACAACATTAGTAAAGTTTTCTCACCTCAATGCACCTCTCCAACGTCCGTATCGTTTGGTCTTGCATTGCTAACTTTCCCAGAGGACGCTTTACTCTGCCTTCGCTCTGAGTACGCGTCGTCTTCTTCTTTTTTCGGTCGTTGTTTTGCGTCATGACGATGATGATTTTGCAAAGGAAAAAATGAGGAAAAAGAGCAAAAGGAGGAGAGAAAATGATGACACTTTTGATGAATACAACAACGCTGGAATCTGATTACACGTCTCCTTCTTCCTCTTTGTCTTCTCCTTCTTCTTCCGAAATTGCTGTTTCTGTTGATATTCTTTCTACTTCTTCTGTCGTTTGAAACGAATCGGCAATTCTGTGCCCGTCGTACGGCAAATGAATGCCGACGTCTTGCGGAACGCACGTTTCGTGCAACGCTCTGCGGTAGCGGTACCGAATTTTTAAGTGCTTCTTTTCCAGCGGGTCGACGTCGCAGAAACCCAAAAGAGAGGAGTACGAGACGCCGTCGTGGAGTTCGAGTTGCGAGCGTTCGACCATGTGGCGTAAGGCTACGGTGACGTCGATCCAAGAGTCGTCGTCTCGGAGGATGTCGCTGTGTTGTCGTCCTCGTTCGCTAGATTTTGGTTTCGTTTTCTTCTTCCTTTCGTCGTCGTCGTTTTTTCGATCATCTTTTTCTTTTTCTTCGTCCGGAAAGGTCATCGATCTTTTCGTCACGTCGCACTCGACGTTTTCAAACGAGCCGTACACGGCTTTTTCAATGTCCAATCCGCCTATTTCTCGCTCGAACACTCTCTTCTCTTCCGCCGATTTTGCGACGAGCTCGCGTTGCGCCAACGCGTCTTTGCGGTTTTCCTCGATTTCAGACGCGTATCGCAAACGCATTTGTTTCTTTTCGAACCGTTTTTTACGTCTCAATAAAGGGAGAATGAACACGTTTCTTAAGACGCCAATGACGGCGTTCGGGATGGTTAGGCACAAAATCGCCGTTCGTCTCGTTAAATACGGCAAACCCGGGGCGAGTAAAATAGGAAACTCAAACTGTTGATTCCTTTGGCGATATTTGATTTTCAAGACGCACCCTTCGACGCCGACGCAGACGCCCCACCCGATGCTCGTTTCGCCGTCGTCGCTCAACGTGGCGTTCGTTCCGTTTTCAATTTCAATACCCATCGTTCCAAACTTGAACGAATATTTCTTAATTTTGTTCGTTTGTGTATGTTCCGCCAACGCGCTGTTCGGGTAATGCCGCCTCGCGTTCGCCGAAGACCCGTCGACGACTTTTCTCTGATACGACCCAGTCAAGCCGAAATTCTGCACACCCGCGCTTAAATCCAACTTCCACGCGCCATTTTCACCGGCTTTACCTCTGCACCCGGTCGTGATACCCGGTATCGGTCCTACGTTCCAATCGATGTTACCAACCGCGTGGTGCGTCAACTGTCTTTTCAAACCGACGGACAAACCTACGCCAGTGCCAACGTCCTCTGTTTCCTCCCCCGCGGACGACCCTCCGACGCCGACAAAGTCGTATTTGCACGTCATCGTCCCAGTCGTCCTATTCGTCAATTTCTGCTCCAAAGTCATCTCCATCCCACCGTTCCTTTGCGAGGGCATTTGCATGTGCCAATCCGCGCTCGTCCACAACCCCAACTGTTTCCTCGCGCCCACTAACAACACTCCGGCGCCTCTCCCATCCGCGTTCGCCATCGCTTGCGCTTGACAATACACGTCCAAACTCTCCGACACAGTCGCACTCATCGACGTGCTCACGCTCCCTTGCAAAAAATCCAACCCCAAATCTTCCACGTGGAAATCCCCCAGCGCTTTCTCCACCGCTCTCAGCGCTTGTCTCTGTTTCTCCTCGCCTTCTTTCCCTTCCACCGCGCCGACGCCGCCGTCCCCCAACACGCGTTTCAATCGTTCCCTCACGGACTTCCCGCCTCGCGCTAACCTTCTCGACGCTCTCAGTCTTTCATCTAACGCGTGTGCAAAACTGAATTTAAACTCGTACCCGCTCGATTGTTGGTGTTTCCTTTCCGCGCGCTCTCTCGCTTTTTGTCGTTCGAAATACTCGAATTCCTTTCGCATTTCCTCCGTCGTTTTCCGTTTCGAGTAGCTCATGATTTCCTTGCTCTGCGTCGACTCATCAACGCCTACGTGGCCGTAAATGTCGTACACTTTCCGTTTCTCTGCGTCGTGTAAGATTTGGTACGCTTCGTGTATTAACGCGAAGGATTTCTTTGCCGCGTTGTTGTTATTCGATAAAGCTTTATCCGGGTGGACTTTTTGCGCGAGAAGTTTGTATTTCCGTTTGACGTCTTCCGTGGTGCAATCTCTCGGGAGGTTGAGGACGGCGTAGTAGTCTTTTTTTTGTGAACTTCTAGCATCGTTTTCGTCCATGATTATTGGTGCTTTGTCTGTGGTGGTTTTGCTCTCTTCTTCTTCTTCTCTCTGACTCTCGCTCGTGAGAGCGGATGTGTGTTTACGACGTACTCTCTTTGCGTGTAAATTTGTATGCCGTTTTTTCCCTTTGAAATGTCTCACAAAAAGCGACGCGAGAGCACAAAGACCCCCGGCGAAGATCGCGGGTTTTCTTTTCTTCGAAACCACCCGGAAGAACTCCGCTTTTTTACGATATATATATATATTACGCGTATTTAGTACAGCAAAAGCCCGCATTTATTCCTCGTTGCCAACGTGAACGTCGTCATCATTTTTATCGTCGTCGTCGTCATCGAATGTACGGAAAAAAGATATACACATCGAGAGAATGAATCGAGTGAAACGTTTCGACGAGTGGATCGCCTCGCGGCCGATTTTAATCGCCTCGGTGACTTTTACGATAGGGATAACGCTCACAGCGATCGCTTTTTTAGTGACCGGGATACGCGTGAGCACGGAAGGTACGTTTAGTATACATGCGAGAAGCGCGTTTGTTTCTTTGAGTAGACTCCCCTATTTTTATTTATGCTGACCTTTTTTACTCTTTTTCTCCTCTTTTTACAGGATGGAACGTGCGAGGGACTTTAATCTCGAACAGATACATACAGTTTGAAACGTTCGTGGAATCGGGGAGTTGCGACGACGGCGCGTGTTACGTGAACCCGTACAGACTCAACGCGAACGCTCTGTCTGCTCCAAAAACCAACTCCTCTCGTCGGCTTCTTCGCAGGACCGTTTTAGAGTTTCCGACGCATCCTCTGTGCGAGGATTTATCGTATCACGGAGATGTTATGTACCCGAATTTAGATGTAGTGTTCATGGCGAACGACGAAGGGGTGGATTTATTTACCGCGCAGGCATTTCGGAAGATGTGCGAAGTAGAGGAGAACATCATGGGACAAACGAATTGGAACAACTATTGCAGAGGAGGAGCAGCGCCGAACCAAGTGGAAAACTGTTATTTGAGCGATTCGTCGTTGGAAAATCAAGCGCCTTTGTATTACACGAAAACGATGGTAGACGACAGCGGGACGCAAATGTACGCGAGGGGATGTTATAACGCGAATTCGTACCCTCAAATGGTAAAACACGTTTTGTCGTTGAGTTCGTGCGAAGAGATTGAAACGAATACCGTATCGGGGACAGTCATCGCGAATTTAAAAACGGCGGTTTTGGCGTGCGTGGACGTTTTAGCGACGGATAGTAACGGTGTTTGCGCGACATTGACGTCGACAGATTTGGGAATACCTGGTGCGGAAGATGCTGTGGACGCGGTGACGTTTGAGCCGCGCGAGTATTACATCAGCGCGTTTCTAAACGGGAAATTTTCCAGCGATTTCCCAAATTTAGTCACCACGAGGAGCTATTTACCCATGGATTGGTCGAGAAGTTCGATGGAAAACGCGATGAAATACTTGGTCAATTTAGGCGATAAGAAGAACGTTTTGGAAGTCTCCAACGATTTGTTCTACACAATTTACGGGTCGCAAAACGATTTATACGACTACGTCACAGACATTGAGTTGTATAGAGATATGCTGTTAGCTTCGGGAGCAGTTATTATCATCTTGGTAATGATTATTTGCCACACCGGCTCGTTATTTCTAACGTTAGCCGCGGTGTCGCAAATCGTGTTGAGCTTCCCGGTGGCGACGTTCTTCCTAAACACAGTTTTGAGGATCAAATTCTTCCCGTTTCTGAATTTCATCGGTTTGTTTGTCATCTGCGGCATCGGTGCGGACGATTGTTTCGTCTTTCTCTCGAAATGGGATCAAGCGAAGGCGCGACTACCGCCAAAATCGCCGGCGAAAGATGTCAGCAAAATGTGTTACTGGGACGCCACGTATTCCATGTTTCTCACTTCGACGACCACTGCCTGTGCATTTTTCAGTACCGCTGGGTCGTTGATTCCTCCGGTGCGCGTGTTTGCAATTTTTATGGGATGCATGGTGGTTTTCGATTATATTTTTGACGTGACCATATTCGCCGCTGCGGTGGCATGGCAACACGACAAGAAGATTGAGTTGAAAAAAAGGCGATACGAGGAGGGCAGTAAATGGGCCGGGTGGATGCTTTCGATATTTTTTGAAATGCCTAAAATAATAAGACGACCGCAGTGCGTGAAACCAGATTTAGACGACGATACGAAAGATGATGATGAGGAACGACAAGAACAAAAATCACCAAACGAGAATGGTGGTATCAGAGGTAACAAGAGCAGATTAATTAGTGAGAACGTCTCTAGAGAGCTCGTATTCCCGGTCGTGTACAAACTCAGATACGTGCTCGTCATTGCCGCCATCGCGTTAGGATGCGCCTCGTCCTACGGCGGGTCCAAATTATCGTTACCGACGGACTCTTCGGTCGAGTTACTCCCAGATGAACACGTTTTGACGAAATACTCGCGAGTTATGCGTTCTTCATTCAAATCCGCCACCGAATCGCAAATAGAAGTGGACGTCGTTTTCGGTTTGCAAGCGAAAGACGACGGCGATTACAACGATCCATCCTCGGTGCCGAATTTTGCCATCGATACGACTTTTGACATGTCCGCGCCAGAGGCGCAAACATGGTTGTACAACTTTTGTCAAAAAGGCAAGGCGATTGCGTACGGGAACGAGTCGAGGTGTTGGATGGATACGTTTGTGTCGTGGTTAGAAGATATGGACGCGGCTTGGGCGTCCGAAAACGACGATTGCCGATATCGCAACACGGGAGGTGGAACTGATCAATGTATCAATGATTCATCGTGCGATTTTAATTCCCAATATGCATCTGGCGTGTGGGCCTGGAAAGACAATTGCGCGCAGAGAAAAACACTGCCGATACCGCAGGAAAATTTCATAGGATGCATTTATGGATGGACCATGGACTGGAGTTCGAGCTACAACGGGGGCACGTATTATTTGAAAAACAACAAGAAAATGATCGATTCGTTGTACAACGAGAGATACGACAGTTCCGGCACAACACTTCTGGAATCCTACGATTCTGTGAAAATGCTTCTCACAGTCGTTTCGTTTTCGCTCGATATTGGATGGAACGAAGAAACGTCGTTATTAAAAAAACGATGGCAAACGTGGGAATCCTTCATTTACGAGGAACTCAAAACGGCCCCGGCTGGAGTTAAAAACGGATGGCAAACCGACCGAGGCGCCTGGCGATGGTTCGATACCGTCGAGAATATGAACGACAACTTTCGCGAAGCGACGTTGATGTGTCTAGGTATCGCCCTCGGCATCGCGTTGATCTCCACCGCGAACATTGTTGTCACTATACTCACCATCTTCTCCATCGGCACCATCCTCGCCTCGACCATTTCCGTCGTCGTTTCCTTAGGCTGGACGCTCGGATTCCTCGAAGGGATTTGCCTCTGCATCCTCATCGGTTTATCCGTCGATTTTGTCATCCACATGGGCCACGCCTATTGCGCCGCCGCCGAACGAGGCGTCCACACCCGAGTCGACCGAACGCGAGAAGCTTTCGCTCGCATGGCTTTCCCCATCGCCTCCGCCGCGTTCACCACCTTCGCCTCCGCCTGCGTCCTCTTCTTCTGCACCATCACGTTCTTCCAAAAATTCGGTACCATCGTCATGATTTCCATGGTTTGCGCGTTGTGCGTCTCGTTGGCGTTTTACGTCGCCTTATTGTCGGTGTTAGGCCCGGAAGGGAGCTTCGGGAACATCCGAGACTTTAAGAATATGTGTTCGTGCAAACCGACAAAGTCGTCTGGGCCAAACTCCTCCTCGCGACGAGGAAACCAAGAAGAACAAGAACAAGAACAACTAGAGAGATAATGATTGTATTTATTAGAACCCACCCGCTGCTAAACGATATGCGACCGCATCCGCTCCGCCCTTCGCCCCGCTCTAAAAATTACCTACTTTGATGAAAGAACTCCAAACTCCACACAAACTTCGTTTGAAAGTAGAAGCGGAGAGACTCATGTCGAGCGATAAAACTGCTTCGAAGAACACGTCGTCCTTTACCGGAGGAGGAAAAGGAAAAGGAGGAGGAGGAAAGCCTTCGAGTGATACTAAAAGTATGCCTCCAATCATCCACAAAAACATCATCGTTCTAGACAACGGCGGCGATACGATTAAAATCGGATTCGCGGGCCAACGTTCCCCGACGGCGTTGGTCCCGAACTGCGCGTGCCGCCCGCAAGGCACGAAAGCGACGATTATAGGTGTCGACTCGAAAGACATTCCAGATATTAACGGTCTCATCGTTCGACGACCGATCGATAGAGGGTATTTGACCAATTCGCAGTTGCAGAAAGATATTTGGGCGCATTGCATACACGAGGTGTTGAAAGTTTCGGAGACGGAGGTGAAAAAATGTTGGCTCGTCATGACGGAACCACCGATGAATTTTAGCACGTCGAGACAGGAAATGGATAGGATCGTGTTGGAGGAGTTTGGGTTTGAAGGCGTGGTGTTCGTATCCGGAGCGTTGTGCGCGATGAAGGCGCATTTGTGGCAGACGAAAGACGAGGATTTGGAGAACGGGGATGACGATGATGAGGAAAAGAACGAGAACGCGATGATGGAGATAGACGATGTCACAGATAAAGAGTATATGGGCTTTAACAAAGCGCCTCCGAGAGTACGCGCTTCGAAGAAGCAAAGAATCAAATGGGCTCGAGAAGCTATGACTGGATGCGTCCTCGACGTCGGGTTCTCCTTCGCGCACGCGTCGCCGGTTTTCGACGGGCGAGTCGCCGACCATCACGTAAAACGATTGAATTTAGGCGGACGCGCGTTGACGAATTATCTCAAAGAGTTAATCTCGTATCGACAATGGAACGTAATGGATGAATTCGCGTTAATCGAGGACGTCAAATTGAAATCGGTGTATTGTCAAGAAAACGGCGACATTTACGAAGCGTTGAAAGAGGCGAAAAAGAAGATTCGCGAAAACAAAATCGCTATTAAGTACGTCCTCCCAGACGGCGTGAACACGCTCAGAGGTTTCCTCGCCGATTCTGTCTTGGCGAACGACGGCGACGACGCCTCGTCTTCCGAATCCGAAATCAACGAAGACGACGATTTACAAACCCGAAGAAGAAAATTAAAGAAACAAAAAGAGAAAGCGGCGAAAGGTGCTGGAAGTATGGAACTCGCCCCGGACGCCCAATCGTTAGTATTAGTCAACGAACGGTTCATGGTTCCAGAAATCCTCTTCCACCCGTCTGATATCGGCTTAAATCAGTGCGGCATCGCCGAACTCGTCGCTCAAAGCGTCCACCACGACGAAGCGAACGACTCTTTACGCGACCAAACCGTGGAAGCGCTGATGTGGCTCAACGTCATCGTCACCGGCGGCTGCGCAAAAATCCCAGGCTTAGTCGAACGTCTCGCCAGAGAAATCCGCCAATTCGCGCCCGCCATCTACCCGGTCTCCGTCCGCGCGCTCGACGACCCGATTTCCGACGTCTTCCTCGGTCTCTCTTTACTCTCCTCCACGGACGACGACCACAGGCCGCTCCGGGACCCTATTCAAACCTTCTGCCTCAAACACGGCACGAAAAGGGACGAATATTGCGTTAAAAAGAATAACAATAGTAATACGTATAGAAACGAACGAATCGAGCAGTACGACCGGTTCGAGAGTACCCCGTTAGGGAGGGTTAAGGATATGCATCACGCTTCGTCCGAAAAGACGTGACGTGATATGTACACGCATAACCGCAAAAGTAGACAAAAAAAAACGAGTTGTACATGTAGCTCTCCGGGACACCCCCGTGGGGAAAAGAACTGTATCGGGCACTCGCTGTATCAATTGTCTCGTTTAAAGAACGTTTCGTGACAAAATGATCTTCCTACACTTATTCGCGCGTCTTCGATGTGGCGTTTTTTTTACCTCGAGGTCTTTTCAAATTCAAAACATCTGTTCTTCTTTTCCCTCATAAAATATCTCTCGCATTCTCTGCACTACGAACGCTTAAATACGACGTAAACATGGAGGAAAAAGAAGAAAAAGAAAAAGAAGAGGAAAAAGGAGAGGAAAAGGATGAGAGCAACAGTAATAATCGCATCTCTTCTCCGCACGTGGTCGTCGCGCGACATCCGGATGATTTTAACGATGAAGATTGTGATGATGATGCAGTCGGGGAAGAATTTGAAAAGATGCGGACGATCTCTTCTCCCTCTTCTCCGCGAAAGACAAAGACGAAGAAGAACAACCCCGACGATGTGAGCGATACGTGCGATGATGAGATTCGTGTTCTCGCGATTTTGGCGGAAAAAAAACGGTACAAGTGGGCGAAAGTGAAAGGCTCGCCGTTTTGGCCGTGCCAAGAAGTGGACGTCCTTCGGTGTAAAGGAAACGTGCCGGAATTCGTGCGAGAGAAAGTGGATGGATTTTTAGAAGCGAAGGGCGTGAAATTGATTCAGTTTTTCGGGACGAACGAGTACATGTGGTATTTAGAGAAGTCGGACGAGGACGCTTCTTCTTCTCCTCCTCCTCGCAGTGGGAGCATGTTTCGAAGAGTGGATGTGGAGTCCTTTCGAGACGGGTGCGAGAAAGGGTACGATAAGAAAATGAAACCGGTCGGGTTGAAGAAAGCGGTGAAGGAGATGTGGGAGTGTTTGAGAAGCGGGGAGGATCCGTCGGATGTGAAAAGAGGGGGGTTACAATGGCACACGAAGAAGATCGCGGTGGTGGAAGAACCGGAGGAGGAGGAGGAGGAAGAAAAAAAGGCGAAGAAGACGGAAAAGAAGAAAGCGTCTTCGACGGGGAAGAGGAAGAAAGCGGAGGCGAAGAAGACTTCCGCCGCTGAAGAGAAAGAGATGAAAAAAGCAAAGAAGGTTTCCGAAGAAGTGAAGAGGAGGGAGGAAAAGACAGCGGCGGCGGCGGCGGCGAAGATGGAACTCGACGCGCGAAAAGAACAGGAAAGGAAAAGGAACGAACCGGCTACTTTAGAAACGCTGTTCGACGACGAAGGCATCGAAGAGAAACCGTTTCAGTTATCGTTCGACGTGATGAGCGCGAGAGATCCGCCGCCGTTTGAACGGTTACGAAGGAACCGGTGGATGTGTCGTCAAGCGCCGAAACAGGTGCATTCGAGCGAGGCGGTGGCGTGTTACTGTCAACCGATACCGCATTCGATAAAAGAAGAAATGATGGCGAACGTCACGACTGAGCGGGCGATGAAGATGGCGTCGACAGCATCAGCTGCCGAAGTAGAACAACAATTTATTGAAGAGAACGGCCCGGCCACGCCGCCAGAAACTCTCGAAGATCCTCTAAATAATAATAATAATAACAACAACAACAACAACAACGAAGAGAAAGGGAAAAAATCGCTGACATCGAAGCTATTGCCAAAACTCCGTCTCGGATGTGGTCACGACTGCGTCAACCGCGAAACGCGATACACGTGCGACACCAGAGTGTGTCCGTGTGGCGATGACTGCTCCAACCGACCGTTTCAACACCTCCCTCAACCAAAAGTGAAAGTTCAACTGACGGAAAATCGCGGCTATGGATTGTTCTTACAACAAGATGTCTTTGAGGGTGACTTTATCGTCGAATACATGGGCGAAATCGTCGACGAAGAGGAATGTACCCGACGTTTGTTGGCGTGCAAAGGCAAAAACGAACCGAACTTTTACCTCATGGAAATCACCCCGTCACAAATCATCGACGCTCGATTTTGTGGCAACAACGCTCGATTTATCAATTCGAGCTGCCATCCAAATTGCGAGACGCAGCGGTGGGTAGACGCGTCCACGAACGAAACCAGAGTTGGTATTTTCGCCACCGAGGACATCAAATCCGGCACGGAGCTGACTTACGACTACAACTTTGCGCACTTTGGCGGCGAAGGCACGACATCGTTTACCTGCTTCTGCGGGCACCCGATGTGTAAAGGCACTTTAGATGCCAACCCAGAACGCATGCGAAGGTTCATGGACAGAGTCACGGTTACGATGAAAAATGGCGACGTGAAAACTGGAACGGTTTTAGAATACACGGTGAACAAAAAATACAAACTGTTGCTCGACGACGAGCAGGACGTGAAAGTGTGGTCCAAGTCGAAGAAATCCGAGGAAGAAAAAGCCGAGTCGGCGTTGAAAAAGACGAAGAATCGAAAGTACATCACGGTGAACTTGGACAACGGCGATTTCGCGAGCAAGAAAGGCGGCAAGAAGGACGCGAAACTCGCGTGCGTCTGGTTGACCAACAGAACGAACTTCACCGAGAGCAAAGTAAAAAAGAAGAAGGTGGACGAGAAAAAGAAGAGCGCGACGACGACAAAGAAAAAAGCGGGGAAGAGGAAGCGACCCCGGGCGGCGACGAAGAAGCTCAAAGAACAAGAACAAGAACAAGAACTAGACAAAAAAACGCCGACGACGCCTCTCAAAGAAATCGTCCTCAGTCCGGTGAAACGACTCGTCGAAAACGCCATCGCCAACGTCGTCAAATATATTTACTAATTTATTCAATACGTT
>Ga0115567_10004022_pt1 | contig 14409 bp, 24 predicted proteins | sample COGITO_mtgs_1204_2_FD_88679 | JGI IMG/M metagenome (GOLD analysis project Ga0115567, IMG submission 88679) | Pelagic marine microbial communities from North Sea - COGITO_mtgs_120412 | ecosystem: Environmental > Aquatic > Marine > Epipelagic | place: Germany:Helgoland, sampling site Kabeltonne... | reverse complement strand
CGCGTCGGGGCCGCTGGTGTGGTTGTCGGCGGCGCTGACGCGGCGCGTGGCGCACAGGTACTCGACCATCACAGGGTCGCGCGAGAAGAGTCCGGAGCAGGTCGCCGGGCAGTGTGCGGAGGTGTCGGCCAGCTCGGCCAGCTCCGAAGAGGGCAGGCGTCGGCGCCGCCGATCCGCCACGAATCCCGTGGGGACCCTGCCCCGCGCTGCTCGTTGGGCTCGCGCGGCCTTGAAATGGATGGGTTCTGTGACTCCCTGACTGCGCCCCGACAACGTCCTGACGCCACTCGCGTGCTGGCAGTGGGAGGACCACGAGTCGTCGAGCGGAGCGGCCCCAGCACCCTCGGCTTACATCACAATCGTACTCGCTGCAGTCGTTGCGCTCTTGGCAGTGTGCTGAGCGTGTGTTGGAGGGGGGGGTTGGACGAGGTCGGCATAGAGGCATTGCGAGGGCGCGGAGGGGAGACGTTGAATAATATTCAGGGCGCTCTGAGCAGACGGCGTGTATCTAGAGATCTGACACAACATTGCCGAGCGCTTTCTGTGCCCAGCTATAGCGCTTCCGTTGCTAAGCTGTTCGCGTGCACCGTTTTCACGCTTCTTGATCCTTCACAGAGTCGTGTCAAGGCGCGGCAACGCGCTACTCAGCGGCTGCAAGGCCACCTCGCGCCTCGAGCGAGCTCTATCAAGCGAGCTGTCCGCAGTCGGCGATCACAACCTCCTTGATCTACCGCACGAGGTCAGGCGTCACCAACAGGTTTAGCAGCTGTGGCGAGCGAGCGGGGCGGGGCTGAGTGGAGACCGCACCGGAGCATCGCCGCGGGAGACTGGGTTGCCCTCAACGGCGTCAATCACGTCAAGGCCGTCAATGACCTTGCCGAATACGCAGTGGCGGCCGTCGAGGTGCGGTGTGGAGGTGCATGTGATGAAAAACTGCGAGCCATTCGTGTCTGGGCCTGCGTTGGCCATCGACAGCACGCCCTTGCCCTGGTGCTTGTACTTATGGTTGAGGTTCTCGTCCGCAAACTTCTCACCGTAGATGGACTCGCCTGCACCAAGGAACAGCCCGCGTATCAGCACACACGAAATGGGCAGCTCTAGGGGACCGAGCGCGGGTTGTTCACCGCCACGGCCGTCCCCGCGGGTGAAGTCGCCGCCCTGGCACATGAAGTCCTGGATCACACGATGGAACTTGGAGCCCTTGTAGTGCAGCGGCTTACCCTGCCTGAGATGGCAACCTCACATGAGCGGTCACCTTATGAGCCATCCTGCACCCAGGTGGAAGGCTCTTCTGCAAAAGAGGGACACGGGATGGAGCTCACTTGCCCATGCCCTTCTCGCCAGTGCAAAGAGCGCGGAAGTTCTCAGCCGTCTTGGGGACGACGTCGCTGTACAGCTCCATCGTCACGCGTCCAGCAGCCTGACCACCGATCGTGAGGTCGAAGAACACCTGCACATTCATTCCTGGTACTCAAAGCAATGTCATGCGCAGCAACCTCAAGGATTCGCCTGGTGATGCGACCCCCCCCCTCGATCGCAGTGCCAACTTTCATCGCAGAAGGTCTCAGAGGCTTGGGAAGCCACATGGCATGCGCATTAGCAAGTAAAATTCGCTGCATCTTGCAGGAAAGTGCACTGCGGCCTAGGCGCGAAAGAAATGAGAACCTGGGGGTTGGCGCCGCCGCGAAGGCGCATCGGCGCACCGGCTGGCGTCACCAGGCCGGCGGAGGCACTCTGCGATCGGAAATTTCAAGTAAGCTGTAATTTTCTGGTGACTTGAAAGATGGCGTGCTTTGCTTGTCTGGGAACGGAACCGAGCGGGCAGTAATGCTGCACAAACAACGAAATCCGCACCACCTAGGTGCGAGAACAAGTTTTTGCCTTTCTGGAGCACTCGCAACCGAGGAGCCCTCTGATCCAGCATCAAAGCCCTTCTGGGCTGGATCAGAGGGCTTCTGGCCTGGACCAGAGGCCCTTCTGGGCTTCACCAACAGGTGATTATGCTGATTCTCGCCAGACATTGCGGTTTTGTGCTGGAAATCCTGTCCTGCGCGCGGAGTGCGCCCCTGCAAGCCTGGCGCGTGCAGAGCGGATCCAGGGGTCTATTTCGAGAATTGCTCATGCCGCAGGACCCAAAGATCGCACAGACGTAGTGGCCTATGCTAAGCGAAGATTAATTTCGCGCGGATCGAGGGCAGTGGTCACCGCAAGGGCTGCGAGGAGGCACGAGAAGACCGCAGTGCGCATATTTGCTGTTGGGTCCTTGCACCCCAATGGAACTCCTCTGGCAAATGCAAATGAGACGGTCTGAAACCGGGGTGAGTATTCACGTCTCTCCCAATGGTCGCCGCGATGCGCGGCGTCCGCGGGCGGCAGGCAGCCGCGCTGACGGTGGCAGTTGGCGTTGCCGTGGTGCTCTGCATGCTTGCTAGCACCGGACCGACGGCGCTGCTGACCCGCGGCGAGCTCAACAAGGCGGTGCGCGGCTGCAAGTGGTGGTGTGCACCCACTTCCATACGAAGTTTCCGGCCAGCTGACAGCTGGCCGGAAACTGTACAAGTGTGTCGTAGCTGAGCGATAACCGTGTGTGTCGTCGCAGGTACTGCACAGAGCCTCAGGAGGTGTCGAAGGCTGCGATCGACTCCGCGCAGGAGCATCCGGGGTACACAATCCAGGAGGTCTGGATCCTTAACTCAAAACCCGGCTACTCGGATTACCACACACCACCCTGCCTGGATCACACCCTCCACAGACTCACCTCCGGCGACTAGAAATGCATCGCTGCATGACCCACGGGTTGACATCGACGTTGAGCTGTATATTTCTGACTCTGGGCGTTCAACTCGTGCAGACGGACAACCTTCCACGCGCGGAGCAGATGCTCGTGGCGCCCTACGTGACCAGCACCTGGGGCGCTTACATCGCGCCGCCAGCTCGGCGCGCCGCCAGCCCATCACCGCGGGCGGCAGTACGGCCACAAGTTCAGGGGCGCTTGCTTTACCCGGCCACTGTCGCCGCAAACGCAGCCGCACGCAACCTGCCAGTGAGCGTGGTGCCCTATCGGGCGCCGCCGCTGCCGTCCGATGCGCCAGATCGCGCATTCTTCGACGCTGCGCAGCGCTCGCTGCATTCAATTCCTGCGTACACGCAATGGTCCACGCCGGATCCTGTGCAAGGGCTAGTTTCATCGCCAGCAGCAACGGCGCAGTTCAAGGCGCGCCGGGAAACAACAGCGAAAGCGACGTATGCGCCTACGCAGAGCCTGGCGGAACAGCCTTCGCCAGCGCCAGGGCAGGTCATGCGCAACATGCGGATGCATAGGATCGAGGGAGCGAAGCTGGCGCAGCTGCCTGAGGCGCCGTCGATTGCGGAGGTGGCGAGCGGCGGGCAGGCCTTCATTGACCGCCTCGAGAAGAAACTGGCAGACACGCAGCAACGAGTGCGCGTGGAGCGGCAGGTCGTGCATGCTATCAACAACCCCAACGCTGTGTTCCTCCCTGCTGGCAACGCCGCAAACGACAAGGAGGGCGTCGAGTTCTCGCAGCGCCCGGGTGTCATGTTCAACGTGCCAGGCGTGCATGGCGCCTTGCAGTACAATGGGGTGGCGGAGCCGACTGCGCCGGTGCAGACGATGCAGGGTGTCGCGTACCCGAGCTACACTGCAAACCCGTATGATACGATCTACGGTCGGTTCGCCAACTACGGCCCGATGCAGCGTTGGGCGGCGGAGGACTCTGCGGAGCACGCGTACACGCTGAGCAAGTGGCGCGAGAACATTCTGCGCGCCCGCATCGAGCAGGCCAAGCTTCGCAAGGAACTGATGGACGCCAACAACGGCTTCCCAGCTGAGTCGACGCCTGCTGCTGCTTCCGCTGCCAGCTCCACGCCGCAGCTCAGCACCCGCCCGCAAGGGGGGCAGTCGCTGCGGGCGGTTCCGAAGGGCCCGTCAGCCGTAGGACTGTCGGGAGGGGCCGGGGCGGCCGTGGGGGGGAAGCCAGCGGCGGAAGCCGCGATGGCGCAGGAGATTGGCGCGCTTAAGTCGACGCTGGCGAAAGTTGCGGAGGAGACGGCAGACTCGCTCGTCGAGTTGCGCCGCAAGGTGGACCGCCTCCGCGCCAGGCGGGAGGAGACGGCGCCGCCGCGGGGGCCTGCCGGCAGGAGGAGCGAGAGGGGGCGCAGAGGGGGCCAGGAGGTGCGCGACGCGGCCACGCAGAAGAGTGGCTCGGGGGCGGGGGGGGCGCACAAGGCGCGGAGGGACGCGGCGCTGAAGCGGCTGCGCGGCAAGGTGCTCTCGACGATCGACAAGGTGGAGGGGGTCGTCGAGAGTGCCATTCGGCACCGGGAGGCGGAGCGGCGTGCGCGCGTGCGCGAGCTAAGCAAGCACGTCGACTTTGCTGTGCGGGTGAGCCACAAGGCCGTGGACAAGCTGCAGGCGCAGCTGACGGCAGACAAGCGCGCCTTGAAGATGAGCGAGTCGAGCCTAGGCTGAGGGCGGCAGGTGCATACCGGGGGTAGTGTCGTGAAACCAGGGTTTTATTTTGTGAAATGGGCTTCGCAAGCGTCACACGCAGAATCAAAGCCAAGCCAACCTGGGCCCATCAGTCGAGGCAGATGGACTTGAAGAGGAGGGAGGTGACCACGTAGGGGTCCATGTTGCTCGCAGGGCGCCTGTCGATGAGGAATCCGCATCCTGCGCGCTCCACGGACCTGCGCGGGTGCCGCGCTCGCTGAGCCGCACCGAGGGGGCGGCTCCAGGCCCACCGCGCGAGGTGCGAGTGCCGCGCGAGCTTGGCGGCGGAGGCGGGCGGGGGCGCACCGCGGGATGCAGACGTGGGCGAGCTGGTTGTCCACACCCCACGAGAAGCGGTCGATGGGCGCGGTCTCGTGCAGGCCGGTGAGCCGGCGCTCGTTCCCCTCGCCGTACGCGCTGATGTGCTCCTCGTGCGACTGCTCCAGCGCCAGGACCGCGCGGCGCACCTCCTCGTAGCCGCCCTTCTGGCGCATCTTCTTGGTCGAGAAGCTCGTGTGGCAGCCCGTGCCGTTCCAGTCCCCCGGGATCGGCTTGGGGTCAAACGACACCACGCACCCAAAGTCCTCGGACACGCGGCAGAGCATGTACCTGCCTGCTGCCGTCAGCCTGGAGACGCCGGGCACCGCGCAGGCCGGCGAAGTGGAAAGGGATGGGCGCAGAGGACCTTGCGATGGTAAGGTGGTCGCCCTGCTCTATGCCAGCGCAAGGGCCGACAGTGAATGACCACTGCCCTGGCATAGCAAGCGCCTGGCATCCTCCGATCTTGACTCCCGCCCCGAGACACGCGCGGAGATGTGCCTCTGCGATCGCTCGCCCAAAGTTCACGTCGGACCCTACAGAGCAGTAGTACGGGCCCTGCGGCCCAGGGAAGCCGAGCTGCGTGGTAGGCCCTCCAAAGCTCCGCGCGCTCGCTGACGGCCACCTTCTCGTTCCCACCACGATTCAGCGACGGCTCGGGCGCTGGGTAGAGCAGAGAGACTACCCCTCTACCCACAATACCCAGCGTATGGCGCCCGGCTAGCTGTAAGACCTAGACCGTCTGCAACGTCCGCGATGGTCTAACGACAGGGCAACTCGGGCGCTGGCTGCTCTTTAGGCGCATGAGGCGAGCGCCTTACCCGAGAGGCTTCCCGTCCTTGAATATCGTATACTCCTGCCGCGCGGATTTGCAAGGGCCAGGGTCAACAAGGGCGATGCACCGCCATCAGCAAGAGTAGCAGCATGCATGGGAAGCACTGTGTCCTCTCCTCAGGATCCTTTTATGCATAGGGGCTGCAGCGCACGCAGAACGAGTAGATTACTCCATCCCTGCGACTGATCTTGAGAGGGAGAGGGGTGATCCTGCTCGACAGTGAACCAGGGTTCCTCCTCTGGCTTGATTGCAAAGAGCTGTGCGGAAATTTGGCGCGTGTTCGACGGAAGTGGGCGCTTATCCGAGCTCCAGCAGTCGCAAAGCACGATTCGGCAGAACGTATCAGCTGACCCTTCTTTCTCTCCGAAGGCGTGGATCATAGGGCGTACGAAATCATAGAAGGTTGCACAAGGCTCGATGATCACTGCAGAACTTTCGAGGCGGGCCTGTTGGGTCTGGGAACCGTCGAAGGAGCTGCTTGGAAACTCTTCAAGATTGAGAGTGTCATCATCGCAGCTCCGTCGCACTACCTTGGTCTTCGACCTTATGTCAAGCGGACCGTTTCCTCCGACCCACACGTACTCCGCGATGGTGAACTGCAGCATTGGGGGGTGCATGAGTGTGAATGTACCGAATCATGGTCCTTCGTATCAAAGCTGCTACCGCATCAGAGAACCATTAGTGCCAAGCAGGATGAACCTGATTGTGAATGCCGTCCGGAACGACTAGTTTCTTGCCCCCCACGGATGTCTGCATGTTGATGGCAGGGGCAGTGGCTATCTCTGCTCCCTGCCTCGCGTCCGACTCGACCAGCCTTCAAGAAAGTCCCTCGATCCCGGAGCTCGATAATCCTCGGTGCCTTGTAAAGTCAGGAACTTTGACCCGCGTTCTGTCTGGAATCCTAGGGCCTGCAGTGGGGCGGGCCCTTTGCGGCACGGAGCACGGCTCTGCCGCGCACTACGGTGGACTGCCCTGCGGGAAAAGACAATCAGCAAGACCGCAGGAATGCCTGCTTCTGCAGTCGACAGACAAACACGTTCGACAAGGATTCCGGCAATGTCGTGGTGAGTGAGTGCACGCTGACTTTTGTGCTGCTTTGGCTGGTGGGGTGCGATCTCTTATATTTCTGGCGTCATCCAGGCTAGCGCAGGTCGTCTCAGTCTGCTGGGTTCTGCTCTGCGTGGCATGGGTGGTTGCGCACAACGTTGGAATGTGCCAGGAAAAGCACTGTTGGATCCCTGTCACGGTAAGCATCGAATCGAACTGAGTCCTTCCGGAGCCTGTGGGCAAAGCAGCCTGCCCAATTGCTGCAATGCCGTGCCGCGCAAGCGAAATCACCCTGAAGCAAGACAACCCGGGCAGATGGCGGTTTGGTTCTTAGGCGTCACCATGGCAGTCATGCTCACCATGCAAGGCCTTCAGCCAGGGATACAAACGAAGCTGCCTCTGTCGAGTGATGCGCGAGACGGTCCACGCGCAAAGGCCAAAGTTTCTTAGCCGTGACACAAGTTGAGCCACCGTCCAAGCGCGGTGCCGACTATTGTCGATGAACGTCTCACTCGGACGCTGGGCTAAAGCTCCCGCAAGTTTACCATCTTTACATAATTACACTGCCGCGTCAGCATTGGCAGCTCGCGGCGCACGGATCACTTCAGGGCTTCACAGCGCCCGACGCGACTCCGAGCCCAGTCTGCATTCTGCGGTCCGCGTATGCCTGACAACGAGACGTGTCCGCTTAGTACGGGGGGAAGGACGAGACGTGTTCAGTTAGTACGGGGTGAGGGGGGGGGGGATGCCTCGAGGGTACCATTAGCGTGCCACAGAACCCCTTCCACGAAGTTGTACGGCCTGCCGCAGCGGCACCGCACTCAGCCGCAGCGCCACCGCACTCAGTCCACGCTCAGGGTGGGTGCAGCAGTTCAGGGGCACGAAGCCACACACTAAGCACACTACTGACCTGTCTCCGGGAAAGCGGGTGGTTTTGACGCCGCGCGCCCTGAGAATTGACTCGAGGTAACTCTGGCCGAGAAGCGGCTTATCGCACATGCATTGCCCCGAGTCCTCGAGCTGAGCTGCGTCATTGCGCGCAATCGCCCGCGGTGCATCGACCGCATCCTGCGCGCCGCGCCGCGCCTCGAAAATCAGAACCCATGCTTTGCAAGGTGACAGTGCAGCGCGGGAAATCCGGACCTTGAGAGACAACTTGCCATCGATAAGAGACACGACTGTGTTGAGCACACAGCCGATGATGCGTGACCCGCCTGGAGAACCAACCGCAAAGAGCGGCGTGCCGTCGGCGCGCGTGACAATCGTCGGCGTCATTGACGTCCGCGGGCGCTTTCCACCCACCTGGCGCCCTATGGGTCACAGGAAAAAATGGACCCGCAGGCGGATATGTCGCTCCGCAAAGCCTCGTTGCCCAGCCTCGATGCGGGTGGGCGCGCGGACCGTCGCGGCATCCGCGCCGAGCGCCGTGCGCCGCAGTCTCTTCCCACCCTCCTGCCATCAGCCCTGGCCGTCAGTCTCTTCCCACCCTCCTGCCATCAGCCCTGGCCGTGAGAATCTTGCTGCTAGCACAGGGGCGTTGGGGCTGCAGTAGGAGGAGTGGTGGGGGAAATGGAGGGAAGTGGGAGGCAGGGGGGCGAGCAGTGTGGCTGCACGATCCACACCGGGCAGTTGGCGGTGCCCGCCGGGGAGCTGGCATTCCCCAACGCCCCATGCAAGTTGAAATCCGTCATCTCATTGTTGAGCAGAAAGCCGCGTCCTGGAACGACGATCCCAGAGCCTGGCAGCGCCCAGCGCTGAGCTCGCCGCTACACATGCGGAATTGACTGAGATCGCATGGGAGGGGGAAAGGGGGGGGTGGGGTCAGGAGAGTCACCCATATTTTCTTCGATGGTGGTTGTCATCGACACCACGTTTCCCCATCTGTCGGTGATGGACACGTGCGTAGTCCCCCGGTGCCCCCACTCGGGAGACTTGGCGTACACGGAACTCCAGTTGCCGGCAGGCACCCCGGGAGGCACTGGAATCGGCGCTGCCATGAGCGGGCGGGAGAGACTCGCGCGGCGCTCGGCGGCGTACCGCTTGGACGTGAGGCCCTGCAGCTCGCACGCCTCTGGGCGCTCCGGGTTGGGGGTGCAGCCGAGAGGGCAGCCGGCGGCGGGGGCGAAGCGGGCGCACGACTCGTCGTTGTGCCGCAGCGAGAGCGGGGCGTCGATGAAGTCGAGGTCCCCCAGGTACTGCCTCGCGCCGCCGCCGCAGCGCCTCACACACCGCGCCACGGCGCCGCGGCGAAGGCGCGCGAGGGCGCGGAGGCGCGGGCGGGGCGCGCCTGGTTGCGGTCGGCCCACGCGATGTTCTGCGCATCGATGAGGCGGTGCAGGTACTCTGCGCCGTTGTGCGGAAGCGCCGCCATGTCGACCGCCTCCAGGAGGTTCAGCATGGCCGAGAGCGCAAAGCCCCCCGACGACGGCGTGCCCATCCCGAGCACCTGCCCGCCACGCCACAAGCTGCGCGCCTCAGCCACGGCCCGACGCCCGCGCGCTTGGCGAGCGGCTGCAAGGGGGCTGGGCCCTCCGGGCCGGGGGGGGTGGGCGGCGGCGGCGGCGGGAGGCCCACGTGCAGGCCGCGGTACGTGCTGTTGGCCGCGGGGCGCCAGACGGCGCGGTAGCCGGCCAAATCGTCGCGGGTGAGCAGCCCCGCCTTGCCGCGCCACGCCGCGCTCGGGTGCCGGACCGCCGCCACCACTTCCTCCGCGAGCGCGCCCCGGTACAAGTCCTCCACGCCCTGCGCGCGCCCCCACGCGCGTCAGCTGCTGCGCCCGCGCCCGCGCATGCCGTGCGAGCGGCCGCGCGTTGCGCCCGAGATTTGCCCCTCGCCTTGTCCGCAAGATGCTCCAGCGTGGCCGCCAGATCCGGGTTGGACAAGGTCTCCCCGATCGCCACCCGCGGCCCCTGGCGCAGCGCGTCGAGATAGAGCTTAGAGCCCGCTTCGCTGCGCGCAAGGCGGTTCGCGGCGCCCCGGATGCGGCGGTGAAGATGCTCGTACATCGGAAAGCCTGCGGGGACTCGCGGATGTTGACGCATGCGGCGCGGCGGCGGGCCGCAAGTCGAGTCAAACCGGTTTCGACAGCCCACCGGTGCCCGCCGGGTCGCTCAAGCTCAGCGGGGGTAGGGCGTGGGCTCGCCTTGGCGGGCGCGGCTCACGGCGGGCGCGACGGCCTGGGCGAGCGAATACGTTCCTTCCTCGCGCAAGAGCCGATCGATGGCGGCAGGGACGCCCGGCACCCCCACGGCGAGCCCACAGCCCGCAATGTCTGCAACCTTGAGCCTGGCCCGCACGCCGGCGCCCACCTCACACGCGTCAGTGCTGCGGATCACTACGCGGCCATAAAGGGTGCTGCAAGGGAGGGCTCCGCACGTTGCAGCCAGCGGTCCACCTTTGCAATCGCACGGGCCGAGCTGGCACTCTGCATCCTGGGCCCACAAAGGATCGAGTTCAGCCCGGGGAGCTTCACGCCCGCCCCGAGCTGCAAACTTTTAGGGAGCAGGGACGCGGCGGTGCAGAGTCGTCACTGACCGCACAAAAGACGTCGGGGTGGAAAGCAGCCGGCGCCTCTTCACGGCCGTCAAGCGCGCGAAGCTCGCGCGTCGCGGCCTTGTACAGTAGCGTCACGCTCCCTCCCCCGATGCCCGTCGACTGTGGCTGCACTACTGCTAACATGAACTGCGAGCGGGACATACAGGACATCCGCATTCAGCATTTCCATAGATTTGGACCCCGTCAGGCAGCTGCGCGGGGGCGCGAGCAACCTGGATAACAGCCGCAGCGTCAACCGCGTTCCCGCCGTTGCAGAGTACTTGCCACCCTGCCTCTGTCGCGAGATGGTGCGTGGTGCTCACCTGCAGTCAGAAAACGTGTGAACCCCGGAAGAATGCTGTTGTGGGTCGGTTACATTTTGAACATGGGCGGGTGCTCACTGCCCCGGCGACACCGCAGTCGCGACTATCCAACACTGGGCTAGGGCCCGAGTCTCCGGAAGGGCCAACGGATGCCGCCATCCTAACAATAACGACAAGTAGGGCGCTCGAAAAGACTAGAAAAAGTAATCCAATAGCCGTTTTCATCCCGGCGGACGTGTTGCGCTGCCCCGCAGTCCCCTGCGCGTCGGATTCCAGCTGCTCGCCCATCTCCATTGCCGCTACTTCGCCCTCGCAACCCTGACACCAGCGCACAAGTATTTCAGTTCTCAGTGGAATGGAATGCACCTTCATTTCTCAGATGTAGATACAGCGTGTCTACACCTAAGAAATGTCGGGTCCTCTGACCAGAAATTCTGGATCTACACTCTGGTTGCGGATCTAAGCCCATCGAATGGGAACAGAGGGACCTGCAGTAAGTCATCACCACTCTGCGTCCTCTGAGGTTGCCGCGCATCGCTTCGCGTTGTATGCGGATTCGGCACATTTTCCGGTTCTGTGGGTGGCAAGGTGCCACCCATCTGGTTCACGCCGGAAGAAGGGGGTTCGATGCTGAGGGAATCGCTGAGGGGAACTTGTATCATTTTCTCCTGAATTTTCTCCTGATTTTCAGAGTTTCGCATTTTGGAGAACTGTGTTGAGATACCGTATCGACTCCCGTATCGATCGCTCTTATGCCCCCACGGTTCCTGTGACAACTCCACACCGTTGCAACACACTTGCAACTAACAGTTGCAGCCCCACTGCGGCGCGGTGCTCTCGTATACGCTGTAATTCAACGCGCCGGTAATCCACGCAACCGCATCTGGTTTGGATTATTCCCCATTGTCCTCCGCAAGATGCTGCGAGAGGCTTGCAGAGAGTGCAAGTGCATCGTGATCTGCCGGGAGGGGGATTTTCACTGACACGTCCCCTCGAATCGCCTAGTCCCTTTGCAATGATGGGTACGTCGGCCATTGAAGTTGTGTAATGTGCATGCACGAATGCAGTTGATTGCACGCTTGCTCATCAACTAGATTAGCAACAAGTCAAACCAAGTCGCCGCCGTCTGAGCAAACAACCTGCAAAAATTCCTCCTTTCGAACAGACTTCGGTGACACCACCCGCCAAGAGTGTCGGGATGAGCGGCGTTGAGACGCTGCCGTTGTGGATTAACGGAGAGGAGAAGCTTTCGATTTCCACGACTCTGCTCGACGTCAAGGACCCTTCCACTCAGGTTTGTCTTTTCGCCTCTGTCCGCATTCTGTCCAGGACCGGGTCATGCATGACTCATGCGTGCATATCCTTGCAGGAGGTCTTATGCCGAGTTCCATGCGCAACTCAAGATGAGATGGAGGCTATTGTAGAGGTAATCCGCATCACGGAAACTCAAACCGTTTTTCCGACATGTCAAAGCGCTGTTGGGCTGGTCGCTAATGCAGCCTGCCATCGCGGCAGTCCGCCATCGCAGCGGGTAAGAAATGGCGCGAGACACCTGTTCAGCAACGTAATCGCGTTCTCATCAAGCTGCATAGTCTCCTTATCGCTAACCAGTGAGTCCCGCTCCGAATCCCATAGCCGCCGATGCCGACTTGCTGAGTCAAAGGCGTGTCCAGATCGCGCATTGCGGACGTGATCGTAGCCGAAAACGGCAAAACGAAAGTGGATGCAATGGGTGATGTATTTCGAGGCATCGAAGTAGTTGAGCACGCTCTGGCGATGCCCAGCCTTACTATGGGTGAGGCCATGGAACAGATCTCAAGGTAGTTCCTGCCCTGCCGACTGTCGCAAACAGTACGCAAGGGCAAAGAGGGGATTTGATCGCTGAGCATCGTTGTTTGCTGTGCAGCAACATGGATACGCACACAATGCGTCAACCACTTGGGGTAGTGGCTGGGATTGCACCATTCAACTTCCCGGCAATGATTGTGCTCTGGATGCTTCCAATCGCAATCGGCACTGGGAATGCTTTCATTCTCAAGCCTTCTGAACGCGTCCCAGGTCCGCTCAGATCTGACGACGCGTTTGACTGTGATTCCTTCCAGCGTGGTTTGGGTTTGGTGAATGTTTGACTGAAATTGTTTAAGCGTGATTTTGGTTTGGTTGCAAAGCTGATTCGCACGATTGTGCGTCCAGGTGCGGCGCGGATCATTGCGCAGCTGACGGCCGAGGCAGGGCTCCCCAAGGGCGTCTTTTCTCTTCTTCACGGAGGTTTGCGCCGCTGTCCCGGAGCGAAATGAAGACGTTAGTGATTTGAAGCACGCTTACTAAGACTGCGTTTTTCAGGCAAGGAGGCCGTCGACTTTTTGTGCAAGCACCCAGCAATCAAGGCCGTCTCCTTTGTTGGATCCGGGCATGTGGGCAAGATTGTTCACTCTCTGGCTTCAGCCACGGGCAAGCGCGTCCAGTGCAACATGGGTGCCAAGAACCATGCTGTAGTGTTGCCCGACGCCAACGCTGAGCAGGTGACTTCCTCATCCCTCGCACAGAATCAGATGTTTCCGAGTTTAGAATGTCTTTCTAAGCCCCTACTTAGAATGCCCATTCTAATCCCCCCCTGTCTTCGTCCGAGTGCACTGTAAAGTCCTTCCTCGCCATGACAAAAAAACGGCGGTCGTAGGCGCTCAACGGTATTGTCGGTGCCGCGTTCGGTGCAGCGGGCCAGCGATGCATGGCTATCAGCGTCGTCGTGCTTGTCGGCGAAGCGAGTTCCCTGCTGGAACAATTGGTCAAAAAAGCGATAGCGCTCAAGGTCGGGCGCGGAGCTGACCCTTCCACCGAAGTCGGACCCATGATCAGTCCGGAGGCCAAACAACGTGCTCTGAAGATTGTTGCTGAATCGGTCACTCCCAACCTCGCATCGTTCACGCTGGGGTCACTACAAGCAGGTCCGATGAGCTGAACGTCCCCAACGCAGGTTGCTGGTGGTGCCATTCTTTCTCTCGATGGGACTACTGTCGTGGTCCCGGGCTGCGAACAGGGTAACTTTGTTGGACCAACTGTGATCACGGGCGTGACAACCTCGATGCCGTGTTACACGGAAGAGATCTTTGCTCCCGTGCTGTGCGTGATCAACTCCAAATCGCTTGACGATGCCATTTCTCTCGTCAACGCCAGTCCAATGGGTCCACTTCCCATTCCCGCAGCCTCTTGCAAAGGATAGTATCCAGGTTTCATTGCCACTGTTTTGCAGGCAATGGCGTCGCGCTTTTTACCACGAACGGCGGAGCCGCTCGCAAGTTCCAGCATGAGATTGAGGTCGGACAGATCGGAATCAATGTGCCGGTGCCAGTGCCCCTTCCTTTCTTCTCGTGGAGCTCATCCAAGGGCTCTATCGCCGGCGAGCACCACTTCTACGGGAAGTCGGCCGTGGACTTCTACACCCAGATCAAGACGGTTGTTACGCGCTGGGAGCACCGCGATATCGCGTCTGATGCCGGCTCTGTCAACTTCAGCGGCCGCTGATACAAAAGAGCCTGCCTGCGGCTGAAGTTCCTGCGATTAAAGATCCTGCTTTCGCCTCGCAGTGCTGTGTCCCGCTGAGAGATTAAGCTGCAAGATAAGACTCGACGGGAAGATTGTTGTTCCTCCACATTTGCGCAGCGCCTCCAGTCACATGCTGCCACCTTTAAGCCCCCCAGACCCACACTGTCACTATCGGTCGCCGCGCTTCTACAAACAACACCCCTTTGAGAGACAGATACGTTTAATGACAAACAGTCGCAAACCGCAGAGCGAAAAACTGGCGACGGGCGGGGGCCGGGGGACCACTTTGAGCGTACTTT
>Ga0115567_10004019_pt1 | contig 14414 bp, 13 predicted proteins | sample COGITO_mtgs_1204_2_FD_88679 | JGI IMG/M metagenome (GOLD analysis project Ga0115567, IMG submission 88679) | Pelagic marine microbial communities from North Sea - COGITO_mtgs_120412 | ecosystem: Environmental > Aquatic > Marine > Epipelagic | place: Germany:Helgoland, sampling site Kabeltonne... | reverse complement strand
ACGTCATGTCACAGACCCTCTTACACCACTGGCACCAGTCACCCAATAGAAGCCTTAAGAGGTCAAAAAATCTGGCCCTATACGGATTTAAAAGTCCACGACATGGGTGAGGCGCTGGCTGATAGAAGGCTTAATGGTGAAGTCTCATCATCTAAGTGGCGCACACCACCTTTATGGTCCACTGGTTTAATTAAAGTTGTGAACAACCACACTAACTTTTTACATGATGGCAGAGCGCGATCACTTGAAGAAGCCATTTTATGGCATGGCGGTGAAGCTGAAGTCTCTAAACAAATTTTTATGAACTTTAACAAATCAGAACGTAAATTATTGGTTCATTTTATAAAATCAATCTAGCTATAAATTTAATAAAAAACTAAGAACAAAAACAGAAATAAAAATAAAAATAAAAAAGGAACAAGTATGAAAAAAAACATTAGAAAAAAAGCAGCCTCACTAATTACTGCAGCTTTACTGATTTGCTCGGCAGCCTATGCGGACACTATCTCAGATCTCTTTGAAGAATTTAACCGAAGAGACGCTATACTTTTGACACCTCAACAGGCACAAGCCCTCAATTTTTTAAAAGTATTTAAAGGTTTTACATATGAAGTGAGTGACATCATTGAACTAGAGGTTTTTGAAGAGGATTCAAACAGGTTTATCTTTAGGACCAGATCAGGTGACATCTGTCTGGGGCATATAGCAGACGAGCTACTAAGGTGCAAAAACGAAATGGGCATCACAGTGGTCAACTTCACAGGAGATTCTGACTAAAAATTTGATTCTATTTTACTTTTTACAAGTCCCGACAGAGATCTTGAATAAAACTCTGTCAGGCTTAAGTTGCAAATTATGAAAATACTTATCTCTTCACTCTTTTTACTCCTAAGCTCTCAAAGTGCTTATGCAAATAACGACATTCCACATGACTGTTTTAATATGTCTGAAAAAGCCTTGATCTGCCTTTACCAAGGAAACACAGGGCTTGAGCTTTTACCTGATGCAAAACTTCATCAGGTGCAAAGACAAGCTGTTTATTACGGTGATGCACCAGGCTCAGTGGTCCTGGTTAAAAACGCTCAGATTAGAGGCTACACTTACAACGAATGCTGGTCCACAAGCCACAAGCTAGACCGAGATCTCCTGCTTTTTTGTAAGTTTGAGGACAGTCTTCCAAAAGAAATTCCACCTATTATTCTAAACGAAATAGACCATATGAGAACCAAGTGAGACTTGGCTTTATCCCAGTCTCATTCTGCTTTCATCTGCATAAATTAAAGGCCTAAAATCAGCCCTTGTATTGTTCTAAAATCCTCCAAGCTGTAATAAGAAAGTATGCTAAACGAAATCTTTGAGATCACCACCAACACAAGAATACACCTGATCTATTTGATCCCCACTCTTGCGATCTCTCTCTTTTTTGCAAGAAGCTTAAATCTTTTCAGCTTCAAGTACTTTTGGAATGAGTCGAGCAAACTTGATCTCCAGCTTTTTGTAACCAATAGAATTTTTAAATTTTTTCTGATTTTACCTTTTGAGGCCACAGCAGTTTATCAAACTTGTAAATTTGTACTCTCTAGCCCGGACCTTCCAAATTTAGGACTCAACCTTTCATCAAGTTTAACCTTGGTTTTTTACACTCTCGGTCTTTTTGTTTTTGATGATTTCTTAAGATTCATTCAGCATTATTTTATGCATAAGGTCCCTGCTCTTTGGGAAATTCACAAAGTTCACCACTCTGCCCACACACTAAACCCTATGTCTCTTTATAGAGTTCATTTTGTTGAAGTCGGCATTTCATCTCTGCGCAGAATTTTTGGAACCACAGTTCTCACCTGCACAATGTTTGTTTTGAGCACGCAAACAATCTCGGGCTATCAAATAGCAGGCGCTCTAGCTTTTAACTTTGTCTTCAACGTTCTTGGTGGAAATCTAAGGCATTCACACATTCCCCTTTCTTTTGGATTCTTGGAACGTATTTTTATAAGTCCAATGCAACATCAGATCCACCACTCAAAAAACCCTGATCATTTTGATAAAAATTTTGGCGTGGCCTTGTCTATCTGGGACCAAATGTTCAAATCCTGGCACAAAGGCGAGACTTCAAAAACTATAAAAGTTGGGCTTGGTTACTATGAGCGTAACCACAAAAACAATTTGATCTCGAGTCTCTTTGACCCACTAACCAGTGCGGGTAAAAAAATCTACAGACCAAAACTTAAAAAAATTAAACTAAAATCAAAAATCAACAGGCCAGCTGTTCCAGCTGATCATTTCTTAGAACCAACAATACAGCCTTTACTAAGGCAAAAAAACCAAGGAGAACTTCTATGAAGTCTTTTCTCATATTATCGCTTGTACTAAGCCTTGTTTCTTGTGGTGGAGGTTCGAACAATAATGTCCAGCCTTTTTCAACTCCTATTAACTTTTCGGAAAGTAAATTCAACGAGGACCTTGTCAGCAAGTTTGCTATACCTGAAATGAAGAATGTCATTGCGGCTTTAGAGTCTATTAAAGCTAAAACAGAAACCTGTAGCAGTGACTCCGACTTTGAAAACCTCAAGCCCGACTGGGAAAAAGCAGCTTTCGCATACCACAGACTCAAACCAATCGAAGACTCGATTTTAGATAGAGATCCTCAAGTGGTTCTAAAACTTAAAGAGCGTTACTTGGGAGGCGTTTACTCAGTCGCAAATTGCAGACTACAGCAAAATACAGCCAAACAGTCCTTACTGACGAACACATTGGTCTTTGATCCTGCTATCAACAGCCTTGAGTTTTTAATTTATGGCGATCTTGCAAATACAAATTTTTGTAGGGCTAAAGGAAAAGAGGTGGTAAACGACTGGCTCCTCTCAGGAAACAAAAATGAAGACATCTGCAACCACATAAATTTTGTAACAGAAGTTGCACTTACAGAACTAAAAGAAATTAATAAAAACAACGAAGATCTTTATAAAGCTGGTAAGTCTAGTCAGATAATTCCAAAAGATAATCTTCAAACCGCTTACAATAAAATTTCTTTATTCATTGAAGAGGTTCTGATTAGCGATGGAATTGGTTATGCACTTGGCTTATTAGAAACCTGCAACTTTATAGAGGGTCAGACCTGCCCCACAGCAGTAAACCACCTTCCTTCAGAAAAAACTTTCGAAGCTGTCTCTAAAAATCTAGAAGGCATCATGATGGTCTACAATCAACAAACAGAGATGTCTGAAACTCCGCAAGGAAAAGGTCTTTATCAATTTCTACTAGCGAACCAAAAGAGTGAAGTTGCTGATGAGTTTTATTCAAGTTTGATTGAAGCTTATAAAATTTCAACTGCTCTACACGGACAAGATCTTTCAAAAATAGCAGCAGATCTAGCAGGAGTTCAAAATAAGCAACGTTGTCTGGACACAACAGCCGAGAACATGATGGTTCCAGCATGCGCACTTTTTAAAAGTTTTAAAAATCTTAGATATAAACTGCAAGGTGACTTAAGGCTAGCGCTTGAACTTAGTAAAACTATTAAAATCGAAGGCGACAGTGACTAAATTAGTTTTTCCGGTATTTGTTATACTCCTTTTTTCAAGTTCATTAGCTTTTGGAGCTAAAGACTTTAAACTTCAGACAGTTAAGATTCTCGGTAACAATGAAACATACGTAGAGCCCGGTTCAATTTATCAAATTTCAAAAGAAGAACTTAAAAATAAAAAAACCACAAATATTCACGAAGTTTTAAAAGACATTCCAGGTGTGAGCATTCAACAAGAAGACGGTTTTGGCCTCAGACCCAATATTGGACTTAGGGGCACTCACCCACACAGAAGTAAAAAAATAACAATGCTTGAAGACGGTGTTTTATTAGGCCCAGCCCCCTATTCAGCTCCAGCGGCCTACTACTTTCCACTTGTGTCTCGAATTACAGGAGTTGAAGTTTATAAAGGCCCATCATCTGTAAAGTATGGTCCCAATTCTATCGGTGGCGCTATAAACTTTCTGACCAGAGATTTTAGTGAAAAACAAAAAGCAGAGATTGACTACTCCTATGGAAGTTACGACACACATAAATTGAACACCTGGTACTCTGGAGGTTCAAAAAGCTTTAATTGGCTTGCAGAGTATAACCGCGCAAGTTCCGATGGTTTTAAAGATCTTCCAAGAGGTGGAAACACTGGTTTTGAAAAAAATGATGTTCTCTTAAAAGGGCGCTATAAATTTAACACTGCAAAAGAGCGTACCCTTGATTTTAAAGTTTCATGGTCAGACGAAGTCTCAAACGAAACCTATATGGGTCTGACTGGTGATGACTTTGGTAGAGAGCCCTATGCAAGGTATGAGTCCACCAGCACTGACAGGTTAAATTGGGAACACAAAGAGTATAAAATTAAATACTTTAACGAGTGGACTGAAAATGTTTTTTCTGACCTTACTCTTTATAGAAATGAGTTTTCTAGAAACTGGGACAAACTCAACGGCTTTGCCGACACCAGCATTGATTTAAGAGATGTTTTTCTGTCCCCCACGGGTCAAAATGAAGATTTTTTAGCAGTGCTTAAAGGTCAAAAAGACTCAAGCCCCTCTGAAAAACTTAGGTTCGGCATCAATCAAAGGGATTACATCTCTCAAGGAATCTCATTTGAGACAAGAGTCACAACACTCAACTCCAAAGGCAGATCTAACAATTTAGACATTGGCCTACTTCTTCACAATGATGAAATTGAAAGGTCTCACCTCTTGCAGGATGCAGACATGATTGGTGGAAGGCTTTCTAAGGACGCCGCCTTTGTTGACCCGGACAATTCAAATATAGACTCTACAAAGGCTTTAAGACTTTTTTTAGTAGACACTTTTGAAACTGAAAAGTGGCTCATAAGGCTTGGCGGTCGTTTTGAACGCGTTGAAAACAAACGGTTTGACACGGCCACTAACCTTGAAAAGAACACCGACACGGAAGAGTTTTTTGTGCCTGGCGCAGGGGTTTCTTATAAGATTAATTCTAAGAACCTTGTTTTCGTTGGAGCAAACAAAGGCTATACGCTGCCTGGCCCTGGACAAGACAGCAGCATTTTACCCGAAGAGTCTATGAACTATGAGCTTGGTTACCGCTACAGGGGCGCCTACTCGTTTGAACTTATTGGTTTTTACAGCGACTACAGAAACCTACTCGGAGCTTGTAGCTTTTCAACAGGTTGCACATCTGGCGAGTTGGATGTTCAGTTTAATGGCGGTGAAGCTAAAATTTTTGGCGCAGAGTTTTTGGCAGGTACAGAAATGGCCTACAAAGATTTTTCTTTTCCACTAAGACTTAGTGCCACCTACACCAATGCCACTTTCAACTCCAACTTCATCTCCACAAACAGAGAATGGGGTGGAAGCGCTGCCAATCCACTACCTATTAATATCGGTGATCCCCTGCCCTACATTCCTGAGCTAATGGCGTCCCTTACAGTCGGTCTGAAGTTTAAAAGAATAACTTCTAATCTATTCTACAACTATAAATCTAGTATATTTGATCAAGCCGCATCTAGTGGGCAGTTTGAAATCTCGTCATTTTCTACTGTTAATCTAAACACTAGATACCAGGTCGACAAAAAACTCGGTCTGTATCTCAATGTAGAAAACCTGCTAGGCAATGAATACATTTCGTCTGTTAGACCATTTGGCCTTAGGCCCGGCGCCCCCCGCTGGGTCAGCCTAGGTGCGGCTTATACGTTTTAGGTGCCAGGTAACATACGGCGTGCATGATGTTTTTAGTGCTTAACGCGATTGATGACTCGTATAGAATTGTTCTAGCTATTAGCAAGTATCTTCTGAAGTTCATTTTCAAGTAGACTTTCATTTTTTTATGTTCACATAATTAAGCTATTAAAAACTTCTCAAGAACTCGAAATGGTGATCAGTAATGAAAGAAAGTAGCAAAATGATAAAAAAATATGGTTTTGGAAGACTTTCATAAAAGCGTTCGGAAGCACTTATATTATTGCAAAGATTATGAACCATTAACAAAGTTTATAATTTAGCCAAGATTTTAGTTATCACCGTGAAGACTAAATGATGCTTCACACTGCAATATGTTACCTGGTACTTCAGAATTTAAAGCCTATACTCTATTGGCACAACAATAGAAATTCTACCGGCCACCATAGCGGTCTTGGGGGGGCTTTTCACTTTTGTGATTCCTTCGATAAGTTCAAAGGCAGAGGCGTTGAGTCTTTTGTAGTCAGACTTTTTTTCAATAGAGACATTACTCACCTCACCACTTGCTAAAACATCAAACTTCACGACCACTTCGCCAGTTTGTCTTAAGCGTTTTGCTGCGTAGGGGTAAACCTGTCGTGCTTGAATTTTGTTTTTTAAAGATTTCAAGAAGGCTTTCATTTCAGGAGAAAGGTTGCTTAAAGATTTAAGGTCCTCAAGCCTCACCTGTCTGACCACCTTAACTTCTTCTTCTGGCTTTTCAATTTTTTCGCCTTCATCAGCGACAATCTTTTTTTCTTTGATGATTTTTTTAATATGCTTTTTTAACTCTTTCCTAATCTCTTCAGGCTGAGCTGAAAAAAGAACCTCTACAGATCCTTGAGCCGGGTCCATCAAAGATATTTTTTGATGTGAGTCGAAGGCTCCACTAAACGCCAACCCGGCAGCCAACACCGAATGAACTCCTATAGAGCCTAAGATGTATTTTGATGGGATTAAGTCTAATAACATAAGACCATTTTTACCAGAACAGCTCTGCTTTGAGAAGAGCAGCACAGATGATAAGTTTTTTGGTTTTCATTTAGACCTGACTTTAGTGATCATCAAAAGCCATGTGGCCCTCTTATACTTGAAGGCATCTCTTAAAACTCCTAGAAGGTGGAAGACAACAAAAGCTGCTAGTGCCCATGAAAAAGCCTCGTGAAGCCTCTCTAACCACTCCTCTCCCCAGAACCTATCTAGACTCATCATCCATCCACTCACAGCCAGCAGAGCCACCAGGACCCAGATTATGTTGTGAACTGTAAACGCCAGGTAGGGATGATCAGAAACAAGGTCCAGCCCCCCTTCTCTACTTTTTTTAACAAAAGCTAAGATCTGCTGAACTAAAGCCACTCCAAAAGCAAAATACCCCACATATCTGTGCGGGGCATCTCCATTTTCTAAAACAAACCAAACTGCCAAAACTGAAAACGCGAGACTCCAGTGGAGTGCTTTTTCAGTAACCGTTCTGGTTACGGTCTTTTTTTTCAAATTAAAATTTTCTCGTTTTCACAATTTTAGCTGTGACAGGGTGAAAGTAAATCTCTACTTTTTTAGAGTCTTTGTCCCAACCGTAAATTTCGTAACAATTACCAGATGTGACTTTAAATTTTTTAATTTTATAACCCTGTTTTTTTAAATCTTTTTGAAAGCTGTCTTTGTTCATCCAAGTTTTTTTATCAGAGTCTGTGCATTTTGGTCCTGCAAAAGCAGTTGCAGATATAAGTGTTAGCGCTGAAAAGATGATCATTAGTTTTTTCATAGTACTACCTTTTGTTTTTTTATAAGTATCCCACTTCCTCAAAAAGTCTTTTAGCGTTTTCGTGTTGTAAACCCAAAACAGACCAATTCACTTGATCTGTTTCAAAAAGACCCCAATCTTTTATCAATGTTTCAGGCAAAAGGTCTTTTTTAGCGGGGTAGTCGCCGTGGCTATTTGACAAATGCAGCTGCGATTTGTCAGACAAGATAAAATCAATAAAGGCGCTGGCGCCCTCTACATTTTGCGAATAAGCACCTACACCAATTCCGATTCCGTTCATATGAACTCCACCAGAACCTTGCTGTGCAAAAGTGATAGCAACAGGAAAACTAGGATCGTTGATTAGCTTTCCTGTAAGGTAATATGAATTCACAACTCCCACATCACAAGTGCCATCAGCTATAGCGTCCAAGACCTCTCTATCGTTTCTGGTTGGAGCTATAGGGTTTAAATTTTCAACCCAGCCAGCCACAAGATTTTTTGCTGACTCATAGCCCATGTTTTCTATAAGTGATGAGACAAGTGCCACATTGTAGCTGCTGTTTGATGTGCGCAAGCAAAGTTTACCCTTAAAGCGCTCATCTGCTAACTGGGTATAGTTTTTAACGTCCGCTGCAATCTTGTTAACACTATTGTAAACAATGGTTCTTGGTCTAAGGGTTACTGCGGTCCATAGGTTTTCAGGGTGTCTCATTGGTGCATCAACAGAAGCCTCTGGAACTTGACCGGTGTAGGCCTGGAACATTTCTCTGTCAGTCAGTTCATTTAAATAAACCATATCTTTTACAAGAATAAGGTCCGCTAGAGTGTTCTCGCCTTCAGCTTCAAGTCTATCTAGTAGATCAGGATAATCTTGGCTTAGGATGTTGATTTTAACGCCTGTATTAGCCTCGAACTCACTAGCGAGAGGCTGTAAAATCTCTACTGATCTGTCTGTGTAGATGTTTAAATCAGCTTGGGCAACGGCACCAAAAAATATCAAAATCAGAAATATTAATTTCATTTGTTTCTCCTTGTTGTTTGATTCTAAGTATCAACAAGGAGAGGTTAGAGGCAAAACAATAGGCACAAACTGCTTTAATTTGTTTTTGATGACTCTTAAAAGCCCGCCAATTGAAAGTCATTTGATCAGCCTCCAAATTTAAGGAGTGCTGATTTAATTTTTTATTTTAGATCGAAGGCTCAGTGCAAGTTCCTTCAAACAAAAGAACCTCACCTGTAGTGCTGTCAGTCATTTCAAGACTGCCATTGTTCAAGTCTACAACAACATCAACTAAGTAACCTATATTTGTCATCTTGCCCACATAGATTCCTGAATCAACATCGTCAGTTGAAATTAAGCTTATAAAAGACATTTCGCTGCCGAAATCAGGGAAGCTGTAAAGCAGCTGCATAGTTTCAGAAGGGCCAAATAAACCCGCTGTGTACAATGAAACCTTAATGGGCCCTAATGTGCTCTCTGCACTACTTAAAACACAGTTCGAAACTGGCCCAAAGTAAAGAGCATCTTTTGTTTCAGCGCTCACTGCTACAGATGAAACAAGTAGTGCTAATGAAATGATAAGTTTTTTCATATAATCTCCTTATAATAGTTTGTTAAAAGTCTCGTTTAGTTACTGATGACAGCTGCTGTCAGCTGTAAAAACCTTAAATTTCTGTAAGAGAACATATAAGACTAGAGCCTTATACCGCCTAAAAAATAATCAATTTATTGCTTTTCTAATTGCTAACACAGCACAGAAAGTCTTTATAAGAACCCAGCCTGCTCTAGACTTAACACTCTACTCAATCTCAACTTTTTAAAGAGAGCTTAAATGAAGTCCAGTCCACTGTTTTTTTCCATCCTGTGCCTTTTAATTTTTACATCATCTTGTTCTAAAAAAACAACGGTCGTTAATAAACGTAGCCAAATGATTCGAGAAAATGCAGCAAGTTTAAGTGAAGAGACCGCTAAAGAAAGAAAACTCGCTCTTTCAAATATAAAATACCTTTTTGAAATAGACCTCAGGTCTGTCGCCACGAGCGAAACCTTTGAAGGAAAATCAAATTTAGATTTTGATTTTGACGACAGCGCTTTCCATTCGAAAATTCTCACTCTAGATTTTGAAGATGGTGAAGTTCTAAGTCTGATGGTGAATGGAAAAAAAGCTGACCACGCATACAACAAACATTTCATAAGCATTGACAAAAGCCTTTTAACAAAAGGAAGAAACAAAATTGTTGTTTCTTTTTCAAGAGGTTACAGCAAAACCGGAAGTGGTCTTTACAGATTTAAGGACTCCACCGATGGCACAACTTATGTCTACACTGATTTCGAACCCTATGATGCAAATCAATTTGCACCAATGTTTGATCAGCCAAATTTAAAAGCCACTTACAGTCTAAATGTGCAAGCCCCAAAAGCTTGGACTGTGATCACGTCTGTTAGAGAGCAGCTTGTTACTGATGAGGGCCTAAGCAAATCTTGGTCTTTTCCAAAATCTCAAAAATTTTCGACCTACTTAATTTCGCTTCACGGCGGGCCATACAAAGTTTGGTCTGACAAAATAAAACTTAAATCTAAAGAAATTGAACTGCGTCTTTTTGCAAGACAATCCCTTTCAAAATTTGTGAAACCTAATTTTTGGTTTAGAATTACGAAACAAGGTTTTAACTTTTTTGAACAGTATTTTTCAACTGAATACCCTTACACTAAATACGATCAAGTGCTCGTACCAGATTTCAATTCAGGTGCTATGGAAAATGTTGCTGCTGTAACATTTAATGAACTCTATGTAAGCCGTGAAAAAATGGCACCAAGAAATCAAAGAAGACGCTTAGCGAATGTTATCTTTCATGAAATGGCACACATGTGGTTTGGAAATTTTGTGACTATGGACTGGTGGAATGATCTCTGGCTTAATGAAAGTTTTGCGACTTTTATGGCCAACACAGGTTTATATTACAACACTGAGTACACCGAAATTTGGACAACTTTTAACACCAGAACCAAACAATGGGCCTACGCTGAAGACAGATGGAGGACAACTCACCCTATTGAAGCCAGTATTCCTTCAACTAGTGAAGCCACAGCAAATTTTGATGGAATCACTTACGGCAAAGGAGCGTCAGCCTTAAAGCAACTTGTTTTTTTGATTGGCGAAGAAAATTTTAAAAAAGGTCTAGCTGATTACTTCAAAACGTACGCAGAGCAAAACACTCTAAGAAAAAACTTTATAGACTCCCTTCAAAAGCACACTAAAGAAGATTTAGAGTCTTGGACCAGTGAGTGGCTTCAAACTAAGGGTCTTAATTCTTTAGATACAAAAATTAAATGTGAGAACAATAAACTAGGTTCTATCGACTTTTCTCAAGGAGTTGTCAGTGGCCAAAAAAGCCTTAGAACCCACAAACTTAAACTTGCACTTTGGCTTAGTTCCAACCCTCAGTCTCCAGATGAAACTGTCGAACTTAAAATTTCAGGTAAAAACACAGTCTGGACTCCAGACAAAGAGATGCCCTGCCCTAAAGCAGTTTTTCCAAATTGGGAAGACCACGCTTTTATACAAGTTAACCTTGATGAAAAAAGTCTAGATTACTTTGGAAAGTATATTAACCGGACCGATTCAAGCCTTATGAAGGCTCAGTTTTGGTCCATCACTCGAACAATGCTTATGCTTGGCAACTTTAGCCCTGAAAGAGTCTTGCCCCTTATAACAAAGCACCTTCCTAGTGAACAAGATGCTGATGCCATCACAACAATCCTTATGCTTGCAGCTCCCGACAAGTCTGTTTTTTATTACTACGCAGATCAAAAAAGAGCCAAGATCGAACAATCCCAGCTTTCCAAACTTTTAAAAAACCTTGTTGTTAAAGCGAACAAGCTTGATGCAAAAAAAGCACTTTTTGACAACTGGATTTACCACACTTACGAGAATTCACCTTCTGAGCTCATCTCCTGCTTAGAAAAGACTTGTGAATTTAAAGCAGGTTTTGAAATTGATCCAGACCGAAAATGGCTTCTTGCACAAGCGCTCGCTGCAATAAAAAACAAAAAAACAAAATCTCTAATCAAAAAACTTTCTAAAACAGACAAATCAAGAAGGGGCGAACTTAGCCGTGTTGTCGCTGAAGCCTCTTTATCTAATAACAAACCTACTCTTTTAAAAAAAGCACTCGACCCAGTCACAGATCTCTCACTTAAAAAAAGAACCTCAATTCTTTCAGGGCTAGTTCCAGAATCTCAAAGGGCAGAAAACTTTTATTTCTTAGAAAGTTCTTTTTATGAAAACATTGACAAAATTTCAGACTTGCCCAGAAGGGTTCAAGTGACTTTTGCAAAATATTTTCAACCCTTTTACTGCGGAGATTTTAAAGAAGAAAGAACCTTGAGCGAAAAAAACATTGATGAATCAAATTGGAATTTTTCTGTTAAAAAAGTTCTCTATCAAGGTTTAGACAGTGAAGAGCGTTGTCTGAAAATCAAAAAACTCTCAACAGATAAGAAGGCCTAAATTGTCTCGTCCTAAGCTTGTGATATTTGACTGCGATGGTGTGCTAGTTGATAGTGAGACCATCGCAAACCAAATTTTAGTGGACTACATCAATGAGTTTGGCACTACACTCTGCTTAGAAGACGCTTTAGAACTTTTTAGAGGTGGCACCTTATCTGACTGCATAACTCATGTACAAAATGAATACGACATCACATTGCCAGATGAGTTTGCATTAAATTTTAGACAACGCATGAAACTTGAGTTTGAAAAAGATTTGAAAGCTGTTGAAGGGATCAAAGAGCTTCTTGAAGCTTTAAATCAAAAAGTCTGTGTGGCCTCCAATGGGCCCTCTGAAAAAATAGACACCACCCTAAAAGTGACAGGCTTAAAAAAGTATTTTGGAGAAAATATTTTTTCAGCATACCAAATCAAAAAATGGAAACCTGATCCGGCTCTTTTTTTGCATGCAGCTGCAAAAATGGGGGTCACTCCTGAAGACGCCGTTGTTATAGAAGACAGCCCAAGGGGGGTCAGAGCTGCCACACTTGCTGGAATGCGTTCCTACGGTTATGATGTCTACGGCAAAACTGAAGAACTCAAAAGTGAAGGCGCTACAGTCTTTAAAAAAATGACTGATTTAATTGAGGTTCTCAAATGAATCATTTATTTTTAACTGGCCTTTTAATTTTTATAAGCATAAATGCTGACGCTAGAACTAGAAAAAAGACCTATTCGGGTGGTCTTGATCTAACGACTTATACATTTTCTGAAAAAAGCAATTCAGACAATCTTGGAAGTGAATCTGTACTTGAAGGTACATTTTATTTAAAATATCAAAAAAAAATCAGTAGAAATGTCGGTTTAATCCTCGACCCCTACTTAGATTTTTCTGAGTACCAAAATTCCAATGGCAACAAAGTCTACCTAAGAGCTAAAAATACTGGGCTTTTTTTAAAGCACAAACGCACAACTTTTACAGCAGGCTTTCTATCTCACTCATTTGGTCTCTCCCAGCTCTTTAGCCCTCTCAATTTTGTAGACACGGCCTCATATTGGTCACCACTTGCAGCCCAAACAATCTCAAGCCCTACCTTAAGGGCCATGTACAAAACCAATAAAGTACGCGCCTTTATCTCTTGGCTTCCTAAAAGATTTGAAAATATTTATCCCGGCAACGACAGCTCATGGTTTCCACGCAAAGCACCTGGACAGCTTGTGTCCGAAGGAAAAACTTTTCTTTTCCCCGACCCTGTAAACTATCAAATCGGAGAAAAGCAAGATATTGATGGCGCTCTAACAGACAATATAGTGGCGGGTCTTAGGCTTAAGCAGGGCCCTTTGCTTTCTCAATTTTTGTATTACCGCGGTGTAGATTCTGACCCCACTGTAGATTTGAATTTAAACTTAACAACTGTTGATGCCACTCCGGGTAGTGAAGTTTTGCAGGTTGAAAACCCAGTGAGGGCTGTTCCCGTCTATCAAACTGTTGAAAGGATGGGAGTGAGTCTGCGCTACACACTTCCTATTAAGTGGCGGCTTTTGTATGAAGGCAACGTCTCAAAAGGGATTGCTAACGACAGGCAGGGCTACAGAGAGAGTCAGACACACACTGGCGGATTAGAATGGGGAGTTCCACTGGGGAAAACACTTTTATTAGGTGTTTTTCAAGTCTATAGATCTAGAAATTCCAATTCGTCTTCTTTGGGCTTTGTTTCTCCCTTTAGAAAAGCTTATCTAATAGGTGCCAGCTGGGATTACAAAAAACTATCTTTATCGGGTGGATACTTTCGAAGTCAGTCTCTTGAGATCACTTTAAAAACTCTAGCCATGTCTTATAAAGTTAAAAGGAATTTAAAGATTTCATTTAATGGAACCTTTATCACAGGGGAACTGGCTGAGCTTTTAAGTGGTGTGCTTGATTTAGACACTTTAGGTTTAAAGGCCTCTTATACTTTTTAGCTTTTATTTTTTAGTTTTGATCACTTTTATCGAGCGCTTTGTTCAGTGACACACCTATAAAGGTGCTCCTATCCGAATGATACAGCTTAGCTCTCTTGATGTAGTCCCCCAGGCCCAGATCAGTCCATGAGTAATCAAAGTTTGTTTTCTTTAAGGCGCTTTTGATTCTTGGAACAATCACTGCCATCCACGGCCTGCCATTCACCCTGGACTTTCTCCAATTTTTCATTTCACTGTCCCAGCGAAACCCTGCTGTTAAATCTGGGTTGGTTATGCCTAAAGAAATCCCTCTATCTGTAAAGTCTAGATTTAAATCGGCAGCCATTCTACCACCAAAATTGATATATGGGTAGTGAGCTCCTCTGCTGTTTAAAAAATCCATATCTATGTGGTGATTTCCACTAAGTCTGTATTTAAAATTTGGACCAGACGACTGGAGCACAAGATTTTTAGTGCCGATTCTAACCTTTGCTGAAAAATTTGAAGATTTT
>Ga0115567_10004018_pt1 | contig 14417 bp, 10 predicted proteins | sample COGITO_mtgs_1204_2_FD_88679 | JGI IMG/M metagenome (GOLD analysis project Ga0115567, IMG submission 88679) | Pelagic marine microbial communities from North Sea - COGITO_mtgs_120412 | ecosystem: Environmental > Aquatic > Marine > Epipelagic | place: Germany:Helgoland, sampling site Kabeltonne... | reverse complement strand
GGGCATGTTGTTGTTTTGTGTTTGACTAGGCATACCAGAATAAGCTGTCCAAAAACTGTCTAGCATTGCTTCTACCTGAGATTGGTCGGTGTCACTTAAGTTTGTCCAGTCAAGGTAGTAGGCACGAAGCTTGTCTTGTTTGACCACTCCATTATGCCCAGCCTCCCAAGGATCGCGGCGAATACAGCTGCAATGTATTTGCAGCAACCCCGTTTTATTTTGAAGCCATTGGTCACCTAACTGATATAAAGCATTAAACAGGATAAAGTGACTCTGGAATAACGATAATGGGTCACGCAATGCGTCTGCGGAAAACAACTCATAGGGCGGGGATTTTAACCGGTTAAATAATTCAAATTCAGACAGACCATCACTATTATTTAGCAGAATATCTTGCAAAATGGGTTGCAGTGGTGCCCAACTGCTAGGCGTGTGTGACATGTTATAAATCCATGCTGGTGGCTTGTAAAGTTGTCATATGGTTTAGTAATTTGTTGTTCACTATGCTTTCACTCAGCTTTAGCCTTTTTTGATTGGGCCGTATTTATGCCTAAAAAATTAAATTAACAGACCTAAAATAAAAATTAAAGGTTCGCAGTCACTTTAACAACTGTGACTTTTGGCAAAAGGTGGCATCTTACTAATTATCTACTATTCACTGCTTAATCGAGCCACTCAGTTTTCCTTTTCTCTGTGATGATTTTCGCTCTGAACACCTGTGGTGAATATATAGTCTTTTGCTCTTGTATTTATTTTAACGCGAGCTATTATCAGTATCATATTTCGAGGAAATCATGTTCATAAATAGTCACATCAACATCATTAAGAGTAATTTACTTACCTTGCCAAATTAAGCCGAGCGTAGTCCTTACGCTCGGCTAATTCCCCCTGTTTTTTCATTTGTTTTAGTATTCTGTTCGGTTGGAGATTAAGCCGTGCTTATGCGTATTTTCAGGTATTGCAAAACCTTAATTTGTCCTACTAATTCTATATTTCAAGAGGCCAGTTACCGGATCTTATTAGATCCGATTTCACTGTGTTTGTTACTGAATCGTCTTGAGACTTGCAATAGCCAAACTTCGCGTTTGGAGAATCGTGTTCGAATTGGAAGTACAGTGCTACTGAGAAACGAGTCTACTTTCGAATATTTAACATTACGATTAGTTAAAGATGAAAAAGCCTATCCGTCAAAGGGCGTTGTGTCATTTATTTCAGTAATAGGCGTCGCGCTATTAGGGCTACGCTGTGGTGATGTGGTCCAGATAAAAACTTCAGAAGGTGAGTGTGAGTGGCAGATTTTTACCGTAAGTCACAACGAGAAAAAGATAATTATTTAAGCTTTTAAACATGACCAGAAGGAGGGTAGGGCCTTGGAGTAATCAATCTTTGAAAAAGTAATTATGCAATTAAACGTATTAAATTTTTTAGAAGAAGGTGAACTCATGTACAGAGAAAAAGATAAGAAAAAGCCACAAAACTCGTTAAAAGAAAAACGCAGAAAGCGTAAAGATAAACAAAAATAGCCAATTACGTAGAGGGGCTCAGTTGAGTCCCTTTTTTTATATCAAAATACAAGAGTGAGATTATGGAAAAGCAACCCGATATCATTATTTCAACTGCTGATTTAGCAGAATTAGAATATCAACTTGAACGCTCAAGATTACCTGAAGAGTTTATTCGCTCAATCGAAAATGAGTTAGACCGAGCAACAGTCGTCGCCAGTAAAGACTTGCCAGTAGATGTTGTAGCTATTGGAAGTCAGGTCACATTTAATATTCTGGATACTCAGAGAACATTCACCAAAACCTTATGTTTGCCAGATGACACAGTTAAATTCGAAGACAGTATCTCCGTGTTTGCACCAATAGGCGCTGCGCTAATTGGATTAAGAACAGGTCAGTGTATTAAATGGCAAACACAGCGTGGTCAGCAATCAGTGGAAATTGTCAAAGTGAATGGCAAGTCGCGGTAGTTTTGTGCAAACAAAAACCATATCGGATCAAACAGAGATACGCAGCTGGGTGAATATCGCCGGTTTTCGCCGAGTTGCTGATCTAATAAGGAGTTGTTTAATGCAATGTTCCTTGTCGTATGTGATGAAACGTATTTTTCTTTTCCGAGCGAATTATTAATACAGTTAATCTTTTGTTTAATTTAACCTACTAATTCAAACCTCTGATACTTAACAATACATAATGATGCTTGGTAGTTGCTGCCATTATTGGGTCTAATAATGGTTAATCCGAATTTAGGGTAGATAGGTGATATGGGTATAATTGGAGCAAAGACTATGCAAGTTACTTTTATAGAGACTGAAATTCCAGAGCCAGGCACACTGCAAGAAGTGGCTTCGGGCATCTTTTGGTTGCGTATGCCATTGCCCTTTGATCTTGACCATATCAACTTATATTTGCTTGAAGACAATCAAAATGGGCAAGACGGCTACGCGTTGATCGATACCGGCATTGGTACCCGCAAAACAGAACAGCTATGGGATACCTTGCTTGATACCTTGGATAAGCCTATTACAAAAGTGATAGTGACCCATTTGCATCCTGACCATATTGGTATGGCTGGGTATTTGGTTGATAAGTTTCGTGTACCGCTGTATATGAGCCAAGCAGAATATTTTACCGCTCGAGCTTTATCAGGCGGTGCTCGCGGCGCATCTGATTGGCAAGATGACGACTATCTAGTGCGCTGTGGTATGTCTGCAGAATACGTGGCGAATGCAAAACAAAATCGAAAAAATAATAAAGGTATGGGGCAAATTGTTCGGCCTATTCCGCTGCAGTTTTATCGTTTGCAAGCAGGTGATAATTTTGCCATAGGCAAGCATGAATGGCAGGTCTACATTGGCCGCGGTCATTCACCAGAGCATGTCTGTCTATTTAATGCAGAGACTAATATTTTGATATCTGGGGATCACGTTTTACCGGGTATTTCGCCGAATATTGGTGTGTATAGTACCGAACCAGATGCGAATTCACTGAAGTTGTATTTAGACACACTGCCACAATTTACCCAGTTGCCAGAAGATACCTTAGTCTTACCTTCCCATAAACAACCGTTTTATGGTTTACACAGCAGAGTGAATGAGCTTATTAGTCACCATCATGCCCATTTAGATAGCCTTAGAGTTTTTTGCGAGCATGGTAAAACCATTGAGCAATGTTTACCTGTGCTGTTTAAACGTAAATTATCCCCGCAGAACATGTTTTTTGCTATTGCAGAAGCATTTGCTCATCTTAATTATTTATACTTTGAGGGCGAATTTAGTCGCGAAATAAATGGCGATGGGCAATTTATTTTCACTCTAAGGTAAGTGTTCATCAACAATAGCCAAGTAACATTAAAGCTCAACTTCAAAGCAGCTTTCATTTTTATTACCGAGCTTTGATCCATATCAATATGGGTAGGCTACCAATAGATTAAGTTTCTTCATGCTGCACATTATGTGAAATGAGATGTGAGATGGCTATGAAGGCAAACTTATTGGATCCACGCAAGGTTAGTTCAGACGATTTCCCATCAGGAGGGACGGCCAAGGCGCAACTACATTTTCTACTCAATTATGCAGTATTAGCTCCATCAGGACACAATGCCCAACCTTGGTTATTTCGCCTGACAGATGAGGGAGTAGAGCTGGTTTTTAATCGCAGTCGAGCCTTATCTATTGTTGATCCTGACAACCGAGAAATGCTCATCAGTTGTGGTGCTGCCTTAGGTAACTTAGAAGTGGCTGCACGCTATTTTGGTTATCAGGCAAATATTCAGCTTGGCAGTTTTCAAGAGAACCCCGACTCTTTGGCAAGAGTCACACTTCGCAAAGCAACATTACCTAAGGCAAATGACATTGCACTGTTTGAGGCCATTACCCAACGCCAAACAAATCGAAGTCCTTTCACCTCTGAAATATTATCTGAAGAGATACTTAGTCAATGTGTTGAAGCAGTTGCTGCATATGCTGTGGAATTTTCTTATTGTAGTGATGAGAAAACAAAATCGGAAATTGCAAAATTAACCATGTTGGCAGATAAACATCAGTACTCAAAACCTTGGTTTAGAGTTGAGCTAGCTTCGTGGATGCATTCAAATAAAACAGATGGAAAAGACGGGATGTCAGCTTATCGTTATGGTTTACCTGATTTTTTCACACCTATTGCTAGTTTTATGATTAGAACCTTTAATTTGGGTAACCGAGTGGCTCTAAGCAATAAAAGAAAGATTGAAGCTGGTTCACCTGTTCTAGGTGTGTTCGCCACTCAATCAGATCAACAAAATGACTGGGTTAATACCGGCAGGGCCTTGGCTCATGTGTTATTGGTATTAACCTCTGTGGGATTTAGTGCCTCTTATCTGAATCAATCCATTGAAATTGATTTGTTTCGAAGACGACTGCGCAGAGAGTTTGATGCCTTAGCCTATCCACAACTTATGCTTAGAATTGGTCGCGCAGACACCGCAGGGTTTTCTGTTAGGCGCTCAGTTGATGATTGCCTAATTGATTAAAAATTGTCTAAATACCTTTTGCTTGATCCACATCAATTAGCCTCTGCCTGATCCCGCGATACTTAGCTTTAATAACTAAAAAAAGAGGTTCACCCTGTGAAAATACCACTGATAAAAAGTACGTTTTGGCTATTGCTACTGGCTGGGATTTCAAGCGTATATGCTCAAGATAAAAATTTAGTCACCGAGCAGGCCATATTAAGTGCCCCACCTATGGTGCCACCGCCAATTACCCGAGATTACAGTGCAAAAGTGGTGATCAATCTAGAAACGAGAGAGCAAGTTGGCTCTATCGCTGATGGGGTTGATTATGTATTTTGGTCATTTGGGGAAACCGTTCCTGGTAGTTTTATGCGCGTTAGAAAGGGCGACGAAATTGAATTTCATCTATCCAACCATCCCAGCTCAAAAATGCCTCATAACATTGACCTACATGCAGTAACTGGCCCAGGAGGTGGAGCCGTATCCTCATTTACCGCACCAGGACACACCTCTACCTTTAGCTTCACTGCACTTAATCCGGGCTTATATATTTATCACTGTGCTACAGCCCCTGTGGGAATGCATATTGCCAATGGCATGTACGGCCTTATTTTGGTTGAACCTGAAGGTGGTCTGCCAAAAGTTGATAGAGAGTATTATGTAGTACAAGGTGATTTTTATACCAAAGGTGAATATGGAGAAGCCGGTCTGCAGTCTTTTGATATGGAAAAAGCGATAGATGAAGATGCTGACTATGTCGTGTTTAACGGTTCAGTGGGTAGCACTACCAACGAAAATGCGTTAACTGCCAATGTAGGTGAAACGGTGCGTTTATATGTGGGTAACGGCGGCCCTAATTTGGTCTCTTCTTTCCATGTTATCGGCGAGATATTCGATACTGTATATGTTGAAGGAGGCGACTTAAAAAATCATAACGTGCAAACCACCTTAATCCCTGCAGGTGGCGCCGCTATTGTGGAGTTTAAAGTCGATGTGCCTGGCACTTTTATCATTGTTGATCACTCTATTTTTAGAGCCTTTAATAAAGGTGCTTTAGCTATGCTTAATGTGGAAGGGCCTGAAGAACCAGCCATTTACTCAGGCAAACAAGCCGACAATGTTTATTTACCAGAAGGTTCAGCTATTCAAACTTTGGATGAAGATTACATTGTGGCCACAGCTAAAACAAAAGAAGAACAAATACGCTTTGGTCAACGAGTTTACGAAGCAAATTGTCTAGCTTGTCATCAAGCCAAAGGACAAGGTATTCCTGGCGCTTTCCCACCATTAGCAAAATCTGATTATTTGAACGCTAATCCTTTGTTAGGAGTTGACGCCATAATGAAAGGCTTGTCTGGACCAATCAAAGTTAATGGGACCAATTACGACGGTGTAATGCCTGCCATGCGCCTAAGTGACCAAGATATAGCCAATGTCATTACTTTTGTACTCAATAGCTGGGATAACAAGGGTGGGCAAATGTCTGCGGCAGAAGTTGCTAGTAGACGCCATTAGGATGATTGAACTTTTGTTACTGACATCACTAGTATTAGCGGGAGCACAAAATATGGTGGCGATCCCAGGTGGGGATTACCGCCCTCTTTACATGAGTAAAGACAGTCCACAAACACAAGTGCGGGCTTTTAATATAGATGTAAGGCCTGTCACCAACCAGCAGTATTGGTTGTTTATCGATGGCAACCCGCGATGGCAACCGCTGACCATAGCGCAAATATTCGCCGAGCCTCAATACCTGCAACATTGGCAGCATGAAGGTAAAAATATACTACCCACTGACGAGCAACTTAACAGTCCAGTTATCAATGTGTCATGGTTTGCAGCCCAAGCTTATTGCCGTTCACTGGACAAACGTTTGCCCACAGTTGCTGAGTGGGAACGGGTTGCAAGCGCCAGTGAAACACACGCCGATGGTAGTCAGGAAAAAGGCTATCATCAGCGCATTTTAGAATGGTATAGCCAGCCTAGTCGCAAACAATTAGCTGACGTTGGCGGTAATGCGCCTAACTTTTGGGGCGTACAAGACTTACATGGACTGATATGGGAATGGACTGAAGATTTTAATTCAGCTTTAGTGAGCGGAGAGTCTCGGGGCGATAGCAATATAGATCAAAGACTGTTTTGTGCGGCGGGATCCCAGGGTGCGGCCGACCCAAGCGACTACGCAGCGTTTATGCGTTTTGGTTTTCGCTCCAGTTTACAAGCAAAATTTACCCTACCCAACTTAGGGTTTAGATGTGCATCTTCTAAGGATCAAACAAATGATAAAATTTAATCCGGTAATTATAATGAAATTGATTGGGCTGGCACTTTTGTTGGTTGTTTCCCAGGTACACTCGCAAACAGTACCTCAGGATTCGGTTTATCAACTTAACAGTACTTGGCTAGATCAAGATGGCAACAAGCTGACTCTAAGTAGTTTTAGTGGTAAAAAACAGGTATTGAGTCTGATTTATACCCATTGCTTACATACCTGTCCAACCATAGTGTCAACTATGCAATCCATCGAAAATAAGTTAAGCGAAGATGAAACACAGAATGTTGGATTTATTCTGGTTTCATTGACCCCAGACACTGACACGCCTGAGGTTTTGCGAGAGTTCGCCCAAAAAAGACATCTTAATATGGAAAATTGGAGTTTATTAACCGGTAGCGCTGAAGATGCACGCAGTTTAGCTATGGTATTAGATGTCAAATATCAAAACGTTACAGACAATGAGGTTAACCACTCCAACTTAATGACAGGGCTAGATAAGGAAGGAAGGATAAAATTTCAAGAAATTGGCGTGATGAATAACGCTGCAAAGGCTGTGGGGGAACTCAAATCATTTTAAATTAATTAACATTCGGTGAATTCAAATAGAACAAAAGGGCGTACACGCCCTTTTGTTCTTATGACTGAATTACTTTGTGATTATTTTACCTGTTCAGTTACCGTCAGTGTTGGACTTCCCACATTGCTCGCATCTAATTCGAAAATAAACTCTCCAGCATTTTGAATATTGATACGGATGTTGTCGTTTGAGCCAGGGTACAAATTGACGACTGTTCCCAGTTCTACGTCAGTATTGGCGCCTAAATTTAAGCCGCCGCTACCGCCCCAATCTTGGTCGGCAATTTTGAAATTGTAGTTGCCTACTTCGATGTTAAATACGCCTCGGTAAATGCCGTTACCTTGATAATTGAAGGGCGAATTGGTGCCCCAGCCGTTCATATCCCCTCTTAACAAAGGTACATGATTGCCATAAGGAAGAGGGATAGCATTGGGGTCGTCTGGAATGATGGTTAAGATAGGGTTGGCACTGTTTGCAGCATCTAGTACAAATTTGTAATTGCCATCTGCAATTAAACTTAAGCTTAAATTGTTGGCTCCATTGGTGAGCGTTGCTGGGGAACCCACTGGCATAGTAAATTCTCCACCTATGTTCACTGCTGCAAAATCTTGATCGGCAATTTTGAACTGATAATCACCTTGCAATAGGGCTGCGTCTAATGCGTAGCTGTCGTTACCTTGGTAGCTAAAGGGTAATGAGGTGTCCCACGCATTAAAATCACCACGTAAATAAATACTTTGTTCACCATAAGGGGGCAGGGCCGACAGTCCGTAACCTTGTGAACCCTCTTGTGGTTTAACAAACACCGCAGTGGTTAATGGGGGTACGGTAAAAGTACCATCGTTAAAAGTAGCGGTTTGCACCCTTGGATCGGCCGATTGTTGCTGACTTTGATGTAATACAAAAGCATTGGCGTTATTCACGTTGACAGTTTGTGTAGAGACACTGCCATTGATAATCACCACTATCGCGTCATTGTTACTATCTAAATCTGTCAAACCAATACCATCGTCAAGACTCATCACGATCAGGCCTTGCACTTGTTGACTGCCAGTATTGTAGAATTTAATACGTTGGGCGATATCCTCGGCGCTATTTAAGCGAAATAACTTACTGTCGCTGCGAATTTGTAGAAACTCTTTAAACAAAGCCGCTGAAAGCGCAACGTCAGTGGCGGTAAAGTCGGTATTGGCGTTGCCGCTAATGGAACTTATCGCGCCCCAATTGTTTTGGTTATCTTGGGCCAGAGGCAAGCCAATATTCCAGTTGTTGCTGGTTTGGGTAAAATCAACACGGTTATACCAGTCGCCTGCATCATAGGTATTTCTGTCCATAGACTTAGAGCGAATTAAATCCGAACCCATATGTAAAAAGGGAATGCCTTGGCTTAATAAGGGGATAGATAGCGCCACATTCTGAATACGTACCCGGTCTTGAACGCCTAAATTGGCAGGTAACGCGTATTGTAGTTTGTCCCACAAGGTTTCATTATCATGTTTAGATATGTAGTTGATGGTATCGGCAGGATCATCGCTGTAGCCTGCTGGCTGACCATTCCATTGGTAGTCATAAGTTGATGTATAAGCATCATTAGCTGCCACAAACTGATAGCTGCCCACATTACCTACCAGACCAACGCGGATCACGTCTTGCTCGCTAATGCTGCCGCCGGTAAACATCGCGCCATCGCGCACCGCATCACGCTGGCGATCAGAATAAGTGCCAATTTCAGTGCCGGCCATATTTAATTGTGAGGCTTGCTCAAAGCGACTGTTATTTGCCACTTCTCCAAAGTTCCAGCCTTCGCCATAAAAGTAGGTATCGGCATCGACAGTGCGCACTGCTTCACGGGCATCTATAATGGCCTGTTTAGGAATATGCCCCATTAAGTCGAAACGAAAGCCGTCAAAGCCAAAGTTCTCGGCAAAACTTACTAATGAATCATTCATTAGTTTGGCCATCATTTTGTGTTCGGTTGCGGTATTTTCACAACAAGTGGAGTTTTCAATTTGGCCACTGGTTTCGTTTAGGCGCTGATAGTACCCAGGCACTACTTTATCTAATACAGAATTATCGTACAGGCCAGATGATGCAGTGTGGTTATACACCACATCCAAGATCACTCTGAGTCCAATTTGGTGTAAAGATTGGTTCATGGCGCGCATTTCTAAAATACGACTGACACCATCAGCATCTGTTGCATAACTCCCTTCAGGGGCGGCAAAGTGTTGGGGATCGTAACCCCAGTTAAAGCCGTCAAAGGCGCGCATAGACTCAACCAATGCTTGTGCATCTGTGGTGGATGGATCGTAACTTTCCAATACCTGTAATAAAGTTGATTGGTTATTTTCCACTGCACAAACAGGGGCTGTGTTATTCAGTTGGCAAAGTTTAGCGACGGTATCGGTGATATCTACCCGCAGACTGGGATCTTCTTGGATAGAGGCAATATCGTTGGCTGGTAACAAGTGAAAGTGAGTTAAGCCCGCTTGTTGTAAACCTTGTAAATGCTGCATAGGCACAGAGTTGAGTTCGGTAAAAGCCATATATTTGCCACGATGTGGCGCACTAGTACTTTGATCGAGAATGCTAAAATCACGGATATGCCCTTCGTAGATGACTGCATCTTCGGGGTCGATAATGGTGGGCACAAAGTGATCATCCCAGTTAGTAGGTTTTAAGTCTGCATCTTGAAGATCGACAAACTGACTATAACGTCCATTGGTCGCCAAGCTAACAGAGTAGGGATCGGTAGTGGTTAATTGTTCAATTTGTTCAGTGAGTGGGTGATACACAGTGACATCGTAGCGATAAAACTGGCGATCTAAGTCCACTTTTGTGCCGCTATAAGACCAAATTCCGGTTGCAGTATCCAAAGTCATAACATGGTTGGCAAGGGCTTGTTTATTGCTGTCAAATACCGCGATATTTACTGCTTGAGCAGTAGGTGCCCAAAGATTAGCTGTAATAGTGTCATTGTTGTAAGTGACCCCTAACTGGGCTTCATCGGCATCGTCGGCAGCGCTGGTATATAAGCTATCTAAAAGCCTGGGAAGTTGTACTCGGGTGGCTTCAACTAGTTCACCTTGTGCATCGAACGCTACAGCAAGTAATTGCTGTTTGGCCAATTGTTTAGCCTGTTCTGTACTGAGGTTCATGGTAAATCCACTAAAACCGTTTAGTTGAGGATCTTGGGCATACACAGCTGGGTCGACATTAGCCATGGTTAATGGAGTAAAACTGGCATTGGCTAGTGTTTCATTGTTGACCTTGGATAGGCTGGCATCGACAGATGTGTATAAACGATATTCAGCTGCATCACCTGAAGTCAGCCACACTAAAGTATTGGTGTTTATCCAATGAGCTTTTGCACCATCAACAGTGAAAGGGCGAGAGGTTAGCGGTTCATACCATAATTCAGGGTAGCCATGAAAAGTAAAAGCTTGCTGACCATTGGTGGGTTCAAATCGACTGTTTTCATTGCCAAGGGCTTTGTCATTGCCCTTGTGCAAAATGAAGTTGTAACAAGATGCCCCAGGAGTAATGGTTAAAATATAATAGGCACCATATTCAGGGTGTTCGCCGTCAGCAGGGTAGGGATCGCCCCAATTGCCAAAGTGGGCACTGTCAAGAGTTGGCGCTGCGTAGTCACCGCAGCCTTCACCGTTCCATAAATGTAAGCCCCAGTCTTGATAGTTAGCGTCTTCTCGTTGATAAAATACAGCGATTTGATTTTCTGCTAGTTGCAAACCAGTGCCAGGCGCACCTACAGGTTCAATATCGGCCTGTAGACGCATTTGCATGGATAATGCTGCACGGGTCAAGCTCAATTTAACCGTGAACTTATGTGCAGCACCCGCGGCAATTTCGTTGGTGTTTAAGGTGATAAAAGGCAGATCGTCAATCACACCCTGACTGTTCATGATTTGATGACTACTGGCATCAAACAACACCTGCATGGGCGCGCTGATAGTACTACCAGTGTTGGTAATGGTGACTATGGAACTGTACTGACGATTGACCCGGTCAAAGACCGGCCGCGAGGAGTAGCTAAACTCTGCGGTGTTAACATCTTGCCAAGTTGCATGGGCGAAAGGCGTCAAAAGCAATATCAGTAGCAAATTTATGTTAGTAAATAATTTCATATTAACTAGCCCTGTTGGATGGTTTGCGTCGTGAAAATAGGGCCGCAGTACCAAGCAGTAACAAGGCTGTCATTGGAGGAGCGGGCACGTCTGTAGGTATGGCTAAAAGTGTCACATTGTCGATTAACAAGGTTGAGGAAAACGAATCGGGGTTGAATCCACCTTCTAAGTTAAAATCCAAAAACCAGCCGGATTGATTATTCACTTTGCTATCAAGCATCATCGAAAAGGAGCCTGCCCCGTAAGTACTGGTAGGATCGATTACAAAACCGAGGCTGCCATCTGTTCCGACCATTTCTCCCAGATCATTGATAAAATTAACAAAAAACCAATCGGCGCTGTCGGAGCCATCATCAAAACCAGCAAAATCCCAATCAAAACTCAGCCATAATTGAGTATCGGCAGCGGCACTTAAGTTGAGCTCAGTTGACAAGGTATTGGCAGAGAAAGCAGTTGCACCATTGTTAAAATCAATATTGATCTCGGCCTGACATTCGCCCGCATTATTTATGATATTAAAATCGCCGTCGCGAGTGGTATTACTAACCCCATCAGTATAAGTTTCCCAACCACTAAAATTACAACTTTGGAACGCTCCGTTAGAAAGCAAAGTGCCATGAGCGCCAGATGCGAGTAGTAAGCATAATAATGTCAATATTTTTGGTGCAGTTTTCACGATTAAAGCCTTTGTTGTTAGAGAATAAATACACTTGAGCAACAGCATGTTGACAAGTTGTTTACACAAAACTTTAATTGAAAAAAAATCATTCAACCATCGAATTTGTTGCAAAAAGGCATGAATACGTATGCAGTTAAACATAAAAAAATAGCTTGAAAGTTTGCAGTGTTTTGCAGTAAATCTGCTATTTACGTACTTATGGTTGTTGCTAAAGTTTTCTTAAAAGCCTTAGGGATTTCAAGCTATAAAAAATTGAGTTTTTTTAAATTATGGGTAGTATGTGCAACCAAAAATTACCCAATAAAAAAATAATACGGAGATAATCAAAGGATATGCGCAGTAAAATACTATTTACCCTCTTGCTACTTTTGCCTTTCGGGATCCTTCATTCTGAAGTGTTGCCACTAGAATATTTTAATCATATGCCAATGTTAGAACAGCCTACTATCTCAGATGATGGTGAATATATTGCTGGTATCTACAACGGCAAGGGAAATACGCAAGTGGTTGTGGTTCCCTTCGGCTCACAAGATTTAAAAGCTTTGGTGACTCTTGGTGGTGAAAAATATCGGATTGAGAGTATTTATTGGGTTAATAACAAAAGACTCATAGTCAATGTCAGCCAACCCGATGAATTTAATGGTTTAAGACTAAGAGTAACCCATTTGTATTCTGCTGATATTGATGGAAAAAATGTGTTTGAAATACGTCGTTCATCAAGGGCGCGTCGAAGTTCAGATCGTTCAAGTGAACTGGATTTTTATTTCAACAGTCCGATTTTGCTTAATCTGTTACCTAGTGATGACGACCATATTTTGGTCACGACTAAGGAATCTAGAGACGGCAATTATACATCAGTATTTAAAGTCAATATCAATGACGGTAGCTTTGAAAAATACATTGCAAATACCAACCGAATCACTAGTTGGATTGCCGACAAAAATGGCGAAATCCTTTTGGCCATTGGCGAAAATACTCAGGTACGCGATGAGACAAAATACGTGTATTTTAGGAAAAACCAAGAATCAGATTGGGAATTAATTAAAAAATATACACCTTATCTATCAGAAACTTTTGATCCCATTATGTACGAAAAAGCCACTAATTCTATTCTGGTACTTTCTGATCATAAGTTAGACAAAACCGCATTGTGGCGTTTTGATATTGAAAAAAATGAGTTTTCTGATTTGGTTGCAGAGGCTCCAGGAAATTTCGACGTTGACGATGTGATTTTCAAACCAAGTCACTCCGAGATGAATGTCATTGGTTATACCTATATAGACAACTTTGTACGCCGTGTCTATTGGGATTCAGAACAAAAAAATATTGGCAGTCAACTTGCCGAGTTGCTGTCTAAAAATGGTCTGCAAAGCAATATCCGAGATTATAGTTTAGACAAAGAACGCTATATTATTTCTGCTGTTAGTGACTCTAGTCCGGTTAAGTATTATCTGTTTGATGGTAAGAAAAAAAGTTTAAGCTTTTGGATGAGTCAGTTCCCTTATCTTGAAGGTAAGTCACTTGCAAATGTGACCCCCTTTACTTTTAAAGCTCGCGATGGCATGGAAATCTATGGTTATGTAACCTTACCAACCGGAGTTAAAAATCCACCTGTTGTGCTATTCCCCCATGGTGGCCCTTACGCTAGAGACTATCAATATTTCGACCCTTTTGTGCAAATGATGGCGAATGAAGGCTACGCAGTGCTACAAGTTAATTACCGCGGCTCAACAGGTTATGGTAATAAATATATGACTAACGGATACCACCAATGGGGTAAAGCGATGCAAACCGACTTGTTAGACGCATTTGAGTGGGTAAAAGCAACCGACTTGGTGCACAAAGACAAAGCCTGTATCGCGGGAGCAAGCTATGGAGGGTATGCTGCATTAGTTGCGGGTTATCAAACCCCAGAATTGTTTGATTGTATTATCAGTATCGCAGGTGTATCTGACTTGAAAGATCAAATGACGATGTGGAGAAGATATGGATATTTTGATTATATCGAAAATGCAGTCAGCGAGGGAAACACTGATATTGAGGCTGTTTCTCCTTATTACCATGCAGCAAAATTCACGAAACCGGTTTTGCTAATTCACGGTAAAAAAGATACTCGTGTCAGCTATCGCCAGTCAGAGACTATGTACAGTCAACTCAAGTCAGCTGGAAAAGACGTGACATATGAAGAATTTGAGTATGGCACTCACTATTTAAACGATGCCACTAATCGCGCTAGTGCTATGAAGC
>Ga0115567_10004015_pt1 | contig 14418 bp, 14 predicted proteins | sample COGITO_mtgs_1204_2_FD_88679 | JGI IMG/M metagenome (GOLD analysis project Ga0115567, IMG submission 88679) | Pelagic marine microbial communities from North Sea - COGITO_mtgs_120412 | ecosystem: Environmental > Aquatic > Marine > Epipelagic | place: Germany:Helgoland, sampling site Kabeltonne... | reverse complement strand
TTTGCTCAAAACAATGAAATCAAGCAGGCCCAGAACAAGCTATAAGGTTATGCGAAAAATGGCCGGATGGGAAAACAGCTTCCTTGATGATATTTTAGTGGCAAATTTCATGAGGTAGCCCTGAGTCTTAGTCTTCAAGGTTTACCCCAGTTACAAGAGCTAGCCTGTCACTGTCTCAAGCAGTTCACGATATTTTTGCGCAAGACATACAAAGCGTTTAGGATTAAGATTACAAGGAGCAGTTCACCGAATGAAGAGCTTGGATTGGCTAGTCTAGCTTAAAAATTAGCTGAGGTTCAAACCTTTGGATCATAACCATGATATCGTTTCACATTGATGAGCTTGATGAAGACAAAATGCTTCAGCTCGCTCAAATGCTTGCGAATATTGACAGCACAAAAACAATGACTATTAATGAGTTGGATGGATTTTTTGCAGCGCTGCACTGCGGACCAGAGTTAGTGCCATTGCACAAGCTTATTCCTGAGATTATGGGCGCAGGCGCCACAATGGAGGAAGATGCCTTTACGGATATAGACCAGTTAAACACTTTTATGGCCTTAGTGTTTGAACTGTGGAATAACGTCAGTGATCGTTTACACAAAGATCAAGCCTTTTTGCCCTATTTACTCGATACGGATACATCAGAGCACGAGTGGTCCATAGGTTTTTTACGGGGTATGAGTTATTTTGCTGGGGATTGGCTGCAATTTCTTAAAGATGAAAAAATTGGCGGTGCATGCCTTGCAATCTTTGCATTCGCTAATGAATTTAATCCTGATACAACATTACGACCCTATGATGACGCTATAACTCAAGAGCAACGTCGAACGTTAACCGTTTACCTTTGTGCTGGGGTGACCCATATTTTTAATTATTTCACACCACAGCGAAACGCTAGCAAGTTAAATACACGTAGCAGTTTAACGCCGATTCGAACCCTACAAAAACTTGGTCGAAATCAGGCTTGTTTTTGTGGCTCTGGCAAGAAATATAAAAAATGCTGTTTAAAGAGTACCGATTTTGAATGATATTAAAAGGTCTGCATTTAATGAAAATAACCTCTTTCTTTTCTAAAACAATCGTTGGCGTCACTCTTGTGGTGATTATATTGGCTGTTATTATCTCTTTACAGCTGGAAAGCTGGGTTAAAAGTTATGCCAATACTCAAATTAACGCATTAGAAGGTTATAGTGGCGGTATTGATGATGTCGACTTAGACCTGTGGCGAGGTGGTTATAAAATCATAGGGCTTCAATTGAATAAAGATGAAGGTGGTTTAAAAGAAAAATTTGTCAGCATTAAATCTGCTGATTTTTCCGTGCGCTGGCGTGATTTAATATATGGCAAAATAGTAGCGGAAGTTGAGCTTAATAAGCCTGAAGTCAATTTTGCTAAAACTCAAACTGGTGAAGGTACCGATTGGTTGACTTTACTTAAATCTCTGACACCCTTTGATCTTACTCGATTTACCGTTAATAACGGTCGGCTTGACTATATTGATTACGTTGCGGAGCCAAACATTCATCTTTTTATTAAAGATTTAGACGTAATCCTGACTAATATTAGCAACGTAAAGAATAAAAAAGTAGCCCTACCTTCTGACATCTATGTGCGTGGTACTACGCTTGGTGGTGGTGCATTGAGCGTAAAAGGAGGTATGAATATTTTAAAAGATATTCCTGATTTTGATATAGCTGCAGAATTTACTAACGCAAATCTTACCTATTTTAATGATTATTTTATAAATTACGCATCTCTTGATTTTACGAAGGGTACCGTAAGCGTGTTTTCCGAGATTGCCGCAGTCAACGGTAAGATGACTGGTTATATAAAACCAATAGCTTCAGATCTTGACATGGTAAGCCTTAAGCAAGACTCAAACCCGCTCAATTTTATTTGGGAATCAATCGCGGGATTTTTTCTAGAGACATTACAAAATCAACCAAAAGATCAATTTGCAATGCGCATACCATTAAACGGTGATTTAACCGCGCCAGATCAAGAGATTTGGTCAGGTATTTTTAGCATTTTCAACAATGCTTTTGTAGATGCGTTTAAGAAGGACGTTGACGGGTCCATCAATTTGAAAGACGCGATGAAACAAGGTAATGAAGTGGAGCAAGAATAAGCGTTATTCTAAACGCTTTGGGCATGTCACAATGTCGGGTTAAAGAGGTCGTGCAGTGTGGTGAAATAACGAAGATGAATTTTATCGCTCATATTGCGTTGTTCGCCATTGTATATTAAGTAGCCTGCTTCGTAATCAACCACAGTCTTGAATTTTTTAAGAGATTTAAGCAGGCTTGCGTTATAAGTAGCTGAGGCTTTAACTTCAATTGGTTTTAAAATTCGACCATCTTGCCAAAGTATATCAACTTCTAAACCGTTTGAGTCTCGATAAAAATATAGGCTGGGCATTTTGCCTTGATTTAATTGCGCTTTCAAGCAATCCATAACTACAAGGTTTTCGAAGAGTGTGCCCATTAAGGGATCTCGCGTTACTTGTTGTGCATTTTGAATACCGAGTAAAAATGAAAGCAGGCCGGTGTCTACAAAATAGTACTTAGGTGATTTAACCAGACGTCGACCAAAGTTTTCATAATAAGGTGCCAGTTTTACGATCACAAAAGAGGCTTCTAATATTGATAACCAGTGCTTCACTGTGTTGGCGCTTATACCTGTGTCGTTGCCAAGGGAGCTATAGTCTATAAGTTGACCGACCCTTCCCGCCAATAATTTAATGAATTTTTCAAAGAGTGACGCTTCTTTTAGATTGATAAGCTGTCTAACATCCCGTTCGATATAAGTTTGGTAATAATTTGAGTAAGCGGTGGTTGGTCGTTGATTTTGATCGTAAATTCGAGGTAGGAAGCCATTAAAAATATAATTTGCGTAGGTGTCATGATGAATATTTGCGGTTGATAATTCATGGATAGATAACGGCAAAAGAGTTAGCAGCCCCGTCCGACCAGCTAGAGATTGACTGATCGCTTGTCTTAATTCCAGCTGGTGAGAGCCGGTTAAGACAAATTGTCCTGGTTTATTGTTGTCATCTACGAGAACTTGAATATAGCTTAATAAATGCGGCACTCGTTGAATCTCATCCAAAATAACGTAGGTGTCGAAGCTTGCGATAAAAGCCTTTGGATCGTTTAAGGCAAAATCTCTAATCTCAGGATTTTCTAGGTTAAGATACTGATACTGAGACAAAAAGGTCTTCGCTAAAGTGGTTTTTCCGGCTTGACGAGGCCCTAGTATCGTGACTACTGGGTATTAAATCAGTAGTTTGGCTAATGCTGCTGCAATTTCTCTTGGTATCAATGACCTACACCTTTTTATGCAATATTGAAGTTAAACTGCGATATTACATACTATTATACATTCAAGTGTGGTCAGCAGTTAGTTTTACTTGAGCTTCAGCTCATTTTTTATACGACAACATCTCTGCTAATTTTTGGCGACCAAGCAGTTGATTGAGCACGCCAAAGCTTGCGTGCACAATAATATAAGCCCAGATAAAAGTTGACAATGCTTCATGGGTTTCCTTGGCATAGTGCCCTAACACGTTTGCGCCAGTTAAAAAATTCGTGGTCAGGTACCACATTGAGCCAGTCAGACCCATGCCAAGCACCAGCAATAAGCCAGCGCCATGAAAGGCACAAATAACAGGGCTAGATGGTGTATGAGCTGGCACCTTCATCGATAGCAGCGCTTTACTGTGATTTTGTGTGTCTTGCCAGAGCGAGCGCAAGTGGGCGCAACTAAACCATGGAAATAATAGACCAGGTTTTGTGCCGATGGATCGATAAAAAATACTGCTAAAGAATAAAAGTGCCAAGCAAAAGGCGGTAAGGCCTGCATACTCATGGATCTCAAATAGCCAGTTGCCAGGTTGGCGGCCTTTTGGTTTATGCATAAATTCACTTGATGCTAGCTGAACTACTATTAATACTGCAATGGCCATATGAAATAGTGTAGTGCTTTTTGAATGAGCCGGCTGTTTGCTTGCAGACTTTTTTTCTAACATAAGACATTCCTCGTCATCGTAAAATGAAATTCTAACGTGATCAGGCTGCCAGATTAACCTTACCAAAATCTGACGAATTTTCGAGATAAATTAAGAGTTTGAACCTGTCAGGTTTTGGTAAGGTTTCTCTGCCACACTCATAAAACACCTAAAGCATTGAGCATTCGGGCGCATACATGCACAGAATTTATCTTTTTAAGGATCCACATGATACTAAAACAGCTTTTTACAGTGTCTTTGCTCTGGCTTTTATTGTTTTCAACCCAAATCAAGGCTGAGGGATCCCTGCCAGTTGATGTTATTGAAGAAATACAAGCCGCTGTTGATCTACAGCCAGGCGAGATTGTCTATGTGGATTTTTGGGCTTCTTGGTGTAAGCCATGCCGTCAGTCTTTTCCCTGGATGAACAGTATTCAACAAAAATACAAAAGCCAAGGTCTCAAAGTGTTGGCGGTCAACGTTGACAATGATCGAAAATTAGCCGCAAAGTTTTTAAAGGCAGTGCCAAGTAACTTTCCCATTCTTTATGATAAAGACGGTCGATTAGCCAGTATTTTTGATCTGCAAGCTATGCCGTCAAGCTTTGTTTTAGATGATATAGGCCAGATTATTCAAAGTCATTTAGGATTTTTGGAGGCTCAAATTCCAACTTACGAACAAGATTTACAATCAGTGCTTGAAACGCTTGTGCAACAAAACCAAAAGGCAAACTAATGAAACCTCTATTGAAAATATGTATTGTGCTGTCGCTTGTAGCGGCATCTGGCTGTAGCTCGCTTGGCGTGCAACCTTGGGAGCGCGATTTACTGGCAAAAGACGAAATGGCCTTAGATGCTGGAGCTACTGATCTTTCCTTGGATGATCATATTTATTTCAGTAAAGAAGGCACTAGTGGTGGTCGGGGATTTGCTGGAGGTGGCTGCGGATGCAATTAGATCAGGCAAAAGCAAAATCAGTTCTTTTCGCAGCATCTTGTGCATTGCTAGGTGGTCAAGTTCAAGCACAAGATTGGAATTTTGACACAGCCGTTATGTATTATGGCGAAACAGATCGAGTTACAGCCTTAGAAGGTGTAGTAAAAGCCAAAAAAACCTATGCAAACGGTGGTGAACTTAATACTAAAGTTGTAGTGGACTCTTTAACTGGCGCTTCTGCTAGTGGCGCAGTACCGCAAAATAGCCCACAAACCTACACTACTCCTTCTGGTAATGGCCAGTATCAAGCGCCTGCAAACCAGACACCTTTAGATGACACTTTTAAAGACACTCGAGTGCAAGTGGCGGGCCAATGGTCAGCGCCAATCAACGATGAGTATCTGTATTCCGTTGGCAGTAATTTTTCCAAAGAATACGACTATATGTCTTTGGGTTTTAGTGGAGTGCTTGGTCGGTATCTCAACAACAAAAATACCACCTTGTCCCTAGGATTATCCTATGCTTTTGACAGTGTTGATTCAGTGGGCGGTCAACCAATTGGTTTGTCATCCATGGTGGTCAATGATGGCGCCTTTGCCAATGAGGCCGCCTATAGAACAGCCTTTAATGCAACGCGGCAAGGGGACGGTGAAAGCAAAAACACGGTTGATCTTATTGTTGGTTTGACGCAAGTGATGAGTCGGCGCTGGATTACGCAATTTAATGTCAGCGTATCTGAAGTTGACGGCTATTTGACTGATCCTTATAAGCTGATAAGTGTGGTTGATACTACTGGTACTGCTAACAGCCAGCTGTACGAAAACCGTCCTGATACTCGCTCGAAGCAAGCCTTTTTTGCTCAGTCTAAATACCATTTTGAGCAATCGATTTTGGATTTGTCCTATCGCTTTACCACGGATGACTGGGGCATTCAAAGCCATACTCTGGAGTCTCGCTATCGGTATCTTTTCGCCAATAATAGCTATTTAGAGCCTCATGTTCGAGTCTATCAACAAAGCGAGGCAGATTTTTACCAGCCGTTCTTAAATGATGGAACACCACTGCCAAGGTTTGCTAGTGCGGATTATCGGATCGGTAAGTTAAACGCCTATACAATAGGTTTAAAGTACGGTAAAAAACTTGAAAACGATCGTGAGTATGGTGTGAGACTTGAGTACTACAATCAAGCGCCACAAGATATTGGTATTACTGCGCCAGGTCAACTTGCTAGTCAAGAGTTGTATCCAAGCGTGGATGCGCTTATATTGCAGGTTGATTATAAGTTTTAGTACATCAAGAACGAGAGTAGAGTATGGGGCTAGGGCTTCACTTTAAAGAAGATTATTCTGTGGTCTGCTTTCAAGCCATGGCCAGCCCTTGCCAACTTTTGATCGCCAGTGACGATCTCGAGATCGTCACTGATATAGCCAAAGCTTGTATCACCGAGGTGCGTCGTATTGAGCAAAAGTTCAGTCGATACGCGACACATAATCTTTGTCATGTTATTAATACTAGTCAAGGTGCAAGTATACCCATTGATGACGAGTGTTATCGCCTTCTTCTATTTGCTGAAACGTGTTTTGAGCTTTCTGATGGCTTGTTTGATGTAACGTCTGGTATTTTACGCCGAGCTTGGACTTTTAACGGGAGTGATAAGCTGCCCACTCATGCGCAAGTGGCAGCCCTATTGCCTCTTGTGGGCTGGCAGCATGTTGAATTTGATGACAAGCATATTCGAATGAAGCCTCATATGGAGCTCGATTTTGGTGGTATTGGTAAAGAGTATGCTGTGAGCTGCGTTGCCAAGCTTTGTCAACAACTGGCACCACAGATATCAGTGTTGATCAATTTAGGGGGCGATATTCAAATCACCCAGCCTCGCCCAAATCGTAAGCCTTGGTCTGTGGGCATTGCAAATCATAGTGAAGTAATCCCCATTGTTGAGGGTGCATTGGCTACGAGTGGAGACGCCAACCGTTATTTGCTTAAAGATGGTGTGCGTTATAGTCATATTCTCAATCCAAAAACCGGCTGGCCCGTTATGGGGGCACCTGAATCCATCACGATTTTTGCATCATTGTGCGTGCAAGCTGGTTGTTTGGCGACATTGGCCTTATTGCAAGGTGCACAAGCTGAACATTACCTTTCCACTCAAGATGTACAGTTTTGGTGTAGTCGATCATGAGAGTGTTACTTGTTGAAGACGACGTATTACTTGGCGAAGGTATTCAAATTGCACTAACTCATTTTTCATACAGCGTCGATTGGTTGACTCAGGGTAAAGACGTTTTAAGTGCCTTAATGCAGACAGATTATGGCTTGGTTATTTTAGATTTAGGCTTGCCAGATATAGATGGTTTGCAGATTTTGCAATCAATGCGAGATAACAAAATACAGACGCCTGTGTTAATTCTTACGGCCAGAGATCAGCTAGACGATAAGCTTACAGGCCTCAATGCTGGCGCTGATGATTATATGATAAAGCCATTTGATGTACGAGAGCTTGAAGCGCGCATTCGAAATCTAATTCGCCGCTCAGTCGGTCGTCGCACTGATTGTATTCAGCTTGGCCAAGCCCAGCTCGACACAAGTCAGCGTAAGCTTTTTTTTAAAGATCAAGCTATTGAGTTTTCCCGTCGTGAGTTTAGTTTAATCCAAGCCTTGTTTGATCGACCCAACCAAGTCTTTACCCGAGAGTCGCTTGAGTCCATTGCTTATAATTGGGATGAAGAGCTTGAAAGCAATGCGCTGGAAGTGCATATTCATCGTTTGCGAAAAAAACTTGGTGGTGCTTCGATTAAAACCATAAGAGGCGTAGGATACGTGTTAGTGGAAGAGTACTTTACATGAGCTCCATTCGACAGCGCATTATAGGTTTTTTGTTTGTCAGTTTATTGTTGATCAATACTATTTCTGGTTATTATATATATCAACACACACGCCATGAAGTTGAAGAAATTTTTAACGCTGAACAAGCCCAAATTGCTCGTATTATTGATAGCCTATTTACTGTTATAGGTTTTAGCCGAGCACTGACAACCACCAAATCAAAAGTGCCACTGGGACTGGAGGTGCAAAATACCAAAGGGCAAGGCCACGAGTACGAACAAAAAATTGCCTATCAAGTGTGGGATATCCAAGATCGTTTAATTTTGGCCTCTGAAAATGCACCAACCGTACCTATGTCTCTTAAAAAACCAGGTTTTAGTCAGCAAGAATACAATGGTAGTGTTTGGCATATTTTTGCGCTTTATTCTGTGTCGTCTAAAATGTGGATCTACACAGCGCAAAATCATGAAGCAAGAGATGAACTCATTACTTTAATAACACAAGATCAGTTGATGACAATGCTTTTGGTCAATATTTTAGTATTGTTATGCATTGTGATCGGTGTTGTGAAAGGTCTGGGGCCGCTGAGTGTTTTAAGCCGAGAATTGTCTACTCGAGATGGTGGTAATTTAAAAGCCATAGATATTGCTTTAAGTCGGGAGCTGTCTCCTATTCAAAGCAGTATTAATCGACTTTTAGAGCGGGTACAAACTACTTTGCTGCAAGAAAAAAGCTTTAATGCAGATTTATCCCACGAGCTACGAACGCCATTATCAGCAATAAAGGTGCATGCACAAAATATTGAACTCAAAGAAAATTTAAGTGGGGATGGTCAGCAGGCTCTGCAGAGAATTATAGCGGCCGTCAATGGTATGACCTTAACAATCGAGCAGTTACTTTTACTTGGGACTATAGAATTTCAAAAAAACATGCAGATGAGCCAGACTGTTAATCTTCTGGATTTAACCAAAGATATTTTGGTGCTCTTGCCTCATGGATTACATCAAAAAAATACCATAGAACTTAATGCCGAGCCAATTGTTGTGATCGGCAACCCAGTTTTATTAACCGCTATGCTGCGTAATCTTATTGAAAACGCATCTAAATACAGTGAAAATGATACGCTCATTCAAATTAATATAAGTAAAGTTGCAAGCAGTGCATTGGTTGAGGTGATTGATGCTGGCCCGGGCATGACCGATTCCCAAAAGGACAATGCTGTGAAGCGTCATTTTCGTGTATCGGACACTCAGACCTACGGTAGTGGTTTAGGTCTGTCCATCGTGAAAAAAATAGTCGATCTACATGCTGGTCACTTAGTGTTTAAAGATAAAGTGGGTGAGCCCGGCCTCATCGCGCAGGTGACACTGCCCCTTTTCAATGACTAATGTTCACTGCGTCATTCGTACTCATACTTTTGCCTCAAAGTGCTTTTCGAGCATCGGCTTCTAATTGACCTGCGTGATTGAGTATATGAAAAATCACGTTTTGCTCAAGAATGCCCATAATATTTTCTGCGCCTGGGCCTTTTCTCTTGGTATCAATGACCTACACCTTTTTATGCAATATTGAAGTTAAACTGCGATATTACATACTATTATACATTTAAGTGTGGTCAGCAGTTAGTTTTACTTGAGCTCCAGCTCATTTTTTATACGACCACATCTCGGCTAATTTTTGGCGACCAAGCAGTTGATTGAGCACGCCAAAGCTTGCGTATGAGCTGTCACCTTCATCGATAGTAGCGCTTTACCGTCGACGAAAAAGCATTTATTTAAAATAACATTGAGTTCTGGGCAAGGAAACCATTAAATCACGCTAAATTCGTTTGCCCCAGTGCTTAATAATTTTGCAATTTCGTCATTGGTTGTATGTTCATTTACGGCTTTTGTTCGAGAAATGAAGCCTTTCTGCAAAGGCGTTGTTATGCTATTCTTATGGCACTATTGTTCTTGTGGTAAATCCTTGGGGCTGAGAGAGTTCAATATTACTCAGGCCATTTCTTTAGTGAAAACAAGGCCTTGCTCAAATTATTAAACTCAACTTTTATCAAGAAGTATTAAAATTATGAATAATATTCATTACTCGATTAATAAGCCTATTACTGCAACTGAATATATTGATCTCATTAACACAACCACCATGGCAAAAATGCGCCCAATCGACCAACCTAAACACATCGAGCAGATATTAAAGAATTCAAATCTTGTAGTAACTGCCAGGCTTGAAGGGCGACTTGTCGGTATTGCAAGAAGTATCACTGATACCCATAATTTTTCATATTTGTCCGATCTTGCGGTTCATGCTGACTATCAAAAACAATCTATAGGTAGTCATCTTATCGACCAAGTACAACAACAACTTGGCGAAACAGGGTTCATTTTTCTTGGCGCGTATCCTGAAGCAATGAACTACTACCCCAAAATTGGTTTTATAAAAGCCGATGCTGCATGGATTTTACCAAAAGGCCAAAATATCGATGCCCAATTTACTTTGAATTCACTTGAAGATATAAAGTACAAAGCCCATGATTCGATTTCTGTGAAAGAGTATATTGCTTTTATAGAGACGCTTCCAATGGCAGACAAGAAATTAATTGACCAACCAGAAACTTTAGGGAAAATACTCCAGAAACCACACCATCTGATGACAGCTCGGCTTGAAGGTAAGCTTGTTGGTGTCGCAAAAAGCGTAACAGATGGACACATTTTTGGGTTTTTATCTGAACTTAATGTTGCGCCTCAATATTTAGAGCAAGGCTTAGATATCAAGCTTATCGATCGTATCCGCAAAGAGCATTGCTCAAACACCTTTCTTGTTTCAATTGAAAATCAAAATATAAAGACAAACTTCTTAAAACTAGGGTTTAATCAAGTTAAAGTTGGCTGGTATTTACCACGAGAGAAGTCTGTACTTTTGGTGCCTAATTTAGGCGCTAGCAAAGAGATTTAAAAAATGCAAATTTCAGACCGAATGTTATTAATTATCAGTATTACTCTACTAAGTTTCACAGGTCTTTGTATAAAAAATTCAATTGACTCTTCATCTCAATTATTAGGAGTTACTGGGGTGAGAAGCTTTCTTGCCATTGTCCTTTGGTTTGCTTTTTTTCGATACTCTAATTGGAGTTTAAAAGAAATTTTTTTTGTGACTAAAAGCCAGATGTTTATAGGGATGGCTTTAGCTCTTACAAATATAACTTTTGTGTATGCAACGCTTTTGACTACAGCGCATAATGCTGTTTTTTTACAATACATTTATCCAATTTGGATCGCAATAATCTCCTATGTCTTATGGAAAATACGTGTTTCTAAAACGGATTTAGTTGTTCTTCCTTTACTTTGCTTAGGTATGGCCTTGTTAGTTTGGGATGGATTTACCTCACATAGTCTCATTGGTACCCTTGTTGGTATTCTATGTGGCATTAGCTATGCCTTTGTGATTCTATTTTTAAGTCAACAAGTTTGTCCTTTAGCCAGACTTAAATGTCTCTTTTTTGGCAATATACTCACAATTGTTGTAGCTCTGCCATTTTTTTCGGGATTAACCACTTCAAGTAGTGAACAGTGGATATGGATGCTGCTGCTTGGCATAGTCAGTTTTGGAATACCATGGATTATTTTGACAAAAGTACTGCAGAGCGTAAAGCCTCTTGATCTTGCAATATTCTCTATGTTTGGTCCGGTGCTTAACCCTATATGGGTCGCAATTGCTCCCCCATATGAAATTCCAGGCAATATTGCCATTTTTGGCGCTATTATAATTGTTATTGCGATTCTCTATAGAGTTGTCGTCAATTATTCGATTTCACCGGGTGTCACTCGATGACTTTACAAGAATAGCCATCTGGGGCTGTCATTGGATTATTTCAGATGAATAGCCAACAAACCTTAACGCACGCCCGCACTTAATCAGTTTTATCCTTCACTTTATTCTATGTTGCGGTGACTGCTATGGGGAAGGCCGTAGTGCGTTGTTGCGCCTCAAAGTGCTTTTCGAGCATCGGCTTCCAATTGGCCGGCGTGATTGAGTATATGAAAAATTACGTTTTGCTCAAGAATGCCCACAATATTTTCTGCACCTGGGCCTTGCCCATAGACGGTCACGTCTTCTCCGCCGTGAGTTTCAGACTCGAGTGGTACTAGCGCTTCTTGATGAAAGCTTGAGTGGGTTGTGTCGATTTCGGTTAAATCTGGTCGACCGCCATGCGCTGGCTTTTTTTTATCGTGATCAAAGCCTGGCCCGTTGGCATAGCCAAGCGTAGTGTATGGACGCTTGTCTTGAGCAAGCTTAATGTCTGTTTTGCCAATCCCGACCACCTTGCCCAATATAGGATTGCCGCGCTTAGGATAGCCCGCTATGGTGAAAACATGACTATGGTCAGCTGTAAGCAGTACTAGGGTTTCTGATAGATCAACTTTAGCCAAAGTCTTCTCAACAGTTTTAGCAAATTCAATGGTGTCAGTCAGTGCGTTAAAAGCGTTGCCGGCGTGGTGAGCGTGATCAATTCGACCGGCTTCGACCATCAAAAAATAGCCTTTGTTGTTGTTTGCTAAAATATCAATGGCTTTGTCTGTCATTTCTGAAAGACTTGGTTCGCCGGCAATATCATTAGCTCGCTCGGATTCATACTGCATGTGGGTTTCATTCATTAAACCAAATAGGTGTTGAGTGTTTTTGGGATTGATCTTATCAAAACCTGCTTGATCAAAAATATACTGACCATCGGGATAGAGTTTTTGCCATTGTTGTATTAAATTGCGTCCATCTTGACGCGTGCCTTCAATAGTATTGCTAGTGTCTGAACTATTAAAGCTGGCCTGATTTGGGAGGAAGTGACGGCGACCGCCACCGAGCACGACTTCAAGGCCATTAATGTTTTTCGCTGTTGGGTAGTTGGCTTTGAGTGTTTTTTCAAAATGAACAAGTTGGCTGGCAATGTCTTTACAGCCAGCGTCTTTGGCCTCTTGTGGTAGTTGGGAATCGTCTTCCCAATCTCGATTGACAGATTTTGCATAGGTGGCGGCTGGTGTCGCATGTGTAATGCGTGCTGTGGAGACAATGCCTGTGGAGCGACCAGCAATTTCCGCCAATTCTAAAGCACTGACTAATTCATTGCCAAACAGAGTGTCGCATTGACCGTGTTTGACTGCTTCGCTGACGCTGAGTACGCCAGCATCAGTTTTGACGCCAGTAATAATGGCCGTCATGGTGCCTGCAGAGTCAGGGGTTTGTGCGTCTACATTGTAAGTTTTTGACATAGCTGTAAACGGCATTTTTTCAAAGCTTAGAACATGCTCTTCACCATCTAAGCCGAGCTGCTGTCCTTGCAAAATCCGTGCAGCTGTCACAGTTGAAACGCCCATACCATCACCGATAAACACAATAATATTCTTGGCTTTGTGAGTAGTAGTTTTAGACGATGGTTCAAAAAATGGCTGGGTTTTTACTCTGGCTTCACCCGCTTGATACCAAGCTGATTGACGCTGGTTTTTTGGGATTGGGTCCAAGCCATAACTTGTGGTTGCCAGTAAAAGTAAACCCAAGCTAAGAGTCTGAAGGCTAGGTGGCCATTTGTGCATTGGTCGTCTCCTGATCTGCAAATCGAGTTATCATTTTAAAGGTCATTTATGACCGCTTGATGATACACCCAAAGCGGTTTGAATTTAAGGCTCTGCACTTTATCTAGCCAAAGATACACTATTGGCAAGCATGGTTATAAAGATATAGGCCATAGTGAGTATTTTGAATTTGCGTTATTTCTAGATATTGAAGGTCAATTTTGATTAAAAATTAAACTATATTCCTTGATTTTGAACTTATTAAAAAAAGTATGATGCCTTTGGTGTACTCTGTGCTACCTTTTTAAAACTAGATTTCATTCGCTTGTTAGAAAAAATTAGTTTTTTAAAAGCGTGTAAGTTCCTAATTGGAGTACAGTTTATGACGACCAAATCTACACTATTTCATTTTACTGCTTTGAAGAGCTCCGTTGCTCTTGCAGCTTTTTCAGTGTTTGCAACTCAATCGGCATCAGCGATCGAGCTCACAGATTACACGCAACCAGTGAGTGACTATGAGCGGGCTTATGTGTCTGGTCAAATGAGCGCTAATGGTGGTAATCAGGATCAAACAAGCTTTGATATTCAGGGTAATGGTAATTACGAAAAAATTTACAGTTCCTTGGAGCGTACTAATAGCTTCGTGGTTGACGGTAATATTGATTCCTCACGCAGCGGGGCGGCTGGTGCTGAAACCCTGACTGGCTATGATATTTTTGGTACGGCGCAAAGCAGTAATTATTTTGCATCTGCACCTGATAACTATTGGTTTGGCGCTGCCGACGTTGGTTTTCGACGTTTACAGGGGACCAGCGATAATGATGATCCTTTTGTAAAATTAAGCGGTGGTGTGGGTATTGGTCGAGTGATCAACGCAACGCCTTTAGCACTGGTCATTCGCGTCGTTGAAGAGTTTCGAGAGTATGGTGTGCTGCAAAGTGAGCCATCCGATGCAATTTATTTAACGTGAATTCGGAGCAAAACTTAGACAACAACAAGCCCTTGGCCATCAAACTCAATTGATGGCTTCTTAGGTTGCAGGGCATATGCCGTTAACCCTGCTACGAGGTTCGTCAAGAAATTG
>Ga0115567_10004012_pt1 | contig 14422 bp, 10 predicted proteins | sample COGITO_mtgs_1204_2_FD_88679 | JGI IMG/M metagenome (GOLD analysis project Ga0115567, IMG submission 88679) | Pelagic marine microbial communities from North Sea - COGITO_mtgs_120412 | ecosystem: Environmental > Aquatic > Marine > Epipelagic | place: Germany:Helgoland, sampling site Kabeltonne... | reverse complement strand
GAGATAAAGAAAAACCTCTCCTCTGCGCTCCACGTGTCAGGGATGAAGGCGGCCAGAGCCATGAAAAGGGGGATCGCGGGGATGGTGCGCACTGCGTCCGTCACCATCTGGATGAACGAATCTATCCAGCCGCCGTAAAAACCCGATATGCCACCGATGATCAGCGCCAGCACGAACGCGATCAGAACCCCGATGGTTCCGACCGCCAGCGACGTGTTGATGGCATGGAATGTGCGTGAAAAGATGTCCTTGCCTGTGGAATCCGTCCCGAAGAGGTGGATATATCCTTCGTCCAACCCGAAAAGGTGGGTGTCGAAAGTGATCCAGAACAGGGAGTATTTGGAGCCTTCGACAAAGAACTGCATATAGCGACGCTCGTCGGTGTTGACGGTCGTGATCCAGCGGAAATTCGTCTTGATCGAGCGTTCGCGTTCAACCGCGTAAATGAACGGGCGCAGCGAGCAGCCGTTGTCATCGCAAAACTGCGGAATGGTGGGGGCACCGTTCAGGTAATCCTTGTCGCGGCCCGCGATCGTGGGGTCATAGGGCGTCAGGAACGGCGCAAACAGGCCCGACAGGATCAGGACCACCAGCACCCCTGCGCCAATCATTGCCGCTCTTTGTTTCTTGAACCGTGTCCAGATCAGCTGGCCTTGAGACGCCGTGAAATACGCGTCCTTGGCAGTCTGGTCGACGGCGGGATCAAAGAATTTGCTGTCAGTCATATCTCTATCCCAGAATGCTGCGACGAATGCGCGGATCGACAAGGGCCAGCACGATGTCGGTGATAAAGTTGATGGCCACGATGCTGCCTGTCAGGAAAAAGATGATTGCGCCGGCAAGTTGCTGGTCGTTGGACCGGGCCAGCGCTTCGATCAGCAGCGATCCGGCTTCGGTCAGGGTCAGGATCAGCGCCACGATGGGCAGTTCATTGAAGATGCGGTTCAGATCAAACCCCAGTGAGTTGATGATCGGGCTGAGCGCATGGCGCGCGGGATAACGCATCAACAATTTGCGCCCCGATACGCCGCGCGCAGACGCGGCAGTGACATAGAGCTTGCTGATCTCATCCGACATCAGCGCGCGCACAGTCTGGATCGCAAAGGCGGTCGCGGACCAACCGAGGATAAAGACCGGCAGCCAGACGTGGCCGAGGAAATCCTTGATCCTGCCCCAGGTCCACGGTGCATCGCGGTATTCAGGCGAAAAAAGCCCGGTCAGGCTGTCGCCGAACATCACAGTTGAAAACAGCATGATCATCAGCGCCAGCAGGAAATTCGGCAATGCGAGGCCCAGATAACTGACCAGACGCAGGCTGTTGTTGAGGTAGGGATTGCGCGACGTGGCCGCGATGATGCCCACCGGGATCGCGATCGTATAGGCCACCAGCAACGAGCCGAGGCAGATACCGATGCTCAACCAGACTTTCTGGCCCAGAAGTTGGTTGATATCCAGCCGCAGGATGCAACTGTCGCCGAACTCTCCGCGAAAGGCGTTGAATATCCAACTGACCCAGCGCTCAAAGAACGGCCGGTCAAGGCCCAAGCGGACCCGCTCGGCTTCGATATCGGCGATGGAAATCTGTGCGCCTTGGGAGTTTTTGAAGGCGAGGTATCGTTCAGCGCAGTCACCGGGCACCAGTTCCATCAAGGAAAAGACGATAAAGGAGACAAGGCAGAGCGTGAAAAAGGCGAGAACTGCGCGAACGGTCGCAAATCGTAGAAACTGAATCATCAGATTTCGCGCCCCCCAGCAGATGCGGCCCGTTTCGGGTTCGCTTTTTTATGGGTTGCGGGTCGAGCGTGCGGCCCGCAACAGGATTTTCATCAGCAGATGATCGGACTATTCGGCCAGAAACCACTGCGACGGGCGGTAAGGGTACGTCCGGTAATACGCGTATGACGCTGTCTTGAACTCTGTCACGTTCTTGAGGTTTGCCGAGAAATACAGCGGCTTTTGCTCTTTCACGGTCCCGATGAACAGCAGGTTGCCGGTCATGTTCTCGACCAGTTTCAGACCCAGTGCGTCAGATTCAGGTGTGCCAACGGGCGCAGCCTGAAACGCCTTGATGTCTTCCATCATGGTTTTCGCATAGGCGGGTGGTTCCACACCGGAAGCGCCATCAGAATCTACATATTCACCCCAAAGCATTGCGGTGCGCATGTTGAAATAGTTATCATAGGGCGGAATAAAGATTTCTCCGTTGCCCAGAACCACGGCAAGCGGGACGCTTTTCTCGAACATCGTCACATCCAGCTGGTTGGAGGACTGGGAAGAGCGGTATTCGTCCGTCGTGACTTCCTTGACCGTGTTGTTGATGCCCACATCGCGCCAGCTTTGGCCGACAAGCTCGACGATCTTTATCGAGATGCCTTGTGTTGCGACCTGAAGATTCAGGACCAGCGGATCGCCGTTGGGCAATTCGCGCATGCCGTCACCGTCCGTGTCCACGACCCCAATTTCATCCAGCAGCGTCTTGGCCATCTCCGGGTCATGCTGGGCAAAGTGCTGTTCCCACTCAGGCGTCACAAAGCTGGGTGTTGGTGAAAAGCCGATGTACTGCTGGGGCGTGCCCAGACCGAACATCGCAACTTCGTTTATCTCGTCCCGGTTCATCGCGACGGACATCGCCTGACGGAATTTCAGATCGCCGAAAACTTTACGCTTTTCAAGGTCTTCGGATGTGACGTTGAAGGCAAACGTCGGCATGGTGATGTCAGGTTTCAGATCCACGACAAAGCCGGACTTTTCCTGATTTTCCATCAGCAGCGGTACATAGTCGATCTGCAAAGCCTGCGCTTTGTAATCGACTTCGCCGTTCACCAGTTTCAACAGGCGCACTTCGCTTTCGCCGACGAATATTTCATCCATCTCGTTGATATAAGGAAGCTGGTTTCCTGCCGTGTCGATCATGTAGTAATAGGGATTGGCGACGAAACGGCGACCTTCGGTGGTCTCGGAAATGACGATATGGCTTTCCAGCGTCGGGGCCGCATCAAGGGGCAGTCCGGCGACCTTGTCAGGATAGGCCAGCATCGGCGTTGGCGTGTCCATCCAATCAGAGCTGCCGTAATAGGCCTTTACAAGATCATAGCCGTCCTCAAATCCCAGCGATTGCGCGAGCGCGTCTGCATCAGGATTGATGGCGGGGTGGTATTGGCCCAGAAAATGCTTGGGCTGGAAACCTTGCGCATAGTGACTGGCAAAGTGGGCAAGGAAACCCGGCTTGGGTGCCGTCATTGTGAAACGTACCGTAAGGGGGTCGATAACCTCCACCGTCATCGGCTCGCCACCGGAAAGAACGTAGTCCTTGGGGCTTTCGATCACCTTGGGATCAAGCGCGAGGTTTTCATACCAGAACGCGACGTCCTCGGCACCGAAGGGCTGGCCATCGGACCATTTGTGGCCCGCGCGCAGCACAAATGTCAGTTGGGTGTAATCATCATTCCATGACCAACTTTTGGCGACGTTTGGCACGATTGTGGTCAGATCATCGGAATAGCGTACAAGATTGACGTGGCGCACGGACATGAAATCAGATGTGCCGGCTTCTGTCGCGTTGGACAGGGCGTTGAACGTGCCGCCATAGGTGCCGATCAAGTCATAAGGAGCGACGACCAGCGGCTCGGTTGGCAAACGATCGGCCAGTGCGGGCATTTCCGGATTGCCGCGAATGCGACTGTTCAATGCGGCGATGTCGGGGTTTTCGGACATCTCCATCGTGCAATCCGCTAGACCCTGCAATTCGGCCAATTCATACTGTTGCGGGAAAGCTCCGGCAGCAACGCCCATCGGGTCCGATACGGTGACGGCAGGACAGGCAGCCATGGCGGCTCCTGCAAGCGCCGTGAGCGCCGCACTGGATAAGAGGATCTTTTTCATTGGTTTCTCCCTGTTGTTTTTTATTGCAATTCACTGAGCGGGGTGTCGAACACACTGCCCCAGTTAATCTCTTCAAAACACTGACCCGCACCCCCGACATAGCGGTCTGCTGCTAGCGTTTTGTGACATGGCGGATGCAGGGTTTTCTCTTGGTGGTGGGGAGATATCAGAGAAAGAAGCGTATGATTGCCGGGCAAATAACGGCTCTCTCCCGCAGCGCAAATATGCAGGTGCCCCAAAGCCGAGGCGCGCGTGCAATGACTTTGACATTAGATATTTCCCACCAGATGGGCAAATTAAGTAATATAACTTTCAACCTGTCAACATATTATGTTTTTCTTGCAAATCATCACGAACGGGCGTTCCTTGGCCGCGGCACGTCCTTGCATGTTTCGTGCCCTCTGGAAGGCAATTTCCGTGATCTGCGATTTTCTTGTCATCGGTGGTGGAATCTGGAACGCCCAGAGCGATTGCGATGGTTTCTCAGCTGCCAAAGTTGTCAATGCTGCAGGTGCGTGGGCGGACCGGATCGGCGCAATGGCGGGGGCAAAGTCCACTAGGCTGACACCCAAGCGGCGCACGGCGATTATCATCAGGTCCCCGGACAGGACAAACTGTGCGGCGTTGCCGTCGGTGGATTTAGCCGGATCAGATGCCGACCTGAAACCCGAAGGGGAAATGCTGATGGCGTCACCCGGTGATGCAACCCCGTCAGCTCCTCAGGATGCATGGCCGGATGATTTGGATAGCGCAATTCTTGCCGATTGGATCGAACAGGTGACAACCATTCAGATTGCCAGGATTGAACACAGCTGGGAGGGGTTGCGCAGCTTTGTCGCGGATGAAACGCTGGTCGTTGGATTTGATCCTGTGGTGCCGGGTTTCTTCTGGCTGGCAGGGCGGGGCGGTTACGGGATCACGTTGGCCCCAACCTCGGCAATTTTGGTGGCTGATCTGGGTACAGGGGAACCGCGCGCACGACTTAAGGGTATTGTGCAAGTCCTGTCACCGCAACGATTCCAGTAATCGGGAGATCGGATTGAATGAAGACAGGCAAGTGAACCGGTATGATCGTGAAAACCGGGAGGTATCAATGGCCAGACCACTGCGCGAACGACTGAACAAAGCGGTCGCTTCTGCGTCCAAAGCGGACCGTGCGCTGGCGGTTTACATGCTGGCCGAATTCGGAAATCTTCCGTTTGAGACTGCCGCCAGTCTGGCTGCCAAAGTCGAGCTCAGCGAGCCTACAGTAGGGCGGTTCTGCCGTGCCATTGGTTATGATGGTTTCAAGGATCTCAAGAAAAATCTACGTAATGATATGGGCGATCAACCCTGGCTCATCGGGGACCGTTTGCGCGATCTTCAAGAACGCAGAAACGGGGGCGCGGATCAGCTGACGCGGGGGCTTGAGCTGGAAATGGCCGCACTTGTGACCGTCTATGAGGCCGCGCATACCCCTGAATGGGACCGCGTGGTGAAGCGGTTGGCACGGGCGACATCGGTCTTTGTCGTGGGGTTTCAGACCGAACGCGGCATCGCGCAGGTTTTCGCCCACCAGCTTCAGTATCTGCGGGACAAGGTGCAGTTACTTGATCTGGCCGGTGGCAATTTTGCTGATCTGCTCGCTAGCGAGGATGAACAGACCGCCCTCGTCATTTTCGAGGCGCGCAGGTATTCCCAGAACGCGTATTTACTGGCACAAGAAGCAAAAGCTGCGGGTATTCCCGTGACGCTCATCACCGACCCCTATTGCGATTGGGGCCACAACGTCGCGGACGAGATTTTTGTCGTGCCGACATCGTTCAATCTGTTTTGGGAATCCACGGCGCAAATGGCCAGCTTTGCCAACCTTTTGGTCAATGGCGTGTTCCTTGAACTGGGCCCGAAGGTTGAGGCGCGTATGAACAAGGTTGCCCAACTCTATGGTACGTTCACCGGGCATGTCGACAGTTTCAATCCCGCCAAAATGGACCCGACGTAGTGGAGGGCCGAAGTTTGAGGTTTAAAATTCTAAGCGCAGAAATCGCGCATGAAACCAATACCTTCAATATTCACCCCACCACATTGCAGTCTTTCAGGAACCGCTATCTGCTGGACGGGGATCAGGCCATCGCGGCACGGGGCGACCAAAATACGGAGCTTGCAGGGTTGCTGGATGCCGGGCGCGATCATGGGTGGGACATACACCATGTGATAAGTGCTGCGGCAGGGCCAGGCGGCAAGGTGACACGCGACGCTTTCGAGGCGCTTACAGACCCGTTGATCGACGCAGCTGACGGCAATTGGGACGGTATATTTCTGATGCTGCACGGCGCGATGGTCACGGATTTTTGCGACGATGGCGACGGCGAAATCTTGCGCCGGTTGCGTGCTGTGGTTGCAACGGATCTGCCCATCGCCGTCACGCTTGATCCGCATGCAAACGTCACCACACTGATGTGTGAACTGGCGCAGATCCTCGTATCTTTCACGACCTATCCCCATGTGGATTTGCGCGCGACGTCGCGGCGCGCCGCCGAGCTTTTGCAGCGGACGATGTCCGGTGAAATCGCACCCCTCACCCTGCGCGTGCACCGCCCCATGCTTGAAGAAGTCAACGGGGGCCGCACGGACATTGGCCCGATGGTCCAGCGCCACGCTTTGGCGCGTGCCTATGAGGCGCGCAAAGGCATCTATGCGATCAGCATCAATGGAGCGTTTCCCTGCGCCGATATTGCCGAAGTCGGGCCAACGGTTCTGGTGACCTGTGAAGGCGATACTGCCGCACATCGCCGGATAGGTGAAGAACTGGCCGACGATATCTGGGCGCGGCGATACGACGTTCTGAACATCTATTTGACCAGTGCGCAGGCAGCGGCGGAAGCCCGCAAATGGCACGGCGGTGCCGGACCGCTTATCATTGCAGATTACGCGGACAACCCCGGTGCTGGTGCATATGGCGACGGAACAGGGCTGTTGTCTGCTTTGCTGGACGCGGGGGTGCGTGATGCCTGCTTCGGTCCTCTGATCGACCCGAAGGCAGCGGTATTTCTGAACGCTCACGCCGTGGGCGACGCGGTGACGCTGGATATTGGCGGGGTGACTGCGCCCGCGCTCGGCGGTGGTCCGATCCATGTCACGGGGACGGTGAAATGGACCGGCGATGGACGGGTGCTGGGCAGCGGCCCCATCCTTGGCGGTCTGGAGCGTGATTTTGGTCCAACCGCCGTGTTGGAGGTCGCAGGTATCGACATTCTGATTGTCGCGGTTCCCCACCAGATGCTGGACCTGAAACAGTTCGAGACCTTCGGGATTGATCCGGCCCGCAAGGCCGTTGTCGCGCTAAAGTCCATGCAGCACTTTCGCGCCGCGTTCACCCCGATCGCAGGGCGGATTATCGTCTGTGATAGCGGGGCATTGTGTACGTTGGACTATGGATCGCTGGCGTATAAAAACGTGCCGCGTCCTACGTTTCCGCTGGATGAATAGAGTCTAGCGCCGGGGCGTCCGACGTGGACCGTCTTTGGTGATGGTGTGCAGGGACAGCGTGTGATCCATGTTTTTCATCCGGTGGCGCAGCATCTTTCGGCAAAGCCGGTGCAGGTCGTTTTGATACTCAGGAAGCTGCGCTACATTCTCTTGTTCTCCGCGTGCTTCTCGATCGTACAGGATGGGCGGTAGATCGGCCGCAAATTCCACTAGGGTAAAGCGCGCTTCGCGCAGGATCGACAGGGTGGAGTCACTCGGGCCCGTGCCTAGGGTGCGCTCCCAAAGGGTCGGCGCGGTAGGTTCGGCAAAATCCAGTTCCGAAAACGAATAAGTTCGCCAGTCCTGCGGCATCGCGCCGCCCAACAGCGGCAACAAAGATCTGCCGTCCATTGAATTTGGAACGTCCTGCCCGACCCAATCAAGGATCGTTGGCGTGATATCGATCGTTTCAACCGGCTGCGTCACCACAGTGCCCGCGCGCGCCACATTACCCGGCTGGCGGATGATCAATGGCGTGTGATAGGCCGCGTCGTGGACCGTGAACTTGCCCCAGCTGTGCCGATCGCCCAGCATTTCCCCATGATCCGCGGTCACGATGATGAGCGTATCGTCATACTGACCGGTGTCCTTGAGAAATTTGATGACGCGACCGATGTGCATGTCCGCCTCGGTGATCAGGCCCATGTAGAGGGTGCGCAGCGTCTGGATATTGGCCTCCGTGGGCGCAAGATCAGGAAAACCCGTGACATTCCCGGCCGGCGTCTTTTGCGCCAGTGTAGGACCAAAGAACGGATGCTGGGCGGCCTCCTCCTGCGGAGTCTGAAAACGCTCTGGCAGCGGGATCGACGCGGGATCATACATCGAATTATAGGGCGCGGGCGCGACCAGCGGCGGATGTGGTCGTATATACGTGAGATGTGCGAACCAGTCTTTGCCCTTGTGCGCAGGCATGCTCGCCAGAAAGCGGTCGGTCAGGAATGCCGTGTCGCTGTCTTCGGCGCGATACAGGGCCGGATCGTTGATCTTTGGCGCGTCACCTGTGGGTGAAACGGGATGATACACTTGTGCGTATGTGTCAAATTCATAGCCCTGATTGATCAGATGTGAGCGCCATGGATAGGACATTTCAAAACGCATCTCGACGACCTCTTCAAAACCGTTCATCGGGTGTTCATAGGTGCGCAAAGCTGGATCGTTTTCGTGGAAAACCCGTGGATCCTGGGGTGTATCGGTATAGCCGAAAAGCATCGGCAGATACCCCGCCTTGCGCATTTCGGTGGCAACATTTGGAATGTCATGGCGCAGGGGCGTGCCGTTGCGCGCTGACCGGTGGTTCATGGCGTATTGCCCCGTCAGCAGCGAGGCGCGCGAGGGGCCGCAAGGGTTCGCGACGGAAAAGTGGCGCTCAAACGTTACGGCGTCCGCCATCAGCGCGCGCAGGTTGGGCAGGTCCAGATGTTCGGCAAACGCCCCAAAGACAAAATCGGCGCGCAATTGGTCGATGACGATAAACAGGACGTTCTTGTTGCTGCTCATGGCGCTGCTCCTTGTCGAAATGACTGGTGTGACTAGGGCCGAAAAAACTTTCGCTGGAAAGGCAGACGTCTGTGCACACGCTTTCTTGCGCCCGTTGTAGGTGAATTGACACAGAAAGACGTTTATCTTCAGTCAAATATGTGGGATTTTGTGGAAAATCTGTGGAATTTCGGAACACGCGACTTGAACAAACGGCCCAAACATTCCCATCGGGAGCTTGAACTGCTTGAAGCACTGCATCGGTTGGGTGGCTCTGCGCGCAGCGTAGAACTGGCGCAGGCGCTTGATGTGTCTGAGGAAACCGTGCGCCGTACCATCAAGGCGCTGTCCAAGGCCGGCGTGTTGGAGCGGATGTACGGCGGTGCCTATCTTGCAGGGCCGCGCGATACACCCAGCTTTTTCAGCCGTATTGCCAAACATTCAGCAGAAAAGCGTGCCATAGCGACACAGGTTGTCGAACGGGTGAAAGACGGCATGACACTGTTTCTGGATGTCGGATCAACCACGGCTTTCGTTGCGGAAAAGCTGCGCGATCGTTTCAATCTGACGGTCGCCACGAATTCGATCGGTGTGGCGCAGGTGCTGGCAAATCACAACGCAAACCACGTGCATCTGCTAGGCGGAGAGATGCAGACCGATGAGCGCGGTACATTCGGGTTCGTAGCAGAGCAGCAGTGCCGTCGTTTTGCCTATGATCTGGCAATTTTCAGCACTGATGCCTTGTCCGTAAGCCGTGGTTTTCTGTATCTGAATGCCGCAGAAGCCAATCTGGCGGCGGTCGTGGCAAGCTGTTCTGAGCGTGTGTTGGTGGGAATGGACCACCATAAATTTGAACAAACCGCCCCTTATTGCGGATTTGCGGCAAGCGATGTGGATGACATTGTCACCGACCAACTGCCCATGTCTGGACTGGCAACAGCAATTCGAGGATGGGGCATTGAGGTGCATCTGGCGCGCGGAGGCAAAGATGATGTCCAAGACTGATTTTGCAAAAAGATTTCGGGAACGGTTTCCGCAATGCAGTGGGGACGCTAGGTCATGGTGATCTTGACTTTTTTGATCAGTATTGCAGGGGCCACAATGCTGCTGCTGTTTGCCGTGCGGCTGGTGCGCACGGGGATAGAGCGCAGCTATGGCGCGTCCTTTCAACGGGTTTTGACGGATCAGCGTCAACCTTTGCGGGCAAGTCTGGTCGGTACTGTGCTGGCCATCGTGCTGCAAAGCTCGGCGGCTGTCGCGTTGTTGACCACGGGGTTTGCCGCCAGCGGGCTTCTGGCCTTTGGGACCGGTCTGGCAATCGTTCTGGGCGGTGATCTCGGCTCATCCCTGATCATTCAGGTTCTGTCCTTTGATCTGGATTGGCTCGTCCCCGTGCTGTTGGCCGTTGGGGGCTGGTTGTTTGTAAAGACGGAGCAGAAGAAGCTGCGGCAGGCGGGGCGCATCGTGATGGGTATCGCGTTGATCCTCGTCTCGCTGCAATTCCTGCGGGATGCGATGGATCCCATTCGCGATGGCGCATTCTTGCCAGCAGTCTCGGATTATCTTAGGCGCGACTATATCACGGCCTTTATCGTCGGCGGCGTGCTGGCGTTTCTGTTGCATTCGTCCGTTGCTGCGATCCTGATGTGTGTGACGCTTGTCCAAGTTGGGGCAATCCCCTTCGTGGCGGGCCTGTCGCTTGTGCTGGGGGCAAATCTGGGCAGCGCTTTCATTCCGGTCTGGTTGACACGCGGTATGGCGATGCCTGCGCGCCGGATCGTTTTTGCAAACCTTGCGTTGCGTGGCACCTGGGCGCTTGTGACCCTTTTCGGGGTGAACTTGGCGTTGAATATGTCCATCCTCGCGGAAGGGTATTCGGGACAGATGCTCATCAACGCCCATATTGCGTTTAACGCGTCACTTCTGGTGCTGGCATTGCCGTTTTGCAATTTGCTGCGACACCCGTTTGAAACGCTCCTGCCCGATCAGGCCGGCATGTCCGATAAATACGTTATTCCCCGCCCTGAAACTGTGCTCGATCCGGCCAACTTCGGCACGCCGACACAGGCGATCGCGTCGCTCAAGCGCGAATTGCTCCACATGGCAGAACTGGTGGAAGCGATGTTTCACCCGGTCATGGCATTGTACCGGACGGGGGAAAAGGAACAGATCAGAGCAGTGCAGGCGCTGGACCGTGAGGTAAACACGTGCCTGACCCATATCCGCGCCTTTGTCGCCGGATTGCCTGCGGACGTGATGACCCGCGAAACGGGGCGCGCGGCCCGCGACATGTTGGAGTATGCAGTCCGATTAGAGACCGCGGGTGATGTCGTTGCCGAACGCTTGACGGTATTGGCGGGACGTCTGCACAAGCTGGAGGGCGGTTTTTCCAAGGAAGGCTGGTCCGAACTGCAATCCCTGCACGAGAACATTGCAGCCAATATGAAACTGGCGTCGAATGTTCTGATCTCTGACGATCTGGAAAGCGCGCGGTTGCTGAACATGGAGAAAACCGAGATCAAGCGCGCAGAGCGGGACAGCCGCAAGCGGCATTACCGGCGTTTGCAGGCTGGGGACGCGTTGAGTGTTGCGAGCAGCGATATCCATCTCGAAACCCTGCGCGCCCTGCGTGATTTCAACAGCAGCATCGCGGCAGTCGCCACGCCGATCCTCTATGCGAACGGTCAACTGCTGGAAACCCGTTTGATCGAGGAAATGCCGGCGCGCCGGGATGATGACTGAACCAGCAGCGCACGCGCGAAAACCTGAATTCTAGGACCCGTATGTCCCTGCCTATCATTGCCGTTATCCTGTCCGCAGCCCTGCTTCATGCTGTCTGGAACGCCATTGTAAAGACCGCGGCAGATCGCACGACAACACTTGGGCTGGTCGCATTTGGGCATGTTTTGCCGGGTGCGGTGATGGTCGCTGTTCTGCCACTGCCAAGCGCCGAAAGCTTTGTTTATATCGGCCTGTCGACCCTCGTTCACTTTGCATATTTCTACTTTCTGGGCCGGGCCTATCACCACGGCGACCTGAGCGTCGTTTACCCGATCGCCCGCGGGATCGTTCCCGCGCTTGTGTCGCTTTGGGCGTGGCTGCTTTTGGGTGAAGTGCTGCCACCGCTGGTTTGGGCGGGGATCGGGCTCATACTTTTCGGCATCGTGCTGAGCAACTGGAAGGCCCTGCGATCGGGGATTGGTTCAACCGCGTTAACGTTGTCTGTGGCAACCGGCTTTTGTATCTCGATTTATTCGCTGGTGGATGGTGTCGGCGTCCGGCTATCCCAAAACACGCTTGGCTATTGGGCATGGGGCGCATTTCTGCATATCTTCATCGCAGGGTTTTCAGGCTGGCGCAGGCGTCAGACCCTCACTAATTTGCCGTTGCGCATTTGGCTGGTCGGCATCGCCGGGGGCATGGTGTCGATGACGGCGTATGGTCTGATCCTTTATGCCAAGAACTTCGCACCGTTGGGGGCGGTCTCGGCCTTGCGGGAAACTTCAGTGATATTTGCAACGTTGATCGGCTTCTTTCTGCTCAAGGAAGGAAACTGGAAACGCCGTATGGGGGCCGCCGTCCTTATGGTTGTCGGCATCGCGTTGATTGGGCTGAACGCCTGACGCCACCGGACACCTTTATCCTTCCCGATGATCGCAACTTTCGCCAGATTTGCGCGATGTCATGCGCGGGTTACAAAATGCCGTCATGGATCGCGGCATATGCTGAACGAACAGCTTGCCAGTACAGGGTTGCAGACACTAGGCTGGCCCAGAATTCAAAGTGGGGAGAAATCAAATGATGATGAAAAAACTTATGACCAGTGTCGCCGTAGCCTGACAGCCGCACCCGTGATGGCGCAGACAGAGGTGGAATTCTGGCATGCCTTTACCGGCCGTCTGGGCGAATTGGTCGCCGAACAGGTCGAGACGTTCAATGCCTCGCAGTCCGATTACACCGTGACCGCGTCCCACAAGGGCAACTACTCCGAGACACTGAACGCAGGCATCGCCGCGTTCCGTGCAGGCGAACAACCTGACATTCTGATGGTGTTCGAGGTTGGCACGGCGACGATGATGGCCGCCAAGGGCGCAATCAAACCAGTGTACGAGGTGATGGCGGAAGCTGGTGCTGATTTTGATCCGGACGCCTTTATCGGGTCGGTCAATGGCTACTACACCACCAGCGAAGGCCAGATGCTGTCGCTGCCGTTCAACGCCTCCACGCCGGTCCTCTGGGTTAACCGTGACGCGTTGGTGGCTGCGGATATCGACCCTGACATCGATCTGAGTACATGGGAACAGGTCGGCGACGTGCTTGATACACTCAAAGCGTCCGGCAACGCATGCCCGCTGGTGACCGCATGGCAAAGCTGGGTCCATCTGGAAAACCTGTCCGCGTATCACAACGTTCCTTTCGCTACGCTGGCCAACGGTTTCGGCGGTCTGGACACGGAACTGTCACTCAACGGTCCGGTACAGGTCGCGCACATTCAGGCGATGGGCGATTGGGCCAAAGACGGCAAATTTATCTACACGGGCCGTCGCAATGAGGGCGGCGCGAATTTCCGCAGCGGCGAATGTGCGTTGTTCACCGAAAGCTCTGCCGGGTATGCCGGGATCAAAGCAGAAGCCACGTTTGAGTTCGACGTGCGCCCGCTACCGTATTGGTCCAGTGTGGAGGGTGCGCCGCAGAACACCATCATTGGTGGTGCATCCCTGTGGGTGATGGAAGGGCAGACAGACGAAGAGTACAAGGGTGCTGCTGCGTTCCTGAACTTTCTGTCCTCGCCTGAAATCCAAGCCAAATGGCATCAGGATACCGGCTATCTGCCAATCACGCAGGCGGCGGCGGATCTGACCCGCGAACAGGGATTCTACGAGGCAAATCCCGGTACGGATATCGCCGTGATCCAGATGACGGCCAATGCACCCACGGAGAATTCCAAGGGCATCCGTCTGGGCAACTTCGACCAGATCCGCGGCATCATCGATGAAGAGCTCGAGGCCGTCTGGGCCGGTGACAAGGACGCGCAGGCGGCCCTTGATAGCGCCAAGTCACGCGGTGATGAATTGCTGCGCCGGTTCGAGCAAGCCAACCGCTAAGACTGAAGCTACCCGCCGCCTGAGTGTCCGACTGGGTGTTCAGGCGGTCGTCGCTTCTTGAAAGACAATTCATGTTGATAATTTCAGTCCTGATTTTCTGCGTCGTCGGTCTTGGTCTTTTGGCCATGGGATACAAGTATATGACTGCTGAACCACCGATGGATTATCATGCCGAAATTCTGTCGGGCATCGCGGTGACTGACGAGATGAAGTTGATCCTTGGGGCGCTTTACAAGAGCATGGGCGGTGCCTTTATGGCCTTGGGTATCGGGACTATCCTGATCGCTCTCACGGGTGTTCGGGCGGACATGTTCATGGCCAAGCTGACGCTGCTTGCGATGACTTGTACGGTCGGATTTCTTACCACCCGTGCGGCGCGCCATGTCCAGATCCAGTCCAATATCAGGACGCCGTGGCGGATAGCAGCGGTCCTGACGGTAGCGAGCCTGTTT
>Ga0115567_10004010_pt1 | contig 14426 bp, 12 predicted proteins | sample COGITO_mtgs_1204_2_FD_88679 | JGI IMG/M metagenome (GOLD analysis project Ga0115567, IMG submission 88679) | Pelagic marine microbial communities from North Sea - COGITO_mtgs_120412 | ecosystem: Environmental > Aquatic > Marine > Epipelagic | place: Germany:Helgoland, sampling site Kabeltonne... | reverse complement strand
GGGGGGGGGGGGGGGGGGGGGCGCACCTTGTAGAACTTGGCAGCTCGCAGGACGTGGTGAAGGGAGTTTTCGGACTCTGTGCCGATCTCATCCACCACTTTGCGGACGACCCAGACATTGCGCGGCCCGGAGGCAGCATTTATGTCGATCTTGATGAATTTGACAACTGCCTCCGGGAAGCAGAACGCGAGCGAAATCACCACGCGAAGCGCTAGCATCTGCTGCTTCTCGTCACCATGAGGCTGGTACACCTTGCTGTTGAGTACGACCAACGCATCTGGAACGTAGCTTGGGCAGTGACGAGCCAGAAGTTCCGCAATGTCAGACGTGACGGCTGTGTACATGTCCTGCCTCAGCACATCTAGAAGCGGCTCGGCCCCGCCTTCGTCTTCGCTCGCAGCTGCACCCTTCTGCGTGAGTACCTCTTCGTTGGCTGCTATGAGCTTTTTACAAAGCGCAAGCGAGTGCTGTGAGTGCGGCACAGCCCGGCACACCAGATGTAGCGCAGTGTCTGCGAACTCCACAGACCGGGTCTCGATGCCGTCGACGGCAACAGTATCGTGAGCCGCCGCCGAATTTGTCTCGAGCAGCGCGGCGCATATCGCTTCGGAGGCGGCCGAGAGGGAGCCGCTCTGACACAGCCGGTGGAGCGCGGTGAATCCGTACCGATCTCGCACCGCGGCGCCTTGCGGGTAGGCCTGAAAGGGTTCAGGATGAGCTTAACCCTAAACCGCTTCGAGCGCAAGATGCAACGGTGAGGCACTGGCAGACATGCAAAGGGCGAGAGGGCGAGGAGTGTGGAGCACCTCGAGGAGCCGCTGGGCGATGCCCAAGGACTGAGGCGTAAGGTTTGGGTTGCGACAGAGAAGGTGAATCGGCAGCTGGCCATGGTCGTCCGCCGCACCAGAGGCGTCAGGCGCAGTAGTGAGAAGCAGCTCCAGGAGCTCGACCGACGCCGCCACGTGCCGGCGCGAGCTGCCGTACACAAATCGCCCAGTGCCCGCAGCATCAGTGCGCCTGCAGCGGACAAGCAGAGGGCGAGCGAGCAGTGGCGAGCGAAAGGGCGGGGAAGGGCGGTGGAGAGAAGAGGCCTGCGCACCTGCAGAGCGAGTGCAGCGCCATCATCCCACCGTCGCCGCGAGCCATGAGCCAGTTTGGGTGCTCGGCCACGAGATGCTTTGCGACCGTGACGACGTGTTGTGAGTGAAACTCGGAGCGGCAGATGAAGCCTAGCGGAAGCGCCCGGAGCCGCGCGGCCGCTTCAGCGCCCGTTTCACCGCGATCTTGTGCGAGCGAGTGCGCCTCGTGGATGTGCGACTCGATCAGCAGCTCCGTCACGGCGGCCGAGTGCTCGTTCATAGGCTTCTCGTTACAAAGGAGCATCAGCGGAACCATCCAGTCGTCATCGCTTACTGCGCCCGCCTGGCGATGGGCCTCTTCTAGCGCTGCGAGTATCGTGCGGCAGATCTTCACAGACGCATCTGAGAGGCTCTCTGTCTCGAACACCATGTGCAACGGGGTGAGCCCATCGTCAGTTGGCGCGGTGACGCTTTGCGGGAACGCAGCAAGGAGTTTCTCGGCCATGATCACTGAAATCGACGAGTGTTGCGCTTTACAGAGTGCGTGGATGGGAAGTTCTGCCATCGGGCCTCCGCCTGCTGCAACCGCTTGCGGGTACTGCTCAAGGAGAGTTTCGAAGATAGCGAGGGAATGCAGCGAGGGCTGTCCGGCGCCCGCGAGAAGGAGCAAGGGCAGTGCGCTATCATTTGTCGGGTCACTCTCGCCACCCAGTCCCGCCTCGGTTCCTGCAGCTTCGCCGTGTCGTGCAACGCGCTGCGCGCGCACCTGGCTTGTGATTTGCTCGTAGAGTTCATGCGAGTGCCGTGTGTGTCCGGAGGACGCGCACAAGCGGTGCAGCGGGCGAGCGCCTGCCCGGTCCTTGCGAACCAACGAGTCCGGAGAGAGGGCGAGAAGCCGCCGAAACATCTCGAGGGAAGCTGCGGTGTGCCGCCCGGAGCCGCAGAGCAGATGTAAAGCGACGGCACCGTCTGCAGCTGGTGCCTCGGCTGGCGGCTCGGCGGCCTCTGCAAGTAAGGCGAGGATGACATCGAAGGCCTTCAGCGAGTGGGTCGTGTGGGGAGTCGAAGCGCATAGCAGGTGAAAGGGTGTGCGGCCTGCCGCGTCTTTCTGCCCTGCCACTTCCGGACACGCGGAAAGTAGCCGCTTTAGAATGGAAATTGCGGCGGCAGAGTGGAACCCCGCTGCTGCAAGAAGGTGCAAGGGCGTTGACGCCGCGCCGTCGGCAGCAGAAATCCCCGAGGCGTTTTCCATCGTGAGCAGCTCGAAAATAGCGTCAGCATGCTCCTCCCCCAACCTCTTTGGGATCATTCCCGCGCAGAGCGCGTGTAGTGGCAGCCACCCCTGCTTGTCCGAAACTGCAATACTCTGCGCTCCGACAGCGCGGTACAATTCATGAGAGGCGAGGGTGGGAAGGGAGTGCTAGTTGAAGGATGGAAAGCACACAAAAAAATTGTGAAAACACGAATCCAACGCGGAGAGAGGGAGGGCGCCTGCTTGTAGGTCAGAAGGATCTGACGGCAGATTTCCACCGAGCTCTTTGTGAGGACCGTCGCGGAACAAATGAGGTGTAGCGGCAGCCTCCCAGCCCCTGCGCGTGCGCTTCCAGTCACAAAGCTGCACGCTCGTGCAATCTGCTGCCGCGCGTCTAGGGTTTGCATGCGACCATCCGCCTCCTGCGCTGCAGCTTCGTGCGCTTCAATGACAAGCCTCGTAATCTCCAGCGAGTGCTCCGAGGTGTGGTTTCCGCAGCGACAGAGCCTGTGCCAGCGCATGCCACTCAGCGAGCGGACAAAAGAAATCCTGCAATCGGCTCGAAAACGCCGGCGCTCTGTCAGGGCGGGGGGATTCCGGTGCAGCGGAAGGTCCCCGTCGATTCCCGGCTGCGCAGCAGCAGCAGCACCAGGACCTTCGAGCAGCTTCTCGCAGATCTTAACCTGAATCCAGGCTCCCCACAGGCGTCGTTCAGGGCCTCCTCTGGCAGCATTCCTAAACCCTAAACAGGCAGCATTCTCGTAACACATGAGGTTCAACCACATCGGGCGGGAAGCACCGTGTGCTCGTTGTGGGCTCTGGACGAGCAGAGCAGGTGCAGTGGTCGCAGGCCTTGGTCGTCGACGGCCTCGAGCCCGCGCCGGTGCGCTTCTAGAATGAGCCCGCCCGCCTCGACGCTCCCCGCCGTGTGCGGATTCAACGCTGCGCACGAGAGCGATTGCGGGCGCCGTTAAGGGTACCGTGGAGATCGAGCACGCGTCCTTGCGTCGCGATCCCTCGCATGCCAAGTCACGCGGACGTGGGAAGCGACGGGCTTGAAAAAGGTTTGGACGAGCAAGGCGGACCTGATGAGCAGACGATGAGATGGAGGGGCAGGTAGCCACCAGGATTGCGGACCTTGACTGCATCTTTGTGGACGTCCAGTAAACGCCGAAGGCACGCTACTACCGGTGGCGTCATGGGGTGATTCAGCAGCATCGCGGAGGGCAGGGGGCCGCCCTTTCCCCAGGTAATCGCTGCTGCCTCCTCGTAATCTGCGGGAGAATGGGAAGGCTATGCTTAGTAAACCCAGCATCAAGTATGGAAAACGACTAGCACGGGGTAAGTTGCAAGGTGAAACCGGCGATGAGCAGCCTGCATAAGTCTACAGAGCTGCTGGAGAGCTCCGTGTTGGCGCAAAGCAAGTGCAGCGGTAGACCCTTGCCGGGCGCAGACGCGCGCCCAACCTGTGCCAGGAGTAGGAAAGTAAGGTGGCAAGCCAAGCAACAATACACAACTGCTCATGGTTGTATAAAACGGGAACAAAAGGCACATGTACCTGTTTGTTGGCCTCGAAGAGAAAGTTGGCGATTTCGACCTGGTAGAAGTAGGTACTTCTTTCAGAACTTTTGGCATCGCATACGGCCCAAGGAAGTGCATGCGAGGTAGCTTTGGCTGGTGATATGCGCAAGGAATTGACCGTGGCTGCAGTATGTGGTTGAGAAGCACAGAGAAGGTGCAGCGCATTCTGCCCAGAAATGTCGCGTGCGCTCGCAAGCAACGGCGCCTCCTCAAGCAAGTCACGAACATTACGGATCGCAGAACGATCGTGAGCACCAGCAGCGCAGATTTTGTGCAATTCTTCCGAGATAAAACTTGGTTGGCCTGGGCAAGACACAGGTGTAACCGTGGTGATATGATGAAGCATGCAAGCCCTCCTCAGTGAGGGGAGCGGGTGTCAGTTCACCTGAGAGCGATGATAAGCTTGCATGGTGGTGGTGTCGGTGGTGGTGGCGGTGTTGACGATTATCATTGTCCTTGGAATGAATGTTCTGCCCTTGTCCATGCGTGTCCAACGGTTCAGGCGCGCCAAAGGATTGTCTACGGACCGAATTGCGTCTCCAGACGCTTGAAAGCTTGTTCGCTGACTTCATCTCCTTGAATGCGAGCTTCAGCGACTTGACCCCGTCATCTGGTGCACCCTGTCTCGCACGTGGGTCCGCGCTGATCTTACTCCCATATTCTCCCCGCAGTATCATATGGACCTGGGTGGTGCACCTCGCACAGCGTCAGGGAGCAGGCCATCGGGTGAGCAGGAGTGTCGTCACCACGGCAATCGCTCACCTTGTTTGGCGGCGATGATTTCACATCGCTTTTTTCGCTGACGGCCACTCCAGGCCAAACTTTAGAGACAAGATCCGCTGCACTTTGCCCACCACCGTCTTCGGTCGTCGCGTCCCTGATGCTGGTCCACAGTGCTTTTGCTTTCTTGCCGGACTTGGAACCTACGCCCGAGAGGATGGCACGGCCTAGCGGTCTAGATGCCAGCACGGAGATCTCTACGGGGGCCTTTTGTCGTGCTCCTTGGCTGCCAACCGGAGACGGTGGTCCAGTTGTAGGCTTCGCCTCAGAATCATCTGCCTCTGCGGTTCCAGCAGCGATGCCTGCTACAGCCTCGGGATCTTTCTCTCTGTCCTCTGCTGCTTCGTGCTCGAACCCTTCGCCCAGAGTTCGCGAACTCTGCTCCTCAGCGCCGTGAATGACAGCTTCGGAGACAGAAACACGCTCGCGCTGAGTGATCTCGACATCCCCCGGCTGGGCCTGGAGTACTTCAGCATCTTGTTCTGCAGGCACATCCGCACCCGCTCCCAGAGTCCCTTGCGACACTTCTTGGTCCAGTGGTAAGGCGGTGGATGCCTCTCCTCCGTCACCTTCCCCGCTCATTATAAGCGCATCAAGGTCCTAGCCCACCGCCGTGTCGATCGCAGATGATGACAGATTTCTGCGACAGTCGCAGAAATCTGCGACGGCTCGTGCTCTCCCGAGGCGGGCCGATCGAGCTTTGAAATCCGGTCTGTCGACCTGTCCTTGCCAAACTGGAGCGGATCTCTGGGCGACCTCCACCGTTCATCGCTGCTCAGTGACGGCGCCGCCCAAGGCACTGTGCCAAGAGACCCGGAGAGCTACAGTTGACGGCTGGTTCAAGGCTGCGAAACTTTCTGCGATCTCCCGCTATGCTCGACATATTGCCTCACTTGCCGCTTAGCGCTGCAGAGCTTGCAGCTGAAGGCGAAGCGCTGGCAGTGCAAGCTGAGAAAGACCTCGCGGGAATCCTTCTCACAGGATCCACACGATCGGTGCGTCCCGCTGTTGCATTCCTTTCCCTCAAACACAAGGTATCTGCAGAACGAGTTTCGCGCATCGCGCGCCTCCTGTTCTCCATTCTCAAGAACGCTGCTGGCGATGTCGCGTCAGAGACCAGGACTGCCACTGTGCTTGCTGATGTGCTGAAGGTCTTGAACAAAGTTCCGGATTGCCCACCTCCTGGCGACTCCGCGCGCCTCCAGATGGAGTGGCGGCCCATCTACGACGCACTTATGAGGGTCCAGCTTCGGGGCGCTTCGTGGGAGCAATTTGCACAGCAGGGTGGTGATTTGCTTGTCGGATCTGACGCGAGCAAGCGTCATGCCAAGGCATTTGTCGGGCTTGCACGACGTGCTCGAGCATTCTTCCCGCCCGCGGCGGCGAGGGAGGTGCTCGAGCAATTTCGACCGATCCTCTGTCCTCATGAAAAATCTTTCTACAAGGCCGCCGCTCTCATCTGCCTCTTCCTCCCCGATGAGCTGTCTAGTGCTGGTGGAGCTGCAGCTGTGCTGGAGGAGCTTTCAGGTTACGCTCCCAGGCAACTACTCACGCTAGTGTAACTTTACACGTGAATCCACTCTGATTTTGGTCCTTCTGCGCGCGCTGGCAGGAGTTTGGGCGCTCGTCACGAATCAGAACGACTGGCAAGTGTTGTGGATGACTTTGTTCTCGCGATTTATGCGACACAACCAGAGTGCTGCACTTCCTGCAATGGAGGCCTTGGTGCCCAAGCTGCTTGAGACCTTCATTCGTGTGATCGAGGTCCCCACGGGAGCCAAATCGCCTCAGCGTCCTGAATCGCTCGGCTGGCCAGACGACTGTTCATTTCTTCTTGGTAGCGACAAGCCTCCCCGACTGATTTGACGATCTTGCACTTGCACTAACCGACATGACTGAACGAATGAATTCTGCAGGTTCAACAAGGCCCAAGGAAGATATGGTCAAGAAGCTCACACGCGTGCTAATATTTTCGCTCGCGCCGGACTCTAACACAATGAAGCTTCTTCGTGCCACGCTTGCTTACCTCAAGCCGTTCTTTCACCCGCTCCAGGTCCGCCAACCTTCTGCGCGAAGCCCCGATCAATTGATGTGACTGCCAATGCGGTACACCAACTCCTAATCATCCCGCACAGGAAGGTGAGCACACGAAACCTCTCGACATGTTTCTCAAGATGATAACTCTCAACTTCGCGAAGCGCCTCGGCATGGAAGCTGGCATGCTTCGCGCCAAGCGTCCTTGGAGTCCTGTGCACGCGCTCTCTCAGGACGACCGCCATGAGTTCTCAGCACTCGTCATGCCCCTCGCGCTTACCGCTTTCTACTCCAAGAACCAGTCGATGACCTTCTCAGCGAGTCAGGTCCTGGGCCTTGCCGAGGACACTGTGCCCATGGTCCTGCTAGGACACTGCGCCAGCTGATCGACTGGCATTGGTATCGCTGCAGGCACTTAAGGACCTGTCGACGATTTGCCCCGAGTTGGTTGTTGCGGAGCTGTTCCAGCGAATCGAACCGGCCATACAGAATATCATGAAACCGTCCGAAGTGCAGAACGCCATCTCGCTGGCGTCCTACGTTTTGCCGATGCTCCTTCGTTCGGAGGGAGGCGCAGACACGCTCTCGTCCGTTCTCGGCATGACCGTTGCAGGCATCGACACGAACGATCCCATGAAGACGATGTACACTCTGCGACTCTTCAACGCGATCTTCTCAACGATCCCCCTCTGTGACCCCAAGGACCTGCCGGCGTCTTGCTCCAAGCCAGAGGCAGGACCCAACCAGTGTGAGCTTGTATTTTTAGCGAGCTTCGCGCGCCCCTATGCTCATGCAGTTGCGTTCTCACCTACAGATGCTGTATACACTTGGCGAATGGCTAGCAGACATCATAGATCGGCTCTTTCAACTCCTTGAGCACGTTCCACCGATGAAGAAGGGAAATCCCTTTAAGGGTCACCTCCAGGGTCTCCTTCGCCGCTTTTTCGATGTCCTCTTCCACCAGATGTCGCCCACATTGTACGCCGCCTCCCTTGAACGTGTTGTGCGGAAGGCTCTACAATCGCTCTACCCACCTGCAAAGCAGCTGGTTGGATATATGCTCGACTCTGCAGGTCTTGTCCTCACAGTCCAACATGCCAGCAGGACCTTGTCGCTCGTGCTGAAATCACGATCCCTTGCAATCAGTCTCGGCTAGCCCAACGGAGGCGCTTGCCAAGGTCGTCCCGCTGCTGTGCGGAAAGATCGTTTCGCCTGCGGGGGAGATCTGCTCGTCTGAGTCAGAGGCGACCTACTACCTCCACCTTCTCGGCCACGCAATCACACGTGCAGGGCCGGCGCTGCTTGCGTACTCGGCACAGGTGGACGCTGTTCTGGGAGCAACCGCGCTTCACGCGGAGCAGGCGTATTTCAAAGAGGGCCAGAAGTTGCTGCGCAAGGCTCTCCGTGCTCACATCGGCGTGTACCCTACCGACTACCGATCGCTGCCCCCGCTGCGCAGTGGCTTTGCCGGAGAAACGGATTTTCTTGCCGCGTGCCTTCGCCCGCTTCCGCTCGCCGAGATGGCTATCACCTTCAACGCTCCAACAGCACAATGCCAGGCGCGCGCTCGAGCTCAGATCGAGACGTGGCTCAGTAAGGCTGAGAATGCGGTCGCTGAGAATTCTTCAGGTGGGACAGGGCTCCGCTCCGCGCTCATGTGCGTGGCCGCAATCGTTCGTGGGGGTGCTGCGCTGTTTCCTCCTGCGCCAATGCAGTGGGATGTGACTGCTGGTTCTGAGGGCGACGACGCTGACCTCGATGCCACCCCGCACGTCACGCCGGCGCTCAAACCCGACGATCCGGCGTGGGGAGCCTCGCTGCGCCAGCGCATTTCCGCCCTTCTCACGGGCGCGACCAAAGCGTATGGTGCAGGAGATAATCCGGATGTCCCAGCAGTCAAAGCACTTGTCGCGGCGGTCTCGCGATTCCTTGCATGCAAAGGGGCTTTTGCTAAGCACGACAAACTCAAGCAGGCTGTCGCCTACGACAAGGCAGTGCAGAGGCACTACGACCTGAGCGAAGAGGCCGCGCATTCTCGCCAGTCGGTTGTGTCACGAACGCATGCGCTCCTTGGGCGGCGCAGCGAGCAGGGAGTGTACGAGGAGGACGCAGTTGCGAAGTCTCTTCTCGACTACCTGCTATCTGCCTGCATGCATGAATACTGTGCTGTGCGCAAAAAGGCGCAGAAGCTGCTTCCCGACACAATTCGGCGCTATCCGCGCTGCCCACCACGGCTTCTTGCGGTGGCGCTTTCGCGTCTGCAGGACCCCACTGCTACCAAGGGAGCCATCAGCGGTGTGGTGTACACTGTGCAAAACGCGCAGGCTTTGCTGCGCGTTGCGCGAAGCTGGGAGCTCTCTCAAGCTCTTGTTGTTGGACTTCTCGCGTCACAGCATTTTGAAGACACCAAGGTGCAGGTTCGCCTGGCAGAGCTGTGGACCTCGTGGTGCCCCTACTTTGTTGCGCCACCCCTCACGGGCCTCATCCGTCCCGACGCACTCTCAACGGATCCCGATATCGTTGCCACCCTGCCTCCTGTTGCCATCACGACTCAACTCGAAGCTGGCAACCGCTCACTTGCCGCCAGAGAGAAGCGCTCGCGAGCGGCGCTGGCCGAGATGAGCCAGGGCCTTTCACGATACATGGACGACGGACTCTCGGGTGGAAAAGTGCACTGGCGCGTCGCAGTGCTCGCTGGGGCAGGACTTTCAACGCTGGTAACCACTGACCCTCAAGTTCTTTTGTTTTCTGTGCACGCGGTCGTTTTATCCTGGGCTTTGGGCACTCCCTGGAGGCATGGTTTCGAGACTGCATCCGATTGCAGCCTCAAGCAGAATGGCATTTGGTGCGCGGCAGAGAGGAGAAGGGCGGCCTTGCGCCGAACTCGCCCTTTTTCTCATCTGCATTTTCTCTCGAAAGCGCACTAGATTACTCGGGTGCCTCTATCCGGTGCTTTAATCATTGAGTTCCGGGTTTGGCATACCTGCGATCACAGGGGATACCGGCAGCGAAATCTCGCCGGCTGTCCAGTATACATCGCGAACATAGTCATGATATTTAGATTCGCTTACTCGAGTGAGTTCCTTCCAAATCTTGATTGGGTGTGGTACGGTCAGGTGCGGCGAGACAACCCGATGGACGCATCAACTGTGAAACTGTTTCTTCGCGGGCTCAACTCTGACATCCTTCCGATGCGCCAGGTAAGACTAGGCAAATATGATTATCTTGGTCCTTATCACTTGTTTAGGCATTCTGACACTGACCTTGCCGATAGATGTGCCGCGCTGTCGTTCCGGCTCTCTTCATCAGCGCCGGTTCCTCGAGTGGTGATGCGATGGAGGTCGACGGCGCGGGTGGGGATGCTGAAATGACCGATGCTGCCGGCGAACTTCTCAGCGCGGCATCCTTCGACACTCCGCTCGACTGTGCATTCTCGGGGCCATTCTTTGATCCCGTTTGGGTGGGTTGGGCGGCGCCACCCCGCGCGACAGAGTCACCAGTTAACACAATAAGGGCATCCAATGGTGAGGCTGCTGCTGCAGCGGCGGCTGCCGCGAAAGAGGCTCTTTCGAGCGTAGAATGGGTGCAGGGTGTGATCGACAAGGTCGGCCAGGACCACAGGCTAAGTGGGGACGAGCGTGCAGAGGGGAGCAAGGCGGGGGCGGCAGCAGGGATGCCGCTCGCGTCCGCAGCTGTGCAAGCTGCGTGGGCGGTTCGCATCGCATTCCCCCGCACTTCAGCTGCGCCGCTCTCTGATTCCTTCTCGCTCAACAACATGCTTACATTCGCAGCGATCGCTCGTGCTGCTGGTCCCGAGGGGCTCGAGGCGCTCTGGGCGCCTCTTGAAAAGGCCATAGAGGCGAAGTCGGACCGCGAGCTGCAGTGCACAGCAGCGGAGATCGTCGCGGGCCTTCACGTAGGCTCACTCTCGTGGAGCGCTGCCAGCGGCGACAGCCTGCAGACGAGACTTGCTGCGCTTTTGGCAGCTGCCCTTCCAACAGTCGAGACTGGGTCAGTCGACTTCTGGGCTATGGGTCTGCGGTACATGGTGAGCAATCGCGACCCACGGCGCACTTCGTGGCTCTCTGCGACAGCGGCGTCGCTTGCGTCCTCGTCGTCGGAAGCCAAGTCCTCAGACGTATCGAGGGGCCTCAAGATGCAACAAGCACTGCTGATGGAGTACTCGTGGCGTGGGCTGCCGCTTGCTCGAGCAGTTGCAAACGCAACGCAGGGACTGCTCGGCGGTTCATCAAAGACGGTGCGCGAGGAGGCTGGTCGCGGCCTCGTCTTGATTGCAAGGGCGCTTCACCCGCGCGAGAGCTCCACAGGCGGAGCGCCTCCCGACACGGCCGCTGAAATCTCGGCTTGGCTGCTCCCTCTCCTCGCGCAACTGCAGGTTGAGTATTCGGCGGCGCCGCTCGACGCGGGGACGCCTGGCGGGCTCGAGCTCAAGGGCAAGATCGAGGGCGTGCTCTACTTCTTCATCCACGCCCTCCGCCTCGGACACGCCCGCGCGGTGGGCAGCGTGCTGCCCGCGGCGCTGCCGCTCATGCTCACTACGCAGGACGCCTCCGACCGCGAGTTCGCTCATATCGGCCTCGTCGCGCTGCAGCTGAGCGCGTCCTCGGCGCAGCATCCTGCAGTGGCTGCCGCCCTGCTCGCACAGGCCGAGGCCGCTCTCGCTGCTGAATCATGGCGCGTGCGCAAGGCTGCAGTCACGCTGGCAGGGGAGCTGGCGCACGCGGCGCCACTCGACCCTGAATTTGGGGCGCGCGTGGTCAGAGCGGTGGACGCTTCGCTCGGGGACGCGCAGATCGAGGTGCGTCAGCAGGCGTCGCAGGTGCTGGCGGGGCTGCTCCGTGCCGCGCCTGCCGACACGCTGCTTGGCATGGTGGCTCGCGCGCCCAAGGGGCGGCGGCGCGCTAAAGCCAAAGAGGGCGTCAGCGACGAAGACCGCGCTGGCGCGCTCGTGCGCCGCCACGCCAAGGTGCTGGCGGTCGCTGCGGCGATCCTTTCCACGTGAGTGCCGCGCAAGGCCCCTGTCCGCTGCTCGCTGCCGTGCGTGCTGCGCCCTTCCCTGGCGCGCTCTGACGGGGGCGCCTGGGACCCCAGGCCAACGGAGCTGCCCGAGTGGATGGCAGACGCGGTGACTTCTCTCTGCGCGCTGACGGACGAGGACCCAATCATCCGCTCGAGCATCACCAAGGCGGTTGGTGAGTTCCGCAAGAGCCACGAGGACATGTGGGAACATGTGCGAATGACGTGGACAGAGGAGCAGCTTCGTCTCGTCTCCGAGTCGTCCGGAACTCAGTCATATTTCTCCTAAATGGGGGATGCCACACAACCTGCGATCCACGAGTGAGTTCGCTGGGAACCACAGTGAATCAGGGTGACGCGGTATTGTCCAGCCGGTTGCAGCCCAGCCGCATAGATCATTTACAATTTCAGGTTCATTACAAACGCCTCAATTATGTTACTGGTAATGCGAGATGTTAGGCAGGGAGATTGGTCCACTGCAGTAGGTACAGGAGCCGAAGAGTGTGTTGAATGCCTGTCTGCTGGCCGGAACGGAGCGGAGCCACTCGTATAGACATGACCCGTGGAAGGGACGTGCACAGCGTGGATTGTCGCAGACGACATCAGGAAGAGCTCCGTCGAGGCGGTACGTGTAACAGATGGCACACTCAACGCTCATCTCCTCCGCCCCCGCATCAACCCCGGCCTGTGAGACGTGTGTGAGTTGTCATGCACAGCAAGCTGGGTCCCTAAACCCTAAACCGCAGCTCAGCTAGAGACGCTGCGCTCAAACTCAGAGGGCACGGCGGCGCACGGAGAGCCACCGTCCCAGTCGACGGGGTGGTCTGGGGCTTGCCTTGCGTGAGGGGAATTCGAGCTGCAGTATTCGCTGGAGGTTCGCACGTGGAAAGATGGAGGAGTCCCACATCGAAAGCTGTTGGTTCAGCCTGGTTCGAGTCAGGGGTTAACGCTCTGTATGGAGTCAGGGGTTAACGCTCTGCAGCTCTGTAGAGTGGGTGTCCGTGGCGCGCTGGTCCGATCGCGCCAGGCCAGGTGAGGGTCAAAACCTGTCGCGCAAAGGGGTGATGACTGAATCAGCGCCCAAAAACCGGACCTCTGGGACGCCGAGCGGATGCTGTGCGTCAAGATCAACTTGCATTGACGAATGGTGCCAATCGCGATCCGCCTCAGAAGCTGCTCACCAGCCCCACCTTCAGCACCCACCGTTACGCTTTGCTCTCCAAACTGCACATGTGTGGTTGCGAGACTCCTCGACATCGCACCGGGGCGGGTGTATCACCGCATCGCGGGTGGGCCGCTCCGGCTCTAGCACCCAAGTGTGCGCGTCAAAGTCGTCGAGGGCATCCCAAACACGCTGGAAGTCCCCCAGCGCCCCACGGAACTGGGCGGCAAGGTCACGCAGCCCGCTGCGCATGCCCAGCCGCGCTCAGCGTCCGATCCTCTCACAAAGCAACGCCAACGCCTAGGCTTTGAGGAAAGGTGTAGGGCGCACCTCGCTGCAGGGTCCCAGCGAGGCATGAAGGGCAGAGGGAGCGCGGCGCGGCACGCGGGGGCGTCTGTCGGGTAGCTGCGAGGAAACTCGACCTGCCGAGTGCGTATCGACTCAGTCCTTCACGCGCAGCAGCTTAGACTCTACGCGGGGGGGCTACAGAGAAGGTTGAGGCGTCAAGAGGTGCGGGGGGGCTAGAGGTCGCTCCTCAAGGATATGTGGTCGGCCAGCCGCGTCGCAAACGGAGATTTGAAGTGTTTGGAAGCTCTCAGACAGCCCGTACACCTTGTCCCAGCCCATGTCCTCAATCTCAGCGACGATGCGCTCAACTGTCGCTGCCTGTGGAGGGTCTTCTGCGATGCGCGCCTGCGAGACTCGTTCAAGGATGTCCTTGAGCTCTATTAGAAATGAAGGCAGGTCTGGTGATGCCTCCAACTGTTGCTGAACAGATGGGAGGTCCGCACGTAGAAGTTGTAAGAGCTCCTCATCAACCTGCCCCATCAGTTGCTTAGCCGTGCAATCTCGTAACGATTTCGCGCAGGGAATTTGGATGATTGTGCATCGCAAGCGTTTGACCGAAGACGCTACTTGAGCCCGTAAGCACACAGTACGCCAGTAGAGCGCGCAAGCTGACCACGACATGCCATTGACAAACTGCGTACTGTCAAAAGTTAGAGATCACCTCAAGCGCGGTTCTACTCCCGGAACAGGAATCTTCGGCCCTTCCGACACGCACATGGTAGTCGCGCCCCGCCACACTGACGAAGCCATGGAACGTGTCGCACGTGGGGCTTTCAGGAACGAGGAGAGGGAACAGCGACGAAACCTCCGCCCATCTGTGAGATGTTTGACCGCCTTCAAACAGGGCCAACCCCGCGACACAGCAGGAATCAAACCTTCGTGATGGGCCAACGCTACGCGCCCAAGAGCACAAACGCTGAGGGTATACCGTTGAGCCAACTCGTTGGACTCTGCAATCATTGCCAGTGTGAAAACTAGGTGTGCAACCCAGCGTTGAGGAGATCATGGCCACGCATCCGTCCCAGTCACGCGGCCCGCATGCAGACGTGCCAAGGTGGGCTCCGCCGATAGATTCAGTTCTCCGTGCGGGGAACTCTTCTCTTCAGTTTTCGGGTGGCAATGCAGCCAGGGGAGCTCACCGGCGCTCCAACTG
>Ga0115567_10004009_pt1 | contig 14426 bp, 20 predicted proteins | sample COGITO_mtgs_1204_2_FD_88679 | JGI IMG/M metagenome (GOLD analysis project Ga0115567, IMG submission 88679) | Pelagic marine microbial communities from North Sea - COGITO_mtgs_120412 | ecosystem: Environmental > Aquatic > Marine > Epipelagic | place: Germany:Helgoland, sampling site Kabeltonne... | reverse complement strand
TCCGTGTGGCGGCAGCCGTCTGGCGCGCAGCGACCGCCCGAGCGACCGCGTTTGGGGCCCAGCCGCGGCGCGCGAGGGCGCGGTGGGCGGTGTCGGGGTCGACTTGCTGCTCCGCGAGCAGATCGAGGAGCAGCCCCGCGTCAAGCGGCAGGCCGCTGTCAGATGCCGCAAGCTCCAGGCGCGGCTGCCGCCCCTGGAGGCTCACCCGCGCCCGGCCGAGAATCTGCGCCTTGCGGAGGAGGCGCAGCTCGCGCGTCGTGAGGCCCCGCGGGTCGAAGTCGGGGCGCGATGACGCCTTCACCACCCGCAGCGTCGCCTCCGCTTCCCAGTCCTGTCGGGTCGGCCCCGGGTCGCCGACGATGCGCGGGTCGACGATGCGCTCTGCCTTGGCCCCGTCCTCGGTGGGGTCCGGGAGATGCGCCGCGAACGACGGGCCGTGCCACTTGTTACTCACCTCCGTCGCTGGTAGGCTCTCGCTCTCCCAGGACCCGCCATCCAGCCCTGCTCGCAAGGCAACGCGTCAGCGCTGCTGCACCGGGGCTGCCTGCGAACGGATACGGCTCGGAAACGGGCTCGAAGCATCATGCGCTGACCTTGATTCCTGCCCCCTGCGACATGAGGCGGTGCTGGTACTCTTGCGATGCCTTCTCCGCCCCGCTGACGCCGAAGCGTCGCCGGGCCTCCTCGTTGAGCTTCTGCTGCGAGACCTCCCAGACCTACCGCCCGCGCAAAAGATACTCAGATCTCCCGAAATCCTACTCCACGTCCCCGACCGCACAAGGACAAGCGCCCCCTTCGCGACGGCAGTAAAGCCTGCGATATGGGAGCTGCGCTGCGGCGGGCACTACCTCGGGGCGAGCATGTGGATTCGGTGTCGGCTCTCCGTGCGGGCTTTGCGGCGGGGCGCCGATGCCCTGGAGAGTCCACAGCTTGAGGTGTCGCTTGCCACAGGTGATGAGTATTTCCGCGCCCACCTCGCCGCAGCCCCCATCTTGGGCGCAGGCCGTCGAGCGCCGCCCGCACGAGCATACACGCGCGAAGGGGTTGAAGGCCGCAAAGTCGACGCGGCCCTGCTGGGTGGCCACCTCGATGAGCGGCGACTCCTGCCGCCAGTCCCACACGGAGAGCGAGTGCCGGCGGTCGTCTGTGAGGCACGCCAGGCGCTCACCGCCTGGCGAGAAGTCGAGGCTCACAACCGACCCGCCGAAGCCCTCGCGGAAGTACCCGACACGCGCCAGCTCGCGCAGCTCCCGCGTGTCCCACACGCACACGTACGCCCGCCCGCGCCGCTGAGGCACCGCCTCGCGAAGCGCCTCAGGACCGAGCCCCGCCGCCCGCGCTCCGTCGTCACGCGTCTCTCCGCTGTTGCCCTCTGACAGCGCCGCGGCCTTGGCGCCCGGCCCCAGCGCCACCATCCGCTGGCCTGACGCTGCAAGCCGCCCCTTCCACCACGCCTCCCGAGGCTGCTCGCCCTCGCACAGTGCCAGAGCCGACACCGCCTGGTCGTGCCCCTTAAAGAAGCGCTGCCCCTTGGCGTGCAACCCCTCTGCCTCGCCGTCCACACCCGCGCCAGCATTGGCCGGCACCTCAAACCGCCCGGGCTGCACACGCCACGCGCGCAGAGTCAGGCCCCCCATGTCCCTCCCTTCCGAGCTAGTCGCTGTGTGAGATTCCGGAGATCTCATTGCACAAACGGTGCGGCCTAGGAGTGCTTGAGCGGGCCGACACCGTGGTGTGTAGGATGCAGATTGTTCCCGCTGCGTAAAGAACCTCACCAGCTGCAGTGTACCACAGCGCACGGTGCAGTGCGCTTGGGTCAAAGCCCGCGACCTGAGCAAGCTCCAGGCGCTCCGATGGTAGTGGTGTCTTGTTCTGCCAACGCGCCGACGCACTCTCAGTACAGCAGCGATATTGTCAATGGTGCTTCAGCTGTGCATGCTTATAGGCCCACGTGCGGGGGGATGCGAACCAGGTCCAACTCCGCGGCGGAGCAGGAGGGGTCATCGAGGAGGTGTTGCTGCCAAGCGCTGCGAGCAAAACGACGTGGCGGGAATACGTAAACGCGCCGCCCGCCGGCAAAGTAGGAATCCGTCTGCGAACGCACGCCGACACGTCCCGCCGCAAGCCCCGCCTTCAAACCCTGGAGATACCCGCACGGTGAGAGTCTCCCGGCGCTGAAACACGCATCAGCGGCAGGTCGCAGCAGCAAGTTTGGCAACAGCGCAGTGAGGGAGACAGACCGCAATGCTCCGAGCAGACTGAGAAACTACAGTGGGACCGGCAGAGCGCGAATTCTTTGACCACGGAGATTCCCGTTTCGCTGGTGACGCTGGAGATGCAGGAATGGCGTGGCGAGCAAGAGTGCCGAGCGCCGTTCGGAGTGCAAGAGTAAGAATAGCTCCAAGGCGTGTCGCAGCGGGTAGTGAAGGACTGGCGACATCGAGCGTCGACGCAGCGGGCGCATCGACAGCGGAGAGGACGACAGAGGGTGTGAAGGACAGCAGCGTGCCGAGCAGTGTCTGCAGGACACGGCCGAGCGATGGCACGGGCGAGAGTGGAGAGGCTGGTGTCGACGGCGCTGCTCCCGCTTGACGCTGCGAGACCGCGATGAAGAGATGGAAGAGACCTGCGTGGTGTGAAGCAAGACTCAGTCGACTTGCACAAAGCAGCGTTGCTTGCCCCGGGTGCCGCAGCCTGTTCTGATCGGGCGCTTGAATCAGGCAAAGGTGCGCGGGAGCGGCCACGTACTCTGCACACGGAACTCGAGATCCGGAAATCGCGCCTCCGCCGCCTCACTCTCGAGCGCGAGCTCCGCGTCGCCCCAACTGTTCACGTCCTCCTGCGCCTCGTCTCTCGTGAGGACCATATCGAACCGACCCCATCAAACCAGCAAATAAGAGCTGTTCGCGGACGCACCATTGCGGCACGAAGCGCAACCTCTCGTGGTTGGGTTTGTAACGCCTCGTCTGCCAGCAGCTCCTCTAGCCATGCCTGCATCGGTATAATGGTCACAAAGCAGTGGCCTGAACCATTCCACGATCCCCAACTCTCACTGATATTCGATTTCTTCTTCTCTGAGGCTCAGAACGGTCCCAACCTGCATCCAGGCACAGAGCGAGTGGACTGTGCGCGCTGCTGCTTCGTTTGCCTCCAGCAGCATCTCAAGCACTCCAGTTCCTGGTGCCGCCAGAGCTTAGCCGAGCATCTCAAGGCTTCTCAAAAGCAGGAAACTCAGCTCATCGTTCAGTCGAGAGACCCGAGAGTGCGGGAGGCCGAAGTGAGTGCACTTGTTGGATGGGGACGTGCGCGACATACCCTGCAAACTTGGAACCCCTTCCGCCTCGTCATCTGCGGAGAATCGTGCCACATCTTGTTTGTTTTGTCCAAAAAAGGCGGGGCCGGCTGCGACATGCTCAGCGTCCTCATCTGCCTCCAAGGGTGGCGATTGCTCTCCTGACGGCGCTGATCCCCCGGGCGGCTTCCTCTCGTTCACTGGCAGCCTTGTATCGAGCCGCAGGTTCAGCGACATGAGACCCCCGGGCCTATCTTGGCGCGCGTCTCCACGTGCACCCGTGTTGGCGACAGCGAGCGGCCGCTTGCGTGATATTGTGCGTATGGCGCCCGAGGCACGCGACGAGGGGCGCGAAGCCGTGTAGGAGAGCATTTCCTGCGCAGCGGCAATTTGAGGGACAGAATGGGCCACATAGCAGGAGAGCAACATCTATGTTTGGATCATGCAGATTACTGACCTCAGAGGACGGCGCAGATGAGATCGTGTCTGATCGTACGACTGCATCTCTATGACCCCGCGGTTCACACAAGGGCATCAGCAGCCATATCGCGAGCAAGCGGCAGGACACTGTATCGGGGCTCGGGCTCGGGACACAGACCCCTTGTTGTGGTGTAGGAGTGCATGCCGCGAGAAGGTTATTGGGTCGTCTTCAGCCAGCCGCCGGTCGTACAGCTGCTTCACGTCCACCGTGAGCCCGAGACCCGACCTCTCCGCCGCACGGCGGCTCATTCCAGCCCGCGCCTCGAGCACGTCGAGTTCGAGCTCCGCCATGGCCCGTTCCAGCTCCGCCACCCGCTCCGCTCGTGACTCAGCGGCTTGCGACGCAACTGCCGCCTGAAACTCGACAAATGTTACACTTGCGCTACAAGGAGAGAGAGGTGCGGTCAAGACACCCAGAGACGCAAAGAAAGAAATTCAAGAGGGATGGCGGCTCTTGGTTGGGCAGAGACTTTGTTGAGGCCACCGTTGAGTTCAAGCACGTCTGCGGGGCCTTCCTTTACGCCTTCTGCGAGCATATTCCCCGGGGAAGCGTTTGCTACCAGAGCAGCGCGGCCTGATGCAGCGGACCCGGAGCCTGTCCGGCGAAACATGGAGCTGAGGCCGGGAGAGACGACGGTCTTAACGCCGGGAGAGGCGGCTGTGAAGGCTTCGAGGTGAGCAGGAGATCCAGTCGCGACGGTCGAATTGACCCGTGGCGATCGCGTCAGCGGGCTCGTTGACCGAGGGCGCTGGTTGCCGTGAATCTGAAGCCAGGCACCTGGCCGCACGCTCCGACGCACATTCGGGCGCAGAACGTCGATTCGTTTCTCACTTCGCCTACGCGCCCCGCCAGTGTCAGGAACCCTAGCATCAAGGGCACCATCATCAAGGGGCTTGCCGCGGACGCTGGGCGCTCGCTCACTTGTGCCAGTGAAATGCCGTGTTGTCAAGTGGAGCACTGCCGCGTGCGGCTGCCAGAGGGAGAGCACGGAGCTCCTGCGATTGGAGGTAGCTAGCTCAGCGCGTTTCATACAGGTATCTTGATAGGACTCTAGCGCATTTACCTTGATGGCCGCTCTGAGGTTACAGCGCCCGTCGACGCCATCCTGCTCCAAAACGAGAGCGGGGCTTAGTTCACAAATCAGAGTCGGAGGTATTGCATCGGGGATCGCTTGCCTGGATCCCTGGCAAGCGACAAAACGCCGCAACGAGTGATGGATCCTGAACACCAAAGAGCGCGAAGGCTTCTGCTACGGCAACCTCGGCTACCGTGGCATGGTGCACTGCCAGCGACGAAAGCATTGTCGCAACATCCTCGCAGCACCGCTGGTCACCCAGCGCCATTTTGATCTGGTCACGAGCTCTGCACCACCGCGCTGCGCTTCAGCGATACAGCGATGGTGACAACAAAGTAAGGTAGGGCTTGAGTGCATGCGGCATCGGGTAAACCTGTCTTCGTCGATGTCTTGCATCGCCAAACCGCCCGCGAAATAAGGAGGCAGGGACGGCGTCGGGGGAAGTGGAGCGCAGCCAGGCAGATTCCCAGGCACTTGTGGATTCCGCCGGCCGGCATCCGCTGCTCGCGCATTGTGTATGGGTTGAAAGTTGGCTTTCTTGGCCTGCTGTGATTGTGCGTGGCGCACAGCGTTGTCGCAGCCGGGACCGTGGAATCGCGACTTTGGCATCTCTCTTGATCAGGCCGCTTTCCTACCAAGCAAAGAGACAGCTGCTGTCGGCAGTACTGTATCTCACAATATCCAACGGGTGCTGACCGGTGCACGCAGCATTGCACGGGCGCCGATCCCTACTGCAGCACACAGCCACACACTTCCGAATCACTGAAGATGGCGGGACCGAAACCTGAATTCGGGCCGTGTAAAACGAGCTGAAATCGAGACTCTTGACCGCGCAATGCTTCTTTGAACAAATGCTCTCTTTACGCTCTCTTTACCTCGTTTGCAACGATTGTACTCTATTTCTACCCAGGCCTAGGCAACTTGATCACCCGGCTCCGAGTCGACCCGCCTCTGCACCAGGCTAGGCGCCAACTTCGCGAGTAGCCCCTCCGTCAGCGAGGCAAGCTCTGCTTCGTTGCCACTCCACCCCGCGCACTTCCCACGCCACAGCTGCATCTCCCCATCAAGAAAGCGCTCCACGGCCTCCGTCTTGTCGCCAAAGCACGCTCCTCCGCGCGCGCGCCCCTCAGAGCCTCTTCCGTCGCGCGCCAAGCGCGAGGGCTCGCTGCTGCCGTGGAGAAGCAGCGCCGCACGCACCGCGAACAAGAGCACCATCGCCCTTACTTCCCGGCCCACTCCCGTGTCCGACTCGCCAACGGCTCCGCCCGCCCGGCATGCTTCCTGCGTCAGCTCGGCGCACCACGCGCCGACGCTCCGGGCGTCTGCGCGTGCCCCCCCTCCCTCCAGCGACTTGGCAGGCACTATCGCGCCTGCCAGGTCTAGAACCCACGTGGGCCCGAGCGCAGGCGCGCCAGTCGCGCCAGGAGCCGGCGCAACATCGGCCCGATGGCCGTCGCAGGCGAGCAGGGCCGCGACCAGGAGCATCTGCGCGCGCGCCGGCGAGAGTGCGAGCTGCACCGAGCTGGGGTCCTGGATCCTCGCTGCGCGCCCGACCCTCTTGGCGCCCGCCCACTTGGCCAGGAGGAGGTCGGCGCGCGCTCCGGCCTGGAGGCGCTTCGCAAGCAGCGCGCAGAGCACGGGCCAGTCCTGGCGGAACGCCACAAGGACCTCGCGGAGCAGCGCGCCGAGCAGCGCGCGCACCGCGCCGTCCCGCGCCGCCTCGCCCGCGGCCAGCACGTGGTCCAGCAGCTCCTCCAGCCGGCGCACGCGGGCCCGCTCCTCGGACCCCATGCACCCGAGCACGCCCTCCCCGATCGCCACGCGCAGCACCGAGTCGTCCTCCTCCCTCGCGGCCGTCGCCCCGCGCGCCGCGCGCGCCGCTGCGCTCCGTTCGCGGTCTGCCTCCGAGATCGCCACCACCAGCTGCAGGTAGAGAGCCCCGCGCGCGACCCACTCCTGTGCCTGGGCGGCCGCCTCCGGCGACGGCGCCTCCCGCTCGATCTGTGCAGCTGCCACCCCTCCCGCGCCGCGCGCTCGCCGCCGGCTGTCGGCCTCGCCGCCTTGTCCCAGACTGCACTGGCGCTTGCTGTCCGACGCTCCTGCGTCTCCACCCGCGCACGGCGCAAAGGGGTTCAGCAGGGCGATGGCGTGCTTGATATCGTTCAGAAGCTGCTCGCCGCTAGCGAGCGCCACCGGGCCACATGCGTGCGCGACCCCACTGAGCCTGTCGCCGCCTCGCAGTCGTGCGCCGCTCATTCGCGGGCGGGTTGCGCGCACCACCGCCAGCAGCGAAGCCTGAGAGACGGGCGAGTGGCAGTCAGGCTCACAGTGCGTAACGGAGTGCAGCACGGATGCGATTTAGGGATGGTGATTGCTGTGTCGCTGAGGAGCAGGGTGATTGCTGTGTCGCTGAGGAGCAGGGTCGGACCTGGCAGGCAACTGCGAGGGCAAACCGCTTCTGGGACGCCTCGCCAGTGCGGAGCATCTCCTGAGAGAGAAGAGCGACGATCGAGGCAGAAGGAACAGTCTTGGCGAGCAGCGCGCTGCGAAAGGACGCCTGCAGCGCTTCAGGCTCTCTCCTCGTCAGCGCGTCCTTCACCGCCTGCTGAGCCTCCGGCGCCAGGAGGTCGCACGTGTTCGGCTCCCGTGGCGCGCGGTCCTTGCCCGTCCGCTCCACGGCAGGACGCCGCTGGGCTGACTGCTCTACATGCTGGGCCGCCGCACCCGCCCTCTGATTTTCTGGGGATTCTTGAGCCACCCCAGCCATCACGAGAGGCTCCGTTTGGCGTATTGCTGCACTGTGAACAATGCCGCGGAACGGCGCTGGTGCAAAGGCGCCGGACCCTTGGCGAGGCCGGGCCGGCTCGTGTGTCCGTGCATCGCGATGATGATCTCTTTGCTGCAAGAGCCACTTCAATTTCCCATCCTTGATATCGGCCATCATCGACGGGCTGCGTGAGGCAGGGTGTGACCTCTGTTGGTGCGAGTTTCGTTCCTGCACCGGTTCCTCCTCGCTATCCAAGTCAATTATCTCGACGACTTCCACTTCGCTACCACCATGCCCACTGGACTTTACATTCTCTCCTCCAATCCCTCCGGAAAGTCGGCGTTTCAAGCCAGTAATCAAACCTGACACTGCACCAACTGCCCTATCCATCACCTGCATCAGGGATACATTTGCCCCTCTTGCTGCATCCGTGAGAGATAGCGACGAGGCAGGAGAAGCGGTATCATCGTCAGAATCGGCGGTAAGGTCGATGATCTGCTCAGCCATTTTGGCACGACTTCCCGTCTGGCTGAAACAGGCACTTGCACAGGTCGCCCTGCCCCCCGTTCCCTCTCAATATGCAGGCTGCCGTGCCCCGCTCACTCAAAGAATAGCTGATTCCGCCTTGTGACCACTCAGCGTTGCTCAGGCATTTTGGCGTCCTCCGTGTTGAGAGCGGGCAAGGCGAGAGCGGGCAAGGCGAACCAAGTTTCGTTGCCCGCTTCCTAAAACCTGCGCGAACCTCGAAAAACTTTTGCCCCTCTAAATCAGGAGTGTATTTGTCTTCCTCACCTTCGAAGGTTTGACCATCCCAACGCCTTTTCTCGATGGGCGGATCCTCGAGCAGGCTCAGACAGGCGACGAGCAATGCTCACACGTCACAGGTTGACGCGAACAGACAGATAGATCACCGCAGGATGGAGTCGGCGCTGGCAAGAGCTCCTGAGGTCGAGCAGTGTCACGTGGAAGAGCCGGGTGTCGGCCGCGACTCGAAAATCACCGGGGACAATGATGATTCTGTCCTGCGCCATCGCTCGGACTCAGCTCCTCTCGATCCATCGACCTCTATACCAGTCGTTTCCGTGCTGCTGAAGTCAGATCGTGCGCCTCAGTACGGACCGACGTCCGCGTCGCCAGGAGCCATCGTTGTCCCCAAAAGCGAGGCACAGCGCTGTCCGGAACGCGTCATGCGCAAGCGAGGCAAAGGCCCCGTGCGACCAAGCTTTGCTCAAGACAAACTAACTCTTGATGACGTCTCCGCCGCTCTTGACGTCACGTCGCTGTGCGAACCACAAAAAGAGGTTCATGGATGTGCTCCTGGCACCATCTCCAATTGGCAGGATGAGGAAGCAGGCATCATCGCGGGGGCTCACGCCGCGAGTAAGGCTGTGTGCGAGACATCCCCATTCCATCATACCAGAACAGAAAAAGTCCTTGAGGCACAAGTGCGTCAGAGTGCACCTATGGTTGGGCGCACGGGAGACAATGCTTTCACACGCAAGAAGAGCACGAATCAGCAAACTCCGAACAGCGGTGCTACACGCGCCCAGCACGAAAGGAGCTCCAAGGAAGGGCTAGAGAGCACGTCAAAGCGGCCTCTTGGCAGTCGCCCATCGCCGCTGCTGATGGGCAGTCCCGAGTCGCGGCGGCGCCTTGGGCGCGTCGCGGCGGCGTTGTCGCTATTCCAGGCCAACAACGGCTCGCCGGCGCGGCGGGAGCGGTACGGCCACTCCCGCCACTACAGCCCCTCGGACCTGATTTGCACTGATATCGGGGCGCTGGACAGGTGTCTCTCGGCGCTGCACGTCCCAGCGGAGGACTGCAACTCTGCAAAGGCCCGCAGCCCCTTCATGGCGCACAGCCCGCTCGTTGCCGAGAGTCCGCTGAGCTGCGCAAGCTCGCCAGCGCAGCGCTGCATTGAGATGGACAAAGAGAACTCGTACGGAAGTGCGACCGGGGCCTCCTCGCCTGCAAACCCACGCGCCTTTGGTTTGCTTCCTGGCGGTGGCGCCCCGAGGCTGTCTCCCTCGTCTCCCGGGACCGCGGTCAGCTGCCGCAGCGCGGCGTCCTCTCCGGGCGGGGCAATCGTCCCTTACGACGTGATCAGGGATCAACAGCATCTTGCGCAACGGAACAATCCTGTGCAAGGGTTTGTGGTAGACGTGGTGTGAGAGTAGCTGCTGCGATCCGGGCGGTGTTGGAGCACGAAGGAGCGGTGGACCGCGCTGTTGATGAAGAAGTAAAGTAGAAGGTCAGTGTGCAGAGGCAGGGGGGACGAGTTGTTCAACTTGCCAAGACTCGAACGCAGCACACCTCACGCATGCTCAGACAAGCGCCGTGGGGGCAAGATGCTGTACTTCACACGCGGCAACTTTCACGCCTCAGGCTTTGATTTCTTCTTCTTCCGGTTGCGGTCAGGCAGCTTCTTGTCCCGCTTGCGCTTCCCCGCGGGCGCCTCGTCGACATCAGGACCACCTTTTGGGTAGATGGACGGTGCAGAAGCCTCCTCGTCCTCACTCGCGGCTGCGAAGAAGTCGTCCTCCTACCCAGCCAGCGCAGCGTTAGACGCGATGCGCCCCGTCAAGAGGCGCGCGGGGCTAAGGCACCACCTCGTCGGGTGCAGCGTTCGCAGCGTCCTCTTCGTCCGACGACGCGAGCAGCCCGCCCTCAGACCGCCGCGTGCTGGCCAGTACTGCCCTCTCCTGCTCCTTGCGCTCCGCTACCAGGGCCCGCATCTTCTCGACCACGTTCTTATCCTCCGTCTTCAGCAGCGACACATATCTTTCCGCGCCGAACGAATGAAATCATCAGACCAGTCGCACACCGGCACTTACACAAATCACCGCCGATGGTTTGGGGCTCGAGGATAAGGAGCGATGGCTAGAAGCACATCGTGCAGTGGCACGCAGCACGGTGCTACAGGTCGCACTTGCAGGTGCAGGGGCTGAGTTGGAATCACTTGTGGTCGCGAGGAAAGTTGACAATGTAGTCGAGGTCAGCGTCAAGCTTATCCCTGGTCTTTTCGAGGGCCTTGCGCTCCTTTGCTCCGAGTCCCTTGTCTTCGAGCTGCTTCACAACCTGCGCCAGCTTTCGCGAAACCTTCTTACGCTCAAAAAAGCGAACCATGTGGTACTTCTTTGAATATTTTTGCTCAAGATCGCGCTTCTGCCGGTCCTGTAGTGAATCCTGCAGCTCCTTAAGACGTGTTTCGTGCGCAGCCTTCGCCTCGGGAGCGACTCCCTCGCGCTTAAGGAGGCGCTCGATCCCGCGGATCTGCTGCTTGATCGACGACTTTTTTCTGCAACCGATGCGCCGCAGCTGAGTAAGCAAGGTTTTCAAACAGGCGGGCACAGGCTTGGGTGTGGGACAGTCTGCGGTTCGTACCCCCCGCCCTTCTTTGCCTGGCTCGTCTTCGGGTCTGGAAAGGGCTTCATCTTCATCTTGTCCTTCTTCTGCTCACCATCGGTGCTCTTTTCGCCTCCTTGTCGCCCTCGGTTCCCACCAAGCTGTTTATTTTCATCACGTTGACCGTGTCTTTCAGCACCACCGGTGCTGCCGGAGCTATTCGGCCGCCCGGCTTTCTTGGACGGGGTTCTGCTTCCTGCCTTTCCGGCGCCCCCTTCGTCGGCTCCACCCTTGTCGCCCCTGGGCCCCCCCATCGTTCGAAGCAGTGGGGAAAATCAGAGCAATCAAATTACCGACGCAGGCCCTTCGGAGGACCGGACGAGAGTCGCGCGGCGACGCAGGTCCCACCTTCGAGAACCGAGCCACTTTCACGTGAAGTGGCTGGTTTACACAGTATTTTCAATTTCAAACAGCAACAATAGCGGATCCTTCATTCAGGAAACTGCGAGGCCGGGGCCGTTGCACCTGGTCTTAACTAGTCCTGATCCACTGGTGGTGGCGGCAGTAATATGCCTGCGGATTCTCCGCACAGTCCGCCACATTTGATAGAGGAGAGGACAGCAAATCGGCGGCTAGACTTCAGAAACCAGGTGGACTCAGCAGTATCCCTGTGGCCGCTCGACAGCGTTCGCGAAGACGGTCTTTCACCTCTACTTTGCTTCCTTGTGCGAGCGCTTGTGATTAATCATTATGTTGGCGAGCTGGTGGACAAAGCCACTAATTGGGATTCATGGGTCGACACCGTGGGGAGAGCTGGATTCTCCGCTCCTGTGCTTGAATTGGCTCTTGCGGTGACCCTGCTGGGATTGGCCGTAATATTCGTGCTTATTGGGCGAGATCTCGTGCTTGCAGCGATCATCCTGGCTTTGTATCAGGTCCCAACATCTCTGTTTTTCGAGAGTGGCTGGTACGAGTGGTCGGACTCCGCGTCGGCGGTAGGAGGCGTGATGGCACTTGCTCTGTTATCCGAGTCGCGCAAGCGCCACGCTTCCACGCGCGCTGCTACCAGCTCCTTCGCAGCCCCAGATCCAATATCTGTGCGCGATACGACAGCCCGAACGTCTAGATCAATTGCTGTTCCTGAGGCCAGCTTTGGAAACACATCAGTGGCGGGCGCAACGCAAAGAGGAGCACACAAGAGTCCTCAAGGCGCAGATTCATCACACCCGTCACACCAACAAGGCACTGGGGCAAAAGGTGGTCCTCTGCGGGGGGCTAGTTCTGAGTGCGGCGACGAGATGGAGGCTGGGTCGCGGGAGCAGGCGAGCCGACGCGCAGTCGTGGACAACGCTGACGTGTACATCCCTCTGCTCACATGAACACGTCATTTCCGGCGTGAAGGAGCACGTGGCTATGGCAGAGCTGCCTTTTCGGCAGAGGGGGTGCGTGTATGTAAACATGTTGAAATACGCTGTGAGTTCTTCCGCAGGGCTTTTTCTGAGCTTCTGTCAGTAGGGTTTGCAGTCGCGTTGTAGCACTGCAGTACCCCGCTGAGACATTGTGCCCCCGCTACTCGGGGACGTGACACCATTGCGTACGAGAGGAGGCAGTGGGCGTATTCACGACTGTCACAGTGTAAGGCCCCGAAAAGTTTAAAGGCAGGCGCTTCATTTCGCACGCGCACTTGGCGGGCCCGCCTCCGCGTTGAGGATTCTCTGGCTGGATGGTGGTGAAACCTCGCAGGGCCGATCCTGCATCTGTGCGACAGCTCGCCGCAGGGTTTTGTGGACTGGGCTGGGCACGTGCGAGCCTAGCGTTAGCGGCGCGCGGCATGATACACCAGAACCGTCTACTCCTTGCGTTGATCCTTGTGGCGTTGCTTCTTCATGCGGGGTTCGCAGACGGCGAGCAGGACTCGACCGTGGGCTGCATACGAGGAGACTGCTCTGAAGGGGTTATGCCCAGCTTGCTGGTCGGAGAGATCTTCGTTCCACCTAGTAGATTTGCGACGCATTCCAGAGACTCAGCAGCCGCACAATAGGACACAACATTGGTTCTACTGAGAGATGCTGAAGTGGGCCCCCGGTGCTGTGCGGCAGGAAGGAGAGTTCTTCTTCGACGATGGGGCCGCATACAAGGGGAATTTTCGCCATGGAGCTTTCCATGGCCACGGGGAGATGAACTATCCAGGCGGTGACCGATACACGGGCAAGTGGCGGAAGGGCCTGCGCCACGGGAAGGGGGTTCTGATCACCAAGGCGGGCGCCTCATACAAGGGTCGATGGGTGCGCGACTCGCCGGAGGGCAAGGGCAAATACGTGTGACTCCCACAGTTTGTGCTCTGCGGCGCATTTTGTTGATTGCGCACGGCCTTTTCTGCGCAGGGCTGTGCTTCGTGACAGCGCTGTGCTGTGTGACTGAGCGGCATGCTGCGGCAGACGTACGCATCCGGCGCGGAGTACCGTGGGGAGTTCAAGGTGGGGCAGTTTGACGGTGTAGGAACCTACGTCTACCCCGACGATAGCGAGTATCGGGGGCACTGGAAGCAAGGGAAGCGAGAGGGGTTCGGCCGTATGGAGATGCCGAGCGGTTCGGACAGCCTGCCCTCCCGCACGCCGCCGCTGCGCTGCCTGCGGGCGGGCGTGACTTGCGGGCCCGGCAGGTGACGCCTACGAGGGCGTCTGGCGCGATGGCGAGTGGGACCCCGCCCAGGGCCGGCCGGTGTACTTTCAGGTCGACGGCAAGCGGCGTGAGCTGTGAGGCCCGCGAGGCGGTGCCGGCGGAGGCGTTGCAGGCGGCGAAGGCGGCGCAGGCACGAGGGCCCCGGAGATGAAAAGAGACGTGAGGTCTGTTTCTCGCCCAGCGCCGCACGGCACAGCCTGCGCCAACCACGCGCGCGGTCCGCAGCGCAAAGACACCACACGTACCTGACGCACGCCGCGAGCGCCCCGGCGCGGGCCGCGCCGCGGCTCACGGCGGGACATGGGCGCCGTGCGACACGGCGTCGAGCGCAGCGCGCGTGCCCCAGTCGACCTTTTTGTCCGGGCAGCACGACCAGCGCCGCATCTGGCGCCCGCGCCGCGCATCGCCCGACGGCTTCCACGCGCCAAAATCCCAGTGCTGCGCGACCCCGTCGTGTCGCATGCACTCCGACCCGTCGCCCTCCCTGCCCGCCGCCCGCCGTCAGCGCCCCCGCGCTCCCCGCAGCCCCGCGTGCGGGCAACTGCACCTGTACACTTGGTTTGAATTTGGTTTGATTTGAATTTGGTTTGGGACCTGTACACTTGGCCGCACCGCTTGCAGCTCGCCTGCCCCACCGCCCCGCCCCCTGCGCCCCCCCCCGACCCCCCCGCCGCCTCCCGCACTTCCCAGTTCGCGTCGGCCCCTCCCAGCGCCAGCAGCGAGAAGGTCAGCGGGCCGCCGCCCCCGGTCCCCTCGGGGTCGCCTGCGTCGCCGGTGGCCCCCC
>Ga0115567_10004005_pt1 | contig 14433 bp, 25 predicted proteins | sample COGITO_mtgs_1204_2_FD_88679 | JGI IMG/M metagenome (GOLD analysis project Ga0115567, IMG submission 88679) | Pelagic marine microbial communities from North Sea - COGITO_mtgs_120412 | ecosystem: Environmental > Aquatic > Marine > Epipelagic | place: Germany:Helgoland, sampling site Kabeltonne... | reverse complement strand
TCCAGGCGCTTCGACGGATCGCCACCCTTGCGGATCGCGCCCGCCATGTCGCGGGCACCGAACACCCGGCAGCTGCAGCCCCAGCCGTTCGGCGGGTAATGCGTCGACCAGAACGGATGGTCGGCGGGCAGGATCAGCCCGTCCCAGCCCAGATGCTGCAGGCGCGGCTCGATCGACCCGCCATGCCGGTAGACCCAGTACTTGAACCCGCCCGCGCGCAGCTGGGCCATCCGTCCCGCCATGTAGCTGGTACGCATGTTCGTGCGGTAGATCACCCGCGTGCGCCAGGCCTCGCCCTTCTCGGTTCCCTCACCGGTCCAGCCGTGCCAGCCGCGGCGCTCGACAATCTCGCGGAAGTCGGTCCGGAATGCCTCTATCCCCGTGCCGTCCTCGATCGCGCGGCGCACGGCCTCGGCGAGATCGGCAAGCAGGTCCGCCTTCGTGGCTCCCGCGACCATGAAGGCCCGATCGTGCTGCGCCTGCCAGATATCGTCCCAGCGCGCGGTGGGCACGAGGTTGCCCAGTCGCAGGCGCAGCGCGACGACCTGCTCGGCGAACGGATTTCGGAACGTGGCGGCCAGGTCATTCGTCATCTTCGGCCTGCACCTCCGCCCGCCCGGCCAGCTCGGCCGATGCCATCGCCAGCGCCATCGTCTCGGCGAAGGCACTGTCGTCGAGGCTGTCCGATCCGGCAAGCAGCATCTCGTGGAACTCATCGAGCGATCCGGCGGCGGCGAGCATCGCCTCGATCCGGTCCATCATCGCGCGCATCGCCGGTCGCGCCTCGACCTCGAGACGGGGGCTCTGGGCGCTCACGGGGTCGACCCCCGTTTTTTGCCCCGTAGAGCGCGATGTGTCCGTTTCGGGGGTCGCCGTCGCCTGAAGGGCGGGACGGGTATTGAAAGGGTATTTAACGGCGCGCTGATCGCCGTTTCCGTACCGCGGCGGGGCTGCCGGGGCGCCCTGCGGCGTCGCCACCGTGGGCAGGGCGAGGATTTCGGCATCCGCGGCAGGCGCGTCCCAGCCGAACCGCTCACGCACCTCGGCCGTGCTGACCCGAAGCCCGAGCGGCACGAGCACACCGAGGATATCGGCGGCGAGCTTCAGGTCCTCGGCTTCGGCCCGCGCGATGCGGATGCGCGGATACCGCAGCTGCGGCCCGAACTCGAGATCCACCCAGGGCCGGATCAGGTCGCGGTTGACGATCGCGGCCAGCGCCTTGGCGTCGGCCTCCTCGATGTCTTCCTGGACCTGGCGGTGCTCTTTGCCCGACCCAAGGCCGCCGGTGATGCTGTCGGTGGTCGCCGTCTGGCCCAGCACCGCTTTCGACATCTGCTGGTCGAGCCAGTCCGCCCGCTTGAGGTAGAGGTCGGTCCCCGCATTGAGGTTCCCCGCTTCCACGAAATCGATCGCCATGCTCTCGGGAATAATGGCGGCGCAGTCGCCCGCGATGTTGGCCACGGCGCGGAAAAGCGTGTCCTTGTCGTCCTCGCTCGCCCCCGCCCCGAACTTGCCCACGCGCAGGGGCTGTCCGTATGTCTGTGTGAAGATCGCCCAGTCGCGTTCGGTGAACGCCTTGAACATCCAGTTCCAGGCGGCGGTCCGCGCCAGACCGCCCCGGATCGGCAGACCGGACTTCGCACTCATCCGCGCGAAGATGAACTTGTAGGGCTCGAGCGGCGTCTCGGCGCCGTGATCGTCAAGCTGCACCGGCGTCGTCAGGTCGACGCGGTCGAACCGGAACCATCTCGGGTCGCGCCGCTCGAGGCGCAGCGGCATCCACTGGCCCGCCGACGTGTCCCAGATGATCTCCGTAAACGAGTATCCCTTGCCGATGGCATCGAGGATGTCGAACAGCTCGTCCGTCAGCTCGTCGCGCTGCAGCCAGTCCTCGACCATCTTGGCGATCGCCGCGTCGCGCGCGTCGTCGGACGCCGCCTCGACGCGGATATCGAGTTGGCTGACCGAACGGCGGCGGGTGCCGAGCACACCGAGAAAGTGCGGGTTGCGCTCTTCGATCGTCTCGGCGAGCTCGAGGTACTGGACCGGGTCTCCCATGTCCGCCGCGCGCAGGATTGCGGCGAGGCGGACCGGTGTCAGCCCGTCGGCCGGATAGCCAGAGACCGGCGACCGGACGCCGACGGTCGTGGCAGCCGCGACCTCCTGGGTGAGACCCGCGCGCTTGACCGGGTTGCCCCAGCGGTCGAGGAGTTGCGGCTTTCGGCCCATGTCGGCCTCCTACGTCGTGATGTGACGGACGGCGCGCATCACGCCGTCCTCGAAATGTGTGACGGCCAGCGACAGGTTGCGCGAGCCCAGTTGATCTCCGCACGCGTCGGTCCCGCCGATCGCGTGACAGAGGGTGATGATCTCCGCCCCCAGCGCCTTAACCCGGTCGACCTGCGCCTTCTCGAGATCGGACAGGACGCGGTAGGTCTGGCGTGTCGAGTTATTGACGACGCGGGCGTCGCCGCTGCTCCTGATCCTGGTCACGTCGCATTCCTCCATCAGAGACCTCCTCTCAGCCGTGCCCCGAGCGGCTGGCGGGCCCAGTCGCCCTGAACTCGATCCTCCGCGGGCGGCGACCAGAGCATGCGACCGTCGTCGCCCCTGTCCTGGCGCTGCCCCGCGGCGCGGTAACTGTATTCGACCCACCGCATCCGGCTCGCGAAATGCGCCAGCGCCAATGCGATGGCGTAGTCGCCGTGACGCTGCTTGCCCTTCTCGCCCTCCCGCGTCGGCGGGACGCGCGGTGTGCCGCGCACGAGCTTGACGACGCGCAGATCGGCCAGGTGCTCGGCATCGGGCGCGAGCGAGATCATGTCGTCCTCGAACGCGGCCTTGAGCGGTGGCATGTGCAGCCGGTACCAGTCCTCGGTGAACTTGATCGCCCAGATCAGGCCGGGGCTGGTCTCGTCCTCGCGGAACCCGAATTGCCGCCCCATGTCCTCGGCGACTGTCCAGCCCATGCCGGTCGCATCGAACGCCGCACCGACCAGACGCGACCGGACATGCGCCAGCACGTCACCGACGATTGCCTTTTGCTCGTCGCCCGGCACGCCGCGCATCTCGATCGACAGGGCCTCGCGACGCCTGAGCCGGTCCTCGATGGCGAGCAGCGACAGGACCGACAGATCGGCCACGCGGGCGAAGTCGAACCCGGCCGCGTAGTGCGGGCTCATGTCGATCCCGTCGAGCGCAAGATCGAGCTGCTCCATGAAGGGTGCGAGCAGGGACGCCCGCGTCACGCGGTCCCGGTGCAGGTAGTCGGGCGGCAGCTCCAGCCGCAGGACAGGCGCCGTGGCCGTCATCCGCGCCTCGATCAGCGGCGCAGGCAGCCACGCGCCCGATCCCATCGCCGGGATGCAGAACAGTTCCTGATCGGCGCCCGACCCGTAGAAGTCGATCAGCCCCTGCCGCCAATCCGCCTCGCCCTGCGCCGTCCACTCGCGCTGCTTGACGAGGCAGATGCGCTGGTAGAGCCCGTCGCGCAGCGCGTCGTCGAGATCGATGCGCAGGTGCTCACCCGGCATCCGCTCGGCCAGAACGTCCTGGATTGCGGCGTTGAACGGGTTCTCGGTGCCGTAGTGTGTGGAACAGACGACGACCTGGCCGCCCCACATCAGGAACGCCATCGCCGCCTCGATCAGCGTCTCGAGGCTGTCGACGAACGCGGCCTCGTCGATGATGACCACGCCCTGCTTGCCGCGCAGACCGCGCGGGGCCGACGACAGCGCCATGATCTCAAACCCCGACGCGAAGGCGATGCGGAAGGCCTGGATCGCCTTGTCGCCGTGATCGTCGCCGTCCGCGAACAGCGTCTCCTCCGCCGCGCGCGCCGCGACCGAGAACGCGCGCGCCCACATCGCGCAGGCGTCGATGAACTCGCGCGTCATCTCGCGGGAATACGAGATGTACATGACGTCCATGCCCCCGGCCTGCTTCTGCCGCCCCGCCCGCAGGACGGCATAGGCGGCGAGCGCCCAGGTCAGGCCGATCCGCCGCGATTTCTCGACGTAGAGCACCTGCGTCGAGGTCCGGTCGAGCAGCGACACCGCGCGCTGCTGGTAGGGCAACAGGACGGCAGGCAGCCCGACCTGGTCGACCACGGCCGGCAACGCATCCGTCGCCTCGCGCCGCTGGCGTTCCCATTCGTCCTTGGAGATTGGGGCGGTCATTCTGGATCACCGTCGTCGTGCCAGCAGCCGCCTTCGGGATCGCAATCCCAGCCCTGACATTCCGGACACCGACCCTCACCGTCCCACTCGTCGTCAGACAAGTACCCGGTGTCGTCGCATCGCTCGCATGGATAGCAGCCGGTTTCATCCGAGGTCCATCCTCGACAGTCTGGGCACACGGCCATCAGCACGCCTCCCAATACCCGTCGCGCAGCCATCCGTGCCAACCGCAGGTCCGGTTCACCGACGGATCGAGCGTCGGTTCGGTCCGCGATCCGTTCCAGCGCCAGCTCGGACGCGCACCGCCCGGCTTCTGTCCATCGCCGACCAGGATACGGTCGCCGACACCGCAGCCGCAGGGGCAGTAGAACGCCATCTCGTAAAGCCCGGCCTCGCCGCGCGGCAGCAGCGCGAAGCTGCCCGGAATTCGGTCGTCGTGCAGATCCTCGGGGTCCGCATAGAACAGCGCGCGGCGGGTCATGCGGTCACCCCCAGGATTTCCGCCTTGACGCTGTTGGCGACCTCCTCGGTCATGCCTGTGGCCTTTGCCGCCGCGTCGACAGCGCGCTCCACATTCTTCTTGAACTCGGCATCGAGCTTCTGTCGCCGGTCCGTCGACAGGTTCTGCGCCTGCAGCGTCTGACGGAACGCGCTCGCCATTTGCATCACCGCCTTGGGATCGCTGGTCTCGTCGGCATCGGCCACCATCGTGAACACCAGCGTCTTGATCGCCTCGCCCGCCAGCACCGTCAGATCGTCGCTCGCCTTGGCATCGAACGTGTCCGACAGGCTCGCCACGATCTCGCGCGTCTGGCTCATCCGCCCGGCCAGCCGGGCCTGACGCATGGAATAGCGGTTGAACGACGAGAACGACGGGATCGCGAAGTCGAGCTCGCCGCGATGCTCGGCCATCAACGCCTCGCAGCGCGCCGTGAACTCCGCGTAGATCTCGGTCTGCGTCTCTTCGCGCGCCGCCAGCGCCTGCGCGGCCCAGGTGACGATGTGATCGGCCTCGTGCGGCAGGAGGTCGATAGAGGAAAGGCGTCCGCGTCCGGTCCGTACCATGGCGCTACCTCGGCAGCGCTGGCGTCGCGATGCCATCGATGATCGCGATCCGGTCCAGGTGGTTGAAGCCCTGCTGGGTCAGCTCGGCGATGAACGTGTCGCCCGCCTTGCTCAGCCGAACCGCGCTGCCCTGCTCTTCGAGCCATGTCAGCTGGGTCCGCAGGTATTCGATCGTCTTGCGGATGGCATATTCGCGGAACATGTACATCATGAGCTTGTCGCTCATCGTCTTGCTGCTCTGCTCCGCGATCGCGCGCAGGATCAGGAGCCGCACCTCCGCATCGAAGTGGTCGCTGTAGCCCGAGAATACCTGACCGCCGATCATCTCACTTCCCCTTCATCGAAATCATGAAATCCTCGATCCGGCCGACGGCCCGGCCGGTCGCCTCGGTCGTGCGCTCTATGCCCACGATGCGCTGCTGCATCGTCGCCATCGCCAGCTGCACCTTGTGGAACTCCTCCCGCGTCGGCAGGTGCTCTATGTCGCTCTCGACGCGGGCCAGGCGCGCGTCGAACTTGTCGACCCTCTGGCCGATATGATCGATCTTCTCGTCACGCTTCTTGCGCGCCTCGGCCGCCTCGTCCGTCGCGGACGAGCCGAGCCGCGACTTGGCCCACAGCCCGAGCGTCGCGAATGCGGCGACTGCCGCCGCTGCGGTCAGCTCACCGCGCGCGGTCAGTGCGTCGATGAGCTCTTCCATCCGAGGTACGCTCCCGAGATCAGGCAAAGGGTGGACAGCAGCAGGTAGTTATATTCGGCCGTGGTGGACGTGCCGCTGCCGATGAAGTTGAGCGCAATGACCAGCCAGGCGCCCCCGGCAAAACACATCGCGGCGAAGCGGACGGTCGCAGCGTGCCGGAACTCCATGAGCATCGGCACGATCTGCAGCGCCGAAACCGTCAGCAGCAGGACCGCCCAGGGCGCGGCACCGAGGTTCTGGAAACCGGCATAGTTGTCCCGCTCGAGCAGGTGCGGCTCCGTCAGAAGGATACGTGCCCACTGGATCAGGTTCAGCGCCGACATGATTTCGAGAAGGCGCACGTTGTCGAGGAACACGACGCCGAACGCCCGCTTGAACAAGGATGCCAGCATGTCACCGCCCCCCGTGGCGATGGGTGTTGTGAGAGAGGACCCACCGGACGCCGAGGGCCGACCCCGCCGCGACCGAGATCACGTTGACGATCGCGGCGAAGATCATATCGACCATCGAAGCCTCCTAACCGCCGGCGCGGCTGGAAATCTGCGCCTGTATGCGGCGGCGCAGCGCCGCAGTGGTCGCGCCGAGGCGACGGACCGTGTCCGGCTTCGTCTCCTGCAAATAGTTGGCGGCGGCGGCGGGAACGTCCGGCTCCCCACGGGCGTCGGCCAAGGCGATGGCCCGGTCGATGGCTTCGTCCAGCGCGGCCAGCAACACTGCTTCCGCCCGATCCCCGAAATATCGCCGGACAGCCAACAGGACGGCGCTGACTGCGTAGGTCAACACGAGGACGAGCCCCGCCTCGATCATCTCCCACGGCGCCGCGAACAGCCCCGTGAACGCTCCGGTGATCGTGTCCATGGTCAATACTCCTCGATGATGTTGGGATCGCTCAGGGGGTCGTAGGCCTGCCAGACGTCGCCGTGGGTGACGAGGCAGGCGGTGTCATCGGGCCGGATCACCACTGTCGACCAGCTGCCGTCATCTGGATCGGCCGTGGTGACCAGCAGGTCGCCCGAAGCCATCATGCCGATCGCGGCGATGCCCTCACCCTGCTGATCGGCAAGCCAAGGCATAAGCTCAGCGCGTGGCCCGCAGGTCGGCTCGGCGAAGGCCGGCGCGCACATGGCGAGGGTCGACCCGATGGCGACCCAGAGCCCGAGCATGATCAGGAGAACGGGATCCTTCATGCGAACCGCTCCCCGAAATCGGTATAGGCCGCGACGATCCAGCCTTCGATGCCGCCGTAGATGACCTTCACCCACTCCCGGCCGTCGAAGATGCCTGCCCTGATCACCGGCACCGGGGTGCCGTGGGGGATTGCCGCGACGATGTTGGGATTGAAGCTTGGCCAGCGACGGACGTTCAGCGTGTCTCCGGGCGCGTGGATCGTGATCAGCTCCTCGCCCGTCACACCGTCCGCCGCATCGTCTGCGTCATCCTCCGACGGATTTTCGCGACCCAGCACCCGCGCCCGCAATGCGTCGAGCGGGAACAGCGGGTTGGTATCGACCTTGCGACCGGGCGAGACATACCAGTGCGTCCGCACGTCGCGCAGGCTCGGGATATAATCGAACAGCCCCTCGCACAGGTCGAGCACGGCGGCGATCTGCTCCTCGGTGTAGTTCATCCACAAGTGATCGCCGTGCTGCGGCGTCGAGACGCGCTCGATGTCGTAATCACCATTCTCGAACAGCTCGCCGAACCAGGTACGGGCCCATCCCTGGCCAGCATCGGTCATGTAGCCGGGGTTCACGATCTCGATCCCGATCGAGAAGTTGTTGCAGCCGGGACGCCCGTGATAGGTCGACCGGCCCGCATGATTGGCGCGCCGGTTTACCGGCACCTGCTGGACGACCGTCCCGTCCCGTTCGACGACGAAATGCACGCTGGTCTTGACGGAATTGTTCTGCAGGTAGCTGGCGACGTTGCCCTTCTCGAGACGGCTGGCGGTGTCGTGCAGCACGATCAGGTCGGGCGTGATGACGCTGCCCATCCAGCGGGCCTGCTGGAACTCGACCCCGACGGCCTTGTGGCGTGAGAATTTCATGGGCGACCCTCCGACCGGACCGGCGCGATGCGCGCCCTGCATGTCGGGGTCCAAAATGCGCGCTCCGGCCCGCGCGAAACACGCACAACGCCTTGCGGGGGTCAGTCGAACAGGTCGGGCTGGCTGTCGGGAGGGGGACGCTTGGCGCGATCGGGATCGAGGTATCCGCGCACCGTGACGTCGGTCACGTGCAATCTGCGGGCAATCTCCGCGACGGACAAGCCCCGATGTTCCAGCACCCGCGCCAACCAGGGCTTCGCGGTCGGAACCCGCCGGGGCAGGCGCGGTGCGGCGGCGGCGAGCGATGCGGTCTTCTCCGCACCGACCAGCTCTTCGATGTGGCGCCGCACCCGCGTCGGCCGCGCGAAATACAACTCGGCGCCCCCGAACGTGGCGAGGAACAGGACCGCACCCTCCTCCCCGAGGATCTGCACATAGGGCGCGACATGCGCGGGCGGGCGGACATGGGCGTTCATCCCCTTTGCCTCCCGCCCGTGCGCCGGTTCGGCTGATGGACCGACCGCACGGTCACGACGGCATCGCCCTCGATCCGGTAGCTCCAGCCGTCGACGTTGACGGCACAGGCCCCTTGGTGACCCTCGGCCAGCGCCACGGCGCGCGCGATCTCGTCGCGCACGGCCTCGATATCGACACCCTGCACGCGCTCGAGATGGCGCAGGACCACATGGTCCGTGATATGCAGGCGGCGCTTCATCGCTCGGTCGCGATACCTTCGCGCGCACACCAGTCCTTCAGCGCGCGGGTCACATCGTTGATCTGGCCCGCATCCTGCAGCGTGTCGATGTCGAGCGGGACGACGCCCCACTTGGCCTCGAACCGCGACCGCACGAAGGCGTTCAGCCCCGCGCGGCCCGGCTTAGTCAGCTTGCCCGCGCGACCGAGCAGCCCCCAGAGCACATGGACGTATCTCAGGTCGGCGCGTGGCGCCGCCGGGCGCCTGGCCTTGCCGCCCGTCACCGATGCCTTGAACCCACGCGCCTCGAGCTGCTTCAGCACCTTCTGCAGGTCGCCCTGGTCCATGTCCCGCATCGACGCCTTGCCGGTCGCCACGAGCTGCAGGTCGCGCCGCGTCTCGGCGTCGAGGCCGAGCTGGCGGCAGACGACGTGGATCTTCTGGTGGAGCGCGCGGGTCATCGCAACGCACTCCGCAGCGGAGCGTTCGGCGCAAACAGATCCGGCTCGCGGTAGTCGTCCGCAATCGCCTGCATCGCCGCGATCTCGCGGTCGGCCTCTGCTTGGGTCATCCGGCCGCGCTCGACGAGGCCGGGATAGACGCGCTTTCGCAAAAGCACCTCGCGCGCCGCGCAGAGGCGCTTCTGAGAGCGGGCGATGGGATTGGTCGGCATCGTCATAGGCCCAGCGCGGCCTTATACATCTCGAGCACGGCCTCTTCTTCGGCGATGTCGTCGGCGTCGCGCTTGCGAAGAGCGATGACCTTGCGGATGACCTTGGTATCGTAGCCGCGGTCCTTTGCTTCGGCCATGATCTCCTTCTGGCCGTCGGCGATGTCAGTCTTCTCGGCTTCAAGCCGCTCCCAGCGTTCGATGAACTGGCGGAGCTCCTCGCCTGCGACCGACACCGACACCGACATTTCCGTAATGTCGCCCATGATCTATTCCTCTCCCTGCATTGCGGCTTCGACGTCGTCGTCGCCCACGTCCCCGCCCTCGACCTCGCTCCAAACGACCGAGAACCGGTTGGGCGGATCGTCGGCGATCGCATCGAGCCCCATGTCGCAGCCCATGGTGACCAGGGCGTCGAGTTCCTGCTCGGCCTCCTCGCGCGTCTCGGCGTCGAGTTCGACGCTGACATACGAAAGGAGGCTCACGGCTCCGGTGAACTTGGTCATCCCGCTCACGCCTTCGCCAGATCTATGGTGATCGCTTCCCAGGGCGCGTCGTGCGCCTCGCGGCGATAGCAGCGGACGTAGGTCTTCGACCCGACCACCCGCATCGCGTCGCGGATCGCGTCCATCGCCCGGTTCCAGCGCGGGTCGTCGATGTCGCGGCGAAGCAGCATGAAAATCTGCGCGCGGTTGATCTGGCCCGCCTTGTCGGTCTTGAAGGCGTCCGTCACGATCGCCCGCAGCGCCGCGTTCGCGTCGGCCGACCATTCGTTCAGGCACTCGTCAATCAATCCCTTGGCGACCTGCAGCTCGGGGCCGAAGTCGATATGATCCGCAACGGCGACGGTGACCTTGAACAGCCCGTCGACGGTCATCAGGGTCGCGTTGCCCTTCTTGCCGCCGAGCCGGGCATCGTATTCCTGCGCCAGCATCGCCTCGTGCGCGCCGAGGTCCTCGAACGTGTGCTCCTTGAACCGCGCGACCTGCGCCGACAGCGGCGCGGCGTATCCGACAATCTTGCGGACCAGCTCGTCCTGCAGCAGGTGCTGCGGCTTGATCGTCTCGACCGGCTGCCAGCCGCCCTTGCCGTCGCCCATGTAGGTATGGCCGTCGATCTCGCGGAGCCCGTCCGGGACAGGCGTGAAGTGGGGGTGAACGCTCATGTCGTCGTCTCCTGTTGAACGGTTGTTGAAGGGGGTGTGGAAAGGTCGATCGACAGTCCCGGAGCGAGGGCGACGATCATCGCCGCCATCGCCACGATCTCGTCCTCGGTCACGAGCGTGACGCCGCGCTGGCCGAGCCGGTCGATCTTGTGGACGCCGCGCGCCGCCAGCTCGAGCGTTTCTTCGCGGGACAGGGTGCGGCGCTCAGCCATCGGCCAGCTCCTCCGCATCGTCGAGCACCGCGTCGATCAGATCGCCGTCAAGGCACGCGGCCAGAAGCCGCTCGGCCAGTTCGTCGGTCAGGATGCCGCGCCGGGCGGCAGGCTCCTGAAGCCGGACGCGCAGCGCGGCGGGCATGCTGACGGTGACCCTGCGCGCGCCTCCCGAACCGGGCGCGAAGCGCGGGATGTCGATCCCCGCCTGCCGTGCCTGCTTGAGGTGGCAGCCGACGGTGTTGGTCGACCAACCGTTCCGCGCGGCGATCTCCCGCGGCGGCATACCCAACCGGGCCAGCCGCACGACGGTCTCCATGACAGCCGACCCGATCCGGGGCGATTTCGCGGTCATTGCGCCATCTCCCCGTCCAGCAGCGCGACCTGCGCCTCGTCGTCGAGGACGGCGTCGACCAGGTCGCCCGCCACGCAATTCGCGAGCAGGCGCCGCGCCAGCGCGTTCGCCGTCATGCCCCGCGCGCGGGCCAGCCGCTCGAGCCGGTCGTGCAGCAGGCGCGGCACCGACACCTCCGCCGTCAACCGCCGACCCATCGGGCCGGTCGGGTGCCTCGGGACGTCGATCCCGTCCTTCCGGGCCTGCATCAGGTAATGCGACACCGTCGCCCGCGCGCAGCCGACCTTCTCGGCTATGTCGGCCGGGTGCATGCCGGTCATGCCCAGCGTGACGCAATTCTCGGAGGTGACGCTCATGTCTGCACCTCCTCATCGTCGCCCGGCTCGGCGTCCGCCTCCGGCCTGCTGTTCAGTGGGCAGCGTTTGCAGGCCTTGAACATCATCAGGTATTCCGTGTTCACGCTCCGAAACTTCCGCGACCGGCTTCGCCAGGTCTGGCACTTGTCGCGGGAGAGCACGCCCTTCACCGGGCAGTCCACGGTCTGGGCCATGAACACGCCCTCGACGCGCTCCTGCACCGCGGCCATGTCGCCCTTGTAGCGCTTCGTCAGGACCGTGCTCACGAGCGATGCCGACCGGTCGAGCTGCTTTGCGGCCTTGCCCTGGCTCGTCGCATCGCAGTTCCGCGCGAGCGCCGCGATCCAGTCGGGCATCGCCTCGCCCCAGGCGGCGCGCGCCTTGTCCATTGCGGGCGTCATCGCAGGGCCTCGTCCAGCGGGCGGAACGTCCGGCTGTTCGGATCGACTATCCCGGTGATCCGTCGTGGACGGGGCGCCTCGGGGCCGGTGTCGTCCGTCAGACGGTAACGCGCCGCGCGCTGACCGACCACGGCCTTGACCGTCACCTTGAGGTATCCGGCCTTCATCAACTGCGTGCAGTAGCGCTGCGCCTCCTCCTCGGTGACCGAGACGGTGCTCGAGGTCGAATGCGCCGCGACATCGAGCGCGGACACGTCCTTTTCCCGGCGGATCGTCCGCCACATGTTGCCGTGCGGCGTACCGCCCACTTCGGCCCTCCGCGTGGCATCGACATCTGCCGGCAGACGGAACCACTTGCGCCGCCCGTCGACCCGCGAGATCACGATCCGCCCCTCGCGTTCCCAGGCGCGCAGGATGTCCTTGATGCGCCATTCGGGTATCCCCGGCTCACTCAGCGTGTGCCAGTCGAACTCCTCGAGCGACTGGATGATCTTCCACGCCCTGCGCTCGATTTCTGCCTTCTCGGCCCGAACGGTCATGCGCTCTTCCTCCGCGCCGCGGCGTCCGACCTTCTCGCAGCCGCCGGATCGAGCCGATGCACTGACGCGCGGTTGGCGCTGGTCGGCAGATCGCCCGTGAAGAATGGTTGCTTGCCCCAGAGCGACAGGTCGATCGCATCGCGCCCCTTGCCGAGGGCGATCTCGCGCGCCCTCGAGCAGTTCTTGGCAACATGCCTGGCCGACCCGCCTGCAACCACGACGATCTTCTCGAGCAGGTCATCGGCGATGGTGACGCCGTGGCCGTAGACGCCGGCCAGGAACCGCGCGTCGGCGACGTCGCAGGGCACGGCCTCGACCCAGTCGTACATCCGGCCGTGGACGTTTTCCCAGCGGGTGAGCGTCTGCGGCAGGTCCTGCTCGCCGACGAGGATCACGGTCGTCTGACAGCTCTCGTAGATGTCGCGGATCATGTCGATCATCCGCTTGTTCGCGAGATACTGCGCATCGTCGATGATCAGTGGCCGGTCGGTCTCGACGAGCTGTGCGGCGATCTGCTCGACCATCACCGGGATCGTCGCCTTCGGCTTCACCCCCAGCTCGAACAGGATTTGGCGGCACAGGAAAGTCTGGTTCCAGACGCTCTTCATCTGCACCGAATATGCCTGGAACTCGTTCGCGGCGATCGTCACGGCGCTCGTCTTGCCCCAGCCAGACGGGCCGTGGAACGTGGCCATGCCCGGCAGGCCGAGGTCGCGATTGATGACGCGGTCCACGAGCCCGATCAGGGCCGCGACGTTGCGAAGTGGCGCGAGGGTGGGGGGTGTGTCGTCCATGTCAGCTCTCCTCTTTGCCCCCGGCTTCGACGCCGCGCGCCGTGCCGAAGGTCTGTTGCAATCGTTTGCGGGTGCGGTAGGCGTCGGACTGGCCGTACAGGCCCAGGAACTTCGCCTGCTCTTTGGTCAGCCTGCGACCGGCGGCAATTTCGGCCTCAAGCTCGATCGCGCGGTCGAACCGCTCCTGCTCCTCGTCGCGTCCCGTCTCCGCGGCGGCATGAGCGGCTTGCGCGCGCCGGGCGGACAGGTCCGCGATGATCCGGTCCTCGACCGCGACCTTTTCGGGGTCGCGTTCCACCAGGACGGACGGCGCTTTGCGTGGCGCATCGAAGACCGGCCGCACGACCTTCGTCTCGACCGGCGCCGGATCGGCCACCGGCGACGGCAGGTCGGCGTGGCGCTGCGCGACCTCCTCGGCGCTGTAGCGCACGTGTGCTTTCGCCGCGGCCTTCTCCTTACGAAGCCAGGCCGACTTCGCCTGCGCCAGCTTGCGCGCGTCATCGACATCGAAGAATGCGCCGCGATGGCTGCACGCGGCATGGCCGAGATATTCGTTGTCGAGGCTATAGACGTGGATCCCGTCCCAGAGCGCCGCCTTGTCGAACCGCGCGACGATCTTTTGCCCGGCGATCCGGTGCATCCACTCGGACCAGTAGCGGTTGCCCATCAGGGCGATCTCGCCGTTTTTCGACCCGGCCCGGATGCCCTCGGCCCCCATCAGCCACATGCGCCGCTGCGCGTCCGTCGCCTTGCGGATCGGCGCGTTGGCGTAGCTCTCGTCGAACACCTCCGCGAACGAACGCTCGAACGCCACTTCGGACCGACGACCGCCACGCAGGTTGTGGTGCTCGATCTCCACCGCCACGACCTCAAGGAACCCCTCTAGCGACACCGCCTTCGAGCCGTAGTTCTCGGGCTTGGCGTCGGGCCGGTTGCCGGTATAGGCGCCCTCGAAGGCCGGGTGCTTGGCGATCCGGTCGCACAGGTCCCGGAACGCCCGCTCGATGGGTTTCGATTGCCCGGAATAGGGCGTGGCCCAGTGTACTTCACACCCGAGCGTCGGCAGCAGACCCGGAATGTCCTCATCCAGCACCTTTCCGCGGAACCGGGTGGGCGTGCCGCCCGTGATCGCCTTGGCCGCGAACTCGCGGCCGTTGTCCAGCAGCACGTGCTCGGGAATGCCCCAGTCCTCGATCATGTCGCCGATGCACAACTGCACGGCGTGGCTGTTGGCCGAGGTGTCGATCCGCCAGGCC
>Ga0115567_10003999_pt1 | contig 14442 bp, 10 predicted proteins | sample COGITO_mtgs_1204_2_FD_88679 | JGI IMG/M metagenome (GOLD analysis project Ga0115567, IMG submission 88679) | Pelagic marine microbial communities from North Sea - COGITO_mtgs_120412 | ecosystem: Environmental > Aquatic > Marine > Epipelagic | place: Germany:Helgoland, sampling site Kabeltonne... | reverse complement strand
TGGCTCAATCGTAACGTAAATATCACAGCCAGTTAATCGATAGTTACTTAAGTTCTTTGAGGCATCACGCATCGCGATAATTTCAGCATGAGCAGTGGGGTCATGGCTCGCGATTGGTTGATTATGTCCCTGACCAATTATCTCGCCATTTTTTACTACTACCGCCCCCACAGGCACTTCACCTCGATCGGCAGCCTGCTGAGCTAATTTAAGCGCTCTTTTCATAAAATGATCATCTGTGGGCAAGGTAGCATCCATGTTCTTAATGTCGGATTATTTAGTGTCGGATTATACTGCAGTCGTTCTTTTTTATAACGATATCATGACATCATCTCATTCAAAAATCCCCCATGACACAGATCTTAGTGTACTACTTTACTAATTCGACAACGAAGGATTAGAGCTAGCCACTAAGTTTGTTTTTAACAAGCAGTCCACAATTTTGAGAAGCCGGGCGCAGGATGCAATTATAACGGTAGATTTAATTAGTATTTCCTGTAGTATGGCGACCTCTGGGGCATGCATCCAGTGCATTCTATTTTGTTAGAGGTGTAATCCCGAGTAAAAAATCCTTTAATATTAGGGGTTGTGATTTTAAAAGCTCAGCTTTATCGAGTGAAATTAAACATGTTATCAATTTCTCTAGGGGAGAATTATGGAAACTAAAAATATTTGGAAAATTAACACTATTGCAGCTGCAATAATTGCTGGTGGTGTTGTATTACCAGCGGCGGCTGAGACTACTGCCACCTTGGAAGAGGTTGTAGTTGTAGGTTCTCGTGGAGCGCCACGGTCTGTTGGTGATTCACCAGTCCCAGTTGACGTTATCAGTGCCGATGAGCTCGGAAGAGCTGGTAGTAACGATCTGATGATGCAGCTTCAAAGCGCTGTTCCTTCATTAAACGTTCACTTACAGCCGATTAGTGATGCGGCGAGCATGATCCGTCCAGCTAACCTTCGTGGTCTGTCTTCTGACAGTACATTGATCATGGTTAACGGCAAGCGTCGTCACCGTGCATCAGTTATCGCCTTCCAAGGCGGCGGTGTAAACGATGGTTCACAGGGTCCAGATATCTCTGTAATACCGAGTATCGCTCTAAAATCAGTAGAAGTTCTTCGTGATGGTGCTGCGGCACAGTACGGTTCTGATGCTGTTGCTGGCGTAATCAACTTCGTATTGAACGACTCTGCCGAAGGCGGAAGCTTGAAAGTTAAGCAAGGTCAATTCAGTGAAGGTGATGGCGACACGACTGTAGTCATGGGTAACTTTGGCATGCCTCTTACCGATGCAGGCTTTATGAACATTAGCTTCCAGATGAAAGAAAATGAAGCTACTTCGCGCAGCGTTCAGCGTCCAGATGCTCAGTCACTGATTGACGCAGGTAACAACTCAGTGACTCGCCCAGCTCAAATTTGGGGTGCGCCAATCATTGATGATGACGTTACTTTCTTCTTCAACTCAGGCTTGGATCTGGGTAATGGCGGAGAAGCTTATATGTTTGGTAACTACTCTGAACGAGATATCGATGGTGGATTCTACTACCGTAACCCTGATGGCCGTGGCGGCGTTTTCACCAAAGGTGATGGAACTCGTCTAATAGCTGATGTTACTGGCGACATGTCTGGTAACTGTCCTACAGCTCTTGACCCATCTGATTACGCTGGTCGTGATGCAGTTATTGCAGATCCAAATTGCTACATCCTTAACCAAGCTGCACCTGGTGGTTATACTCCACGATTTGTGGGCAATATCACTGACTCATCTTTCACGATGGGTAGAAGCGGAGAGCTTGCAGCTGGACCATTGGCTGGAACTTCTTTTGATATCAGCGGATCGGTTGGTCGTAACGAAGCGTCTTTTGGATTGAACAACACGTTCAACCCGTCCATGGGTCCTGACTCACCACGTAACTTCGAAACTGGTAGCTACATTCAGTTAGCTAAGACCTTTAACGTTGATATGTCTAAAGAATACGGCTCTACTAGCGTTGCTTACGGTTATGAGTGGAGAGAGACTACTTTCTCCGTTATTTCAGGAGAAGAATCTTCTTGGGTAGCAGGCCCTTATGCAATTCAAGGATTCAACGTAGGCTCTCACGGTTTTGCCGGTTTCTCACCAGATTCTGCCGGTGCGTTCTCACGTCGTAACTATGCGGTCTATGGTGACGTTTCAAACCAAGTATCTGACGATTTGTTAGTTCAAGGTGCCATTCGTTACGAAGACTACAGTAGTGGCCTTGATACAACGAACTATAAGTTAGCGTTCAACTACCAGTTGACTGATGATCTTGCTCTTCGTGGATCGCACAGTACAGGTTTCCGTGCACCTACTCAGGGTCAGGCCAACGTTGTAAACACCCAGACTACTCTTGTTGATGGTCAGTTAACCCAGGCTCAAACTCTTCCAGGGTTCAAGCTAGGAGCTGAGCAGCTTCAACCTGAAGAATCTACGAGCTTTGCATTTGGTATCGTAGCCACTTTAGGTGAAGTAGAACTAACAGCTGACTGGTTCAACATTGAAGTCGACGATCGTATCGGACTAACCAGTAACGCAGCTCCAACGGATGCACAGCGTGCCGCGATGACTGCTGCTGGCATTCCTAATGCTGAGCTAATTGGTGAAGTGAACTACTTTACTAACGACTTCAACACTGAGACCTCAGGATTAGACATTGTTGCTACTTACAGTGCTGACCTGATGGGTGGAAGTACTGACTTTAGTGCGGCTTATAACTACACTGATACCGAAGTATCAGACCAAGGTAATGTGACTAGTGATAGCAAAGTGAAGCGTTTGGAAGAAGGTCTTCCTAACCATCGCGCAACTTTCACCATGGACCAACAGTGGGAAAATGTTAGTGCATTTGTAAGAGCCAACTATTTTGGCGAGTATTACGCAGTGCATGCTGACTGGTTTGGTACTAATGCTGATTCAGCAATGACAGTTGACGTAGAAGTTACTTATGACATAAGCGATAACTTCAACGTTTCTGTTGGTGCTCAGAATATCTTCGATCAAGAAGCAGAGAAGATTGATGGTTCAGCAGGTGCAGTTGCAGAAGGTGTCCCGGGTAATGTTCTTGGCGCTATCTACTATGAGACTTCGCCAATGGGTATTGAAGGTGCTTTCTGGTACGTTAGTGCTGGCTACAACTTCTAAAACTCAGTTAATGAGTTCATAGAAAATTAAGTTTGATATGTATTCAGACTTAACCGCTACAAGAAAAAGGGATGCCAACTGGCATCCCTTTTTTTATGCCCAACTTTAATATAGCTCTCCATCTCAGCTCTTAGATCTTAGATCTTGCAGCAATGATGTCTAACTGCTTTTGAAAGGCAAAACTCAATGAGAATATACTAACTACACTAGCTATCACTATGAGCTTCTGAATTGTAGCCTGCCTGACCATTTCATCTAAACTGTCAAAAGGATTTCCAGCTAATAACTGGTAACCAACATAGGCAACAACACAGAGCAAGTATCCAGCTGTGACCCAAGCGAAGCGGTTATCTACTTCGCTTCGTAGTAAAACGATCAAATACAGCAACGCAGCGGGCACTAATAATCTAAATGCGTTGACAGCAAAAAACACATGTAAATCAAGGTAGAGGTCATAGGGTGTCAAACCAACACCCGCAAAAAAAACAGTTCCTACAAAAAAGAACAAAGAACCGACAAACGAAAGCCGTGTATTAATATGGTCATCGCGAAATAAAGCACGTATATAAAGAAAAGCTACTCCCACCGCCGAGAAAAAAAACATCGACATATTGAAGAAAAATCCTGAAATAAAATTCACCTCGTCTGAATGTGAATGATATCCCCCAAGATCACTTAAAAAATTGTGAGTAAAAGAATAGCCTGCCTGAGCTGGGTTATGTATGTTACCTCCAGGATAAAAATACATTCCCAGACAAACTGAGAGTATAAAAAACACTGAGACAAAGCGTAAAACTCGCACTGGCCAAAAATTATTCATCAAGTTAACTCCTAGTTACAAGCTGTTTAGACTAACAGAGGGTTGTAGATTATTCAGCAAAGATACAAACCTGACTTGCTTTTTTCGCGTAAATGATAATAATAACCGTTCTCATATAGATTTTCTCCAAAAAGGACTCTTTCATGCAACGTTCTACCTCGTTATTTCATACCATTATTACCACAATAGTTGTTAGCCTAGTAGGTATTGCGCCAATAGAGTCAATAATTGCAGATGAAGTAAACATTTATTCGGCTCGGCAAGAGTCATTGATAAAACCTCTTTTAGACCGGTTTACTCAGAAGACTGGCATCAACGTAAATATGGTTACAAGTAAAGGTGACGCCCTACTTACAAGATTAAGAAGCGAAGGAATGAACTCTCCAGCAGATTTACTATTAACCGTTGATGCCGGGCGACTTTATCGAGCCCAAGAAACTGGGGTACTTCAAGCAGTCGAATCTTTTGATCTGAATAATAAAATTCCGATTCATCTTCGTAGCTTAGATGGTCAGTGGTACGGACTGAGCGTTCGTGCAAGGGTTTTGGTTTATGCCAAAGATCGAGTACAACCTAGTGAACTTAGTAGCTACGAGGCACTTTCAGAACCAACTTGGAAAGGCAGAGTTTGTATTCGTTCGTCCAGTAATATTTACAATCAATCACTGGTAGCCGGCATGATCGCCTCTCAAGGGATGGCAGATACTGAGACTTGGCTTGCGGGATTAGTGAGTAACTTCGCCCGCCCGCCAGCGGGTGGGGATAGAGATCAAATCAAAGCCGTTGCTGCCGGACAATGTGATGTGGCAATCGTCAATAGCTACTATCTGGGAGCAATGATCTCATCCAGTGACAAAACTCAACAAGATGCGGCAAGTAAGGTAGCTCTATTCTGGCCCAATCAAAAAGGTCGCGGTACTCATATCAATATCTCTGGTATCGGGGTCACCCGAGCCGCAAAGAATATCGAGTCAGCGAAACAGCTTATCAGTTTCTTGGCATCTGATGAGAGTCAACAATGGTACGCGGATCGCAACAATGAGTTTCCGGTACGAGATGCTGTACAAGTCAGTAGTACTCTGGAATCGTGGGGTTCGTTTAAGGCAGACACCATTAACGTCACTGAATTAGGACGTAACAATGCTGAGGCTATTAAAGCCATGGATCGTGCGGGTTGGAAATAAACTCTCGAATGCCATCCTTGAACTCCACTAGACAGCCTTCAGGTCACGGTTGGCGCACAAGTTTATTGATTGTCACAGCAATTATTGCATTGCCGATGTTAGTTATATTTGCCAGCCTGTTACTACCGTTTTCAACCGCCTGGCAACACCTTTTCGAAACCGTGCTAACGGACTATGTAACAAATTCTCTGATTCTAATGATTGGCGTTGGCGTTGGCACTTTACTACTAGGCGTAAGTGCCGCTTGGCTCACGGGCATGTGTGATTTTCCAGGGCGTAAGATTCTCTCATGGGCTTTTTTACTACCTATGGCTATGCCAGCCTACATTATTGCTTACACTTACACAGGGATATTAGACTTCTCTGGGCCCATTCAGAGTCTTCTGAGGGGAATCTTTGATTGGCAGTATGGAGACTACTATTTTCCTCAAGTAAGGTCTCTCAGCGGCGCTATTTGCATGCTTTCATTAGTACTTTATCCTTACGTCTACATGCTAGTCAGAGTCGCCTTTATTGAACAGTCAACCGCAGTTCTCGAGGCCAGTCGTAATCTAGGAAAGAGACCTTGGGAAACTCTCTTTCAAGTAGCTATCCCAATGGCCCGCCCAGCCATTGTCGCTGGGGTTAGCCTGGCGCTGATGGAAACCCTCGCCGACTATGGAACAGTCGCTTATTTCGGTGTTAATGCCTTTACCACAGGCATTTTTAGAACTTGGTATGGCCTCGGAGATCTGACTACCGCCGCTCAATTATGTGCATTCTTAATGTTATTTGTATTTGCTCTTATTCTGGCGGAGCGATGGTCTCGGCAACGACTTCGATTCCATCATGATTCCGCACAAAAAAAAATGGCTCGTATGCAACTTAAGGGTTGGCGCGCAACACTGGCGTTATCGATTGGGATTCTAATTGTTTCTCTCGGGTTCATTATCCCTGCAGGGCAGTTGGCTCTTTGGGCAGCAACCCGTTTGCAGGAAAACTTCAACGGAGACTTTTTAAGCCTACTCTTTAATAGTTTTGCTCTCGCATCGCTGGCATCTCTTTGTTGCTTAATAATCGCAATATTTTTAGCCTACACAAAAAGAGTCTTCAATTCACGATTGGAGCTTGGCGCTGTAGGAGTTGCCAGCCTTGGATATGCAGTTCCGGGTACGGTCATTGCGGTTGGTGTGCTAATCCCAATCGCTTGGCTCGATAATCAAATCGATTTTCTCAGTAAAGCATGGTTTAACTACCCCACCGGGCTTTTGTTAAGCAGCACCATAGGAATCCTAGTGTTTGCCTATGTCATTAGATTCTTGTCTGTTGCTCTCAATACCGTAGATTCTGGGTTGACCGCCATCAAGCCCAGTATCGACGAGTCGGCTCGTTCTTTGGGCGCAACACCCGCCAGGGTCCTCAGCCGTGTCCATTTGCCGATACTGCGAACTAGCCTGCTTACCGCGCTTTTATTAGTCTTCGTAGAGGTGTTAAAAGAACTACCGACCACGCTAATCTTGAGACCATTCAATTTTAATACGCTGGCGGTTCGAACTTATGAGCTCGCCTCTGATGAGCGCTTAATTGATGCAGCACTTCCCGCGCTCGCAATTGTTATAATTGGACTGTTGCCGGTACTACTAATCACTAAAAGTATTCTTAATGAGCGCTCGACCAATGAATAACCAATTAATCTTAGATCAAGTAACCGTCAAGTATGGAGCCATGGCCGCGGTTTCTGATGCTACTTTTTCTTTAGCAGAGGGTGAAATTGGCTGTCTACTAGGACCCTCTGGATGCGGCAAAACCACCTTGCTAAGAGCCATTGCCGGGTTCGAGTCTGTGTCGACAGGTAGTATCAGTCTGCATGGAGAATTTATCAGCACACCAAAACACACCAAAGCTCCGGAAGATAGAGCTGTGGGTATGGTATTTCAAGATTTTGCTCTCTTCCCGCACCTAAATGTTAATAAGAACATTGGTTTTGGCCTCAACAATCTTTCAGGTAAAGAAAAAAACCTACGTATTACTGAAATGTTGGAGCTTGTTGGTCTAGCAAGTGTCGCAGAACGCTTCCCTCATGAGTTATCCGGCGGACAACGACAGCGAATTGCTCTGGCAAGAGCATTAGCTCCAAATCCACAAATTTTGTTGCTCGATGAGCCGTTTTCTAACCTAGATGCGGAACTTCGAACTCAGTTAGCGGCTGAAGTGAGATCGCTGTTAAAGAAAAACAAGGTCACTGCGCTCATGGTCACCCATGACCAAGATGAGGCCTTCGCTATGGCGGATAAGATTGCACTGCTCAATGCTGGGAATGTTGTGCAAGTAGATACCCCATATAAGTTGTACCACAAACCAGGCAGTCTATTTGCAGCGGACTTTATTGGAAAAGGTGCCGTTATCAACGTGGGTATTGATGCAGCAGGCTTATTGGGAAATAACCTGGGTAGCCTGTCTCTTAACACGCTCCCTGAAGACTTCGGCAACACCGTTAAATTACTAGTACGACCTGATGATATTGCATATGACGATGCGTCCGATACGAAGCTAGAAATTGTTTCTAAATCTTTCCTCGGACCTAACTACCTTTATGAATTAGCTCTGAACGATGGTCAACTTGTACCCTGCTTAACTCACAGTCACGTTGATATTGCAGTTGGTGATGAACTTCCCGTGCAATTTGATCTGCGGCACGTCGTCATTTTCAATTCTGACTAACTATTTTTGTTGGCATTTCTGGTCTCTTTTGCGCTTCTTTAAAGCGGCTAGCTGCCATTCTGGCAACTTTACTCGAGTATCATAATCAGCGTCTTCGTCATACTCAGACATATCCTCTGACACTACTCTATTGAGCTTGCTCAAGGCCGACCTAAACCATCCCTTTGAAGTTGTTTTATCTGACATAAATGTGAAAGCCTCCAGCGAGCTGAATAATCTTTGTTCTCAGGAGTGAGGGACGCTAAAGGTGTTGACCAATACCACACCGCCAACAATTAGAAATAAACCAAGAATTGCTGGCCACTTGAGTAAGTCTCCATAAAGGACGTACGACATGATGGCTACTAAGAACACGCCTACTCCACTCCACGTAGCATAAACCACCGACAGGGGTATAACCTTCACCGCGTGTGTTAAAAGATAAAAGGAGGACGCCAAAAGAATGGCTAAAGTAACAGTCGGAATAGGTTTTGAAAAGTTCTGACTCAGCGGGAGCATGAGTGTTCCCGCGACCTCTAAAATAATAGCTCCCATCAAAAATAGATAACTTGTCACGTCTCACATCCTTCAATACGAATAGATTAACTGAATTCAAGCCTAACGCACCAATTACTAATCAAGCAAGCAATAAAGAAGCAGCCAGATTTTAAGAAATAAGGTTTCTTGCTTGATTGCCTACAAAGTTATTTCATAACCTAGGATAAACGACCAGTTACTCTCCATTTGCAAACCTCGCTATTTTTACCCATTTACTTAACACTCTGTTGGTACTCTGAAAATTAACATATAGTCTACTATGCAAGCTCTAAATGCATATCTTTAAGGTGGCACCATAACAGTGGCTACCAGATTTGATAGATTTTTTAGCGCAAAAATACGTTCGCAATCAGACTTTAAAATGTTACCTTATCGGAAGACTGTGTTTAAGCAGTACATCAATAAATCACCCTAACGACTCCGTGTACATTTTGTAGAGCTTTTCCTATGGTAAACAAACTATCTCATTTAATGGGCATCCTCATTACTGTCCCTGCCCTACTAGGTTGCCAGCCTTCTTTTAATCCAAGTCCGACAGACTTAAATACCACACCAAAGAAGTCCTTTAGTACCGCGGCTGTTGCGATATCTGACAGCTATGGTGCAGAAATTGCTGAAAATATTCTTAACTCAGGAGGCAATGCGGTTGATGCGGCTGTAGCTGCTGGCTTTACTCTGGCAGTCACATTTATTGATGCAGGGAACATTGGTGGCGGTGGCTTCATGACTATCAAGATAGATCAGGAAGTTGCATTTCTTGATTATCGCGAAAAAGCGCCACTAACCGCTCACAAGAATATGTATCTTAATGATCAAGGCGATGTTATCGACAATATAACCTTGATCGGGGGCCAAGCAGCCGGAGTACCCGGAACGGTGGCAGGCTTTTGGGAAGCTCACCAAAGATTTGGTCAGTTGCCATGGAAGGACCTCGTTCAACCAGCCATAGAGCTGGCTGACAAAGGTTTTATGCCTGCGCCAATACTTGTGGAAAGTATTCTTAGTATGGAGCAGCGTTTTGAGGGTAGAACAAACTTCAATGACTACTTTAACTCCATCAGTTCTGATAGCTTATTTAGGCAACCAGAGCTTGCTAACACACTTCGGCGTATAGCTGAATTCGGTGCTGATGATTTTTATCGCGGAGAAACTGCTGCGCTTATTGTCCAGCAAATGGAAAAGAGCAACGGTCTTATTTCTTTAGAAGATTTGGACGCATATGCCGCCGTATGGCGTGCCCCCGTGCGAGCTGGGTGGCGTGATTATGAAATCATATCTGCCCCGCCTCCCAGCTCCGGAGGCTTTGCAATCGTTCAGTTGTTGAAGATGAAGGATTATCTCTCCGAGCTCTTTGAGGGTGTTGAGCACAACTCAGCTCAATATATTCATCTTGTCGCTGAGATGGAAAAGAGAGTATTTGCAGATCGTGCTGAATATCTTGGTGATCCTGATTTTTTTGATATTGATATTGATGCTCTGATTGATGATGATTATTTAGCTAGGAGAGCCGCAGAGGTAAACCCAAAAGCCATCTCGGTCTTAGATAGTGTTAACCCAGGATTAGAATCGCCCAATACAACCCATTACTCGATTGTTGATCAATGGGGCAATGCTGTTTCTAACACCTATACTATTAATTGGGATTATGGCAGTGGCGTGGTGGTCGGTGGTGCAGGTTTTTTACTCAATAATGAAATGGATGACTTTAGTGCCAAACCCGGAACACCAAATATTTACGGTGTAGTGGGCAGCGTAGCTAATGAAATTCAGCCAGGAAAACGTATGCTGTCATCAATGTCTCCAACTATCGTTCTGAAAGGTGGAGAGGTTGAGATGGTTCTTGGTACCCCTGGCGGTTCAACTATTTTTACCACTGTATTTCAGGTGATTACCAACATCGTACATTTTGGCATGTCTGTTGAAGAAGCAATTGGCATTGCTCGGTTTCATCATCAGTTAGTGCCACCAGATCTCATCACATACAGCGGGTTCACCATTGGCCAGTATCTTCCAAAAGCGACTGTTGCAGGTCTTTTAGAGAGGGGATATCGGTCGGAACCTCACTCATTTGAGTATGGGGATGTTCAAATAATTATGAGAAGTGGTGACTCTTGGATCGCAGCCTCAGATCCGCGCGATAGAGGACAGTCTCGAGTTTTTGAAGTAACAACAAAAACCCGAGACCGTTAGCAGTGTGGCAACCTTTTACAAGGTTAGTTGAACCCTCACTCCTATGTTTCGCCCTGGCAGAGGCACTTCTTTCTTGACGAATGAAGAGTGGTTTCTAGCTACTTCATCAAGTAGATTCTTTGCAAAGAAAGAAAGTCTCGCTGTTCGTTGTCCACCGATATCAAATGTTTTTACTGCGTTGAAATCCAACATTGTAAAAGCACTGGTAACAGTTTCATTGGTACCAATATCTGTCTGAGATTCGACGTCCTTTAAATCAAGATTTAGCTCAAAATCATTTGCGGCATAAGAAATCCCATAAATGTTGCGATCAGGAGTCATGCGTGGAATGTTGCTCTCATCTCGAAAATCTCCAGTGACTGAATCACGGCCAAATGTCAGAGTAAGGTCACCATTACCCAACTCAAAAACGGTACCCAGTTCAAATTCATAGCCAATGAAGTCAGCATCCTGCTGCAGATAATTCGCTAGGATTAAACCACCATGATCATGTTCTTCTTCATGGTCTTCATGCTCTTCTTCAGTTTCGTCCTCAAGGTAAATGTAATTGCTGACATGATTTTGAAATAGAGTGAAAGCGCCAAAAACTCCTGCATATTCATAGCCTAAGGTTATGTCAAAGTTCGTTGCCCGCTCAGCCTCTAAATCAGGGTTACCCACCTCAAACCTTCCAGTAGCCAGATGCGGTCCATTCATGAACAGCTCAACTGCTGAAGGGGCTCGTTGAACAATACCGCTGGTGACATTTAGCTCAAACTTGTCATTGATCTCTTTGCCCAAGCTTACCGCAAGACTTGTACTATTGAAGTCCTTTGTAAAAGCGGTTGGTTCTTCATCATCGTCGTGATCATCGTGATCGTCATGGTCATCATGGTCGTCATGGTCGTCATGGCTAACTGAGCCTTTCCGGCGAGTCCTGTCGTGTCTAATACCAAAGTCTAAATGAAATAAATCAACTTCTTTACTCACGTAGTACCCTAGTGTCATTTCTTCAGAGGCTGTTGGATTCATGAACGCCTCTTCACCCACGATGGCCGTATCTTCCTCTACAAAATTAACTGCAATTTTTTGTAGAATTTCGCTATTTGATAAATCAAAAATAGCACCATACTCACGAGCGTCATTGGAGAACACTGTAGGTCCCTCTTCATGATGCTCTTCTCCCTCATGCTCTTCTCCTTCGTGCTCTTCTTCCGCGTGTTGCTCGGTTAATGAGTAGTCTGTGTCTCGAAGGAAATAGTCGACCTTTTTCAACTTGCTATTATTAACGACATAAGAACCTTCTAAATTGACTACGTCTGAATCGGTCGTTGAGAAGATTCTTTCACCCTCATGCTCATCTCCATGCTCATCTCCATGCTCATCTCCATGCTCATCTCCATGCTCACCATGAAAAGGGATGCCATAAATACTTTCAACACTATTGACCGACACTCCAAAGTAGCCCCAATCGCCTGTCTTCGATACTCCAAATTTCAACGCTTTATTTTCAAAATCAGAGTTAGCTAGGAAGCCTTCATCCTCTTCATGGTCATCGTGATCTTCGTCATGATCCTCATCGTGATCCTCTTCATGGAGAATAGCCCCGCTTGGAATATCAAAATTATCAAACTGAGAATTTTTATATCCAAGACTGATATTTAAACCACCGATATTATTTTGATAGGACAAATTATGCCCGTCGCCATCATTAACAGATTGCGCTTCAAGGCCAATCTTTAGTGCCGAGTCAGAAAAATCGTCTCGAGCAATAGTGTTATCAACCACATTGATAATGCCACCGATGGTGCCGTTAGCATAAAGTAGAGATGATGGACCTCTCACGACCTCAATCTGCTGGATGTTATTCAAGTCAACATCATTTACATGGTCAGCGCCAATTCCGGCAACATCCCGCACAACCATGCCATTATTGAGGACTTTTACACGATTTCCAGACATACCACGAATAATTGGCTGGCCAACACCTGAACCGTAATCTGCCGAGGAAACCCCTAGCAAGCCGTCCAAGGACTCCCCTAAACTCTGAGTAGCTGTCGTTTCAATATCCTCGCCAGTTACAACATGAAGTGGATTTTCGATATCACTCAAGGTTTGATCAATTAAAGAAGACGTGATGATCACTTCTTCTATCTCATTTGCAATTGTATTAACACTTAGTAGGGTGCTCGCCATTACGGCAGCACAAATACGCGGGTTCATAGAACCTCCTGAAAAAATTTAAATTTAATGTAATTAGTTGAAATTAAATCTAAAGTTTAGGCGGAGCTCGAGAGAGGTAGTCAGAGAATCGGGAACTTAAAGCCGCAGAGATGTGCGACATGGATAAATGTTCTACAGAAGGCAGAACAGAAAATAAAGCCCTGACCTGAGAAACTAAAGTGCCTTTGAACACATGACAGGTGTCACACTCAACTTGAGCTGACGTTTGGGCTGAAACGGTATGGGTAGCATCGTGAGCTAAATTATTGCCCACAAACAGAACTGCAACCAGAAGTAGCAGCGCAGAGTACTTATTGAGTTTGGAATCTAACACAACTGAAACCCTTAAAAACACCGTTAGGCATATGCAGATTTGAGACTATAGATTATTTTCTGAGAATTTCAAACTTTTATAGCGTGACCGAATAACTTTTTTGACCCAATCAGCGGCAATGTCCCGAAATAAAAGTTTCTGCGCAAGCAAAAATACGTTGTTTGCGCTCTTTATTCATATTTTCAAGGGTTTTGCGCATAAAAGACAATCTTGGATTGTTCTTTAGCACCCCCATGTGCCGGCTAACAAATCGCCAATATAAACCGTCGACAACATTGCACCAGTCACCCTTTTTATAATCGCTCATTTTTATAATATAGTTTGACCCACAAATGTATGGCTTGGTAGCAAATATACCCCCATCAGCGAAGGTACCCATTCCAAAGACATTTGGCGTCATTACCCACTCAGAGGAATCTACGTACATCTCCATGAACCAACGGTAAACATTCTTAGGGTGAACTTCACAAAGGGTCATTAAATTGGATATGACCATCAACCGATTTATGTGGTGGGTATAACCATAGCGGTCGGAGAAGTTAATCGCATCATCCAAGGGTGGAATCCCTGTCTCACCAGAATACCAGCTTGGATTCAATGCATTCGAAAAGTTAAAGAAGTTGCTCTGTAATTGTGTCTCGCCATGATGTTGGTAGACCCCTCGAATAAACTCCCGCCAGCCAACGATTTGCCGCAAAAACCCTTCAACCGAGTTAAGGGGAACGTCATTTTTCTCAGTGTATGCCAGCACCTTGTCAATAATGTCTCGAGGGGTAATTAACCCCATATTTAAACCAGGGCTAATTGCACTGTGAAACATAAAGGTATCATTCTGCAAAATAGCATCTTCATAAATACCAAAATTTTCAAACTTAACCTGCAAAAAGTAATCGATATTATTGAGGGCATCAGCACGAGTCAGCGGCATCCACACATCATCTATTTGGCCGGGATGGTCAGGGAATGTTTGCTCAATGATGAGTTTTAACGGTTCGACATATTGAGATTTAGACGGCTTGTAGGAATCAGGTAACGTGAGCCCTTTTGGGATTTTCTTGCGATTATCTTCATCAAACGACCACTTACCCCCAAGTGGTTTTTGGTCTTCGTCTATCAGCAAGTCCAGCTTTTTGCGCACCTCTTTATAAAAGTTACCCATGCGCAACACCTTAGACTTACCTGTAAACCTCAGGAATTCCTCACGGTCTAATAAAAACATCGGTGAAGGCAAAACAGTTAAGGGTAAATTTTGTTGCTGTGCAAAGTTATGTATTCTCGTCTCAAAGTCTTTATCTTCGATTTCAAACACTTTCAG
>Ga0115567_10003998_pt1 | contig 14444 bp, 13 predicted proteins | sample COGITO_mtgs_1204_2_FD_88679 | JGI IMG/M metagenome (GOLD analysis project Ga0115567, IMG submission 88679) | Pelagic marine microbial communities from North Sea - COGITO_mtgs_120412 | ecosystem: Environmental > Aquatic > Marine > Epipelagic | place: Germany:Helgoland, sampling site Kabeltonne... | reverse complement strand
TTCCGACGAGGACGTCTATTCCGTCAAATGGAGCGAGGTGCGCGGCGCGGCGCTGTTGCGCAAGCTGGAGACGTCCGACGTCAAGCAGGCACATGCCAGATTGCCAAAGATGCGCGATGGCGAAGAACTTGTCGTCGTGGACAGTTTATCGACATATCCGCCGATGTTCGATGTCGGGCTGACAGACGGCATGACGGTGTCGACCAAGGTGATGACGATCCCGCGTTTCGCCCCCCAGATCAACTTCGAGAGCAGTTGAAACCCTGCCGCGCCCTATCGGCGCGGCACGATCTCCGAGCCGCGCGTCTCAGGCTCGTCGTCGGTCAGGACGGGTGGAAAACCGGGCGCCGTGACACTCAGCCCCGTCGCCTCCTCCAGCCGCTCGATGATGCGGTCCGACTGCGCCCGCGCGCCGAAGCGCTTTTGACCGTCGGTCATGATCTGGATCATCAAAGGCGAGATTTCCAGCGGGACGTCATGCAAATCGGCCAGCATCTGAAAGAGACCGATATCCTTTTGCACCAGATCCATGCTGAAATTCACGTCGCGCGCGCCCGACAGGATAAGCTGGCTTTCGGTTTCGTGCACAAAGGACGCGCCGGACGAGATCGCGATCGCCTCATAGGTCGTGGCAAGGTCTGCGCCGGCCGCCTTCATCACGGTCAATGCTTCGCAAAGGGTCAGAAGGTTGGCCGTGGCTAGATAGTTCGTCATGACCTTCAGGACAGACGCGCTGCCCAGATCGCCGGTATGCAGCACCCGGCGCCCCATGATCGTCAGCAAGGGCAAGACCTTATCGAACGTCGCGCGCCTGCAGCCTGCGAATATGCTGATATTGCCGGTATCGGCCCGGTGGCAGCCGCCCGAAACGGGGCAATCCACCGCCGCGCCGCCGCGCCCGATCATTTGCCCACCAAGGCGCGTGACCTCGGCGGGATCGGTCGTCGACATCTCCAGCCATGTCTTGCCGGGACCGGCATGGGGCAGCATCGCGCGCAGAACCGCGTCACTGGCCGCTGGACTGGGCAGGCACGTGATGACGAAATCGCAACCTTGCATCAGCGCCTCGGGGCCGTCCGCCGCAACAGCGCCGCGCGCTGCAAAATCCGCAACCAGAGCCGGATCCAGGTCATGCACGGCCAGATCGACCCCGTTTCTCAGAAGGCTGCCTGCCAGCTTGCCGCCGACATTGCCCAGACCGATGAACCCGACTTTCATGTTATGCTCTCCCGCTCTCTACGCCTGTCAGACTGGGCCCGGCGCCCGCTAGCGTCCGCCCCGTTAGCGACGCATGACGGGCATTTTTGGTCGCCGCCGCGACTTGCCCCCGCGGCCGAAAAAGTGGCATGAAGGACGCGACCCGAATGGAATGGCCCATGACCCCGATGCGCCCCAGTCTTGCCCTGATCGCCATGCTTGGTGCAGCCGCCCTTTCGGGGTGCACGCCGTTTCCGGACATCGGAGACGACACCTCGAAGGTCGCGCTCGCCCAGCCCTATCCGGACCTCGTGCCGCTGGGCGGGCTGAACGCCCGGCTGGAGACGGGCCGGATCCAGCCCGGCACCGCCCCTGCCCTCGAGGCGCGCGTGGCCGGTCTGCGAAACCGGGCCGAGAGGCTGCGCGGCGACGTCGTCGATCCGGCCACACGCAGCCGCATGCGCGCCGGCATCGAGCAATAGCGCGGTCCCTGCCCCCGCAAAACCCGCGTTGCACGCCTGCCCCTTTGCCTGTAGATCGCGCGGCAGACCCCGACACATACACGCGACCTCATCCCGGAGACATTGCCATGACAGATCCCCTGCGCCTCGGTATCGCCGGACTTGGCACTGTCGGCACCGGCGTCGTGCGCATCATCCGTCAGAAGGCCAGCCTGCTGGAGGCCCGCGCGGGCCGCCCTGTCATCATCAGCGCCGTCTCGGCCCGTTCCAGATCCAAGGAGCGCGGCGTTGCCCTGTCCGATTATGCATGGGAAGACGATCCCGTCGCGCTGGCAGAGCGCGATGATATTGACGTCTTCGTCGAACTGGTCGGCGGCGACGAAGGCCCCGCCAAGGACGCGGTCGAGGCGGCCATCGCGGCGGGCAAGGATGTCGTGACGGCGAACAAGGCGCTTCTGGCCCATCACGGTCACGCGCTGGCGCTGGCAGCCGAGCACGCAGGCCGCGTGATCCGCTTCGAGGCCGCCGTCGCGGGCGGCATCCCCGTGGTCAAGGCACTGACCGAGGGGCTGGCCGGCAACGACATGACCCGCGTGATGGGCGTGATGAACGGCACCTGCAACTACATCCTGACGCGCATGCAATCGGCGGGCCTGCCCTACGCGGACGTCTTTCAGGAGGCGTCGGACCTTGGCTATCTCGAGGCCGATCCGCAACTGGATGTGGGCGGCATCGACGCCGCGCACAAGCTGGCGCTGCTCGCCTCCATCGCGTTCGGCACGCAAGTCAATTTCGGCGCGGTCGAGATGGAGGGGATCGGCGCGATCACGATCGAGGACATTCATCACGCCGCCGACATGGGCTACCGGATCAAACTGCTGGGCGTCGCGCAGATGACGGGGCGCGGCCTCGAGCAGCGCATGACGCCCTGCCTTGTTCCGTCAAATAGCCCGCTGGGCACGCTGGAGGGCGGCACGAACATGGTTGTGCTGGAGGGTGACAATGTCGAGCAGATCGTGCTGCGCGGCCCCGGCGCGGGCATGGGCCCCACCGCCAGCGCGGTGATGAGCGACGTGATGGATATCGCGCGCGGCACGCGCCTGCCGACCTTCGGGCGCCCCGCCAGCACGCTCGATCCGGCGCAGCCCGCCGCCGCCGGCACGCCCGCGCCCTATTATCTGCGCATGATGTTGGTCGACAAGCCCGGCGCGCTGGCCAAGGTCGCCACGGCACTTGGCGAGGCCGGGATTTCCATCGACCGCATGCGCCAGTACGATCACGCAGGTCCCGACGCGCCCGTGCTGATCGTCACGCACAAGGCCGGCCGTGCCGAACTGGCCCGCGCGCTGGATGCGATGCCGGGCCTTGGCGTCGTCACCGGAGATCCCATCGCGCTGCGCATCGAGAATATCTGAGTCGCTCCTGCCGCCATTTATGAAAAACCGTTTCTCGCACAAAGGACCACGCCATGACCGCCACCCCAGATTTCAACGACCGTATGCTGTCGCTCGGACTGGCCCGCGTCTCTGAGGCCGCCGCGCTGGCCTGCGCGGACATGATCGGACGCGGCGATGAGAAGGCCGCCGATCAGATGGCCGTCAACGCCATGCGCGAACAGCTGAACAAGCTGGCAATCAAGGGCGTCGTCGTTATCGGCGAAGGCGAGCGCGACGAGGCGCCGATGCTCTTCATCGGCGAGGAAGTCGGCAACGGCGACGGCCCCGGCGTCGACATCGCGCTCGACCCGCTTGAGGGCACGACGTTGACCGCCAAGGCGATGCCAAACGCGCTGACCGTGATTTCCATGGCCCCGCGCGGCAGCCTGCTGCACGCGCCCGACGTCTATATGGACAAGCTGGCCATCGGGCCGGGATATGCCACCGACATCGTCTCGCTGGACATGACCCCGACCGAGCGGGTCGAGGCGCTGGCCGCCGCCAAGGGCTGCAAGCTGTCCGATATCACCGTATGCATCCTTGAGCGTCCGCGCCATCAGGAAATGATCGACGAGGTGCGCGCCACCGGCGCCGCCATCTTCCTCATCACCGATGGCGACGTCGCGGGTGTCATCCACTGCGCCGATGCCGAGGCGACGGGCGTCGACATGTACATGGGCTCGGGCGGGGCGCCCGAGGGCGTTCTGGCGGCCTCGGCGCTGAAATGCATGGGAGGCCAGATCTGGGGCCGGCTGCTTTTCCGCAACGATGACGAGCGGGGCCGCGCGGCCAAGGCCGGCATCACCGACCTTGATCGCATCTATGCGCGCGATGATATGGTGACGGGCGACGTGATCTTTGCCGCGACCGGAGTGACCGACGGATCGCTGGTACGCGGCGTCAAGCGCCGCCCCGGCTATGTCGAGACCGAGACCGTTCTGATGCGCTCGAAAACCGGATCGGTCCGGCGCATGACCTATCGCAACCCGGTGGCCTGAGCGCTGCCAGGTCCGATGCCGCGCGGGCGGCATATTTCGGTTTTCAGCTCTGCCGTTCCGACCTAAGCTAAGCCGCGTTCAACGGCGGGAAGGCAGCGCATGGCGGTCGAGATATTTGATACGGTCGTCGTAGGCGGCGGTCAGGCCGGCATCGCCATGAGCGAGCATCTGGGACGCAACGATATCGCGCATGTCGTGCTTGAGCGCGCCCGCATCGCCGAGCGGTGGCGCAGCGAGCGCTGGGATTCGCTGGTCGCCAACGGTCCGGCCTGGCACGACCGGTTTCCGGGCATGACCTTCGACGACATGGCGCCGGAGGCGTTCGCCCCCAAGGAGCGCGTCGCCGATTACTTTGTCGCCTACGCCGAAAAAATAGGCGCGCCCGTGCGCACCGGCGTCGAGGTGACGCGTGCCACCGCGCTTGAAGGGCGCGCCGGATTTCTGGTCGAAACCTCAGAAGGCGATATCGAGGCGCGCAATATCGTCGCCGCGACCGGCGCCTTTCAGACGCCGATCATTCCCGCCATCGTGCCCGAAGATGCACCCGTCCTTCAGATCCATTCGAGTGCCTATCGCAATCCCGGGCAGATGCCGCCCGGGGCAGTTCTGGTCGTCGGGCCGGGTGCGTCGGGCGCACAGATCGCCGTCGAGCTGTTGCGTGCGCGGCGGCGCGTCTATCTGTCCGCATCTAGGCATGACCGCCCACCACGCACTTACCGGGGGCGCGATTTTTGCTGGTGGCTGGGCGTGCTGGGCAAATGGGATCTGGTTGCGCCAGCGCCCGGCACGGCCCATGTGCCGATCGCGATCAGCGGCGCGCGCGGCGGCGAGACCGTAGATTTCCGCCGCCTCGCCGCCGAAGGACTGACGCTTGTCGGACGGACCGAGCGCTATGCCAGCGGCGTGCTGCATTTCGCCGGCGGCCTTGCCGAGGCGATCGGCTATGGCGATGCCAACTACCTGTCGGTGCTGGACGAGGCAGACGCCTATGCCGCGCGGAATGATCTGGACCTGCCGGTCGACACCGAGGCGCGTCAGGTCGCGCCCGATCCCGATTGCGTCAAGAACCCCCTTCCCTCTCTCGATCTGGCCGATGCCGGAATCACGTCGATCGTTTGGGCGACAGGATATGCGCGCGATTACGGCTGGCTTCAGGTCGATGCCTTCGACGAGGACGGCGCCCCCGCGCATCAGCGCGGCGTCTCGCGCGAAGCTGGCGTCTACTTCCTCGGCCTGCCGTGGCAATCGCGGCGTGGATCGTCGTTCATCTGGGGCGTGTGGCACGACGCCCGGCACGTGGCCGAGGCCATCGTGACCCAGCGGGCCTACGCCAGCTACCACGCAGATGCGTCGGCGCGCGCCGTCACCTGACAGCAGTGCAGCGCGGCCCCCGGCAATTCTGCGGGACATTTCGCCGTGCGTTGGATAGAGCGCGGATCATGAGTATTTTCTGAACAGTGAAAGGATCGCGGATATGACGGCCTTTCTGGACGTGGAGACGTCGCTGACGGGGCGGCGCTGGATCGGTCCGACCGCCTTGATGGACCGCGCCGCCGAAGCCATCGCGCAGCGCACGGATCTGCCGCGCGCCGTCTGCATGGCGCTGGCGCGGCGCGGCGTGGCGCCGGAGGAGGCCGAGAGTTACCTGGCGCCGTCGCTGCGCGAACTGCTCCCCGATCCGCGCAGCCTGCTGGATATGGAAGCGGCGGCGGCGCGGTTTCTTGCCTCTGTGGACGCGCGCGAGCGCATCGCCATCTTTGCCGATTACGACGTGGATGGCGGCACCAGTGCCGCGCTGCTGATCGACTGGCTGAGACAGATGGGGCGGGACGCTACCCTTTATGTGCCGGACCGGATAGATGAGGGATACGGGCCCAATGACGAGGCGATGGCGCAATTGGCGGCGGCGCATGATCTGATTGTCTGCGTGGATTGCGGCACCCTGAGCCATGGTCCGGTGGCCGCCGCCGAAGGAGCCGATGTCGTCATTCTGGACCACCACCTCGGGGGCGAGACGCTTCCCGCAGCGCTGGCCATCGTGAACCCAAACAGGCAGGACGAAAGCGGCGACCTGGCGCATCTGTGCGCGGCGGCAGTGGTGTTTCTGATGCTGGTCGAGGCGGGCCGCCAGCTGCGCGAGGCCGGGCGCAAGGGTCCGGACCTCATGGCGATGCTGGATCTGGTGGCGCTGGCCACCGTGGCCGATGTCGCGCCGCTGACCGGCGTCAATCGCGCGTTCGTCAGGCAAGGCCTGCGCGTCATGGCGCGCCGCGAGCGGCCCGGATTGGTCGCACTGGCCGATGTTGCACGGATGGACAGTGCGCCCAGTGCCTATCATCTGGGATTCATTCTGGGGCCGCGCGTCAATGCCGGGGGGCGCGTCGGTCGCGCCGATCTGGGGGCGCGCCTGCTGGCTTGCGCCGCGCCTGCTGAGGCCCGGGCGATGGCCGAGCGGCTGGACCAGCTGAACAGCGAGCGCCGCGAAATAGAGGCCGGCGTTCAGGCCGCCGCGATGGCCCAGGCCGAAGACCGCGGACTGGACGCGCCTCTGGTCTGGGCCGCGAGCGAGGGCTGGCATCCGGGCGTCGTCGGCATCGTGGCCAGCCGCCTCAAGGAGGCCGCATCGCGCCCTGCCATCGTGATCGGCTTTGACGGTGACGTCGGCAAGGGGTCCGGGCGCTCGATCGCTGGCGTGGATCTGGGTGCCGCGATCCAGAAACTCGCGAGTGAGGGTCTGCTGGTCAAGGGCGGCGGGCACAAGATGGCGGCGGGACTGACCGTCATGCGGGACCGGCTGGAGCCTGCGATGAGCCGCCTGTCGGACTTGCTGGCCCGTCAGGGCGCCGGAACGGCCGGCATTTCTGACCTTGCTGTCGATGGCATGCTGATGCCCGGCGCCGCAACGCCCCAGTTGATAGACCAGCTCGATGCAGCCGGGCCGTTCGGAGCCGGATCTCCGTCGCCGCGCCATGTCTTTGCGCAAATGCAGATCACGTTCGCCAAACGCGTCGGCGAGCGGCACCTGAAAATCCGGTTTGGAGACGGCATCGGGCCACAGCTTGACGCGATCGCCTTCGGTGCGTTCGACGGGCCGGTCGGACCGGCGCTGGAGGCCCATGGCGGTGCGCGGTTTCATCTGGCCGGACGGTTGGAATTGAACGTGTGGCAAGGCCGCCAGTCGGTCCAGCTACGGCTCGAAGACGCTGCCCCCGCGTGATTCAGCGAAGGGCGCAGCGCGCCGTAAGAAGAATTTGGCGCGCCAAGCCATTTTGTCGCAAAACCCCCTTGCGCACCCCCGCGCTTTTGCCTTACGACCGCCTCACGCAGCGCGTGGCCCGTTCGTCTATCGGTTAGGACGCCAGGTTTTCAACCTGGAAAGAGGGGTTCGATTCCCCTACGGGCTGCCACTTATTCTTCCAAATGCTCTGAAAACAACTGTAAATTAGGCACTTTCGCCCGCTGGAAATATTTCGTTCCACCCTTTTTCCACCCCTTCGGCTTTTGCTTGCACGGAAAGCCTCGTTTGCCACAGACATCAGCATCGATTGATCAGGCAAGCGAAGCCGCTCCCAGGTTCCAGGTCCCCATACCAGCCCGAATAGGTGTGCAAAAATGATGGCAAAGCCGCATGGGAAGCAGGCACAACCAGATAGCGGACTTCGACCGCGTAACGCGCCGCCGGCGCCATTCATGCCAGATCCGACTCCATGTAAGAGGCTGAGGATCAAGGCATTTAGCCCAGCCGCTTCCGTCTTCAAAAGTAGTGATCAGCCAGGATCATCTGGCCCAATGACGGCGCCTCCGTCGGCGGCTTGAAGCATCATAAGTGACCAAGCCGACGCGCTCTGCGACAGCGAAGCCGCGTCGTGGCCGCGTGGCAGGTTCGCTGGATGCCTCAGAGGGGCCATGTCGCCCACTACCCGCGCTGCACACGTCCAGTGCGGCGGCGAGGCGACGACAGCGCGGCCAGATAAGGCGCCCAGCGCTCTGCGGGTTCCAATGTCGTGGCCGACCAAGATCAGGCGGCGCGCGCACAGCTATCTTTCTGCGACGTTTCAGACCCATTGGAGATCCCCCGCCGGAAGGCCCGGTAATACGCCCAGACGAAAAGGCCCCCGAGCCATAAGTAACTCGGGGGCTGAGCCCGGCAGAGGGTCCGGGTATCGCGCCGCGGCAAGGAACGGAAAAAACCGCCGCGCAATTCGCTATCTCACTTCATGCCGAAGAACGGCAGGTTCCACGACAGTGCGTATCTGCCACGCGCCCGCTTGCGGCGCCGGAGCCGGTCATAGCGCTTGGTTGGCGCTGACGCGGCCACGCACGACTGCGACGTCATCCATTCGTCCACATCGGCAATCCTCCACCGCTTCGCGCCGAAGCGATGAACCGGAGCCGGGAAATCCGGGGATCCAAGATATTTCTCCATCTCATCGAACGAGGCGTCGAGATAGCGGCGCAGCTGGTGGAGTGTGGCGAAGGGGGGAAACATTGGTGGCATACAGAAAGGTTCCTTTTGGCTTGAGCTCTACGACGACTTCGAGGGCGTCAGTGGCGCGCCGTGGGCCAGCCCGATACGGATGAGACGCGCGGCAGTCTGAGCGACGGAGAGGTCAAGGCCCTCGATCTCGCGCAGGCGGTCTCGCTCCTTTTGCACCGCATCGCGCAGCCCGTCGCCACGCACCGTAATTCTCGGATCATTCATCGCGCGTTCTCCTTCTCGCGGTTAAACTTGGCGCTGGGCGATGCGCACGGGGCGCGCCCAGCATCCTCATAGAAGCGGATCGCATGGGTCATAGGGATTGACGCGCGACCGGCGCCGATTGAACGCCTGCCGGTTGCGTACGCCAATCTGGGCTGCAATCAGTTTTGCGGCGCGCCGGCAGTGCGGCAAGGGGAGATCCGGAAAGGCCCGCGCAACCCGCCCCGCTGTATCGGCGATGTCAACGAATACCCAATTGCCAATACCGACGATGCGGACGACTGGCATGGCGTCATCATCATCGGCACGGCTGGGTCGCCAGAATACCTCGGCAGCCTCGATTGCCACGACCAACTCAAACGGCAGGTAGCGCGGGTTTTGCGATCCGGTCATTTCCATCTCGTCCTCCTGACTGCCGCCAGGTCCACAGAAGATCCGCGCAAGCATCCCAAACATCAGCTTGCCCGCCAGAACATCGAAGGGTTCGGAACGAGCGCCTGTGTTGACAGCCACACGACCGCCTCCAAGGCGCCGCTGGCGTCCATTCGGGTCACGACGATAAGGATGTCGGGATCGATGACAACCGCGGCCCGCGACCATGCGCCCAGCCACGTTGCGGCAGTGTCGGGGCTATTCTCGGCCGGGATGCCGTCAACGAAGAGCGCGCCCTGATCGGCTTTGGCGCCGTAGCCATTCGATCCGACTATCGCGCGCAGAGCGTCGAAGGGAATACCCTGTGCGGATGCCCGACCGGTCGAATAGTTCGCATCGAGGTTCGTCGCCGCTATCGGCCATTCACTCGCCGGCAGAGCGCCCAGCGCGTCGAACAACGTCGCATCGATCGCACGCCCGATACCCTGGGCGATTGACCAGACCAGTTCACACGCCATGCGCTTGCGGCCCTTGAGGCTGTGCCGGTGCTGATGATCTGGTTGGTTGCTGAGATTTCATATTGTATGGACATGGTTTGGTCTCCTCTGGTTGAAAAACCGGGAGGGCCGCAGGCAAATGCCCGGCCATTTTGGCGTCAGCGCTGTTGGAAAAATGACAGAAGTGACCGGCCCCCGGGATGGGGTTCAAATGGCGCGTATTGCGCCCTGAATATGCCGAATACTGTTTGTCATGGTGAGGAATGGATATTGCAACAGATGGGCCTGTGTCAACGCACAAGCATCTCGGAGGTCACTTACAGCTCTGACACCAAAGGAAAAAATGACAGCCTCTTGAATTTTTTATCCTCAACGAAGCCATGTGGGTCGACGCTGCCGATTGAACTGAGATCAGCGGATGCCCCGTAAGGCCCGGAATAGTGGAGCCCCGATGGGAAATTCGAAACGCCAATGCTGATAAATGCGCCGTCTTTCAAGCTCCGTATCGGTCAACCTACTATTATCTATAGCGAAAACTGAGCCAGATGCTGCGTTGACCGTCAAGAGAATTAATTCTTGACAGGCCTTGCGCACACTATTGCTTGCTTTTGAGAAGACTATTCCTGTTTCTGCCTATAACGCGCTGACGTCAAAAATCATCCGCATTTCGAATGACCGCAGCTGGCACAGGTCATGCAGCCCTCGATCATGCGCATTGCGTAGTCGCCGCAAGCGGAGCAGGCGGTGCCGCGGCCACCGCCCAGGTTGACCACTTCGGCTGTCGGGTCGGTCTTCAGGCCCATTCCTTCGCCCGCAAGAAAGCCGGTGCGGACCATGTGCTGTTCCAGGATGCCGCCGATGGCCGCCAGAATGGATGGCACGTATTTACCTCCCATCCAGGCCCCGCCGCGCGGATCGAAAACGGCCTTCAGTTCTTCGACGACAAAGCTGACATCGCCGCCGCGCCGGAAGACGGCGGAAATCATCCGCGTCAGGGCCACGGTCCAGGCGAAATGCTCCATGTTCTTGGAGTTGATGAACACCTCGAAGGGGCGCCGCCGGCCGCCGAGGATCACATCGTTGACGGTGATATAGATGGCATGGTTGCTGTCGGGCCATTTCAGCTTGTAGGTCATCCCCTCCAGTTCGGTCGGGCGGTCCAGAGGCTCGGACATGTAGACGATCTCGGCGCCGTCGCCGCTTTGCGCGGGCGTCTCGCCGGGGGCCACATCGGCGGTCTCGGACACACTGAGGACGGACCCGGTCACGTCGTTGGGCCGATAGGTGGTGCACCCCTTGCAGCCGCTCTCCCACGCCTGCATGTAGACGTCCTTGAACGCATCGAAGCTGATGTCCTCGGGGCAGTTGATCGTCTTGGAAATGCTGCTGTCGACCCATTTCTGCGCCGCCGCCTGCATCCGAACGTGATCGGCAGGCGCCAGCGTCTGGGCGTTGACGAAATACTCGGGCAAGGCGACATCGCCGAAGCGGTCGCGCCACATCTGCACGGCGTAGTCGACGACCTCCTCCTCGGTGCGCGTGCCGTCCTTTTGCAGCACCTTGCGGGTGTAGCTATAGGCGAAGACCGGCTCGATCCCGCTGCTGACATTCCCGGCATAGAGGCTGATCGTGCCGGTGGGCGCGATCGACGTCAGCAGAGCGTTGCGGATGCCATGCCTGCCCACGGCGCGGCGCACGTCGTCGTCCATGCCCTGCATCGTGCCGCTGGCAAGGTAGGCATCCGCGTCGAAGAGGGGAAAGGCACCCTTTTCCTTCGCCAGATCGACCGACGCAAGGTAGGCCGCGCGCGCAATCGCCTTCAGCCACGCCTCCGTCTGGGCGGCGGCGGCGTCCGAGCCATAGCGCAGACCCACCATCAAGAGCGCGTCGGCAAGGCCCGTGACGCCAAGGCCGATCCGGCGTTTGGCCTGTGCCTCGTCCTTCTGCGCGGGCAGCGGGAATTGGCTGGCATCCACGACATTGTCCATCATCCGCACTGCCAGCGCCACCAGATCCGACAGCGCCGCGGCGTCCAGCGCCGCGCCCTCGTCAAAGGGATCGCTGACCAGCCGGGCGAGGTTGATACTTCCCAGAAGGCAGGCGCCATAGGGCGGCAATGGTTGCTCGCCGCAGGGATTGGTGGCGGCGATCGTCTCGCAATAGGCGAGATTGTTGGCCGCGTTGATCCGGTCGACAAAGATGACGCCCGGCTCGGCATAGTCATAGGTGGCCTGCATGATCCGGTTCCACAGATCGCGCGCCTGGACCGTGCGATAGACCTTGCCGCCAAATTCCAGATCCCATGGGCCGTCCGCATCGACCGCCGCCATGAACGGGTCGCTGACAAGCACGCTCAGGTTGAAGTTGCGCAGCCGGGCGGGGTCGCTCTTGGCGGCGATGAAATCCTCGATATCGGGGTGATCGCAGCGCATGGTCGCCATCATAGCGCCCCGGCGTGCGCCCGCGCTCATGATCGTGCGGCACATCGCATCCCATACATCCATGAAGCTCAGCGGCCCGCTGGCATCGGCGCCCACGCCCTTGACCAGCGCGCCGCGCGGGCGGATGGTCGAGAAATCATAGCCGATCCCCCCGCCCTGCTGCATGGTCAGCGCGGCCTCGCGCAGCGCGTCAAAGATGCCGCCCATGTCGTCCGGCACCGTGCCCATGGCAAAGCAGTTGAAGAGCGTGACCTTGCGCCCCGTTCCCGCACCGGCGGCGATGCGCCCTGCGGGCAGGAATTTGAAATCCTCAAGCGCGCTGTAGAATCGGTCCTCCCAGACATCCGGCTCGGCTTCGGGCGCGGCCAGCGCGCGGGCCACCCGGCGCCAGCTATCCTCGACGGACGCGTCCCCGGCGCCCTCCGCAGGCTGGAATCGATACTTCATGTTCCATATCTGTTCGGAAATGGGGGCGGCAAAACGGCTCATGCGATGAACTCCGGCAGACTGGCGTGGCGGGTGGATTTGGCGCGCCTCGGCACGCTTTTTGCACAATAGGGGCACCCCCCGGCCCGGTCAACGGCGCTTGGGCGCAAAGACGCCCTGCCCCGGCGGAACACGCTCCGTTTGATACAGCCGGCCTCGCGGCAGATCGTCCGGTTCGTAGTCGCGCGACCAACCCGCACATCCTGCCGGGGCCGCTTGCCATTGAACTCAGCGCGCCGCGTTATAGAATAAAGGGTATGGTCCCTGCCCCCCTCAACCTCATCAAGCTCAGCGTCGGCTCGGACACCGTCGAGAGCCTTGCCGCGTGGCAAGCGTCGCGTCGCGCGCAGGGCGAGGACGGGCTGCCGCGTCACGTGACGCGCATGTGGCCCAAGCGTGCGACCGAGCTTCTGGACGGCGGCTCGATCTACTGGATCATCCAGGGGGTGCTGCAATGTCGCCAGCGCATCGTGCGCCTTGACGAAGTCACCGGCGCCGACGGCATCCGCCGCTGCAGTATCGTGCTGGACCGGGATGTGATCCGCACGGGCACCGCGCTCAAGCGACCGTTTCAGGGCTGGCGCTATCTGCCCGGCGCCGACGCGCCTGCCGATTTGACCAGTCAGCGTCCCGACGAGGATGCACTCCCGCCAGAGTTGAGCGCGGCCCTATCTGACATTGGTGTGCTCTAAAAGCCACATCGAAGCCAGTGCGCATCAATCCGCTAGCAGGACATCAGCCGCAATCAGGCACATTTCTGCCGGTGCAAAGGTAAGCTTAAGTTGTTGACCTAAAAAGAATTAATGATAATTTTCGCCAAATTTCCGCGCGCCGAACCGGGCTTGGGCGGCAAGTCGCCTACACTATTCACGTTTTCTTGAGAAAGTCCTTTCGAACAGACAGTTGCATCGCTCACCTCAATCCTGAATACGGAGTCATGAGGCGCGTACCTGATAGGTGATATCGGGGCCGTCTGAAACAGAAAGGATCACACGATGAAATATCTTCTCTCCGCAACCGCAGCATCCGCACTGCTGGCCGGTACAGCATTCGCTGGCAACATCGAGCCCGCACCCATGGAGCCGATGATCGCACCGGCGCCTGCGCCCGTGTTCTCGTCGCCCAACTGGACCGGCTTCTACGCTGGTGGCCAGCTGGGCTATGGTAACGTTGACGTCAGCGGCGCCGGCATCGATGACGATGACGATGACGAGGATAGCCTCGTCAACATCGACAACGATGGCGACGGCTTTATCGGCGGTCTGACCGCTGGTTACGACTACGATTTCGGCAGCGCCGTTGTCGGTGCCGGTCTTGACTATGACTGGACCGACATCGACGTCAGCGGCACCGGCGTGTCCATCGACAACATCTTCCGCGCCAAGCTGCGCGGCGGTTACAAGCTGGGCAATGGCCTGCTGTACGCAACCGGTGGCTATGCCAACGCGGACACAAACGTTCTTGGCAACGAGGACGGCTATTTTGTCGGCGCCGGCTATGAGCATCTGGTCACCGAGAATATCTCGATCGGTGGCGAAGTACTGTATCACGAGTTTGACGGCTTCAACAACGCTGACATCGCCGATCTCGACGCCGAAGTGACAACTGCGCAAGTCCGCGCGACGTTCCGCTTCTGATTGGACAGTCGGGCCAAACCGGCCCGGCACCCGATGGCACATCAAGGCGCGCGGCCCTCACGGGTCGCGCGCTTTTCTGTTTAGAGGCTGTCTGAAAAATGGTCCTGCAATGCCGCGCAATGCCGTTCAGTCGACGCGCAGCTTGGCCGCCAGCGCGGCCATCGTGGCGCGCTCGCCGTCACTCATCTCGGCGCGCCGCGCCCGAAAGAGCGTCGCCTGA